>ERZ761602.483-NODE-483-length-86841-cov-252.092630_pt1 | contig 86841 bp, 74 predicted proteins | sample MGYA00512165_ERZ761602 | MGnify/ENA primary metagenome ERZ761602 (study PRJEB28899, sample SAMN02445085) | bioreactor sludge metagenome | biome: EBPR sludge; isolation source: Thorneside wastewater treatment plant | place: Australia: Brisbane, Thorneside...
CCCTTTCACGGTAGGTACCGGGGTTCGAATCCCCGTGGGGACGCCAGCCGATCGCGGCCTTCGCGATCCGGGCGGATGCGCCGGCAGTGCCGCAGTGCGACCACTCCCCAGTCAATGTCCAGTAAGGTTCGATTGGCTCGGCAATCGACCCGGGGCGGAGAGCGGCGATGCAGGGAATACAAGGCAGTGGCAACGAAGGCCATGGACCAGCTGGCGACGCGATTGCGTGCTGAGCAACGTGGGCGGGCCAGGGGTCGCCGTGACGGCTGGAAGACGAATGGCGAACGGACCTGTCTGACCGCGAACTGGGCCGTCGAGCCAGTGCTAACGTCCGTGCCCGCAGCGCAATGAGGCTTCTATCCGAACTGCATGGGCAGATCGACGCGCGCGTGCTGGCGATCCGTTCGGCGCGTCCCGATTGGCAGTGCGCGCGGGGTTGCGACGCTTGCTGCCGGCGGCTCGCCGCCGAGCCGCGGCTGACGGCAGCGGAATGGGATCTGCTGCGCGCAGGGCTGGCCGCGCTGCCGGCAGAGCGGCTGCGGCCGATCGCCGCCGACGTCGCGATCCTCGACGGTCGGTCGCAGGGTCCGCTCGTCTGCCCGCTTCTCGACCAGGCGACAGGTGCCTGCACGGTCTATGCTTGGCGGCCGGTCGCCTGCCGTACCTACGGCTTCTACGTCGAGCGCGAACTCGGGCTGTATTGCCACGACATCGAGGCACGCGTCGCGGTTGGCGCACTGGCGGATGTCGTCTGGGGCAACCACGCTGCCATCGACCACGGGCTTGCCGGCCTTGGCGAAGTCCGCACGCTGCGCGAGTGGTTCGCGGGCTGGCAGGAGAGACCCTGAGCCGGGGTGGGCTGCGCACACCGCCACTCTGCGGCACAGCCGTGGGCCGCGCCCTGCGTAGCGAAATCTCAGCGTGGCCGTGACCGGCTGGACGTCGGCAAGCGCGGTGCTATTCCGGCTGGCGCGAGTCGATCACGAGCGTCACCGGCCCGTCGTTCACCAGATGGACCTGCATGTCGGCAGCGAAAACGCCGCTCGGCACTGGGCGGCCGAGGGCGCTCTCGAGGCGCCCGACGAAGCGTTCGAACAGCGGCTGGGCGACCGTCGGCGGTGCGGCGCGCTGCCACGACGGCCTGTTGCCCTTGCGGGTGGAGGCGAAGAGGGTGAACTGGCTTACCGCCAGAACCTCGCCGCCGATGTCGCTGACGCTGCGGTTCATCAGTCCGGCGGCATCGGCGAAGATGCGCAGGCGGGCCAGTTTGCCCGCCATCCAGTCGAGGTCGCCGTCGCCGTCGCTCTCCTCGAAGCCGGCGAAGACGAGGAGACCGGCAGCGATGGCGCCGACGGTCTTGCCGGCGATGTCGACACGTGCCGCGCCGACCCGTTGTACGACCACCCTCACGCTGCGCCGCCGTTGGCCAGCGTTCGCCGCATGCAGACCGCCGACGCCGGACACAGGTCGCGGAACTCGCTGCACAGCGCGAGTTCGGGCGGCACCTGGCGGCGATCGAAGGGTTGAAAGCCGCGGGCGGCAAAAAAACCGGCGGCGCTCGTCGTCAGGAGAAGGATTTCGCGCTTGCCGTGGTCTTGCGCGCGCTGTACGAGTTCATCGACCAGCCGGGTCGCGAGTCCGCGCTGGCGGTGACTGGCTGCTACCGCCAGCGACCGCAGCAGCGCTGCCGCAGCGTGAAACTCGAGGCCGCCGCTGGCGACGATTCGCCCACCGTCACGGCAGACCAGAAAATCGGCCAGGTGGCGCTGCCCAAGATCGGCCGTTGGCAGGGAACAGGCGCTGAGCAGGGCCAGCAGATCGGGCAGATCGCTGGCCAGCGCCGGTTCCGGCAACAGAGCGCTCATGACGGTCGCGCTGCGCCGGGCTGCCAGCCAGCGGCGCGCGGCAGCCAGCGCACCGGCGCCGAGAGTGGTTCCGGCTGCAGCGTCACGTGCGTGATGCCGCTGGCGGCCAGGGCTTCCCGGCTGGCGGCCAGCACCGTCGGCCATTGTTCCAGCGATTCGACGACGAGGTGGGCCGACAGCGCGACGCGACTGGAGGAAAGGGTCCAGATGTGCAGATCATGGACCGAAGCGACGCCGGCAATCGCCGCCAGCACGTGCGCCACCTCTTCGGTCGACAGACTGGCCGGTACGCCCTCCATCAGCGCCTGCAATACCTCGCGCAGCAGGCGCAGGCTGGAGGCCAGCATCAGCGCACAGATCAGCAGCGAGAGCAGCGGGTCGGCGGTGGTCCAGCCGGTCCACATGACGACCGCACCGGAGACCAGCGCGGCGACCGAGCCGAGCAGGTCGCCAAGCACGTGCAGCAGCGCGCCGCGGGTGTTCATCGTCTGCTCGCCATGCATCAGCAGCCAGGCGACGGCGATGTTGAGGAGCAGCCCGAGGGCAGCCACCAGCGCCACGGTTTCGCCCTGGACGGCGACCGGCGTCAGGATGCGCTCGACAGCCGCCACCGAGATGCCGACGACGACGACGACCATGAAGAGGACGTTGAGGAGTGCCGCCAGCGTCTCGACGCGGCCGTAGCCATAGGTGTGCTGTTGCGTCGGCGGCCGCTGCGCGAGCCAGGCGGCGAAGGCGGCGAGGGCGAGCGAGGCGCTGTCGGTGACCATGTGGCCGGCATCACCGAGCAGGGCGAGCGAACCCGACCAGAAACCGGCGGCAGCCTCGACGCCGGCAAAACCGAGCGTCAGCAGCAACGCCCAGAGCAGGCGTGGGCCGGCGTCCGCTGCGTGCCGGTGCGCATGTCCGTGGCCGTCGTGGCCGTCGTGGTCGTTCGCGTGCCCGTGCTCGCAGTTCTCGTGCACGTGCGCGTCGTGTTGCTGCAGCTGTGGTCCGCTCATGGTGGTGGAATTATAACCGACATCGCCGTCCGCTCCGGCTCAGGGATGCGGGCGGAAGAGGCCGCCGCTGGCAACGCCGCGGATGGTTCCCGCCAGCGTCGCCAGCCAGACCACGAGCAGGAGACCCCAGCAGGCGATGCCGATCCAGTCGACGCCCGCCAGTCCCGTGGCGCCGCCGAGCCGCAGGCTGGCGGCGGCGAAGGCACCGAGTGGAAAGGTGAACCCCCACCAGGACAGCGCGAATGGCAGCAGGCCGCGACGCTGCGCGGCGGCGGTCAACAGCGTCGCCATCAGCAGCCACCAGACACCGGAGCCCCAGAAGAGCAGGCTGACGAGGAGGAGCACGCCTTGCGGCAGGGCGAACGGCAGCTGCTCGGCGAGATTGAGCAGGCTGACGGGAATGGCGCCGATCGGTGCCAGGTGGATCCAGACTGTCGGCGTCAGCATGCCGAAAGCCGGCTTGGCCAGGTACTTGCGCTGCAGGGTCAGCGCCAGCAGAGCCAGGTACATCAACGTCCCGGCGCCGAGGGCGACGATGTTGAGCAGCAGGGCGAGGTCGCGTGCCGCGCCCGTGAGCTGACCGACCAGCGGCGCACCAGCGATGGGAATGACGACCAGGCCGACCGCCGGAATGAAGTTGGCCGGCGTCACGTGTTCGAGGCCGAGTTGCTCGCCGGCGAACGCTGTGTAAAGCACCGCCAGGCCGAAAGCGAAGGTCAGCACCGCCCCCGTCCACCAGAACGCGAGCGCCAGGCCGACGTGCGGGCCGAAGGCGAGAAACTGCGCGGCGATGACCAGCATGGCGATCGGCAGGGTCGGATAGAAACTGGCCTGCACCGGATGCCGCAGCGTTGCCAGTGCGAGCTGCGGGTGCAGGAGGCAGCGGGCAAACCAGGGAAGCAGCAGCGTTGCAAAGAGTGCCAGATTGAAGTAGTGCAGTGCCCAGGCCGGTGCCTCGAGGACCGGCCAGCGCGGGGCGAGAGCCAGCGTGTCGAGGCTCAACACACCACTGCCCATGACCGCAGCGAACCAGCCGGGAGCGAAGTGGCGCACGACATCGGCAAGGGTGGTCGTCGGCGAATGGGCTGCGGCCATGGCTCGAGTTTCCTGTCGGTCAGAGAATGCTGATTATCTCTCGGCTTGGACGCCAGCGCGCGGCCGTGGCTGCGGCCGGGTGCCGCCGCCGCGGCCTCGCTGCCTCGACTGCGCACGCGCCCGGCTGCCACGCTTCAGCCACGCATAAGGTTTCGCCGCCATCATTCCTGGGCTAGACTGTTGATCGACAATCGGAAAGCCACCATGACCGTTCTCCCATCGCGCCACCAGATCGACTGCTTCTTCCTGCTCAGCGGACTCTGGGTTGTCCTGCACGTGAGCGCCTTCACCACCGGCAGTGCATACGCCACGCCGGCACTGGTCGCGTGGACGCTGGCGACGACGATCAGCTATGCCTTTCTCTACCTCCTGCCGGCTGTCGTCCCCGGTTATGTCGTCCATCACTGGTTGCGTCGGCGCCCCGCCACGCCTGGCGCACGGCTGCTGCTCGCCGCCGTCCTGGTCGGGCTGACGGGAATGGTCCAGGTGCTGCTGTTTGCCGACCGCGTGATCCATGACATGTACGGTTTTCACATCAACGGCTTCGTCGTCGATCTCGTCTTCTCGCCCGGCGGCATCGATTCGCTTGGCGCCAGTCGCAGTACCGAGCTGACGGCGGCGCTGATCGTCCTCGCGTTGCTGGCGCTGCAGGCGGCAACATGGTGGTGGACGGTCATGCGGCAGAGCGGGCAGGCAAGGCCGCCGCAGTGGCGCCTGCGGGCACGCTGGGTGCTTCTCGTCATCCTGGGTTTGGCGCTGGGCGAGCGGCTCGCTTACGGTTACAGCGCGGCCACCAACTATCAGCCGATCCTCTTTGCCAGTGAGCGCTATCCGTTCTATGTGCCGACGACGTTCCGCAAGCTCGCTGCCCGACTCGGCGTCGAGATGGGCGACGAGACGGCCGAGGGTGTGCAGCTCAGGCATGGTGGCCTGAGTTACCCGCTCGTCCCGTTGCACGTCGAAGCGCCGGCGCGTCCGCCGAACATCGTCTGGATGGTCGTCGAGTCGTTGCGCTTCGACCTGCTCGACCCTGAAATCATGCCCAATCTGTGGCGGTTCTCGAACCAGGCGCTGCGTCTCGAGCAGCACTACAGTGGCGGCAACGGCACCCAGATGGGCATCTTCTCGATGTTCTACGGACTGTACGGCAACTACTGGTTCCCGATGATCAAGGCGGCCCGCTCGCCCTTGCTGATGGACGTGCTGCAGCAGCAGAACTACCAGTTCAGCCTGCATACCAGCACCGTATTCACCTATCCGCAGTTCGACCGCACGGTCTTCCTGAAGATGGACCCGGCCGACATGCAGCCGATCCCCGACGGCGCACCGCCCTGGGACCGGGACCGGATGAACATCGACCGCCTGCTCGGCTTCCTCGATCGCCGCGATCCGGGCAGACCGTTCATGGCCTACATGTTCTTCGAGGGGACGCACGCCAACTACAACTTCCCGCCCGACTGCGTCATCGCCGAGCCCTACCTCGACGACTTCAACTATCTGTCGGCCGACTTCAAGGGGCAGATGAGCCTGATCAAGAACCGATACCTCAATGCCGCACATCATGTCGACCGCCAGATCGGCCGGGTTACCGCCTACCTCGCCCAGAAAGGACTGCTCGACAACACGATCGTCATCGTTCTCGGCGACCACGGCGAGGAGTTCATGGAGCGCAGCGAGCGCTGGGGGCACGCCGCCGAGTTCAACCGCTACCAGACGGGCACGGTGGCCGTCATCCGGATCCCGGGAGCCGAACCACGCGTGATCAGCGGCATCACCAGCCATCTCGACATCCCGGCGACGCTCATGCCGCTGCTCGGCGTGCGCAATCCGCCGCAGGACTACTCGCAGGGGCAGAACCTGCTGGCACCCGACTTCCGGCGTGATTACGCGGTTGCTGCCGACTGGCATCGCGTGGCTTACATCGGCGAGAAGTACAAGGTGGCCTTTCCGATCAACGCCAGGGGGGCTGTCCGCATGGAGGTGCTGGATGCCGACGACCGGCCGGTCGACGATCGTGAGCGCGCCAAGAGCGAGATCCGTCGCGAAACGGTCGAGATGATGAACAACCTGAGCCGCTTCAGCCGGCCGCGGGGCTGAACGGCGGGCGGCGAATGGCGACCCATCGCGAGACCCGAGCCATCGGGCTGCCGGTGGACAGTCTGTTCGACGTCGTTGCCGACGTCGAGAGTTATCCGGACTTCGTGCCGCTGATCCGTGCCGCGCACGTGCTGCGGCGCGACGCAGCGGCCTACGAAACAGAACAGACGCTGGCCGTCGGCTTGCTCGAGCATCGTTTCCGCACGCGGACCGAGCTGTCGCGGCCGCAGGCGATCAGCATCGTTTCGCAGGACCGCTCGTTCTGCCGCTTCGACATCCGCTGGAACTTCGCGCCACTGGCAGACGATCGCTGCCAGGTGGACTTTGCCCTCGACTGCGAGTTGCGCTCGCTGTTCCTGATGCCGGTGCTGCAGGTCCTGATCCTGCCGATGGCGGGCGGCATGGTGAGCGCCTTCGAGCGGCGGGCGCATCTGCTCGCGGCGCAGGCGGCGCGTCGTGTCTCGCCGTCGCCCGGCAGCCTGCCGGCCGACGACCGGCGACTGGACTGAACGGCAGGCAGCACGCAGCTTGTCGAGATCTTGAGCCCGCGGGCGGGTAAAATGCCGCTCTTGTCGAAACGGGGGTTGCCACGTGAGCCAGGAGTCCAACAGCAGGGCGGCGAGTTCGTCCGCACTCGTCAGTACCAACTTCATCCGCAACATCATCGAGGCCGACCTCGCCGCCGGCACGCACGCGCAGCGTCGCTGGTCGGGCCGGCCCGGGCCGGGAGCACAGCAGCTTGCCGGGCCGCTCGATCCGGCGCGCATCCGCACGCGTTTCCCGCCCGAACCGAATGGCTACCTGCACTTCGGCCATGCCAAGTCGATCTGCCTCAACTTCGGTCTGGCGCAGGATTACGGCGGTCGTTGCCACCTGCGTTTCGACGACACGAATCCGGAAAAGGAGGAGCAGGAGTACGTCGATTCGATCATCGAATCGGTCCGCTGGCTTGGTTACTCCTGGGAGGCCGGCGCGGACGGGGCGGCGCAGGCGGAGTGCAACCTCTATTACGCCTCGGATTACTTCGACTGGATGATCGCTTTCGCCGAGTACCTGATCGACAGCGGCCATGCCTATGTCGACAGCCAGAGCGCGGAGGAGATGCGTGCCAGCCGCGGCACGCTGACCGAGCCCGGCAGGGACTCGCCCTATCGTCAGCGCAGCGTCGCCGAGAACATGAATCTGTTCCGGCGCATGCAGCAGGGGGAGTTCCCCGACGGTGCGCATGTCCTGCGGGCGCGCATCGACATGGCTTCGCCGAACATCAACCTGCGTGATCCGGCGATCTATCGCATCCGTCATGCCAGTCACCACAACACCGGCGACCGCTGGTGCGTCTATCCGATGTACACCTACGCGCATCCGATCGAGGATGCGCTCGAGAACATCACCCATTCGATCTGCACGCTCGAGTTCGCCGACCAGCGGCCGTTCTACGACTGGCTGCTCGAGCGTCTCGCCGAAGGCGGCCTGCTGCAGCGTCCGTTGCCGCAGCAGATCGAGTTTTCGCGCCTCAACCTGAGCTATATCGTCCTCTCCAAACGCAAGCTGATCCAGCTCGTCGACGAGGGGCATGTGGCGGGCTGGGACGATCCGCGCCTGCCGACACTCGTCGGCGCGCGCCGGCGCGGCTACCCCGCCGAGGGATTCCGCCGTTTCGCCGAGCGGGTCGGTGCGTCGCGCTCGGATTCGCTGATCGAGTACTCGCAGCTCGAGGACACGATGCGCGAGGTGCTCAACGAGTCGGCCGAGCGGCGCATGGCGGTGCTCGATCCGTTGCGGCTGATCATCGACAACTATCCGGCGGGCGAGAGCGAGGAGTGCCTGGCGGCGAATCACCCGCAGCAGCCGGAGCGGGGCAAGCGCGTGCTGCCTTTCGGCCGCGAGCTGTGGATCGAGCGCGACGATTTCATGCTGCAGCCAAGCAAGGGTTACCACCGCCTCCATCCGGGCAATCTGGTCCGCCTGCGCCACGCCTATGTCGTTCGCTGCACCGGTTGCGAGCACGATGCGAGCGGTGCCGTAAGCGCAGTGCATTGCGAATACCTGCCGGATTCCCGCAGCGGGACTGCCGGTGCCGACCAGTACAAGGTGAAGGGCAACCTGCACTGGGTGTCGATTGCCGCCGCCTGCCGCGCCGAGGTGCGCCTCTACGACCGGCTGTTCGCGGTTGCCGCTCCCGGCGCACGGCGTGAGGGCGACCCCGAGGGAGTCGAGCGCGACTTCCGCGACGACATCAATCCGGACAGCATGCGCGTCATCGAGGCATGGGTCGAGCCCTCGCTGCGCGACACCCGCGCCGAGGAGTGCTTCCAGTTCGAAAGGCACGGCTACTTCGTCGCCGACAGGGTCGACTCGAAGCCGGGGGCACTGGTCTTCAACCGCACGGTGACGCTGCGCGATTCGTGGGCGGCGCAGGCCGGTCCGCGTCGCTGAGCGGGTGGCGCGCCGCGCTCAGTCCGCCTGCACCTCGACAGCGTGCCGAAGTCATGGTGCGCCCCCTGCGGGATGGCAATGCGGCGCTGTTGCAGCTCTATCAGGAATTGCTTTACGGAAACGCCTTTCTGGCGGTTGACGCGATTTCTGGCGCAATGATCGACCAGGCGGCGCGTCTGCGCGCACGCTTGGGCCTTCGTCTGGCGGACGCACTGCATGTTGCTTCGGCCATGGAAAGCGGCTGCGATGCCTTTCTGACCGCAGACAGGCAACTTGCGGTCTGTGGCAATGACATCGAGGTTCTGTTGCTTGCCGATTTGACCAGCTGCTGACGACGTGTTGCGCGATCTCGACTATCAGGGCCACGTGTTGGCGCGGCTGGGCGACTATCTGACCGAACTTTCCAGCCAGAAGCTGAAGGCGGACAAAGTCGTCGCCGCCAACGCGGGGGAGACCGATCCGGACCTGATCCGCCCGCTGCCGGATTTCCCCCTGAAGACTTGGGAGACACTGCGCGCCAGCGGCAAGCTGCCAGAGTCGCGCCTCGCCGTTCCGTATTCCGCCCGTACAGGCAAATGCTCGACGTGGTGTCCGGCAACGCGGTTCTCCTGTTGGAGAAGACCGGTCAGCTCGATGCACGCGATGTCGACAGTCACCTGTGCCTGATGTTGTTGATGCTGCAAGCGGGCAACCGCGAGAACAAGGACTCGCTCAAGATGTTCCGTGACCGGGGCGATGTACATGGATTCTTCCCGCCGGAAGGCGAACAGGAGGCCCACGCGGCAGCGCTCGCGGCAAACCCCAACCTCGACATCCACGATCTGGCAGCATCCGCCTACCCATGCCGCAGGTGAAGGATTCGCTGGGCAATGCGCTGCGCCTCATTCGGCCGGTGGTGGTCATGGACGAAGGGCACAAGGCGGTCTCCGACCTGGCGTTTTCGACGCTCTACGGTTTCAACCCCAGCTTTGTCCTCGAATTGACCGCCACACCGAAGGACGTCGCGCCGAGCGGCGGCAAGAACCCGAAACCGGGTCGTCACGCCAATGTGCTGGTCGAGGTCAAAGGCATCGACCTGGATCGGGAAGGGATGATCAAGATGCCGTTGAACCTCGATCCGCGCAGCGGCAGCGACTGGCGCACCGCCTTGGCCGCCGCGCTGGGCCGCCTTCGCGACCTGGGCGCCTCGGCGCGAACTTTGCACGCCAATACGGGCACCACCATTCGACCGATCCTGTTGGTGCAAGTGGAGCGGACCGGCGGCGATCAGCGGGACGGCAGTCGTATTCACGCGCTCGATGTCAAGGAATGGCTGATCAATGCCGGCGGGCTGGATGCGGCGGAGATCGCCATCAAGTCAGCCGACACCAACGACCTGGCAGCACCCGAAAACCAGGACCTGATGAGCGCGACCAACCGGGTGCGCATCGTCATCACCAAGCAGGCCTTGCAGGAAGGCTGGGATTGCCCCTCCGCCCATGTGCTGTGCGTGCTCGCCGCCAGCGCCAATCTGCCGGCCATGACGCAACTGGTCGGCCGAATCCTGCGTCAGCCAAACGCCAGAAAGACCGGCATTGCCGCGCTCGACGAGAGCCATGTCATTACCCACCACTTGGACACGGCGGAAGCCGTATCCGCCATCAAGAAAGGGCTGGAAGACGACGGCATCGGCGATCTGGTCAGGGAAATCCGGACCTTCGACCCCAGTGTCTCAAGCGGACCTCGCGCCGTGCAGCGTCGCCCGCGTTTTGCCGGCGTGGAGATCTACTTGCCGCTGGTGCTGCACGTCAGCGCTGGCCAAGTCCGCCCTCTCGATTGCGAGGAGGATGTGCTGTTCGCGCTGGACTGGTCCGATGTGGACGTGTCGCCGTTGGTCAGGCGCTTCCCCACACATCTTTCGCGGCCTGAGCATCAGATGCGCCGAATTCGCTTGGCGGATGCCGGTGACGAGCTGATCGTCGCCGATTTGGGCGAGGAGTCGCAGGAGCAAGCCGTGTTCGACCACGCCCATGCGACCCGGATGATCGGTGACATCGTGCCGAACGCCTGGATCGCGCGAGCGATTGTCGGCGACCTCTGTACGGGACTGACGGCTCGGGGTTTCACACCGGAGGATCTGGGAGAACACACAGGGCTGATCGTTGAAGAGTTGCGCACTTGGCTAGACGCGCTGCGCAATCGGCGGGCCGAGGCGCATTTCCGCGCCGAGGTCGCAGCCGGGCGAATCCAGTTTCGCCTGCGCACCGACCGGCACAACTGGCGGATGCCTTTCGAAACTGAAACCTTCGAACCGCCGGCAGCGGAGAGGCTCTCGGCCGAGAAAAGCCTGTTTTTCCCAATCCATCGCGGCGACTTTTCGAGTCAGGAGGAGCGGGAAGTCGCTGTCTACCTGGATGGCGAATCTGCCCTCAACTGGTGGCATCGCAACATTGCCCGCTCGAACTACGCCGTGCAGGGGTGGCGGCGCGAGAAAATCTACCCCGATTTCATTTCTTCTTCCCTTGCAAGCGGTCCGCAGGGCACCCCTGGTAACCGGCTAGTCGTGCTCGAAATGAAGGGAAAGCATCTGTCCGGGAACGACGACACCGAATACAAGAAGGCAGTATTGCAACTGATGAGCGATGCGTTCGCGGTCGAGCGATCCTCACATGTCGGAGAGCTGGAGCTGGTGATTGAAGACGGAACCAGCGTCGAATGCGAATTGGTCCTGATGCCCGACTGGAAAACGCGGTTGCCGCAGTTTTTCGGATAGCTCCAGCGAGCCCACCGCATCGCACTGGATCAGGAACGCCGCGTTCACGGCCAGCGCGGCGCGCGGCCTGCCCCGCGCTCAGTCCGCCTGCAGCAGTTCGAGCACCTTCTCCGGCGGGCGGCCGACGACGGCCCGATCTCCGCGGACGACGATCGGTCGTTCGATCAGGATCGGGTGGGCAACCAGCGCGTCGAGCCACTCGTCTTCGCTCAGCGTCCGGCCGGCGTAGAACTCCCGGAAGACGGCCTCTCCGCGGCGGACCAGTCCGGCTGCCGGCATGTCGAGCTGGCGCAGCAGCAGGTGCAGTTCGTCGCGCTTTGGCGGCGTCTCCAGATAGTCGATGATCTCGACGGGAACGCCGCTTTGCGAGAGCAATTGGCAGGCGGCGCGGCTCTTCGAGCAGCGCCGGTTGTGATAGATGCGCACGGGGATCTGGCTCATTCGCTTGCTCCTCGGGAGGGTGGATCGAGAGGCGGTCGCTGGTGCCGGTTGCACCTGCTAACGCCAGAGACTCAAAGGTGGGTCGGTGATGACCGCGCGCAGCACGTCGCTGCGCGAGACGAAACCGACCAGTGCGTCGCTCTCATTGACGATCGGCACGCCATCGACTCCGTGTTCGAGCATGACCTGAGCGATGCGGCGGATGTCGGTGACCGGATCGGCGGTGACGACCGGCGTGGTCATCACGTCGCCGACCTGACGCGCCATGATGTCACGCGGGCCGTCCGCATCGAGGTTGAGCGTGGTCAGCAGATCACGTTCGCTGACGATGCCGACCAGTCGGTAGCCGGCATCGAGCACCGGTGCCTGGTGGATGCGCCGTGCGAGCAGAAGGCGCCAGGCGCGCTCGACGGTATCCTCACTGAAAAGCGAAACAACCGGCCGCTGCATGACCTGGTAGGCATGGTAGAGCGGGCCACGATCGCCATCGACGCGCAGCATCTGGCGGTAGGCGCTGATCGCCTGCGCGCTCGGCGTGCCCGACGCGGCGCGCGCTTCTTCGCCGGCGACCGGCTGCACCGGACGACTGCGCGCGACCGCTGCCACCTCGCCGAGTCTCTCGAACGTGCCACGGAAGATGGGGCCGCTCAGGCCGTATACGGCAAACATTGCAGCCTCATGCGGCGTGAGCGAATCTGCCGCACGGCGCGCCAGCGACCTTTCCCGGTCGTGCCCGCGGACGACGCTGGCAGGCGCCGCCCGCGGGCTCCTCGCGGCTTGCTCTGGTCCTCCACCCTGACTCCCTCCTCTGGTGAAAAAGCGTCGAAGACCAGGCGAGAAAAGGGCCGACCGCGCGAGCGCGGCCGGCCAAGCTGTCGGCAGCGTGCTGCCGCAGTACTCCGGATTGTTGCTTTTCCAGTATCAAGCAGGAAACGTACCATCAAGCGAAGCGTCCTGATTTAGCAGCCTTGTGGCGTGTGGTGCCGGACCACGTGGTCCGCTACTGTAAAGCTTTTCGACAGCTTGCGTTCACCCGGCAGCAGGCGGCACGTCGGCGACCGGTATCGCCCGCCATGCGGCGGGGGGGCAGCACTCCGTCCTGCCGCAACTGCCGGCAGCCGTTGCCGGGAAAGGAATCACTCGGCACGCAGGGCGTCGACGGCGTTCAGGCGGGCGGCGCGTCGTGCCGGCAGGACGCCCGCCAGCAGTCCGATGACGATGGTCAGCGCTTCAGCCAGGGCGACGAAGCTGAACGGGGTGTGTACCGGCAGCGCCGGCAGCAACAGGTGGAGAAGCTGCGCGACGCCGATGCCGAGCAGCAGGCCGAGCAGCCCACCGAGCGCGGAGAGGGCAACCGCTTCGCCGAGAAAGAGACCGAGGATGCTGCGCCGCGGGGCGCCAAGGGCAACCAGCAGGCCGATTTCTCCCGTCCGCTCGGCGACGGCGATGGTCATGATCGTGGCGATGCCGACGGCACCGACGAGCAGCGAGATGCTGCCCAGCGCGCCGACGGCCATGGTCAGGACATCGAGGATGTTCGACAGTGTGCGCAGCATGTCTTCCTGCGTCGTGATGGTGAAATCCTCGCGTCCGTGGCGGGCCTTCAGCGTTGCCGTGACCAGCGCACTGACCGCGGCCACCGGTACGCCCTCCTCGTACGACAGGTCGATCTTCATGATGCCATCGCGGTTGTACAGTTCGAGCGCACGCGCCGTTGGGATGTAGGCGGCGTCGTCGAGGTCGATGCCGAGAATCTGGCCTTTCGCCTCGAGGACGCCGATGACGCGAAACTGCATGCCGCCGATACGCAGTTTCGCGCCCAGCGGGTTCGCCGCTCCGAACAGTTCCTCCTTGAGGCGTGCGCCGAGGACGACGAAGGCGCGGGCGGAGTCCGCTTCATCGGCGGGCAGGAACTGGCCGCTGCGGACGCCGATGCTGAACACCCGCAGCATCGCTGCACCGACGCCGTTGACCGTCGTTCGCCGCAGGCGGCCGTTGGCGGCGACCTCGCTGTTGCCCCAGACGGTGGCGGTCATGCCGGTTACATGCGGCAGGCGCTCGAGCGCGCGCGCATCGTCGAGCGTCAGCGGTCGTACCGAGGTCGGGATGCCGGTCGGCGCCGGGCCGCTGGTCTTGATCTTGCCAGGAGCGACGCTGATGACGTTGGTGCCGAACTGGGTGAACTCGGCGAGGACGAAGCGATGGATCCCCTCGCCGATCGAGGTCAGCAGGATCACCGCGGCGATGCCGACGGCGATGCCGAGCAGGGTCAGGAAACTGCGCAGCCGGTGTGCCCGCAGTGCGCGCAGGGCGAACTGGAGCATGTCCTGGCTGCGGATCATCGCCTCCTTCCCCCTTTCTCGCTCGTTCGCCTCAGCGCCGGGCCAACGACTGCACGGGATCGAGAAGCGCCGCGCGGCGCGCCGGCAGGACGCCGAAGGCGAGGCCGGTAGCGAGTGCGGTGGCCACTCCGGCGAACACCGCCCAATCCGGCGGCAGCGCCGGAAAGGCCGGGTACAACTGGCGGATCAACGCGGCAGCGGCGTGCCCGAGGGCGAAGCCGAGCAGGGCACCGGCGAGCGAGAGCATCGCTGCCTCGGTGAGGAAGACGTTGCGGATCGCCGTGCGCGTCGCGCCGAGCGCCTTCAGCAGGCCGATCTCGGCCGTCCGCTGGGTGACCGAGACGAGCATCACGTTCATCACCAGAATGCCGGCGACGGCCAGGCTGATCGCGGCAATGCCGGCGACGGCGACGGTCAGCGTGCCGAGGATGCGGTCGAAGGTGGCGAGCACGGCATCCTGCGTGATGACGGTCACGTCCTGTTCGCCCTCGTGGCGCAGCCTGATGATCTCGCTCACCTGCGCCTTCGCGGGCGCGATCGCCTCGCGGCTGTTGGCCTCGACGAGGATGCGGAAGAGGGTGTTGCTGTTGAACATCGCCTGCGCCAGAGCCACCGGCACGATCACCAGTTCGTCGGTGTTCATGCCCAGTCCCTGGCCAGTCGCGGCGAGGACACCGACGATGCGGACACGTCGATCGCCGACGCGGACGAGCTGCCCGAGCGCCTCATCACGGCCGAACAGCTCGTCACGGATGCGCGCGCCGATGACGGCTTCCGAGGCGCCGCGGCGCCAGTCCCCTGGCGGCAGGAAGCGCCCCTGGGCCAGGCTGAGGCGGCGCACGGCGATGAACTCGGCCGTCGTCCCGGCGACCATCACCTCGCGCAATCTGCCGCCGACGCTGATCTCCGAGGTGCCGACGGCCAGTGGCGCCACCCGGTGGACGGCGCTGGCGCGCAGCAGCGCCTGTGCGTCGTCGATCGTCAGGTCGCGTGGCGTACTGGTGATGGCGTTGCCCGGGTTGAAGCCGCCGGTCTGCGAGCGCCCGGGGAGGACGATCACCAGGTTGCTGCCGATCGCCGAGAACTGGTTGAGGACGTAGCGCCGGGCGCCGTCGGCGAGCGCGGTGAGGACGACGACGGCAGCGACGCCGATCGCCATGGCGAGGATCAGCAGGCTGGTGCGCAGCGGACTGCCGGTTGCCGCGTCGCGCGCGAAACGGATCAGGTCGGCAGCGCGCATGCTTTGCCCGGCCAGTCGACGCTGCGTTCGCGGTCGTGCTGCAGCGTGCCGTCCGCCATCAGCAGTTGCCGGCGCGCGCGCGCGCCCAGGGCGCCGTCATGGGTGACGACGATCAGGGTCACGCCGGTGCCATTGAGCGCCTCGAGCAGGCGCATGACCTCCTCACCGGTGGTCCGGTCGAGGTTGCCGGTCGGCTCGTCGGCGAGCACCAGCGCCGGCTGCATGATCGTTGCGCGCGCGATCGCCACCCGCTGGCGCTGTCCACCCGAGAGCTGATCGGGTCGATGGTCGGCGCGGTTCTCCAGACCGTAGTCGCGCAGCGCCTGCCGCACGCGTTCGCCACGTTGCGCTGGCGGGATGCCGGCGAGCACCATCGGCAGGGCAATGTTCTCGGCCGCCGTCAGGCGCGGGACGAGGTGGAAACTCTGGAAGACGAAGCCGATCCGCTCGCTGCGCACGCGCGCCTGCTCGTCGGCCGAGAGGGTGGTGACGTCGCGGCCGGCGAGGCGGTAGCGGCCGCTGTCCGGCCGGTCGAGCAGGCCGAGCAGGTTGAGCAGCGTCGACTTGCCCGACCCGGACGGCCCCATCACCGACACATATTCGCCGGCGTTGATGCACAGGCCGATCGACTGCAGCGCGTGGACCCGGCTGTCACCGAGATGGAAGACCCTTTCGATGGCCGACAGCTCGATCAGTGGGGCGCCCATCGCTCACTTCCCGCCCGCCGCGGCGGCACGCTCGGCGAGGTACGGCACGCCCGCCTTGACACCCGCCCGCTCGAGCGAGGTGACCACCCGTTCGCCAGCCTGCAGCCCTTCGCTGACCTCGGTGTACTCCCAGTTGGCGAGGCCGGTCCCGATGCGGCGCTCGGCGAGCCGGCCATCGGCCTGTGCGACCAGCACCCGGTTGCCTTCGAGCAGTGCCGAGGTCGGAACGCGCAGGACCGCGTCGCGGACCGCCAGGATCACCTCGACGTCGGCGCTGTAGCCCACCAGCAGTCTGCCGGCAGCGGCCGGGTCGTCGAACGTCGCCTCGATGTCGACGGTGCGTGCCTGCTTCTCGACTGCCGCAACGTAGGGCGCGACACGCCGCACCGTTCCCGGGAACGAGCGCCCGGGCAGGGCGTCCAGGCTGATCCGCACCGGCTGTCCGGCGCTGATCTTCGGCGCGTCCACCTCATCCATCGGCGCCTTGATGTAGAGGCAGGAGTCGTCGATCAGGTCGATCGCCGGCGGCGTCGGCACGCCGGGTGGCGAGGGCGTCGAGTACTCGCCGACCTCGCCGACGATCTTGGCGATGGTGCCGGCGAAGGGTGCGTAGAGGACGGTCCTTCCCTGCTCTACCCGGCTCAGCCGGACCCGCGCCTCGGCCTGCTTGAGGTCGGCCCTGGCCGCCTGGCAGCCGGCCTGCCGGGCCAGGGCTTCGCTGCGCGCCTTTTCCTCGCTCGCCCCGGAGACGAAACCCCGCGCCCGCAGCGCGGCCTGCCGCGTCGCTTCGCGTTCGGCGTTGGCGGCGACGACGCAGGCCTCGTCGACGCGCTGCCGGGCGGTCGCGACCTGGCTGAGATGCCACGCGCTCTGCGCCTGCTGATCGTCGTTCCAGAGCTTCATCAGCAGCTGGCCCTGGCGCACGCGGTCTCCTTCCTTCACCGCCAGGACTTCGATCCGGCCGCCACTGATCGTCGACAGGCGGGTGCGCTGGCAGGCCTCCACCGTTCCCGCGCGCGTGTTCGAGATCGTGGACTCGACCACTCCGCGGTCGATCTCGCGCAGTACGACAGCCACCGCCTGCGGCCGGCCCAGCCACCAGACGCCGGCAGCGAGCAGCGCCGCGAGCAGGAGGACGATGAACAGGCGGCGGAGCAGGGGGGCTGACATGCGCGTTTTCGGCAATGGGGCTGGGGCTGGGGCAGCGTCAGCGACGCACATCGCGCGTCGCCGCGACTGCCGGTGTGCTGGCCGCCTGGCGCAAAACCGTCATCGGCAGGCGCCGTGGCGGTGAGCCTGCCATGGTCGCAGGCGGCAGCTCACTGTTGCGGTCTCTGCGCTGAGCATTGGCGGCACGCCGGACTGTCGTGCGGCCCTCAGCGGATGGCGCCGGGCGACGGCGCGACCTTCAATTCACGCAGGCGGGCCTGCTTGGCCTGCAGCGCCTTGTTGGCCGGATCGAGCCGCAGCGCTTCATCGTAGGACTGGCTGGCCTGTCGCAGCAGGACGTCACCAAGGTTCTCGCGCGCCAGCGCGTAGCCGGGGTGCGTCCGGATCGCCATCTCCAGCAGCATGCGCGCTCGCTCGAGCTGCTGTTGCCGGGCGTACAGGACGGCGAGGTTGTTGTAGGGCTCGGGCAATTCGGGGTAGTCGTCGCTGATCTGCGTGAACACGGTGATGGCATCGTCGGAACGACTCATCTCCATCAGGATCAGTCCCTTGAGGAAGCGCCCCTGCAGTTCTCGCGACTTGCCCGCGACGTAGGCGTCGACCTTCGCCAGCGCCTGTTCGGCCTGGCCCTGCTGCAACAGGCGCTGGGCTTCGGCCAGCTCGTTGGCGACGGCGCTCGGCGCGCTGAAGGCGAAGAGCAGGACGAGGAGCATTGCCGGCAGGGTTGCCGGCAAGAGCCTTGGCAAGATCGGGTGCATAGGGGATGTCTTCCTGGCCAGGCAGCGGATGGCTGTCGCGCGAGCGTCGGATTCTAGCAAGAAGTCGGCATCAACCAAAGTCGCAGCGTGTCGCAACCGTGCCGGCACGGCAGCGCAGCGGGCCTCAGGCCGTTGTCCGGCTGCTCAGGAACACGGGGAATCCGCGGCCAATGCCCCGGGGCAGCCGACGGCTCGCGACGAGCGGCTCAATGCTGCGGATTGAAATTGCAGTCCGCGAAACGATGTGTTACAAGATCGCTTTGTCGCCACGGGATCAGCCACTTCTTGCCAGCCATGGTTTTCTCGTTCTTCAAGAAGCAGCCGGAGAGGAAGATGGGCGTCCGGCCACCCGCCACTCCGCGCACCAGCGAGGAACGCGGCCGCGTTGACGATGGTCCGCCGGAGGACAGGTTGCGGCACGCGCCGACAGGTCCGGTGGGTTTGAGCCGGGCCGAGCTGCCGTTTGCGACGCCGGTCGCCAAGAGCGATGCGCCGCCACTCGACCTGAGCGAGTTCGTGTTCAGCGTGATGGAGCCCAACTTTCAGCCGGAGGTCGAGCTTGACCCGGTCGACGCCGAAGCGGAAGAAGCCGCGATGCTGTACGCGAATGGGCAGGATGCCGCCGTGCGCTCACGGCTCGAAAATGCGACGCGCCAGTATCGCAGTGGCGCCGGCGAGCGCCTGTGGCTGATGCTTTTCGACCTGTTCCGCGTTGGTGGCGACAAGGGCCCGTTCGAGGCACTCGGCATCGAGTACGCACAGGTCTTCGAGAAATCGCCGCCAGGCTGGCAGGAGACCGTTCGCAGCGCACCGGTCTTGATCAAGGCGGGTACCATCCTGTTCAAGGGTGAGTTGACGGGCGACAACGAGGCCGGATTCGCTGCCGTGCGGCAGGCGCTTGCGACCAACCAGCACCTGCGTCTCGATCTGGGCAAGGTCCGTCGGCTGGACGAGGCGGGTTGCGAGCGCCTTCTCGGACTGCTGCAACAGGCGCACAAGAGCCGGCGCGAGGTCGAACTGCTCAACCGTGACCGTGTCGCTGGCCTGCTGGACAGTCGCGTCGTGCCCGGTCAACAGAGTGACCGCGCCTGCTGGCTGCTGAAGCTGGAGTTCTGCCAGTTGTATGATCGAATCGATGTCTTCGAGGATCTGGCCATCCAGTACGCGGTGAACTTCGAGATTTCGCCGCCTTCGTGGGAACCACAACGGGTGGCGGCGAGCGGCCCCGGACCACTCGTCCTGGCGGCAACGGAAGATTTGATGGCCGAGGCTTACGTCATCAAGGGCGAGGTCAAGTCGTCGCGTTTCGGCGACCTGCTGGCTTACTCGGCGGCGAACGATCCGGTGTTGATCGACTGTTCGCGGGTGACGCGAATGGATTTTCTCAGCGCCGGTGCCCTGCTCAACGTGTTGACGACGATCAAGGGAAGCGGCCGGCAGATCGTCTTTCGCCACCCGAATCACCTGGTGGCCGAGTTGTTCCGTGTCGTCGGCCTCAGGGCCGTGGCGGAGGTCGTTCTCGCACGGAACTAGAATCTCCCGGAGGAGAGCAGCATATGGATCAGTACCACGGCACGACGATCCTGTCGGTGCGCCGCGGCGAGAGTGTGGCCATGGGCGGTGACGGACAGGTGACGCTCGGCAACATCGTCGTCAAGGCGAGCGCGCGCAAGGTTCGCCGCATCCACCAGGGGAAGATCCTGGCCGGCTTTGCCGGCGGAACCGCCGACGCCTTCACCCTTTTCGAACGATTCGAGGCGAAGCTCGACAAGCATCAGGGCAATCTGCTGCGTTCGGCGGTGGAACTGGCGAAGGACTGGCGGAGCGACCGCGCGCTGCGCCGACTGGACGCGATGCTGGCGGTGGCGAGCCGCGAGGCGTCGCTGATCATCACCGGCAACGGCGATGTGCTTGAGCCGGAGTACGGTATCGTCGCGATTGGTTCGGGTGGCGCATTCGCCCATTCGGCGGCGAGGGCGCTGGTGGAGAACAGCTCCCTCACGGCGCCGGAAGTGGTGCGCAAGTCGCTGCAGATCGCCGGCGATCTGTGCATCTACACCAATCAGAATTTCACCATCGAAGTGCTGGAGTGAGCATGTCGTCGATGACGCCGCAGGAAATCGTTCACGAGCTCGACAAGCACATCGTCGGCCAGGGGAAAGCGAAGAAGGCGGTGGCCATCGCCCTGCGCAACCGCTGGCGGCGAGCGCAGGTGGCCGAGCCGCTGCGGCAGGAGATCACGCCGAAGAACATCCTGATGATCGGTCCGACCGGCGTCGGCAAGACCGAGATCGCTCGCCGTCTCGCACGGCTGGCGAACGCGCCGTTCATCAAGGTCGAGGCGACCAAGTTCACCGAAGTCGGGTACGTCGGTCGCGATGTCGAAACCATCATCCGCGACCTCGTCGAGATCGCCGTCAAGAGCGGTCGCGAAAGGGCGATGAAGGGCGTCAGGCTGCGTGCCGAGGATGCTGCCGAGGAGCGCCTTCTCGACGCCTTGCTGCCGCCGGCGCGCGCCGGTTTCTACAATGACGGGCAGGCAGGCGGCGAGGAAGGGGCCACGCGGCAGAAGTTTCGCAAGAAGCTGCGTGAGGGCGAACTCGACGAGAAGGAGGTCGAGGTGGATGTCGCGGCGCCATCGATGCAGGCGGAGATCTTCGCTCCGCCCGGAATGGAGGAGCTGACGGCGCAGATCCAGGGCATGTTCCAGAACATCGGCGGTGGCCGGAGGAAATCGCGCAAGCTCAAGATTTGCGAGGCGCGCCGGCTGCTGATCGACGAGGAAGCGGCCAAGCTGGTCAATGATGAGGAAGTCAAGCTCGACGCGGTGCGCAACGTCGAGCAGAACGGCATCGTCTTTCTCGACGAGATCGACAAGATCGCTTCGCGCAGCGATACGCACGGCGTGGACGTTTCGCGCCAGGGGGTGCAGCGTGACCTGTTGCCGCTGGTCGAAGGGACGACGGTATCGACCAAGTACGGAATGATCCGCACCGACCACATCCTGTTCATTGCCAGCGGCGCTTTCCATCTTGCCAAGCCCTCGGATCTGATTCCCGAACTGCAGGGCAGGTTGCCGATCCGCGTCGAGCTGGAGTCGCTGTCGGTGGCCGACTTCGAGTGCATCCTGACGCAGACGGATGCCTGCCTGACCAAGCAGTATCAGGCGCTGCTGGCGACCGAAGGGGTGGCGCTCGATTTTTCTGCCGACGGCATCAGGCGCCTGGCCGAGATTGCCTGGTCGGTCAACGAGCGGACGGAGAACATCGGCGCTCGCCGCCTGTATACAGTGATGGAGCGCCTGCTCGAGGAGATTTCATTCACTGCTGGCAAGGGACCGGGCGAGCGCCTCACGATCGACGCCGCGTACGTCGACCATCGCCTGGTCGAACTCGCCCAGAACGAGGACCTCTCCCGCTACGTCCTCTGAGCAGCTTGGCAAGCCGGTACCGCTGCCGCGAACTACTTGACCACGACCACCGGCAGGTCGCTGAGATGGATGACGCGTTGCGTCACCGATCCGAGCAGCAGGCCGGACACGGTTCCGAGGCCGCGCGCTCCCATGATGATCAGGCTGCAGTCGTGCTCGCGCGCGAAATCGACGATCGTCGGTGCGATCTCACCGACCACGACGTGCTCGCCGTGGCCGATTCCGGCTGCGTGCAGCCGGGCGCGCGCAGAGGCGAGAGCGGCGTCACCCGTCTCGCGATGATAGTCATGAACGACGTCCGTGCTGACGAAGCGGCTGATATCCGAAGGCAGCGGGTGCTGCACGTTCAGCAGCAGGACTTCCGCTTCCAGCGGCGTAGCCAGCGCTTCGGCGATGACATGATCGACCGCCCGCAACGCGGGCAGCGATCCATCCACGGGAAGCAACCATCTCGGGTTCATTTCGGATCTCCTGGTTGCAGGGCTTGCGCCCTGCCGGCAGCCGGCGACACCTCGTTGGCGCGGGCGGTCTGGCGCGAAGCCTGCCACTTGCCGAGCGCGACCACCAGCAGGGCGCCGAAGCCGGATGCGATGTAGTGACTGTGCGGGACGATCTCCCGCCACGCGGCAGGCAATGCCGGGTCGGTCAGCAGCATGCCGCCGCCGATCCAGCCGAGCAGGGCACCGCCGGCGGTGATGACGATGGGAAAACGATCCATCAGCGCGAGCACCAGTTTGCTCCCCCAGACGACGATCGGGATCGATACCGCGATGCCGAAGACGACGAGGACGATCGATCCGTGTGCTGCGCCGGCGACGGCGATGACGTTGTCCACACTCATGACGGCGTCGGCGACGATGATCGTCCGGATCGCTCCGAGCAGCGTGCTGCTCCCCTGCACGTTGCCGTGTGTTTCCTCATGCTCGGGCAGGATCAGCTTGATGCCGATCCAGAACAGCAGCAAGCCGCCGACCATCTTCAGGTAGGGGACGGCGAGCAGCTGCAGCGCGAAATAGATCAGGATGACGCGCAGCGCGATGGCGCCGAACACGCCCCAGAAGATCCCCTTGTTGCGTTGCGTCTCAGGCAACCGGCGGCAGGCAAGCGCGATGACCACCGCATTGTCGCCGCCGAGCAGGATGTCGATGGCGATGATCTGCAGGACGGAAATCCAGAAGGCGGGCGATGCGAGATCGGGCATGCGGAAACCTTGCCTCAGAGCAGCTCGAGCGGCGGCGAGCCGCCGGCGTAGCTGGAAGCGCTGCCCTGGACGGCCGTCTGGCCCAGTTTGGCGAGAACCTTGTTGGCCTCTCGCAGGCGCCCGAGAAGCTTGACGAGAAGCACCTTGTTGAAGCGTTCGCGCACTTCGTCCGAACTCAGGCCCAGGGCCGAGCTGTTGACTTCCAGGAAGCGGGTCGCTTCGAGGGTGACCACCGTTGCCTGGCGACGGTCGTCGGTCGGGTGGAGGAAAGCCATCTCGCCGACGACCTCGCCCGGTCCGAGGCGGCAGATTACCCGGCCGCTGGCGGAAACCTCGACGAAACCGTCGACGATGATGCCGAACTTGCGGTGGGTGTCGCCTTCGCGAATCAGGGTCACCTTTTCCGACACTTCGCGCCAGACGCTGATGCGCAGCACCTCCCACAACTCGATGTCTTCAAACTCGGCGAAGAAATCCACCTTGCGCAGGCGGTCGAAGTGTGCCAGATCCTGTTGCGTCTGATCCTCTTCCTGCATCTGGTAACGCACTGCCGACAGATCCTTGGCGAACTCGGCGCCGTTGCGATAGCGGCTGTAAAGGTCCTTCTCGAGTGCCTTGCGAATGATCGGATCGAGGCCCGGAGGCAGATTCGGGTTCAGCGCACAGACCGACGGGGCGTCCATGTTGACGATCTTGTACACCAGGGTCGCCGGGTTGTTGGCGCGAAAGGGCAGGCGTCCCGTCAGCAGCTGGAAGAGCAGGACACCGAGCGAGTAGAGGTCGGTCTTGTGGTTGAGCGGGTAGTTCTTGACCTGCTCCGGCGACATGTAGGCCGGCGAGCCGACGCCCATGACGAAGGTCGAGTCCTGCCCCATGTCCTTGAGGAGATTGAGGCCGAGACCGAAATCGGTGATCTTCGGATTGTCGTTGGCGTCGATCAGGATGTTTGCCGGTTTGATGTCGCGATGCACCACCCCCTGGTGAAGCGCATGGTCGAGGGCGAGACAGCACTTGAAGATGATGCCGATCACCCGGTGCATCGGCAGCAGCCTGTTGATCTTGCAGAACTGGTCCAGCGCGACCCCGTCGACGTATTCCATCACCAGATAGGCCTGATCAGGCTCGATCACCGCATCGAAGATCTTGACGATGTTCGGATGATTGAGCCGCCGAGCGATCGAATCCTCGGTCTGGAACAGTTTGCGCAGACGCCTCGACATGGCCGCGTTGTCTTCATCGAAGCGGATCAGCTTGATGGCGACCTGGCGCTCGAGACGGGGATCGCGCGCCAGATAGACGACGGCAGTCGCTCCCTTGCCGAGGGAGCGAATGACTTCGTATCTTCCGATTTTCTGCAGCATGCGGAGCCCGATTCCAGCTACGACCGACAAAGGAGGAATGCTAGCAGCAGAAGCTGTTCGTGCAGCAAAAAAATGCGGGCCGATTGCATGTAGTCACCGCGGTGCTTTGGCACGGGACTTGAAATCCGGCGGCACCCCCCCAAATAGGAAATCGTTTTTCCGGAGACCACCATCCATGCAAAGCAACGATTCAGCACCTCAGGAACCAACAGTTGTTGCCGCAGCGGACGCTGCGGTCGAGCCGCCCGCCAGCGGCGAGATGCCCATCGCCGAGCAGCCTCTGGCTGAGGAAGGTGGCGCCACGATGCACGAGGAGCTGCAGCAGGCGCGCCTGAAGGCCGACGAGTACCAGGATCTGTGGCTGCGTGCCAAGGCAGAAACGGAGAACGTGCGGCGGCGGGCGCAGGAGGACATCGCCAAGGCGGCGAGGTTCGCGGTCGATCGCTTCGCCCGCGAGTTGTTGCCGGTGAAGGACAGTCTCGAGGCGGCGCTGGCGACTGAAGCGGCGACCGTCGAGAGCCTGCGCGCAGGCAGTGAGCTGACCCTGAAACAACTCGTTGCGGCATTCGAGAAATCAGCGCTGACCGAGATCAACCCTGTCGGCGAGAAGTTCGACCCGAACCGGCATCAGGCCATCAGTGTCGTCGAATCTGCTAAGGAAGCCAACACGGTCGTCACCGTTCTGCAGAAGGGCTACCTGCTCGCCGAGCGCGTGCTGCGACCGGCGCTGGTCATCGTCGCCAAGGCGGCGTCTTGAAATACGCTGCCTGACCCCCACTTGAGGCATCATTCCGGGCATTTCGTCTGCGGGCGACGGTGCAATCTGGCAACAAGAGCATATTGAAAGGATTCAACAATGGGAAAAATCATCGGCATCGATCTCGGGACGACCAACTCCTGCGTCGCCGTGATGGAGAACGGCAAGCCGAAGGTGATCGAAAACTCCGAAGGTGCGCGCACGACACCGTCGATCGTCGCCTACGCCGAAGACGACGAGGTGCTTTGCGGTGCCCCTGCCAAGCGGCAGGCGGTAACCAACCCGAAGAACACGCTCTATGCGATCAAGCGGTTGATCGGTCGGCGCTTCGAGGAAAAGGAGGTGCAGAAGGACATCTCGCTGATGCCGTTCCGCATTCTCAAGGCCGACAATGGCGACGCCTGGGTCGAGGTGCGCGGCAAGAAGATTGCGCCGCCGCAGGTATCGGCGGAGGTCCTGCGCAAGATGAAGAAGACCGCCGAGGACTATCTCGGCGAGGAAGTCAGCGAGGCGGTGATCACCGTTCCCGCCTACTTCAACGACAGCCAGCGGCAGGCAACCAAGGATGCCGGGCGGATCGCCGGGCTCGAAGTCAAGCGGATCATCAACGAGCCGACGGCCGCTGCCCTTGCTTTCGGCATGGACAAGAAACAGGGCGACAAGAAGATTGCCGTCTATGACCTCGGTGGTGGCACTTTCGACATCTCGATCATCGAGATTGCCGAGGTTGAAGGAGAGCACCAGTTCGAAGTGCTGTCGACCAACGGCGATACCTTCCTCGGTGGCGAGGATTTCGACCAGAGGCTGATCGACTACATCATCGACGAGTTCAAGAAAGAGAGCGGGGTCAACCTGAAGGCCGATGTGCTGGCGCTGCAACGTCTCAAGGATGCCGCGGAAAAGGCCAAGATCGAGTTGTCGTCCGGGCAGCAGACCGAGATCAACCTGCCATACATCACTGCCGACGCCTCGGGCCCGAAGCACCTGACGCAGAAGATCACGCGCGCCAAGTTCGAGTCGCTGGTCGATGATCTCGTCGAGCGGACCATCGAGCCGTGCCGCATTGCGCTGAAGGACGCCGGTTGTCGCATCGGCGACATCAACGACGTCATTCTGGTCGGTGGCCAGACGCGGATGCCGAAGGTGCAGGACAAGGTCAAGGAGTTCTTCGGCCGCGAGCCACGGCGCGACGTCAACGCCGACGAGGCGGTGGCTGTCGGTGCGGCGATCCAGGGCGGTGTCCTGCAGGGTGAGGTCAAGGACGTGCTGCTGCTCGATGTGACGCCGCTGTCACTCGGTATCGAGACGCTGGGTGGCGTGATGACCAAGCTGATCAAGAAGAACACGACGATTCCGACGAAGGCGACGCAGGTCTTCTCGACCGCCGACGACAACCAGTCGGCAGTCACCATCCACGTGCTGCAGGGCGAGCGCGAGATGGCCGGTGGCAACAAGAGTCTGGGCCAGTTCAATCTGTCGGACATTCCGCCGGCACCGCGCGGCATGCCGCAGATCGAGGTCACCTTCGATATCGACGCCAACGGCATCCTGCATGTTTCGGCAAAGGACAAGGCGACTGGCAAGGAGAACAAGATCAAGATCCAGGCCTCTTCCGGCCTCAGCGAAGAGGAAGTGCAGCGTATGGTGCGCGATGCCGAAGTGCATGCCGAAGAAGACCGCAAGGCGCATGAACTGGCGGAGGCGCGCAACCAGTGTGATGCCATGATCCATACGGTGAGGAAGTCACTTGCCGAGTATGGCAAGGAACTCGCCGACAGCGAGAAGGCGTCGATCGAGAAAGCCGTCAAGGAGGCGGAAGAGGCGATTCGTGGCAGCGACATCGATGCCATCAGGGCGAAAAGCGAGGCCTTGGGGACGGCCGCCCAGAAGCTTGGCGAGAAGATGTATGCCAAGCAGCAGGAGCACGCGCCGGGAGCCGCTGGTGCAGGTGGCGCTGGAGGTTCGAGCGGCGAAGCGAGGAAAGACGACAGCGACGTCGTCGACGCCGAGTTCACCGAAGTCAAGGACAAGAAGTAGGCTGTTGCCTGGAGGGGGGCGCATGACCGCGCCCCCCTCCGTCCCCCCAACGTGCTCACGAACCGATGGCAAAACGCGATTTTTACGACATTCTCGGCGTCAACCGTGACGCTGCCGATGAGGACATCAAGAAGGCCTACCGCAAACTGGCGATGAAGTACCACCCGGACCGCAATCCGGACAATCCCAGGGCGGAGGAACACTTCAAGGAGGTCAAGGAAGCCTACGAGATCCTCTCCGAACCCGACAAGCGGGCGGCGTACGACCAGTACGGACACGCCGGAGTGGACCCGCAGGCAGGCATGGGTGCTGCCGGTCCCGGCGGTTTCTCGGATGCCTTCGGTGGCATCTTCGACGAGATCTTCGGCGGCCGGCGCGGTGGCGGTGGGCGCTCGAACGTCTATCGCGGTGCCGACCTGCGCTACAACCTCGAGATCAGCCTCGAACAGGCGGCCTTCGGCACCGAAACCAAGATTCGCATCCCGACCATGGAAGTCTGCGAAGCGTGCCACGGCAGTGGCGCCAAGGCCGGAACGCAGCCGAAGACCTGCCCGACCTGTCAGGGCAGCGGCCAGGTTCGCCTGCAGCAGGGATTCTTCTCGATCCAGCAGACCTGTCCCAAGTGTCACGGTACCGGGCGCTACATCGCCGATCCCTGTGGCGCCTGTCATGGCGCCGGTCGCGTCAAGCAGCACAAGACCCTGGCGGTGAAGATCCCGGCAGGCGTCGACGAGGGCGATCGCATCCGCCTGTCGGGTGAGGGTGAGCACGGCATCAATGGCGGTCCCGCCGGTGACCTCTACGTCCAGATCCACCTCAAGTCGCACGCCGTCTTTCAGCGCGAGCAGAACGATCTGCACTGCGAGATGCCGATCAGCTTCACGACCGCGGCGCTCGGTGGCGAGATCGACATTCCGACTCTCGACGGTGCGGCGAAGATCCGCGTTCCCGCCGAGACGCAGTCGGGCAAGGTGTTCCGCCTGCGTGGCAAGGGCATCAAGGGCGTGCGCAGCAACGCGCATGGCGATCTGCTTTGCCACGTGGTCGTCGAGACGCCGGTTCATCTCACCGAACGCCAGAAGGAACTCCTGCGCGAGCTAGAGGATTCCAGCCGGGACAACGCCGGCCATCACAATCCGCGCGCGAAATCGTGGATGGATCGCGTGCGCGACTTCTTTGCCGCGACCTGAGAGCTTGTGAAGGACGCCTCGCGAACAGGCCGGGGCAGCAGGACTGAGCGGCTGCGCAACGGCGCAGACCGGATTGCCTCGCTTCGCCGTTTGTAAGCGTCGTGTCAGCTGGCTTCGCCATGCTCGGCAGGTGGTCGAGGTCGTCGCAGCTCGGCGGCGGCCGGCGCGCCACGCGAGGAGTGCGGCATGAAGCTTGCCAGAGCATTGTTGTTGGTTGCCCTGATCTGGGCTGGTGGAGTTGCTGCGAGCGAGGTCGGAGTCACCGACAGGAGCATCCTGATCGGTATGACGGCACCGTTTTCCGGCCCCAGCGGACCTTACGGGCTGGACATGAAAACCGTCATCAACGCCTATTTCCGTCAGCTCAACGACGCCGGTGGCGTGCATGGCAGGAGACTCGACCTGCGCAGCCTCGATGACGGCTACGAGACCGAGCGCACGGTCGCCAACACGAGGACGCTGATCGCGCAGGAACAGGTTTTCGCGCTGTTGGCGTTCTACGGATCGAGTCCGACGACGGCGGCGATGAACGAGGTCTTCGGTGTCGCCAAGGTGCCGCTGGTGGGGACGATCTCAGGCGCCGACTCGCTGCGCCAGTCGCCACGCGATCATCCCGCCAATCGCTACATGTTCAACGTCCGCGCGAGCTACGCCGACGAGACCGAGGCGATCGTCAACCAGCTCACCTCGCTCGGTTTCAAGAACATCGCCGTCTTCTATCAGAACGACGGCTTCGGGAAGTCGGGGCTCGAGGGCGTCCTGGCAGCGCTCAGGAAGCACAATCAGGTGCCGGTTGCAGTGGCCACGGTGGAGCGCAATTCCGTCGATGTCAGCAGTGCCGTACAGACCATCGCCAGGGCCAATCCACAGGCGGTGATCATGGTGACGCTGTACAAGGCCAGCGCCGCCTTCGTGCGCGAGATGAGGAAGGCGAGACAGAATCCGCAGTTCATGACCCTGTCGCCGGTGGGCGCGGATCTGCTCGTGCAGGAACTGGCGGACGAGGCCCGTGGCATCGGCATTTCGCAGGTCATGCCCTATCCGTGGAACGACACCCTGCCGATGGTGCGCGAGTACCACAAACTGCTTGGCAAGCAGGCGAAGCCCTCCTATTACGGGATCGAAGCCTACGCCATGGCGAAAGTGCTCGTCGAGGCGTTGCGCAAGGCGGGCAAGGAGCCGACGCGCGAGAAGCTGGTGGCCGCGCTCGAGAGCATGCAGAATCACGACCTCGGCGGTTACCGGGTGAGTTTCTCGCCAACTGACCGGGCGGGCTCACGGTTCGTCGACCTGACGGTCATTGGCAGCGGCGGGCGGGTGCTGCGCTGACGCATGGCGCGTCCACAAGCCGAGGATCTCGCCGGCGTCGGGCGTCCGCGGTGTGTACTGCCTGGCATCCATGCCGCCGCGCAGTTCGTCGCACGACTGCCAGAGCTTGCTGTAGAGCCGGGATTTCTTGAGGGCCAAGGATCCTGTCGTCAGTTGATGCCTGGCAGCCTGTCGGACAGCAGGCGCTGACCGGGCCAGCGCGCAGGCGCCTTGGCCGTGGGTCAGGCGCGACGCCAGCTCGTTCCCTTGGCGCCATCCTCGAGGATGATTCCGGCAGCCAGCAGCTCGGCGCGTATGCGGTCCGCCTCGGCGAAGTCGTGGCGCTTCTTGGCGGCCGTACGTTCGCCGATCAGCGTCTCGATCGCTTCTCCCGAGACCTCGGTGCCGCGCGCCGGGGCCGCCTGCAGGAAATCCTGTGGTTCGCGTCCGAGCAGCCCAAGCAGTCCGGCCAGTGCGCGCAACTGGGACGCGGCCTGCGCCGACCTGCTGCGATTCACTTCGGCGGCGAGGTCGAAGAGGACGGCGCAGGCTTCCGGCGTGTTGAAGTCGTCGTTCATCGCCGCAGCAAAACGCTGCGCGTGCGGCTCGTCCCAGTCGATCGCAGTCGCCGCTGCAGCCGGCACCGCCTTGAGCGCGGTATACAGTCTGCTCAACGCCTGCCGGGCGTCGTCGAGGTGCGCGTCGGAGTAGTTCAGCGGGCTGCGATAGTGCGCCCGCAGGATGAAGAAGCGCAGGACTTCGGCATCGTACTCGCGCAGGATTTCGCGGATGGTGAAGAAATTGCCGAGCGACTTCGACATCTTCTCGTCATCGACGCGGACGAAACCGTTGTGCATCCAGTAGTTGACGAAGCGGCAGCCGTGCGCCCCCTCGGACTGGGCGATCTCGTTCTCGTGATGCGGGAACTGGAGATCCTGGCCGCCACCGTGGATGTCGAAGTGCGCCCCGAGCAGGTCCGAACTCATCGCCGAACACTCGATGTGCCATCCCGGGCGGCCGTCACCCCACGGTGAAGCCCAGGCGGGCTCGCCCGCACGGGCGTGTTTCCAGAGCACGAAGTCGAGCGGGTCTTCCTTCGCGCTGTCGATGTCGACGCGCTCGCCGGCTCGCAGGTCGTCGAGTGACTTGCCGGAGAGCTTGCCGTAACCGGGAAACCGACGCACCGAGAAATTGACGTCGCCGGCCGCCGCACGATAGGCCAGGCCGTTCTCCTCGAGTCGCCGGATCAGGCTCAGCATCTGTGGCACGTAGGCCGTCGCGCGCGGTTCATGGTCCGGCTTGGCGACGCCGAGCGCCGCCGCATCCTCATCCATGAAGCGGATGAAGCGGGCGGTCAGCTCGCCGATGGTTTCGCCGTTCTCCGTTGCCCGGCGGATGATCTTGTCGTCGATGTCGGTGATGTTGCGCACGTAGCAGACCTGCAGTCCGCTCGCCCGCAGCCAGCGCTGCACGATGTCGAAGACCACCAGGACGCGGGCGTGACCGAGGTGACAGTAGTCATAGACGGTCATGCCGCAAACGTACATCCGTACCTCGCCGGGTACGATGGGGACGAATTCCTGCTTGTCTCTGGTCAGCGAGTTGTAGATCTTCAGCATGTTCGGGTCTGCGGGAATGTGCCGTGAGCGGCTGCCAGCGGCGGAGGATTTTGGTTTGGCGGGAGTTCTTGCTAGAATCGGCCGCTTTCCTGTTCTTGCTGCCCTCCGACCGCGCTTGGCCCAGTATACCACACCGATGCTTGCCAGCCTTTTGCCAGCCCTCCGCTTTGCGCTCCTCGTCTGGGTGCTCGGCGGCGCGGCGTCCGCGGCCTTTGCCGACAACCTCGCCGATGCCCAGCGGCTGCTCAAGCAGGGCCAGCAGGCGGCAGCGCTCGACAAGATCGAGGAGCACCTGGCAAGCAATCCGGCGGATGCGCGCGGACGCTTCAGCAAGGGCCTGATCCTTGTCGAGATGGGTCGTCCCGCCGATGCCATGACCGTCTTCAGCAAGCTGATCGAGGACTATCCGGAACTGCCCGAACCGTACAACAACCTGGCCGTTCTCTACGCGCAGCAGAAACAGTACGACAAGGCGCGGACGGCGCTCGAAATGGCGATCCGGATCCAGCCGACTTACGCCACCGCCTACGAGAACCTCGGTGACATTCATGCCCGGCTGGCTGGTCAGGCCTATGAGAAGGCTTTGCAGATCGACCCGGCGAAGAAGGCTGCGCAGCGGAAACTCGCGCGCGTGCGGGAGGTTGGGAGCGGTGGCCTGGGCGATGCCGGCGCGAGCGCCGCGCGGCTGTCTGCGGCCCCGGATTCGCCGGCTGCCGGCGTGGCCGACAGGGCGTCGGCGGCGGCTGGTACTGCCGACGAGAAGGAAGTGGCGAAGATGATCGAGGGCTGGGCAAGGGCCTGGTCGCGCAAGGACGCGAAGGCTTACTTCGCGCACTATGCCGCCGACTTCCGCCCGCCGCGCGGCATGACGCGCAAGGCTTGGGAAGAGGGGCGCCTGCGGCCGATGCGCAAGCCCGGCCGACTGCTCGTCGAGGTCGAGGACATCCGCGTCGCTTTCGCTGATGGCAAGGCCACCGTGCGTTTCCGGCAGACCTTCACTTCGCCGGCGCTCACCTCGACGGTGGCCAAGACGCTGGTTCTCGTCAGGTCCGGCAGCCGCTGGTTGATCCAGGAGGAACGTGTCGGTTGATCGGGGCGTGCCGCACCGGCCATGCGGCACCGCCTCCGATCAGTTCGTTGCCGCCGGTCGCGGCGGCGGCTGGCGGCCGACGGATGGCTGCTGCGTCCCGTCAGCTTTCGCCCGCCCGCCGGGAATCGCTTGCCAAGGAGTTGCCCGATGTTGAGAAAGATCCTTTTCGCGCTTGCCGGCGCCCTGCTGTCGGTCGCGGTCGTCGCCGCGCCCAGCGTCGAGATGCAGACGAGCATGGGGCGTATCGTCATCGAACTCGATTCCGAGAAGGCGCCGAAGACCGTGCGCAACTTCCTCCAGTACGTCAATGAGGGCTTCTACAACGGCACCGTTTTTCATCGCGTCATCCCCGGCTTCATGATCCAGGGCGGTGGTTTCACTGTCGAGCTCGAGCAGAAGGCGGCGCCACGCAGGGTGGAGAATGAGGCGAAGAACGGGCTGCGCAACGACCGTGGGACGATCGCCATGGCGCGTACCGCCGATCCGCATTCGGCGAGTGCGCAGTTCTTCATCAACCATCGGGACAACGCGTCGCTCAACCATCCGTCTCCCGATGGCTGGGGCTACACGGTCTTTGGTCGCGTCACGCAGGGTATCGAGGTCGTGGACCGGATCGCCGGCGTGGCAACCGGCAACCGCGCGATGCATCAGAACGTTCCTCTTGAGCCGGTCACCATCCAGTCGGTCAGGATCATCTCCGAGAAAGGAAAACCATGATCAAGCTGCATACCAGCCTCGGCGTCATCGCCATCGAGCTCGACGCCGAGAAGGCACCGCTGTCGGCACAGAACTTCATCGACTATGTCGCCGCCGGCCACTACGACAACACCATGTTCCATCGCGTGATCCCAGGCTTCATGGTGCAGGGTGGCGGCTTCGAGCCGGGCATGAAGCAGAAGGCCTGCCGGCAGCCGATCCGCAACGAAGCCGACAATGGGCTGAAGAATGAGGCCTACACGGTCGCCATGGCGCGCACGGCGGAGCCGCACTCGGCGACGGCGCAATTCTTCATCAACGTCGTCAACAACGACTTCCTCAACTTCCGTGCGCCGAATGCGCAGGGCTGGGGCTACTGCGTCTTCGGCAGGGTGGTCGAGGGACGCGAGGTGGTCGACCGGATCAAGGCCGTGCGCACCGGAACCTCGGGCTTTCATTCGGACGTGCCGGTCGAGGACGTGTTGATCGAGCGGGCGGAAGTCTGCTGATGCCGCGTCCGTAGACGAGCGCTGCAGGTAAGGCTTGCGACCGACCCTGTTCATCTCCGACCTGCACCTGGCGCCACAGGCGCCGGCCGTGACGCGGATTTTTCTCGACTTTCTGCGCGGGCGGGCGCGGGCGGCGGAGAGCCTGTTCATCCTCGGCGACCTCTTCGAGGCCTGGCCGGGCGACGACTGCCTGGACGACCCCGCCGACGGTCTGGCCGCCGCGGTCGTCGCCGCCCTGCATGAGTTGGTCACCGCCGGAGTCGGGCTGGCGGTGATGCACGGCAATCGCGATTTCCTGCTCGGCGAGCGTTTTGCCGCTGCCAGTGGTGCGCGCCTGTTGCCCGATCCGTGGCTGCTGGCGCTGCCCGGCGGCGAGTTCGTCCTGGCGCATGGTGATGCACTTTGTACGGATGACCGCGAGTACCAGTCGTTTCGCGCGCTGGTTCGCCGTCGCGACTGGCAGCAGGCCTTCCTCGCGCGGCCGTTGAGCGAGCGCAAGGCAGTCGCCGCGGCTCTGCGGCAGCAGAGCGAGACGGCCAAGCGCGACAAGGCGCAGTACCTGATGGATGTCAATCCGGTCGAGACCGACGATTTCCTGCGCGCCCACGGCTACGTCGGGCTGATCCACGGCCACACGCATCGTCCGGCGGTGCACGATCACCTCGTCGATGGCATCCACGTTCAGCGCTGGGTGTTGGCCGATTGGCATGCAAGCCGTGGTGAATGTCTGTGCTGGGATGGCGAGCGTTTGACGCGCGAGTGCCTGGACTGAGCCGGGACCTCGAGTGGCGCGGGCGCCGCGCCAGTCTGGCGGCTGCCGCGCGTCCGGCGCGCTGTCGGCACCTGCAGTCTGGCCGGGCAGCCGGGCGATGAGTGCCGCGGCGCACGAAGTCCTGTCGCGGGTCTTCGGCTATCCGGCCTTCCGCGGGCAGCAGGAGGAGGTGGTCGACCAACTCCTTGCCGGTGGTGACGCGCTGGTGCTGATGCCGACCGGTGGCGGCAAGTCGCTCTGCTACCAGATTCCGGCACTGCTGCGCAGCGGCGTCGGTGTCGTCGTCTCGCCGCTGATCGCGCTCATGCAGGACCAGGTCGAGGCCCTGTGCCAGGTTGGCGTCAACGCAGCCTTCATCAATTCGTCACTGGACTTCCGTTCGCTGCTTGACACCGAACGCCGACTGATGGCCGGCGAGCTCGATCTGGTCTACGTCGCTCCCGAGCGGTTGCTCGGCGAGCGCTTCCTCGGGCTCCTTGCGGAACTGGTCGCGCGGCAGGGGGTCGCCCTGTTCGCCATCGATGAGGCGCACTGCGTGTCGCAATGGGGGCATGACTTCCGCCCCGAGTACATCCAGCTCAGCGAGCTGCATCAGCGCTTCCCGGAGGTGCCGCGCATCGCGCTGACGGCGACGGCCGATCAGCTGACCCGGCAGGAGATCATCACCCGCCTGCATCTCGAGCGGGCGCGCTTGTTCGTCGCGAGCTTCGACCGCCCGAACATCCGCTACCAGATCGTCGAGCGCGACAATCCGCGCAAGCAGTTGCTGGATTTTCTCGGCCAGCACCGCGGCGAGGCCGGCATCGTCTACTGCCTGTCGCGGCGCAAGGTCGACGAGACGGCAGCCTGGCTGCTCGCGCAGGGAATCGATGCGCTGCCCTATCACGCCGGACTCAGTACCGGCGACCGGCAGCGGCACCAGCAGACGTTCCTGCGCGAAGAGGGTTTCGTGATGGTGGCGACGATCGCTTTCGGCATGGGCATCGACAAGCCGGACGTCCGTTTCGTCGCCCATCTCGACCTGCCGAAGAGTCTCGAGGCCTACTATCAGGAAACCGGTCGCGCCGGGCGTGACGGTGATGCCGCGGAGGCGTGGATGACTTACGGGCTGAACGATGTCGTGATTCATCGCCAGATGATCGAGGATTCGGCGGCGCCGGTCGAGCAGAAGAGGGTCGAAAGACAGAAGCTGGAGAGCATGCTGGCTTACTGCGAGTCGGCGACCTGTCGCCGCGTCATCCTGCTCAACTACTTCGGGGAAGACGCTCTGCCCTGCGGCAACTGCGACGTCTGCCTCGATCCGCCGCAGGTCTGGGATGGCACGGTTGTGGCGCAGAAGGTCCTCTCGGCCGCCCTGCGCACCGGCCAGCGCTTCGGTGCCGGCCACCTGATCGACATCCTGCGCGGCAAGAGCACCGACAAGGTGCGGCAGTTCGGGCATGATCGCCTGCCGACCTTCGGCGTCGGCAGCGAACTCGACGAGATGGGCTGGCGCTCCGTCTTCCGACAGCTGCTCGCCGCCGGCGTCCTCGAAGCGGATGCCGCGGCCTACGGAGCGCTCAAGCTGAGCGAAAGCGCCCGCCCCGTCCTGCGCGGGGAAGTGGCGCTGATGCTGCGCCGGCGGTCCGAGCGTGCCACAAGCCGTGCTGCCCGCGGCAGGAGCGCCGCCCGTGGCGCCGCCGATCTTCCGCGGCCGCGTCCGCAACAGGAGGAGTCGGCTCTGGTGGCCAGTCTGCGCCAGTGGCGCAGCGCCAAGGCGCGCGAGCAGGGTGTTCCCGCCTACCTGATCCTGCACGACCGGACGCTGTTCGAGATTGCGGCAGCGTTGCCGGCCTCGCCGCAGGCTCTGCTTGCGGTACCCGGGATCGGTCTTGCCAAGGTGCAGCGCTACGGCGACGAGTTGCTCGCCCTCGTCGCCGGCGGCGAATGATTGCCCGCGGCGCGCGCCGCGTGTGCCTGCCGCAGAGCCTCCGCCAGTTGGAAGACCGCCATCGCGTAGAAGCTCGAGCGGTTGTAGCGCGTGATGACGTAGAAATTGTTGAAGCCGAGCCAGTATTCGGTCGCCGCGCCGGGTGTGACGAGGTCGATCAGGGCGGCTGCGCGGTCGCCGTCGGCCACCGCGCCAACTCCCTGCGCGGCGAACTCGTTGACGCTCAGCGACGGCTTGATGCCGAGGGCGAGAAGGGCGGCGGGATTGCCGCTGACCGCTGCCGGTACCGCGACCGGCTCGCCCGTCTGCCAGCCGTGCTGCTGCAGGAAGCGGCCAACGCTGCCGATCGCGTCCGCATGGCTCTGGCGCAGATCGATTCGGTCATCGCCGTCGAAGTCGACGGCAAAGCGGCGATGGCTGCTGGGCATGAACTGCGGGATGCCGATGGCACCTGCGTAGGAGCCCTTGACGCTGAGTGGACTGATGCCATTCTCGCGCGCGAGGAGGAGGAACTGCTCGAGTTCGCCGCGAAAGAACTCGGACCGAGGCGGGTAGAAGAAAGCGAGCGAGGCCAGTGCCTCGAGGACGCCGAAGCTGCCCATGTGCTGGCCATAGATCGTTTCGACGCCAATGATGGCGACGATGACCTCGGCCGGCACGCCGTGGATCGCCTCTGCGCGCTGCAGCGTCGCGGCATGCTTCTGCCAGAACGACAATCCCCCCGCCAGTCGCTGTTGGTTGACGAAGCGCTCGCGATAGCGCTCCCACGAACGCTGCTTCTCGGGCACCGCCGGTGGGCGAATCGCCTTGAGGACCGTCGCATTCGGTCGCAGGACGGCGAACTGGCGCGTCAGATGGGCGATGTCGAAGCCGTGCTGCTCGTGCATGCTGGCGATGAACGCCTGCACTTCAGGGTTCTGACTCAAGCCGGCGGCCGGCTCGGCGCTTGCGGGCAGTGCCGCGAGACTGAGGGGCAGGGCGACGAGCAGGCTGCTGGCGAGGTGTTTCACGGACTGTTTCTCCATCTGGCCGGTAGGCGGTGCACACATTCCTGCAGGACGAGCAACTGCTCGCTGTCGCCGCGGCCGTAGCGCAGTGCCGCGTAGCAGCGTGCCGCATCGCTGGTGAGTGCCGCCAGCTGCGGCCTTTCGACGGCGACCCGACGGGCGAAAGCGAGCGGCCCCTCCCAAGCGGCGCGCGTCACGCCGCGCCGCGCGAGCGCCTTGCAGTACCGCTGCCACGCCCGCTGCGCCGGATCGGCGCGACGACGACGGGGCAGCGTCCAAACGGTGACGAGCAACAGAGCGACGCCGGAGAGCACGGCCAGCGCCGCGCTCATGCCTTGCCAGTCCGGGTTGGCCATGCCGAAGCGGGAAAGGATGTCGCGCTGGCGTTGCGGATTGTAACCGAGGACCCATTGATTCCAGGCGTTGTTTGCGGCCTCCCAGCGATAACGCAGTTGACGCAGCCAATCGGCGTCGAGGCCGACGATGGCGGGCAGTGGTTCGTCTTGCGGCAGTGCGGCGACGATTCCCTGTTCGATGCGTGAAGGAGCGACCGCTGCCGTCGGGTCGTAGCGCACCCAGCCCTCGCCCGCGAGCCAGACTTCGGCCCAGGCGTGCGCGTCGGACTGGCGGACGATGAGGTAGCCATCGACGGGGTTCACCTCGCCGCCCTGGTAGCCCGCGACGACGCGTGCCGGCACGCCGGCAGCACGCAGCAGGAAGACGAAGGCCGAGGCGTAGTGCTCGCAGAAGCCACGCCGCGTGCCGAAGAGGAACTCGTCGACGGCATCGGCGCCGAGCAGGGGCGGCCGCAGCGTGTAATGGAAGTCCTCGTTGCGGAACAGGCTGAGAACCGCGTCGGCGATCCGCGCCGGTGGTCGCGACTTCCACTGGTCGGCCAGTGCCCGCGCCCGCGGATTGATCGTCGGTGGCAGCGCCAGTGCCTGCTGCAGCGCCGCCGCCGTCTCGTTGCGGTTGGCATGGTAGTCAACCGACGACGTGAAGACGAAGCGGGAGCGGGCACGCAGCGGCTCGCGTGCCAGGACTTCCAGCGTCGGCGCCTGCACGGCGCCTGCCGGCAGGCTGGTCGCCACGTCGAGCGCGAGCAGCCAGCGCTGACCGTGCGCTTCGATGATGCTGCTGTAGCTGTACGGCGTCCCCCTGGCCTCGACGACCGGCACCATCCGTGCTCGGCCGGCCGCTGGTGTGCTGGCGCGCCAGGTCAGACCGTCGTAGGCGTCGAGCACCGGGCCACGCCAGTAGAGATCCGACTTCTCGGGTATTCCGCTGGCGAAATGGCTGCGGAAGGCGATCGCTCCGGACAGGATGAGGTTGCTGATCGACCCCGGTGCCATTTCGTTGGAAAGGCCGCTGCGACCCGCGTGCGCGTCCTGCGGCAGGCCCCAGAGCGGGCCGGAGACACGCGGAAAGAGCAGATAGAGGATGAGCATGAAAGGCAGCGCCTGCAACAGCAGCAGGCCGGCCTGGCGGATGATCGCGGCAGGCGGCTGCGAACCGCCATGCAGGCGGATCAGCGCTGCCGTCAGCAGCGTGCAACTGGCCAGCAACCAGAGGCCGGTCGGGATGCTCTGCGAATAGAAGTAGTGCGTCAGCAGGAGAAAGAAGCCGAGCATGACGACCACCATGGCATCCCGCCGGGTCTTCATCTCGAGTGGTTTGAGCGCCATGAACATGACCAGCATTGCGACTCCGGAATCTCGTCCGAGCAGGCTGCGATACTGCCAGGCGATGCCCGCCAGTGCGGCCAGGACGAGCAGCGCGAGAAGCCAGCGCGGTGGCAGCGGTTGCCTTTGCCACCACAGCCAGAGGCGCCAGAGCAGGGCGGCAGCGAACAGTACGCTCAGCCAGGGTGGCAGGTGTTCGCCATGCGGACTGGCGGTGGCCAGGGCGACGGCCAGGAGCCAGGGCACCGCAGCCTGGTCGATGGCTTGCGGCGAACTAGGCCGCATCGCGTGTCTCTTCCGTCTGGTATAGAGCGAGGGTCTGCAGACAGGCGGCGCGGTGGGCGCTGCCGGTGGCGGGTGCGATCTGCTGGTCGGGCAGGCGCAGGCCATAGCATGCCTGTTGTTCGTCGGCGAGCATGATCCAGCCGGCGAGGATCGACAGCCGCTCCTCGCTGTCGCGATCGGCCGGAGTCAGCGACCAGTCGAGCCAGAGCTCGTCACTCGCACCGCCGGCGAACTGCTTGACCAGCAGCGCCTGCTCGTCCGTGCGGCGGGCAACCGCCTTCCAGGCGATGTGCCGGGTCGGGTCGCTGTGCTGTCGTGCGCGAAGACCGGCGAAATCCTCCTGGCCACCGTCCCCGCGGCGATACTCGGCGACAGTGGCGGTTGACGCCGGCGGCAGCGGCGTGCGCAATGGTTTCGGGTAGACGAGGCATGACCAGGAAGGATGGATGTAGCTCCAGGCACGGAACAGGCCCAGCGGATAGCGGGTGACGAGCGTGATGCGGCCGGGATCGAGTCGGCCGCGACGCTGGGCCAGACAGGGCAGGGTGATCGACGCACTGCCTTCGGCCGGCAGATCGACCGCCACCACCGGCTGTGCGCTGAACGAGAGCTCGAGGGCTCGTCGCTGCTGCCGGCGCGGGTTCTCGAGTTGCAGCGGAAAGCGCGCCAGGTCGCCGACGAACGTTGCGTCGGCGCGTCCGGGCGTCAGGCGCAGTCCGAAGAGGTTGTGGAAGCTGTGCACCATCGCCACCAGACCGAGGCCGGCGAGAAGAAAGATCAGGGCGTGTCCGAGGCTGAGGTCGTAGTTGATGGCGCCGACCAGCATCACCAGGAGAACCACGGCAAAGAGTATCCCGGCGGCGCTCGGGACGATGAAAATGCGCCGCTGGCCGAGGATGAGCGGCCATTGCTGGTCGCGCCGGTGGCCGAAGAGCCATTGCTGCAGGACGTTCAGCTGACGCATCAGGGCAGTCTGACCGAGCGGATCAGGGCGGCGATGTCCTCGCCGTCGGCCTGGCTGCCACTGACCAGGCGCAGGCGGTGGCGGGCCACTGCCGGCAGCACGGCCTGTACATCCTCCGGCAGGACCATCTCGCGGCCGTCGCTGAAGGCCCAGGCGCGAGCGGCTGCGAGCAGGGCGAGAGCGGCGCGCGGGCTCAGGCCGTGCACGAATCGCTGCTCGCGACGACTCGCCTCGATCAGCAATTGCACGTAGTCGAGCAGCGCCGCTGATGCGTACACCGCGGCCGCCTGTCGCTGCAGGGGAGCGAATTCGCCGTTGCCAAGGCAGGCGGGAAGCGCGGGCAGTCGCTCGCGGCTGCCGCCAGTCTCGAGCAGTGCGCGCTCGGCTTGCCGATCCGGGTAGCCGAGGTCGAGACGCAGGAGGAAGCGGTCGAGCTGCGATTCGGGCAGGGGAAAGGTGCCGATCTGGTGCGAGGGGTTCTGCGTGGCAATGACGAAGAAGGGTTCCGGCAGCGGTCGCGTCTCGCCCTCGGTGGTCACCTGCCCCTCTTCCATCGCCTCGAGCAACGCGCTCTGGGTTCTTGGTGTCGCACGGTTGATCTCGTCGGCCAGCAGCACCTGCGAGAAGACCGGGCCGGGCAGGAACCTGAAACCGTTCCGCTCGCGGTCGAAGATCGAGACGCCGAGTATGTCCGCCGGCAGCATGTCGCTGGTGAACTGGATGCGCGCGAATTGCAGACCGAGCAGCCGAGCCAGTGTGTGCGCCAGCGTCGTCTTGCCGACCCCGGGCAGATCCTCGATCAGCAGATGGCCCCTGGCCAGGAGGCAGCAGAGCGCGAGGCGGGTCTGGTTGCTCTTGCCGAGGATCACCGAGTCGGCGGCGGCAAGGATTCGGCTGACCGGGGAGTGGTGGTTGGCGGTTGGCATGGCTTGTCGTCGGGAAGCAATTGGGATGATAATAAACCATCAGTTCCCAACCCGTTCCATCGCTGGGCAGGGCGCCGCTGGCGGCGTCACTGTCGCGACCGAAGGATTACAGTGAGTGTCACGGCTTTCATCACCCATCGCGATTGCCATCTGCATGACATGGGTTCGTACCATCCGGAAGCGCCCGAGCGTCTGAGCGCAATCAGTGATCACCTGATCGCGCAGGGGCTGGATTCCTACTTCGTCTATCACGATGCGCCCCTGGCCACTTTTCAGCAGCTCAAGCGGGTGCATACCGCGGCGCATCTCGAGCGGCTGAAGCGCGCCTCGCCGGATCTCGGGATCGTCCACCTCGACCCCGACACGGCGATGAACCGCCATACCTGGCAGGCGGCGATGCGCGCCGCCGGGGCGGGCGTCCTGGCGGTCGATCTGGTGCTCTCGGGGCAGGCCGAGAATGCCTTCTGCGCCGTGCGGCCGCCCGGTCATCACGCCGAGCGGGCGACGGCGATGGGTTTCTGTTTCTTCAACAACATCGCGGTTGCCGCGGCACATGCCCTGGCGGCACACAACCTGGAGCGTGTGGCCGTGATCGACTTCGACGTTCACCACGGCAACGGTACCGAGGACTGTTTTCGCGGCGACCAGCGGGTCTTGATGGTCAGCACCTTCCAGCATCCGTTCTACCCCTACAGCGGGACCGAGACCCCGGCGGCAAACATGGTGAACATTCCGTTGCCGCGCGGCACCGATGGCGAGGAGTTCCGGCGCGTGGTGAGCGATCTCTGGATGCCGAGACTGCGCGAGTTCCAACCGGAAATGTTGTTCATATCGGCGGGTTTCGATGCCCACTACGAGGACGAGATGGGCGGCTTGCGGCTGCTCGAGCAGGATTACGCCTGGGTCACCGGGCAGCTCAAGGATCTCGCCGACGAATGTGCGCAGGGGCGGATCGTGTCGATACTCGAGGGAGGGTACTCGCTGTCGGCTCTGGCGCGCAGCGTTGCCGCGCATATCCGCGTCCTCGCCCAGCTCTGATTGCCGCCGACTGGCGGCAGCGTTTCGCGGCGGCCCCCGGCACGCGTTTTTCGTCGCCAAGGCGGGTGCCTTCGGTTAGAATGCGGGCTTCCGATTTCCCCGCCCGGGATTTCCCCGAGGCCCTGACTGGCTTGCGCGCAAACCCATGATCACTGGCTCGATCGTAGCGATTGTCACCCCGATGCAGGCAGACGGCAGCCTCGACCTGCCGGCGATGCGCCGCCTCGTCGATTTCCATGTGCAGCAGAACACCGACGCCATCGTCGTCGTCGGCACCACCGGCGAGTCGCCGACAGTCAACCTCGCCGAGCACTGCGAGCTGATCCGGACCGTCGTCGAGCAGGCAGCGGGACGCCTGCCGGTGATTGCCGGCACGGGTGCCAATTCGACGGCCGAGGCCATCGAGCTGACCCGCTTCGCGCACCGGGCGGGGGCCGATGCGGCGCTGTCGGTCGTTCCCTACTACAACAAGCCTGGGCAGGAGGGCTTGTATCGCCACTTTCGCACCATCGCCGAGGCGGTCGATATCCCGCTGATCCTCTACAACGTACCGGGTCGCACGGTGGCCGACCTGAGCAACGAGACGACCCTGCGTCTGGCCGAAGTGCCGAACATCGTCGGTATCAAGGACGCGACCGGCAACATGGACCGCGGCGTCGAGCTGATCGTCCGGTCGCCCCCGGGTTTCGCGGTCTATAGCGGTGACGATGCCAGCGCCTGTGCGCTGATGTTGATGGGCGCCCAGGGAGACATCTCGGTCGTCGCCAACGTCGCGCCACGGCTGATGCACGAGATGTGCCGCGCGGCGGTGGCCGGCAATGTGGCCGAGGCACGGGCGCTGAACGCGCGGCTGATCGGTCTGCACCGGCAACTGTTCTGCGAGGCGAACCCGATTCCGGTCAAGTGGGCTTGCCAGCAACTGGGCCTCATCGGCGACGGCTTGCGTCTGCCCCTGACGCCGCTGTCGCCGGAGAATCACGCCCGTATCGCAGCCGCGCTGTCGCAGGCCGGCGTGCTCGTCTAGCAGTATTGCGTCAGCCGATGAGACCCGTCGCCACGCGTCTGCAGATCGTCTTGCTGTTGTTGCTCGCGGGCTGCAGCAGTTCGCTTCTCGAGCCGAAGCGGATCGAATACAAGACCGCAGGGTCGAGCAACGTGCCGCCGCTCGAGATCCCGCCGGATCTCACCTCGCCGACGCGTGATGATCGCTATGCGGTTCCTGATGCCGCTGGCAAGGGCAGCGCGACCTACTCGCAGTACGCGGCCGAACGTTCACCACAGGCGAGGGCGCAACAGAAGGGTGAGGTCTTGCCCGAGGTCGACCAGGCGCGCATCGAACGTTCGGGAACACAGCGCTGGCTGGTCGCATCCGGGACTCCGGACAAGCTCTGGGGGACCGTCAAGGAATTCTGGCAGGAGACCGGTTTCCTGATCAAGCTCGACCTGCCCGATGCCGGTGTGATGGAGACGGACTGGGCCGAGAACCGCGCGAAAATCCCGCAGGATTTCATCCGCAATGTCCTTGGCAAGGTGATCGATTCGGTCTACTCGACGGCCGAACGCGACAAGTTCCGTACCCGCATGGAAGCGGGCAGCACGCCGGGGACGACCGACATCTTCATCAGTCACCGCGGCATGTACGAGATTTTCGTCTCCGAAGGCAAGGATCAGACGAAGTGGCAACCGCGTCCGGCGGATCCCGAACTCGAAGCCGAAATGCTGCGCCGCCTGATGATTCATCTGGGCAGTGAAGAGAAGCGTGCGAGCGCAGCGCTCAAGGCGGCGCAGGAGAAGCCCTTCGAGCGGGCGAGGCTGACGCGCGGTGCCGATGGCTCGGGCGCACTCGAAGTCGAGGAGTCCTTCGATCGTGCCTGGCGACGGGTGGGTCTGGCTCTCGACCGCGTTGCCTTCACGGTGGAGGATCGCGATCGAAGTCGTGGCCTGTACTTCGTCCGCTATGTCGATCCGGAGAGCGACAACGAGAAGAAAGAGGAGGGCTTCCTGGCGAAGCTCAACCCGTTCAAGGGAAGTTCGACTGCCAAGCCACAGACCCAGTACCGCATTTTCGTGCGCGCGACGGCCAGTTCCCGGTCGACCGTGCAGGTGGTCCTGTCCGATGGTGCCGTCGACCAGTCGGAAACGGCGAAAAAGATCCTCAATCTGCTCTACGATCAGTTGAAGTGATGCGTTTTGCCTCGCTGGGCAGCGGCAGTCAGGGCAACGGACTGATTGTCGAGGCGGGCGGGACCCGGCTGTTGCTCGACTGTGGTTTTTCGATCCGCGAAGTGACTCTGCGGCTGGCTCGCCTCGGCATCGACCCCGGCGGGCTGGCGGCGATCCTCGTGACGCACGAACATGCCGACCACGTCGGCGGCGTTTTCGCGTTCGCGCGCCGCCATCGATTGGCCGTCTATCTGACCCATGGCACGTACAAGATGGCGGCGCGCGGCAGGAGCGTCCTGACCGATTGCCACCTGATCGACGGGCATGCGGTTTTCGCCATCGACGACATCGAACTGCGTCCCTTTCCGGTGCCGCACGACGCCCGCGAGCCGGTGCAGTACGTCTTCAGCGATGGCGATCGCTGCCTTGGCGTCCTCACCGACAGCGGTTCGATCACGTCGCACATCGTGGACGTGCTGCGCCTCTGCGATGGACTCGTCCTGGAGTGCAACCATGATCAGGGATTGCTCGCCGCATCGCGCTATCCGGCGCCGCTCAGGCGACGCATCGGTGGGCCCTTTGGCCACCTCGAGAATGGGCAGGCAGCGGAGCTGTTGCGGCAGATCGACACGCGTCGCCTGCAGCATGTGCTTGCGGCCCACCTGAGCCAGGAGAACAACCGGCCACATCTGGCGGCGCGGGCGCTGGCACTGGCGCTCGACTGTGGCGAGGAGTGGATCGGTGTTGCCGACCAGGAGGGAGGCTTTGGCTGGCGCCAACTCGGCTGAGATCTTGTGCGCGTGGCAGCCATCGGCTGACGGTGCTGTCCGATGCGAGCGGGCAGTGTGGCGGGCGGGTCAGGCGTCCGGTTGATTGACAACCGCTGCAGGCTGGACTGGAAACCCGCGCCAGCCGGCTCGCGCATCCGAGGCCGGTGACGCGGCGACGGCGCTGCGCTCCTGCCGGGGCGAGTCGTGCGGCACACGAGAGGGCAAAGAAAAAGCCGGCTTGCGCCGGCTTTTTCCTGTCGCCGTCCCGAGCTTATTTCTTGGCGGCGTCGGCAGCAGCGGCACCGGCAGCCTTGGCGGCATCGGCAGCGGCGCCAGCAGCGGCACCGGCGGCCTTGGCGGCATCGGCAGCAGCGGCACCGGCAGCGGCACCAGCCGTCGCTGCGGCGTCGGCTGGCTTGGCGGCGGCGTCGGCCGGCTTGGCCGCGTCGGCGGCAGGAGCAGCAGCCGGAGCAGCGGCAGGAGCTGCAGCCGGAGCTGCAGCCGGAGCGGCTGCGGCCGGGGCGGCGGCGGGAGCGGCAGCCGGCTTGGCTTCTTCTTTCTTGCCACAAGCGGTGACGGCCAGAGCAAGCAGCGCAGCAACGAGGAGGGAGTTCTTCATGGGGGGGTTCCTTATGGACGTTGGAAAACGGATAAAACGAGCCAGAAGCTTGAAGGTTGACCGGCAAGCGTCGATCAACTCGCGATTCTAGCACCTTATCGCCGCCGGGAACCCTGATTGGCGAGAAAGCAGGAGCAAGCAACAGTCTTCGGCTGCTCTCAGAGTGCTTGCCGCGGCAGTGACGGCGGATCGAGCCAGCCGAAAGCCAGGGACACGAAAAGCAGGATACTCAACAGGATCAACAGCGAGGTCAGCCCGGCGATGATCACGGGCCCACTGCACTGCTGCCGTGCCCTGTCGTTCAGGCCCAGATAGTCGGCGATCGACAGCGAGCGCTGTTCTCCGTCTGGCCGTGCCTCGGCTGCGATGAAACGGTTGCCGCAGGCGGAGCAGCGATAGGGCGCCAGTTGTTTGCGGCGCAGGCTCCAGCCCTCCTTCAGGCCGCGGCGACGAGATCGGTGGAGTTCTGCCGAGTGGCACTTGGGACATTTCATGGCGGCGTCAGGGCTCCAGCCAGTTCGACAAGAGGGCCGCAGACTGCGGTCTGTTGCCAGTGATGGCCGAAGAAAGTCTACAGCGGGTGGCGGAACGCGCTGTGCGGTTTCTCACGGTGGGCCGGGAATCGCTCGTTGCCCCGGCCTGCCGGCAGAGTCGCGTCCGCGACGCAGCAGTCTTTTCTTTCGCCGGGCGCGGGGGAAGGTCGGGGATGAGCATGCAAGGGTAGACGGTCATGACTTGCATGGTTCCGGGTGTCGTAGCAGTCATGACCGTCGTGCCCCGCGGTGAAGGCCGCAGCAGGCGCTCGATCGTGCCGAAGTGGTCGTCGAGCCGCAACCGACCCGCCACCACGGCACGGCAAGAAGGCGGGCGGTTGTCACTGCCGCCCGTGACCACAGGTGCTACACTCGCTGCAATGCGAACTCGTGCTTTGCTTGCTGTCGTGGTGCTTGGTCTGATGGCTGATGCCGCAGCAACGTCGGTCATCGTGGGTGGCGAGTGGGTCGCTGGTGGAGGGCCAGCTCCCTATGGGCCGTGGCTCTCACCTTACGGCTACCCTTGGCCAGCGCCGGGTGCCATGGATGCCTACGGCCGCTGTCTGGCTCCCTGGAACTGTGCGGACTATGAACAGATGCGGCGCTTTCTCGATCGCTATCAGCGCAACTATGGCGCACGCTTTGCTCCCGACGTGCCGCCTTCGCCGCCGCGCTGGCCACAGCGCGACGTTCCGCCGACGCCGGCAGACCAGATCCAGCCGGCGTACCGCAATGCCAGCCAGGTCCGTCCCGAGTTTGCGCCCGCAGCGGTGTCGCCGGTACCGCCGGCGGCGAGCCGCTAGGGGTGCCGGGCTTGCCGGCGTCCGGTCGTTGAGCCGGGTGGCGGTCACCGGCGGCAGCGGCCAACCGAGTCGCTCCTTCCGCTGTCCCTGTCTGCGCAGGAGGGGGCCGCTGGGCCAGATTGGGGGGCGGCCTTGAATCCGCTGCTGCAGGCCATCCTCGGTTACCTGCTGCTGCTCGCCCTGGCTTGGGTGATGTCGGTACAGCGGTCAGCGGTTCCTTGGCGCACCGTCTGCGGCGGCATCCTGTTGCAGGGCTTGCTGGCGCTGCTGATCTTCCGCTTGCCGGCGGCGCGGGCCTTCTTCGCGGGCTGCAATGATGCACTGCTGGCGGTCGCCGCGGCGACACGCGCGGGAACCGCGCTGGTCTTCGGCTTCCTTGGCGGGGCGCCGTTGCCGTACGACGAGGCGCTTTCGGGGAGCAGCTTCGTTCTCGCCTTCCAGGCCCTGCCGGTGGTGCTGGTGATGAGCGCCCTGTCGGCGCTGCTCTACCACTGGCGCGTTTTGCCGCTGCTGGTGCGCGGCTTTTCGCTCGTGCTCGAGAGGACCCTCGGTGTCGGCGGCGCGGTCGGCATGTCCAGCGCGGCGAACGTCTTCGTCGGCATGATCGAGGCGCCGCTGTTGATTCGGCCGTACCTCGCAGCCGTCAGCCGCGGCGAGCTGTTCATCATCATGAGCAGCGGCATGGCCGGCGTCGCGGGTACGGTGATGGCGCTCTACGCCGGCATCCTCGGGCCTGTCGTCCCGGACGCGCTCGGTCACATCCTGGCCGCATCGTTCATCGGCGCGCCGGCCGCGATCGTCTTCGCCGTCATCCTCGTGCCGCCTGCAGGGGCTCCCAGCGGGCGCCATCTCGCACTGCCGCCGACCGACCGCTCGAGCATGGAGGCGATCACCCGCGGGACTGGCGAAGGTGTGAGCTTGCTGATCAACATTGCCGCGATGCTGATCGTCCTGGTGGCGCTGGTCAGTCTGGCCAATCAGCTTCTCGGCATGCTGCCGAGTGTCGCCGGTGCAGCCATCTCGCTGCAGCGCGTGCTCGGCTGGTTGATGGCGCCGCTCGCCTGGATGGCCGGAATCCCCTGGTCCGAGTCCGCGATTGCCGGCGAACTGCTGGGGACGAAGACGGTGCTCAACGAGTTGCTCGCCTACCTCGATCTGGCCAGTCTGCCGCCCGAAGCTTTGTCGGCGCGCAGCCGGATCATCATGACCTATGCCCTGTGCGGTTTCGCCAATCTCGGCAGTCTCGGGATTCTGCTCGGTGGCATGTCGTCGATGGCGCCCGAGCGCCGCGCCGAGATCGTCGAGCTTGCTCCGTGGACCCTGCTTTCGGGCACTCTGGCGACGCTATCCTGCGGCAGCGTCGTCGCCATGCTGCTGTGATCGGCCGCTGCCCGCCGGGCCGACAAGCACGATCCTGCCGCTGGCGGCGGCGGATTCCGCGCCAGCTCTAGAGCTGTTCGCTGACACCTGCGCTGGCGAAGCTCGCCATTTCGTTGACAAAGGCGGCAGCCGCGCGGACCAGTGGCCACGCCAGCGCAGCGCCGGTTCCCTCGCCGAGGCGCAGACCGAGGTCGAGCAGCGGCTCGGCGGCGAGGCTGCGCAGTTGCGCCTGATGACCCGCTTCGGCAGAGCGGTGACAGAAGACGCAGTAATCGCGAACGGCCGGTACGTGGCGCGCGGCGACGAGCAGGGCGGCGGTGACGATGAAGCCGTCGATCAGAAGCAACATCCGGTGGGCTGCCGCAGCGAGCATGGCGCCACTCATCATGGCGATTTCGAAACCGCCGAACTCGGCCAGAACGTCGAGCGCATCGGCATCCGCTGGCAGGTTGGCGCGCTTCGCCGCCTGTGCCAGCAGCGCCTGTTTGCGAGCCAGGCCGGCGTCGTCGAGTCCGGTGCCGCGGCCGACGCAGTCGGTGAGTGGCGTGCCGGTGAGTTGATGCGTGAGCAGCGATGCCGAGGCGGTGTTGCCGATTCCCATCTCACCGAAGCCGATCACCCGGCAGCCCTGGCCCGCGAGGCCGTCGACGATCGCTGCGCCATGGGCCAGTGCCTGATCCCGTTGCGCAGGACTCATCGCAGCCTGCACCAGATAGTTGCGCGTGCCGCTGGCGACCTTGGCGTCGATCAGTCCGTCGCGGGGGCCGAAGTCGTGCGCCACGCCAGCGTCCACGACCTGCAGTCGCAGGCCGTTGTGGCGGGCGAAGACGCTGATCGCGGCTCCGCCGGCGAGGAAGTTCTCGACCATCTGCCAGGTCACTTCCTGCGGGTAGGCGGAGATGCCGGCAGGGGCCGCTCCGTGGTCACCGGCAAAGACCAGCAGGTGTGGCTGGCCGAGGCTTGGCGTCAGTGACTGCTGGATCATGCCGATCTGCAGCGCGAGGCGCTCGAGTTCTCCGAGCGATCCCGGCGGCTTGGTCTTGCCGTCGATTCGCGCCTGCAGGCCGGGAAGGGGCGCGATCGCTTCGATGGTGAGCTTCATGGGGCGACGAGTGGCGGCAGGGAAGCGCCGGATTATACTCGTCCCGCGCCCGTGATAAGCTCGCTGCCATGCGAGAGCTGATCATTGGTGGCGCCCGTTCGGGCAAGAGTCTGCTGGCCGAGCGTCGGGCCGGCGAGTGCGGATTGCAGGTGGTCTACGTCGCGACGGCGCTCGCCCTCGACGCCGAGATGTCGCGCCGCATCGAACAGCACAAGGCTCGACGCAGCCCGGAGTGGGGTCTGGTCGTCGAGCCGCTCGACTTGGCTGCGGCGCTGCGGCGGCAGGCGGCGCCGGGTGTCTGCCTGCTGGTCGACTGCCTGACGCTGTGGTTGTCGAACCTGCTGTTCGCCGGCGACGCCGCGAGCCAGGCCGAAGCCGGCGAGGCCATCCGTTGCCCGCGTCTTGCCGAGGCGACACAGGCGCTCGTCGAACTGCTGCCGGAGTTGCCCGGGCGAATCATCCTGGTGTCGAACGAGGTCGGCTGCGGTATGGTACCGATGGTGCCCGTGTCGCGACTGTTTGCCGATGAGCAGGGTCGCCTGAACCAGCGCGTGGCGGCGGTCTGCGAGCGGGTGACTCTGGTTGCGGCGGGGTTGCCGCTGACGCTCAAGTAGGATCTGCTGTTCGCGATCCATCGGTGTTATTGTTCCGCGTGTGGGACAACCTTGTCGAACGAGGAAGCCGGACTATGTACAGGAAGATCATGGTGGGTGTGGACCAGAGTTTCATGACCAGCCAGGTGATGCGGGCCGCGATCGCACTGGCGCGGGTCAGCGACGCACGGCTGGCGATCTGCCACGCGATCGACGAGACGTTGCTGGCGCAGCGCGAGGTGGCAATGATGCTGCCGAACAGCGTCGGCAAGACGGAGGCCCGCATGCGGCTGGGTGCCCAGGGCTTCCTTGCTGGCCTGCAGCAGGAAGCGCGTGCTGCCGGCATCGACGCCGAGATCCGGATCGTCGAGTCGGAAGAGAAGCATGTTTCCGACATGCTGATCGAAGCGGCGAGCGACTGGCAGGCTGATCTGCTGGTTGTCGGCACGCACGGGCGGCGGGGGATCGAACGTTTCTTCGTCGGCAGTGTCGCCGAGCGCCTGGTGCGCAAGGGATCCACCTCATTGCTGCTGGTGCGCGGCGAGCAGGAGGAAGCCTAGAGCGGCAGCCACGCGGCCAGCCGCTGCAGATCGACGTTCTGCTCGACGGCATCGGCAAGCCGCTCGATGTCGTTCTCCCGCCGCTGTCGCGCGTCGAATTCCTGCGCCGGTCGATGGCCGGACCAGGCGAGCAGCGCAGCCAGAGCTGGCGGCGAGTCGAAGAGGCCGTGGCAATAGGTGGCGAGCACCTGGTCGTCTTGCGAAATCGCGCCGTCAGGCTGGCCGCCGAGTATCGCCGCCGGCTGCGCCAGGCCTTCACCGCTGGTGACGCCCATGTGGATGCGATAGCCGCTGAGCGGTGGTGAGCCTGAGCTCAGCAGCACGAGATTGCCGCTGACATTCTCGAGCCGCTTCTCGCTGGCCAGCGTCGTTTCGTAGTTCAGCCAGCCGAATCCCGGCGTACTGCCGCTGGGTCCCTCGAGTCCGAGCGGGTCGTGCAGCTGGCGGCCGAGCATCTGCAGGCCGCCGCAGATGCCGATGAGCTTGCCCCCGTAGCGCAGGTGCCGGCGCAGCGCCTCTTCCCAGCCCTGCGCGCGCAGCCAGGCGAGGTCCGACTGCACCGCCTTCGATCCCGGCAGGACGACCAGCTCGCACGGCGGCGGCCGTTCGTTCGCGCCGACGAAGCGGAAGTCGACTTCCGGGTGAAAGCGCAGCGGGTCGAGATCGTTGTGGTTCGAGATGCGCGGATAGGCCGGCGCGATGACCCGCAGCGCGGGCGCGGTCTTGCGTTCCTTCTGCCGCGGCACGGCGTCCTCGGCGTCGAGATAGAGGCCGTGCAGATACGGCAGAACGCCGAGCACCGGTTTGCCGGTGCGTCCTTCGAGCCAGCGCAGGCCGCTTTCGAGGAGGCCGATGTCGCCGCGAAAGCGGTTGATGACGAAGCCCTTGACGCGCGCCTGCTCGGATGCGGCGAGCAGCTCGAGCGTGCCGCAGAGGTGGGCGAAGACGCCACCGCGGTCGATGTCGGCGATCAGGATCACCGGACAGTCGACCGCCTCGGCGAAGCCCATGTTGGCGATGTCGCGATCGCGCAGGTTGATTTCCGCCGGGCTGCCGGCTCCCTCGACCAGCAGGCACTCGTACTGCCCGCAGAGGCGTTGCCAGGAGGCGAGAACGGCCTGCATCGCCAGCGGCTTGTAGGCGTGGTAGTCGCGCGCATCAAGGTCGCGCAGCGCCTTGCCGTGAATGATCACCTGCGCCCGCCTGTCGGTCGCCGGCTTGAGCAGCACCGGGTTGAAGTCGGTGTGCGCCGGCACGCCGGCGGCGAGCGCCTGCAGCGCCTGCGCGCGGCCGATCTCGCCGCCATCGACGGTCACCGCCGAGTTGAGCGCCATGTTCTGTGGCTTGAAGGGTGCGACGCGGACGCCACGGCGGTGCAGGATGCGGCAGAGGGCGGTCACCAGAACGCTCTTGCCGGCGTCGGAAGTGCATCCCTGGACCATCAGACAGGGTGTTCGCTGTTCGTTCATGCTGAAAGCTCGAATTGGGCGTCGAGATTGTCGCACGTCTGCGATGCGAACTTGTGTTGACGGATGCTGCCGCCATCGGCATCCTTGCTCGGTGGCCGTTGGCGGCTGCTGGCACCGGTGGTGGAGAATCCCCGGGGCGCAGCATTTCCATCTGGCCATCCAACGGAGTCAACACAAACCGCAGGCAAGGAGGAAGACGATGGATTTCAATTATGAGGAGTGCTCGGGCAAGTCGCATCGCAGCGGCGAGCTCTACCAGATCAAGGTCTCCGACCTGCATCCGACGCAATGCGCCGTCGGCCTCGACGAGGTCTACGCGCGAGTCGAGTCGATGCGCAAGAAGAGCCGTGACGAGCTGACCGCCTACCTGATCACGCGGCCGGTGCCGGTCGTCATCGGTCGCGGCAACAAGTTCTGCCTGACCGATCATCACCACCTGGCGCGTGCGGTCTGGGAGACGGCCAAAGGAAAGAACGACGCCGGCATCACGACGGACGACGCGCGGGTGGTCGTCGAGGTCCTCTACAACTGGAGCGTCCTCAAGGACTACAATTTCTGGAAAGCCATGCACGACGCCGCCTGGGTCTACCTCTTCGATCATGCCGGTGGCGGGCCCATTCAGCCGTCGCAACTGCCGACGCACATCAAGGAACTGCGCAACGATCCCTATCGCGGGCTGGCTTGGTACGTGCGATCGCATTTTGGCTACTCCAAGAGACCGGCGGACTTTGCCGAGTTCCAGTGGGCGCAGTACTTCCGCATGCGCATGATTCTCGACAACGACATCCTGCGCAATGAGACCCGGAGCACGGAAGTGCTGCTCTCCGAGATGAAGGATGAGGACCGCAACCGGATCGTCGAGCAGGCCATCGCCCTCGCCAGGTCACCCGAGGCAGCGGGTCTGCCCGGTTACTCTGGTTTCGTCAGCGGCGCCTGAGAGAGGAGGGAGCACGAGAATGGAAAACACGCTGGCCGAGCACCGCCGCAACGTCGACCGGGCACAGCTGATCAGGCGCCTGCGCGCGGTCCTGCCGGCCAGCGCCCTGCTGGCCGAGGAGGAGGAGATGCGGCCGTACGACTGCGACGGTCTGACGGCCATCCGTCAGTTGCCGCTGCTGGTCGCGCTGCCGGAGAACGAGGAACAGGTGCAGGCGATCCTGCGCATCTGCCATGAGTTGCGCGCGCCGGTCGTGCCACGCGGTGCCGCGACCGGCCTCTCGGGCGGCGCGACGCCGCATCCGGACGGGGTGCTGGTGTCGCTGGCGAAGCTGAAGAAGATCATCGCCGTCGACCCGCTGTCGCGTACCGCGATCGTCCAGCCCGGGGTGCGCAATCTGGCGGTCTCCGAGGCTGCCGCCCCGTATGGCCTTTACTATGCGCCCGACCCGTCGTCGCAGATCGCGTGCACGATCGGCGGCAACGTCGCCGAGAATGCGGGCGGCGTGCACTGCCTGAAATACGGACTGACGGTCCACAATGTGCTGCGCGTGCGCGGATTGACGATCGCCGGCGACATCGTCGAGTTCGGCAGCGCGGCGCTCGATGCACCGGGCTACGACCTGCTGGCGCTGCTCAATGGCTCGGAGGGACTGTTGGCGATGATCACCGAGGTCACCGTCAGGCTGACGCCGAAACCGGAGCTGGCGCAGGTCGTCATTGCCTCCTTCGACGATGTTCGCAAGGCCGGCGACGCCGTCGCCAGCATCATCGCTGCCGGCATCATCCCGGCCGGGCTCGAGATGATGGACAGGAAGGCGACGCATGCCGTCGAACCCTACGTCAACGCCGGCTATGACCTGCAGGCGGAGGCGATCCTGCTGTGCGAATCCGATGGCACGCCGGAGGAGGTGGCGGAGGAGATCGGCCGCATGCAGGCGGTGATCGAGAGAAGTGGTGCCGCGGGCATCCGCGTGTCGCAGAACGAAGCCGAGCGGCTGCGCTTCTGGGCCGGGCGCAAGGCGGCCTTTCCTGCGGTCGGTCGGCTGACGCCGGACTACCTGTGCATGGATGGCACGATTCCGCGCCGACGGCTGGCCGAGATGCTGGAAGCGATCAACGCTCTTTCCGAGAGGTTCGGCCTGCGCTGTGCCAATGTCTTCCACGCCGGCGATGGCAATCTGCACCCGCTGATCATGTACGACGCCAACCAGCCGGGCGAGCTCGATCGGGCGGCCGCCTTCGGGGCCGAGATCCTCGAACTCTCGGTTCGCTTCGGTGGCACCATCACCGGCGAGCATGGTGTCGGCGTCGAGAAGATCATGCTCATGGCCGAGCAGTTCGGTCTGCCGGAGATCGATGCCTTTCACCGGCTCAAGACGGCCTTTGACGAGCATGGCCTGCTCAATCCGGGCAAGGGTGTGCCGACGCTGGCGCGCTGCCGTGAGTACCGGCAAGCGCGCGCCGGTACCGCGACCGCCTCGGCGAGGCCGTGATGGACGCGCTGCTCGACGAGTGGGCCGGACGGATCAGGGAGGCTGCCGGCCACGGCGGCAAACTGGCGATTCGCGGCGGGGGAAGCAAGTCGTTCTACGGTGGCGCCGAAAGCGGCGAGCCCTTCGCAGTCGGCGACTACCGGGGCATCGTCGCCCACGAGCCGACCGAGCTGGTGGTGACCGCGCGTGCCGGTACCCGCCTCGTCGATCTGGCGGCGGCGCTGGCCGAGAAGGGTCAATGGCTGCCCTTCGAGCCGCCGGTCTTCGGGCCGCAGGCGACGGTCGGCGGCATGCTGGCCTGCGGACTGTCGGGCCCGCGACGGCAGGCAATGGGCGCGGTGCGTGACTTCGTCCTCGGCGTCCGCCTGCTCGACGGGCGTGGCGAGGTACTTACCTTCGGTGGTCAGGTGATGAAGAATGTTGCCGGCTACGATGTGCCGCGCCTGCTCGCCGGCAGCCTGGGTACCCTCGGCGTGATCATCGAGGTGTCGCTGAAGGTGTTGCCGCGGCCGGTTGCCGAGTGCAGCCTGCGTTTTGCCATCGACGAGGTGGCGGCACTGCAGCGACTCAACCAGTGGGGGGGGCGGCCGCTGCCGATCTCCGCGTCGGCCTGGCACGACGGCGTCCTGACGCTGCGACTGTCGGGAGCGGCAGCGGCAGTGGCGGCGGCGCAGCGGACGCTGGCCGGCGAGTTGCTCGATGAGCCGGTGGCAGACGCCTTCTGGCAGTCGCTGCGCGAGCAGCAGCACACCTTCTTCGCCGGTGACGCGCCATTGTGGCGGCTCGGTCTGCCTACGGTGGCTCCACCGCTGGGACTGGGCCCGACGCTGATCGAATGGGGCGGCGCGCAACGCTGGCTGCGCGGAGGCGAAGCGGACGCCGTCCGGGCGGCAGCCGCCAAGGCCGGCGGCCATGCCACCCTGTTCCGCGCCGACGCGAGGCTGAAGGCCGCCGTCGGGGTCTTCCAGCCGCTGCCCGATGCGCTGGCGAGGATTCACCGCAACCTGAAGCTGGCCTTCGATCCGCAACGGATCTTCAATCCCGGCCGGATGTACCCGGACCTGTGAGAGTTCGCCGACCATGCAGACCAATCTAGCCGATTTCATCCGCGACACGCCGGTTGGCCGCGAGGCCGACGCCATTCTGCGCAGCTGCGTCCATTGCGGCTTCTGCACGGCCACCTGTCCGACCTTCCAGTTGCTCGGCGACGAACTCGACGGGCCGCGCGGCCGCATCTACCTGATCAAGCAGATGCTCGAAGGTGGACTGGTCAGCGAGACGACGCAGTTGCACCTCGACCGCTGCCTGAGCTGCCGTTCCTGCGAGACGACCTGCCCGTCGGGAGTCCGCTATCACCGACTGCTCGAGATCGGGCGCGAAGTCGTCGAGCGCAAGGTGCCGCGGCCGCTGGCGGCGCGGGTGATGCGCTTCCTGCTCTGCGAGGCGCTGCCGCGCAACTGGATCTTCCGGCCGGCGGTGCGGGTCGGCCAGGCGATGCGACCGCTGTTGCCGCGCGCGCTGGCCGACAAGGTGCCGCCCGCAGCGGCTCGCGCTGCGCGACCGTGGCCGCGAGCCGCCGGGCACCGGCGACGCATGATCGCGTTGGCCGGTTGCGTGCAGCCGACCCTGACCCCCGCCACCAATGCCGCGACCGCCCGCGTCCTCGACCGCCTCGGCATCGAGCTGGCCGAGGTACCCGCGGCCGCTTGCTGTGGCGCCTTGCGCTACCACCTGCAGGCGCAGGAGAAGGCGCTCGACGACATGCGGCAGGTCATCGACGCCTGGTGGCCGGAAGTCGAGAGCGGCCGCGTCGAGGCTTTCGTGATGACCGCTTCGGGTTGCGGCGAGCACGTGCGGGCCTACGGCGAACTGCTGCGGCATGACCCGGCCTATGCGGCGAAGGCGGAACGTATCGCGCAACTGACGCGCGACGCGTCCGAGATCCTCGCCGGCGAGCGCGACCGTCTTGTCGAACTGCTGCACGCGGCCGCTGGCGGCGGTGGTCAGCGGGTCGCCTTCCATTCGCCGTGCACGCTGCAGCACGCGCAGAAGATCCGCGGCGTCGTCGAGGGCCTGCTCGCAGCCGCCGGCTACCAGTTGTCGCCGGTTGCCGACGCACACCTGTGCTGTGGATCCGCGGGTACCTATTCGATCAGCCAGCCGGTGTTGGCGACGCAACTGCGGGACAACAAGCTGGCGGCAATGAATGCCGGCCGGCCGGCGTTCCTGGTGACCGCCAACATCGGCTGCCAGACGCACCTGCAGAGTGGCAGTGCGACGCCGGTACGGCACTGGATCGAGCTCATCGACGAGCGATTGGGAAAGGCTTCCTGAGCGTCGGCGCAGGGGCGGGGAACGGCGAGCAGACGATGGCAAGCGACAGTCAGGCCGCTGATCAGCAGCAACTCAGCCGCAGCTTTCGCTGGCGGGTTCCCGCGCGGTTCAACATTGCCGACGATGTCTGCGGCCGCTGGGCCGCCGATCGCGGTCGTTTCGCGCTGTACTACGAGGATGCCAGCGGCTTCAGCTCGGCGCACACCTTCTGGGATATCCAGCGCGAGGCCAATCGCCTGTCCAACGTTCTCGCCGCTCTGGCGACGGTCGCCGGGGACCGCGTTGCCGTCGTCTTGCCACAGCGCCCCGAAGCCGCCATCGCGCAGGTCTCGATCCTCCAGATGGGCGCCATCGCCGTGCCGCTTGCGCCTCGGCTCGGGCCCGATGCGCTTGCCCACCGGCTTCGCGATTCGGGCGCACACCTGGCCATCGTCGACGAGACGGCTTGGCCGAGCCTGGAGCAGGTTCGCCACCGGCTGCCGGCATTGCGGCATGTGATCGGTATCGGCGCGGCGGTCGGCAGGGCAGTCAGACCCTGGGCAGCCGTCGTCGAGCATGCCTCACCGCGCTACACGCCGACGAACACGGCGGCCGGCGACCCGGCGCTGATCCTCTACCCGGATGTCCCTGCCCGCGGGGCGCAGGGGGTTCTGCTGGCGCAGCGGGCCCTGCTTGGCAATGTGGGCGCCTACGCCAGCGCGCACGAGTGCTTCCCGCAGGACGCGGACCTCTTCTGGTCACCCCTCGACTGGGCGTGCACCGGCGGCCTCTTGCAGGGTCTGCTCGCGACCTGGCATTTCGGCCGACCGTTGCTGGCGTACAACGGACCCTTCGACGCTGGCAAGGCTTTCGCCCTGCTGCAGCACTACGCCGTGCGCAACTGTCTTCTCGAACCGTCGGCGCTGCAGATGCTGCAGCAGACGCTGCCGGATCCACGGGCGAGCTGCGACCTCGATTTGCGCACGCTGGCGAGCAGCGGCCAGCCGCTGGGCGAGGCGATCCGCAACTGGTCGCAGGACAAGCTCGGCGTGACGATCAGTGAGATCTGGTGCGGCACCGGGATCAGCGGCGTTGTCGGCCCCTGCGCAGCGCGCTCGCCGACCAGCCCGGGCTCGCTCGGGCGGCCGTATCCCGGTCACCGGGTCGCGGTCCTGGATCATCGGGGCGCGGTGCTCGGTGCAGGCGTCGTCGGCGCACTGGCGGTGCATCGGCTGTGCAACGATGAGGAGGACCCGGCGGTGCCGCTCGGTTTCTGGCAGGGTCCCGCGGCAACCGATGCCAGGCTGCTCGCTGATGGCTGGTTCCGCACCGGCGCTTTGGCGGAAGCCGATGCCCAGGGCAATTTCTGGTACCGCGGGCGCGCGCGCGATGTCTGAAGCCGCGCGCATTTTCGTCGCACCGGTCGTTCGCCGAAAGCGATAGAATTGATCGTCACGATGCTTGTGTGAGACGGTCGTCGCGGTCCTGCGGCAGGGGCCGTGGGGGCAGGCGCCGCGGTGCGGGTTGGGCGATGCCGGAGGAAGGGGCGAATGGACGAGGGACATGGGGATTTCAGTTGATGCCTGCGTTGCCCAGCATCAGGGCGATCGCCGAGAACAGCAGGACCGTGCCGCCATCGTGCCGCATCCGCGTGGCGGTGGCGTCGTCCTCGCCGTGGTGGCGGACGGGATGGGCGGGCATACCGGCGGCGTGATCGCCGCCAAGCAGGTGGTGCACACCGCACGCAACAATCTCGAGGGATTTTCGGCACGCAACGATTCGGCCCGGACGCTGCTCGAGTCGAGCCTCAATGAGGCGCACATGCTGATCAAGGCGTCGCGTTTCATCAACGAGAAGGACCCGCACAGCACGGCGGTCATGCTGCTCCTGCAGCCCGGCAAGGTGAGTTGGGCACACTGCGGCGACAGCCGCCTCTACCACTTTCGCGGCGACAGCCTGGTCTTTCGCAGCACCGATCATTCCTACGTCGAGCAGCTCGTGGTGCAGGGGCGCCTGACGGCGGAGCAGGCGCTGGTGCATCCCAACCGCAACATTCTGCTGACTTCGCTCGGTGGCATCGAGCTGCCGAAGATCGCTTTCGGCGAGAGCGCCAGCCTGCAGCCCGGAGACACTTTCCTCCTCTGTTCCGACGGCCTCTGGGCCTATTTCACCGATCAGGAGCTGGCGTGGGTGATCAACGGCTGCTCGTCCGCACGCGAGGCATCGGAACTGCTGATCGGGCGCGCGCGCGCACTGGGCAACGGCGATGGCGACAACATTTCGCTCGCCATCCTGAAAGTCGTCGATGCGGCGACAGCCGAGCAGGTCGCCCGGCCCGCAGCCGAAACGGCGTCACTTGCGTCCCAGTCCGCCCAGTAAGGCTGCGACCGGACGGCGGGTCTTGTGCGGCTGGTCGCCGTGCACCGGCAGCCGGGCCCCCTCGCCGCCAGCGGTGGTCGCAAGCGGCGGCGGGACGGTACTCTCGTAAGGCTTGCTGAAGTCGAAGCCGTCGGCGGCGATGTACGACGGGCGCTCGCTGCCGTGCCGGTCACGACCGTCCCGGCGCTCGCCGTTGTGGCCCGACCGGCGCTGCTCGTCGCGCAGCCCGCCTGGCGCGGCCGCGGCCGCTGGGGAGGCCGACGCCGGTCGCCGCAGATGGCCACGTTTGCCGCTCGGCGGATAGCTGTAATCGTATTCCGGCTCGAAGCCGGGGACGACGATCTGCTCCACCTGCAGCCGGATCAGCTTCTCGATGTCGGCGAGGTACGGCACCTCGCTGGCGGAGACCAGTGAGACTGCGGTTCCCGGCTTGCCGGCGCGGCCGGTGCGGCCGATGCGATGGATGTAGTCCTCGGGTGTGTGCGGCAGCTCGTAGTTGATCACATGCGGCAGTTCGTCGATGTCGAGACCGCGGGCGGCGACATCGGTGGCGACCAGGACGAGGATCGAACCATCCTTGAAGGCCTCGAGGGCCTTCAACCGGTCCTGCTGGCTCTTGTCGCCGTGGATCGAGTCGGCCGCGATGCCAGCCCGTTGCAGGTCGCGCGCCAAGCGGTTGGTTTCGATCTTGGTGCGGGTGAACACCAGCACCTGATTGAAGTCGGCCGACTTCAGCAGCTTGACCAGCAGCGCCCGTTTTGCCACCGCGGCAACCGGGTGCACACGGTGCGTGATGGTCTCCGAGACCGTGTTGCGGCGGGCGACCTCGATCAGCACCGGTGACTTGAGCATGCGGTCGGCAAGCTTCTTGATCTCCTCGGAAAAGGTCGCCGAGAACAGCAGGCTCTGCCGCTGTGTCGGCAGCAGGTTGATGATGCGCGTGACGTCGGGGATGAACCCCATGTCGAGCATGCGGTCGGCCTCGTCGAGGACCAGCGCCTGGACGCTGGCAAAGTTGAGGCACTTCTGCTCGAAGAGGTCGAGCAGACGTCCGGGCGTCGCCACCAGAACCTCGACGCCACAGCGGATCTCGGCGATCTGCGGCTTGATGTCGACGCCGCCGTACACGCAGGCGCTGCGCAGCGGAACGTGTCGGCTATAGGTCTTGACCGACTCATGCACCTGGATCGCCAGTTCGCGGGTCGGCGCCAGCATCAGCACCCGTACCGGATGCCGCGCCGGCGACGGGCTGGCGTTGGCAAAGCCGAGGATACGTTGCAGCAGCGGCAGGGTGAACGCTGCCGTCTTGCCCGTGCCGGTCTGCGCGCCGCCCATCAGGTCGCGGCCGGCGAGAACGAGCGGGATCGCCTGCGCCTGAATCGGCGTCGGTTCGGCGTAACCCTGGTCGGCAACCGCCTGCAGCAGATCAGGTGCCAGGTCCAGTTCATCGAAACGCATGCGCGGAACCTCGGAATCGGGTCATCATCAGTCTCATATAAGACTAATTATACATCGCTTGTCAAAGGGCAGTCGGCTGCGCCGCGCGCGTTGTCCGAGCGCGACCGGATCAACCTCCGCCCAGACGGCGAAGGGCACGTTCGGCGGCGGCGTCGAAGAGGCAGACGCGTGACACGATGCGTGCCTCACCGATGGCAATCTGCCGGTCGAAGAACGAGCGATGCGCCGCCACCGCCCAAATCCAGTCCGGGTTGAACAGGAGGATCGTCGCCCCGGCCGGGTCCAGCCAGCAGCTCAGACCGCACAGTGTTGCGGCATCCGGCAGACTGAAGCGCAGCCATTCCCCTACCTGCAAACCGGCCGCGGCGCCTGCCTGCGGCGGACGCTCGCTGTTCGCACCGGCCAGATAGCGTACCTGCCGCCCGTCGTCCTCGAGCAGTTGCGCTCCGCTTCCAGCAACGTCCTTGAGCGCTTCTGCAAACCTGCCCGTGGGCCGCACGCCTGCCGTCCTCTCGCCTGCCGGGGCAGCAGCCGACTGGTTGCGCAGGGCTGCCGTCTGCAGGTCGAACAGCCGTTCGAGGAAGGGCTTGCGCTCGGCCGCGCTGATGCCGATCCCATCGAGGCCATCGGCGATCCGTTTGAGCAGCGAGGAAGCCATGCCGGCCAGCCGCTTGCGCTCGTCGGGGCCCTGTTTCGGCAGCACGCTCCAGATCAGATCGTCGGCGGTCCGGCTGTGTTGCTGCCAGCGCTCGCCGTTTGGGCCCCCGTCGGCGCCGGCAGCGATCATCACGCGCAGCCAGTACGTCTCGAGAAAGGCGGCGATCTCGGCTGCGTGCGTTCGTGCCAGGCTGGTTCGCAGCCAGGTCGCAGCCAATTGGCTGGCGTAGCGTCTGCTCTCGTGTGCGCGCACCATCTGCTCGTACGGTGCGGCAGACGCCCGGATCGCCCGCTCGCGTTCGTCGATCAGCGCTGCGAGATCGGCGAGCAGGCTGTCGAGATCGATCGGCTGCCGTCCGAGCGCTGCCCGCGCCGTTGCCGCCAGCCGGCACAGCCGCGCGCACAGCGGGTGCCCCGATGGCGCATCGCGCGGCAGGCCCAGCGCCGCATGGCCAATCCGGTTGAGCAGCAGGCGGGCGGGATGAGTCTCGCTGGCGAGCAGCGCCGGATCGACGAGCGCCACTTTCAGCAACGGAATCTGCAGGTTCCCGACCGCCGCACGGATGACATCCGGCAGCTCATCCGACTCGAACATGGCCTCGAAGATCAGCGCCATGGTGTCGATGATGACCGCTTCCGGTCGCCCCGCCGGCAGGTCGAGATCCTGCGATCGCGGCGCGGCAGTGCCGGTGGCCGTGGCTTCTGCTGCCGAGGCGTGGGTCTCGAGTGCCGTCAGGCGGGCGAGCAGGTGCTGGAGCATGACGAGTGCTGCCGTGTCGAGCGCCGGCCTGCAGGCCTGCAGGCTGTCATCGCCGGCCAACGGGGCTGCGCTGGCCGTTGGCGTGCCGGCGGTCTGCTGCCGGACGAAGTCCTGCAGTGCCGAACTCGAGGTCTGGCCAAGGCTGGCCGGGCTCCGTGGCGATGGCGCCGTCACCGTTCCCGTGTCCGCCTTCTGCCGTCTCTCGGTCGGCGCGGCTTCGACCCCCTGGCTGGCGAGGAAGTCGTCGATCTCGCCGTAGATCAGGGGAAGTTGCTGCAGCAGCCGCTGTTCGATCCGATCGAGCAGGGTCAGCGCCTCTTCGAGGCTGCGGGCCGCCTCGCGAGACAGCGCCCAGAGTCCGAGGCAGATCACCTCAGGACCCAGTGGTTCGTCGCCGTCGTTGCCCGCCGCCCAGCCGAGCAGGGTCCGGTAGCGCGACTGGCAGCGGGACAGAGCGCGCCCGCCAGCCTCACGCAGGCGGCTGCCGACGTTGCGGATGCGGATGTCGAGTTCGAGATCGTCGTCGCCCATCAGGGTAAGGCGCGAAGCCGTCAACTCGCTGGCCTGCCCGAAGTCGTCGTCCGAGTGGGTGGACAACAGCTCGTCATGCGCTTCGCCGACCTCGCGCTCGAAAGCCTCGGCGGCCGCCGGCGAATGTGCGGCGCAGATCCTGACGACATCACCCAGCCGGCGCTGGAGAATCTCCCTGCTGGCGCGGGTCAGAGCGAGCTGCCGCTCGCCGGGGCGACTGCTTGGCGGTTCGTGAGGAGGCATCGGTCAAGCCTTCGGGTTGCTCGCGCAGATCTCGGGTGGTCTCGTTTGTTGTATCGTAATAGGGCTTGGTTGGCCGCTGCAGACCGCGTTGCAGAGGCGGCGGGATCGTCGTGCCGATTATAGACGACGACCGCCGTCGCCACGTACGCCTTTGCACGATCACAATGGGCTTTTCGCCTCGCGCACGGGCGTGCCGAGGCTCTTGTTGGCCGTCGCCGGGCGACGGTGGGAGAAGAGATGCAGCGGAGATTTCTTGGCAACAGCGACCTGCAGGTGTCGGAGATCTGCCTCGGCACGATGACCTTCGGCCAACAGAACAGCGCAGCGGAAGGCCACGCACAGCTCGACCGGGCGCTGGCAGCCGGCATCAACTTCATCGACACCGCCGAGATGTACCCGGTGCCACCGCGGGCGGCAAGCTGCGGCCGCACCGAGGAGATCATCGGCAGCTGGCTGCGCGGGCAGGCGCGCGATCGCCTGGTGATTGCCAGCAAGGCTGCCGGACCGTCGCGCGGCCTCCACTGGATACGCGGCGGCGCACACGCATTCGACTACGGCAGCCTGCGCAGCGCGGTCGAGGGCTCGCTGCGGCGACTGCAGATCGACCACATCGACCTCTATCAACTGCACTGGCCGGCGCGCAATCAGCCGATGTTCGGCCAGTGGCAATTCGATCCGGCCAAGGAGCACGCGGCGACGCCGATCCTGGAAACGATCGAGGCTCTGGCGCGGCTGATGCGCGAGGGCAAGATCCGCCACTATGGCCTGTCGAACGAGCATCCCTGGGGCGTCATGGAGTTCGTCCGCCTTGCCCGCGAGAACGGTCTGCCGCGACCGGTCTCGCTGCAGAATGCCTACAACCTGCTGAACCGGGTGTACGAGAACGGGCTCGCCGAGGTCTGCCACTGCGAGGGGCTCAGCCTGTTGCCCTACTCGCCGCTCGCCTTCGGCGTCCTGAGCGGCAAGTACCTGCGCGATCCGCAGGCGGCAGGTCGCATCAACGAATTCCCGGGTTTCGGCCAGCGCTACGGCAAGGCCGGCGTCGCGCCGGCGGTAGGCGCCTACGTCGAACTGGCGGCCCGGCACGGGCTGACGCCGACGCAACTGGCACTGGCCTTCGTCTACTCACGCTGGTTCGTCGCCAGCACGATCATCGGCGCCACCAGCGTCGCGCAGCTCGACGAGAACCTGGCGGCGTTGGCTCTGCCCGTGTCGCCCGCGCTGTTGGCTGAGGTCGACGGGATCCACCTGCGCCACGGCAATCCGGCCCCGTGAACACGGGTCGGTGAGGGCGTCGCCAGCAGGCTGAATCCGCGGTCGCGCGCCGCTTCGGGGTCGATGGTCAGCGGCCCAGCGGGCAGTGCGCGAGCGCCGCTGACCGCATGCGGGACGACGCCGCGGGGTTTCTATTCCTTCGCTGTCGGCTTCGGCGCCGACTTGCCTTCGCCTTCCGCGGGCTCACTGGCGGCAGCCCTCTTCTTTTTGCTGCCGGGTGGTTGCGGTGGTGGCAGTTGTGGCTCGACGGTTTCGAGCTTGTTCTCGCGCATGTAGATGTCCATGTCGCGCCACCCCTCGTAGATCGAGGCCTTCGGCAGCCAGGAGTAGATCGAATAGCAGTCCTCGATCGCCCGCCCCGATTGTCGGCACGCGCCGCCAACTGCCTTGCCCTCGGCGTCCAGGCGCGCGAGCTTGGCGCCGGCCGGCTCGATGCCGACCGCCTGCTGCGCCGAGTCGCAGGCGCTCAGGCCGGGCAGCAGCCAGCAGGCGATCAGGAGGGTACGGAATGGCAGGCGCGCACGATCGAACACGGTGCTTCCCGGGAAGCTGAAGGTCAGTCACGCATTGTAACCACAATCGACGGATCGCTACCTGCGACTCGCGGCGCTGATCGGCGGAAACGCGCGTCCCGTTGCGCTTCCACACTCAATTGCGCAAGCCGTCCGCCAGCGGTGCAAGCACCGCGAGCGGGTGCGGTCGTTGACGACGATCGACGGGAAGGCGCGGCGGCACAGAGGGTCCGCTGGCGGGCAGGTCGCATCGTCGTCCAAGGCGTCGCCACCTGCCGCTATAATCGCGTTCTTTTTCCCGCTACCGAAGGACTGCCATGCTCTTGCGCAAATTCCTCCCGACGGCACTGGCTCTTGCCCTTGCCGCTTCCATGCCCGGCGTGACGGCGGCCGCGCCGGCCGAGATCCTGTTGTCGCACCAGCTCGACGAGGAGCGCGCCGAGCGCGTCGAGAAGGTGATCGAACGTTTCAACGGCAGCCAGAAGGATTACCAGGTCAAGCTGGTGCGCCGTGTGCAGGGTGAGCCGGCGACGGATCTCAACCTTGCCACGCGTGAGGAGCAGGGGCACTACGTCGCAGCCAAGGCGGCCTTCAAGCCGATCCAGCAGATCATGAGCGAGGCCGGAATACCCTTCGACGGCAGCAGTATCGCGCCCGAACTGCGCGTCGGACTGACCGATGCAAGAGGCAACCTGGCAGCGCTGCCGCTCGCTCTCGCCACCCCCATCCTGTTCATCAACAAGGGGGCGTTCCGCAAGGCAGGGCTCGATCCGGAGAAGCCCCCGCGGACCTGGGCCGAAGTGCAGAAGGCGGCAGACAAACTGTTCGACGCCGGCAGCAAGTGTCCATACACCACATCCTGGCCGGCATGGGTGCATATCGACAACCTCAGTGCCTGGAACGGTGTCGAGGTGGCCGATGCCAAGGGTACCCTGGTCTTCAACGGCCTGCCGCAGGTGAAGCATACGGCGCTCCTGACGACCTGGGCGAAAGCGCGCTTCTTCGTCTATTTCGGCCGCCGCGACGAGGCGGACAGGCGCTTCGCCGAAGGCGAGTGCGGCATGCTGACCTCCTCATCGTCGCTTTTCGGTGCCTTGCACGAGAGTCGCAAGGTTGACACCGGAGTGTCGCCGCTGCCCTATCACGACGACATCCAGGGAGCGCCGCAGCAGACGCTCGCCGGTGGGGCCTCCTTATGGGCGGCTGGCGGCAGGAAGCCGGCCGAGTACAAGGGAATCGCGCAGTTCGTCCGCTTCCTGATGGAACCCAGTCTGCAGGTCGAGTTCACCGCCGCATCGGGCTTCCTGCCGATGACCGCCGCCGCGCGCGCCGCCGCTGGCAGCAAGCTGCTGCAGGCCGATGTCGCCGGTCTCAACATCGCCTATCGCCAGTTGCAGGGCCCGGCGGCGCTGCGCACGATCCGTGTCTCGGAGATCGAGAAGGTGCGCATCATCGTCGAAGAGGAACTCGAGGCTGCCTGGTCCGGCAAGACGCCGGCCAAGGAGGCGCTCGACATCGCCGTGCAGCGGGGCAACCTGGTCATGAACAAAGTGCCTGCGGCAGCGGCAAAGGCGCCAGCCAGGAAGAAGTGAGCACGGCGCGGTTCGGCTGGCGCCTGCCGCGCGTGTTTGCGCACCGCTGCGGCGGTGCGCTGGCACCCGAGAATACCCTCGCCGGCCTGCGCATCGCCGCCCGTCTCGGCATCACGGCGGTCGAATTCGACGTCATGCTGTCGGCCGACGGCTCGCCGTGGCTGATCCACGACGAGACCCTCGAGAGGACCACCAACGGTGTCGGCCGTGTCGGCTCCAGCAGCGATGCGCAACTGCGCGCGCTCGACGCAGGCATTCGCCGTCACCCGGCTTTTGTCGGCGAAAGGGTGCCGACCCTGGCGGCGGCAGCGGCCGCCTGTCGTCAGCTCGGGCTGCATGCGAACGTCGAGATCAAGCCGGCGGCCGGCTGCGAGGAGCTGACCGGCAGCGTCGTCGCGCGGCAGGTGCAGCAACTGTGGGCCGGCACGGCGCAGCCACTCGTCTCTTCCTTCTCCGAGGCTGCGCTGCAGGCAGCACGCGCGGTGGCTCCGACCTTGACGCTGGGCTGCCTCTTCGAGCGCGTCCCCACCGACTGGCGCGAACGCCTGCGCCGACTCGGGGCCGCGACGCTGCACTGCGATGCCGGGCTGGTTGACGATGGGGTCATCGCCGAGGCACGGGCCTGCGACATTCCACTGCTCTGCTACACGGTCGATGATCCGGTTCTGGCGTCGTCGCTGTTCGTGCGTGGCGTCGCTGCCGTGTTTAGCGATCGCATCGATCTCGTTGGCGATGACGAGGCGGCAGACGGGCGCCCCGCTGACCATCACAGCGGCGGCAGCCGCCGGTAGTTCCAGCGCCTTCCGGACGCGCCCGTGCGCGGGCAAGGCGCAGGTTGCTCGTGGCGGGCTGAAGTCCCCGCCAGCCTACCCGGGTCGCCTGGCTCTCGGCCGACTTGCGGGAGCGTCCGGTCGGTTTGCAGATCGGCGAACTGATCGAAACGCATGACCACAGCAACTTCGAGTGCTTTGCCGTCCTTTCCGGTCCGCTGCTCAACGTTGATGCCACGTATCGCCGATTGCGCACGGCCTTCGACAACTTCCTCGACATCGCGCGGCTGTCCGACGACGAGGCAGCAAGCAGGTTGCGCGCACTCGAGATCGACATCCTGGTCGACCTGGGTCGCCACACGCTCGACGCCCGCACGGGCATCGTTGCCCGACGGCCGGCGCCGGTTCAGGTCAGCTGGCTCGGGTATGCGGGTGATGTGGGAGCGCTGCTGGCGCGGCGAAGCACCGGCGGACATCAGCCTCTGACGAGCTGAACCCGCGACGGGTCGCCCTTTGCCCGCAGGCATCGACAGGACGGCGGCGGTGTCGGCGTTGGCAGGCTGGCAGCCGGTCTGGACGGGGCCGACAGGCCAGTGTGCCGGTTGTGCAAGTGATGTTTCGAGCAAAGTCGAGGCCACGGCGGGGTATCATAGTCGAGTGGAGACACGCGCAAGCTACGGCGAGGGAAGGGCTGTCAGGCGGCCGTTGCCGCTGGCGTCGTTCCCCGTGTTCACCGCTGATCGCAACCATCGAGGCGAGCCAACATGCGCATTTCAGTCAGGAGCTGCTCCGGTTCACCGCCAATCCACCCGCTTGCTTTCGACTTCGGCGAGCGTGGCGGGTCGATCGGCCGGGACGAAAGCAATGAGCTTCGTTTGCCGGATCCGGACCGGCACATCTCGCGGGTTCAGGCGAGGGTCGAATGTCAAGGACAGCAGTTCTTCCTCGTCGACATGGGCGCCAATCCGTCACTGGTCAATGGTCGACCACTCGGCAAGGGCAATCGGGTGGCGCTGATGGGTGGCGAGGAGATCGTCATCGCGAACTACGTCCTGCACGTGGAATTCGCCAGCGCACGTCCCGAGTTTTCGTCGCGTTCGGCGGCCCCGGTGCAGGCGTCTGACCCGCTGGGATTGTTCGCGGCGCAGCAGGGCGCGGTCTTGTCGCCGGCCAAGGCGGTGGGCGGTCCGTTCGGCAACTCGGTACTGGGCGGCAGAGCGTCCGCGGCGGACCCGTTCGCTCCTGCCGGCGATGACCCGTTTTCCGTTTTTGCGCCGCGGGTGGCGAAAACTGCACCGGCAGAGGAGCAAGGGGCTCGCCGCCCGCCCCATGATCCCTTCCTGGCGCCGGAGCCGGTCGTGGTCAAGCCGGCAATGGACCCACTTGGTCTCGGGCAGGTCTGCGGCGAAAACTCGATCGATGCCCTGTTTGGGCTCGGTACGGGTACTGCCGACCCGCTGGCGGGAAGCCCGCTGGCTGATGCCGGCGGGCCATCGGCAGGCGCAACCGGGTTCGGAACGGATCCATTGGCACTCTTTGGTGGGGTGCCGGCTCGGCAAGGGTCGTTGCCGCAGCGGGACGATTCGCCGATTCTGAACCAGGCCGTTTCCCTGCCACGCGCGGCCACCCCCCCGAAGGCCGACGTCGCCGCGTCGTCCGTCAGGCCGCCGGCGCCGACGGCTGCAAGCGAGCGGCCGCTGGCAAGCCCGGGCGTCATGTTCACCTCCTGGGAGGAGGAGCCGCCAGCAGGAAGAGAGCAGGCAAGGAGTTTCCGCGACGAGCCGACACGGATCGTCCAGCCGGCGCCTGCGCGGCAGCCAAGGACTCCGCCTGGCGAGCGAGTTTCCCCCGTCGCCAGACCGCAAGCGAAACAGGCTCCAGCGGCTGCTGCGCCGGGTGACGCCAGCGCTGCCGACCTCGCCGAGGCTTTCCGGCGCGGGCTTGGCGTGCAGGTTGCACTGCCCGACGGGATGAGCGTCGAGTTGATGGAGCAGATCGGTATCATGCTGCGTGAGGCCGTCCAGGGGACGATCCACCTCCTGATGGCGCGCGCCGAAACCAAGCGCGAAGTTCATGCGCAGGTGACGATGATCGTCGGCAAGGACAACAACCCGCTGAAGTTCTGTCCCGATGTCGGCTTTGCGCTGACGCAGTTGCTGGTTCCTCAAGGCCGAGGTTTCATGCCGCCGGCGGATGCCATGCGTGATGCCTACGAAGATCTGCGCGCGCACCAGTTCGGTTTCATGGCCGGCATGAACGCCGCGCTTGCCGGCGTCCTGCGGCGCTTCGAGCCGGCAGCGCTCGAGCGGCGAGTGGTTGGCAAGAGGCTGCTCGACAACATCCTGCCGGCAAGCCGCAAGGCCCGGTTGTGGGATCTGTTTGAAGAGATGTACGGTGAGATATCCCGCGAGGCGGCAGATGACTTCCACAACCTGTTTGGCCGCGAGTTTCTCAAGGCCTATGAAGAACAGGTGCAGCGCCTGGAAGCGGAGCGTGACTCCGTTCCGTGACGCGGCACCTTACCGCCGAGGAGAGAGTGATGCTCGATCCCCAGACCTGCTTCCGGTCCAGGGTTGGCGGCCGTAGCCGCAACGAGGACGCCTGTGGCTACTGGACATCGGATGGCTGCGGCTGCTGGGTTGTGTCGGACGGTGCTGGTGGGCATGGCGGCGGCGACGTCGCTTCCCGATTGGTGGTCAGCACCGTCCTCGCGGCGTACGTGGAGGATCCGGTGCTGGCGCCCGACAAGGTGGTGGCGCTCCTGCAGGAAGTCAACGCAGCCGTCGTCAGCCGCAAGGCGGACGGAGGGGCGGCACGTGACATGCACGCAACGGTTGTCCTGCTTCTGGTTGACCGGGGCAGCCGCCTGGCCGTTTGGGGCCATGTCGGTGACACCCGGATCTACCTGTTCCGCTCCGGGCGTGTGCTCTATCAGACCCGCGATCACAGCATCGTCCAGACGATGGTCGACGCCGGCTACGCCAGCAGCGAGATGATTCGCAGCCACCCGCAGCGTAGCCTTCTGACCTCGGCGATCGGTTCATCCCAGGCGATCGAGCTTTCGGTCTCGGCCGAGGCGATGCAGTTGTTGCCGGGCGACGTTTTCCTCCTGTGCACCGATGGCTGGTGGGAGCACATCGAGGAGCGCGAGATGGAGGGAATGCTGGGCACATCGGCTGGCGCGGAGGCATGGTTGTCGGAAATGGAAGAACTCATCCGCCAGCGGGCGCCGAGCGAAGGCGACAACTACACGGCGCTGTGCGTCACCATCGCCGAGAGCGAAGAAGACGAAACCACCGTCATCCTCCCCTGAGAGGTTGTGAAGAAATCGTCGCGAGCAGGCCGGGATGCCAGGCGCGAGCGAGCGAACGACGAGACAGATCAGAGGGATGGGCGAGGGAGATTCGCGAGTCGCGGACGCGACTTTCACATCAACGTGCCTGCAGCATCTCTTCGAGCACCTTGTCGAGCCTCTGCCCGCCGCTCTTGCCCGGTTTCTCCTTCGCGCTGACAGGTTGATCAACCCTTGTCTTGCGGCCGGGGGGGGCCTCGCTCGCGGCACGTTCCACCTCGGTGACGACGAAGCGGGCGGCAGCGTACGCTGGCGAGCATTCCCGACCGGGGTCACAGCTCACTTCTCCCGTCAGCGCCGTGCCTCCCGCTGACGATTCGCGAAGCTCCCTCTCGAGCGTCGCGACGGTGACGCCAACCGATCCATTCGCGCCTGCGCCCGAGAAGTACGGGAACCGCCGCGGCGACTCCGAGACGATGGCCAGGACATCCCAGTTGCCGACTGGTTGATCCGCTTCGTAACCCCACTTTGGTCTCGGAAACTTGAACGGTTTTCCCGGCGCGATTTGATTGTCGCGATCGAGCTGGTTGGGAAAGATCTCGTTCAGCTGGCCGGTCGCCTGGTCCCAGAGGAGAACGTAGAGGTAGCCACGTCGCTTGCTCGACAGGCTGAACGAAAGCACGTCACGGCCGACGGCCAGTGGCGTGTTCGGTACCTCGACCCGCAGCTCGAAGTCCTTGTCCGAGCGCTCGAGCGCGATCGCGAACGCTTCGCCGAGTGAAACCGGCGTTGCTGCCGGAGTGGCGGCGACCGGCTGCTCCGGAGGGGGCGCTGTTGCCGCCGGTGGCGCCGGCGCGGTCGCTGTGTCTTTGCCGGTCAGGAAGAAGTACGCGCCCGCCGCGGCGACGACGCCGATTGCGGCGATGGCGCCGACGGCAGCGATGAGTCCGGCGCGTCGTGGCCGGTCTGCTGCTGCATCGCGTGCAATGGCCGGCCCCTCCGCGACTGGTGGCGACGGGATGGGACGGGGTGGCTCGGTTCGCCGTTGGGTGGGCGCATGCGTGGCATCGCTGCGCGGCAGTATGGTTGTTTCTTCGCTCGCAAGGAGCGTGGTCGCGGTCGATGCAGCCGCGTCGGGTCCCAGCAGCTGGGCCATCTCGGCGATCGATTGCGGTCGGTCTTCACTCCTGACCGCGAGGCAGCGATCGATTGCCTGCAGGAATTGGTCGCTGTAGCGACCGGCAGCGACCTCGCTCAGGGGCTGGTAATTGTCCTTCATGACCCGGTTTACCGACGGTGGAGGAACTTGCCCGGTGATCATCGAGTGGACCACAGCCGCCAGCGCGTAGATGTCGGTCCATGGCCCCTGCCTGACTCCCGGCATGTCCGCGTACTGTTCGATCGGCGCAAAGCCGGGCTTGAGAATGACCGTCAGCGCCTGCGTCATGCCGCTGATCACGCGGCGGGCGGCGCCAAAGTCCAGCAGGACGGGGCGATCGTCCTTCAGGAGCATGATGTTGTCCGGCGCAATGTCGCGGTGAAAGCAGTCTGCGTTGTGGATCAGTTCGAGAGCGTCCATGATCGGCTGGAGGATCTTGCGGATCCAGCGCTCGTCGGGTCTTTCGGGCATCCCCTGCACGACGTCGCGCAGCGTCCTGCCGGCGTAGAAGGGCATCGCCATGTAGGCGGTACCGTTCGCCTCCCAGAAACGGAACACCTTGACCAGTGCGGGATGGTCGAACTGGGCCAGCAGGCGTGCCTCATTGACGAAGCTGCGGCGGCCGACGTCGAAGGTCTCGCTGTGCCGCTCCGAGCGCACGACGACCGTCAGGTCGTCAGCGCGTGTGGCGAGGCTCGACGGCATGTACTCCTTGATCGCGACCTGCCTGCCCAGCGAATGATCGGCTGCGAGATAGACGATGCCGAAGCCGCCTTCGCCGACCAGGTCGACGATCTCGAACTCCGACAGATGCGTGCCGATGGGTAAGGCGTTGTTCGACTTGCCGATGCGGGTACCGGAAAAAGTCCTCGGCGCGGGTGCAACACCTGCACCGAGGACGAGCGTCTTGTCATTGTCCGACTCTGGCACCTCAAGCACCTCCGATTCCTGGCGTCGCGTCACTGGCAGGAGAATAGACAAGCATCTTCGTCAGAAACGAGGCGGTCGGCAAGCCCCTGAGCGCAAATCCACCACTCGCCCCTGCACATCCATGACACCACCACAACGAGTAGCCAGCAAGGGACTCCTGCAGCCGCATGCCGGCGATGGCAGCGAGGCAGTTCGCGGGAAAGCCCTCGTTGTCCGTCGACTGCAGGCCGATCAACTGTTCTTGTTGCGCCAGCCGCTCCGCCGCCGCAGCCCACGGCAGCGCGGGCTGCTCGTCGAGTGTCGGCAGGCCGAGTTCGCTCAGCGACTCTTCGAGGGCGTCGATTCCGTGGTCGGGATCGAGTACCGCCCGCGCGCATCGCTCGAGTCGCTTCAACCAGAGGTCAAGCGCAGGGGCCGCCGCCAGCAGCAAGGTTGCGGGCGGCAGCGCGGTCGCCAGGGTGATGGGAAAGTAGCGACCGACCCGGTCCACCGACGGCATCCAGACGCCCGTCCATGCCTGCGGCCCGAGCACACCCGGCGTCAGGAAGAAATGCCAGACATGCGCAGTCAGGAAGCTCTCCAGCCACTCGCCGCCGAGTTCCGTGCGGCTGTGCGTGATCCCTTCCTGCAGCCATGCGTCCCATCGCTCGACGAATTCCGCTGGTAGTCGGCGCTGCGAGAAATCGCCCAGCTGCGGCAGCTTGCCATACCACCCGGCAGCGGCGGTCATGCGTTGGTGGCCAGCAGCCTGCCGGACTTGATGGTCCGAAGCGAAAAAAGTGGGAGACGAGCGCAGTTCTTCACGGATTGCAAGCGCATGGTTGTTCTAGTCGTGCAGAAATATCGGAGAAAAGATCCGTTTTGCCACTTTTCGCCGCCGACTTGGTCAAGGCCGACAGGCTGCTAGAGGTCGCTTGGGCAGCGGAACTCGGAGAGTTCGCGCAAGCGGAACGGATTCTGCACGCTGCTGGCGGTCACCTCGAAGGTCGCGGACCGGCCATCGATGTCGAAGGTGACGCGGAAAGTCTCCGGCGAGCCAAAATCCTCGACCCGCGACCTGTCGAAGAGCCGGAACAGCGACCAGACGCCCTCCGTCGCCTTGCTCGAGGTGCCGCCGGGTCCGGGAGGAGTGATCTGGATGCGCGCCGACAGACCCCCCTTGCTGCCTGGCCATTGGATCGACTGCGGTACCTGTGGTCCGTGCGCATAGCGGACCAGCTGCCCATCGAGGTCGAGCGTGAACTGGCTGATCGCTGCATCCATCTCGATCGGTTTGAAGGCGAGCTGCATCGAGCCGCCGCCGCGGAAGAAAACGTCGCGGATCGTTGCCGCACGCTGGAACTGGGCAAGATTTCCAGGATTGCCGAGCGAGTGTTCCTGAACCTTCCTGAAGCTCCACGGGCGGGTCGAGGTATCGACGTAGGGCGCCAGATTCTTCTGGAAGAAATCGTCCATCAGGCCGCCGGGCCCGAACAGCCGGGCGAAATCATCGCGGGTGACGTCGCGGATGCTGTTGCGGTCGAAAGGATAGCGACCATCGATGGCGAGCTTGCAGAACTGCCCGATCTGCGTGCCGACGGCAGAGGACAGGGTCTCGCGCGTGGCGACGAGCGACTGGCTCGTGCCCGCGCTGGACAGTTGCTGCAGCATCGAGCGAAGTGGTTCCGGCATGTTCGCGCTTTCCGCCTTGACGCGTGCCGTCGAGGTGGCTGGTGGCGCCGCAACCTTGTCCCGGATCGCCGTCTCCGTTGCCGAGAGCTGCACGTAGACATCGTTGAGCAGTTGCATGACGCCATCGATCGGTGCCGTCTTGCCGTCGCCGGTGACGAGCTGCCGGATCTTGACGAAGCGGTCGTCGACGATGCTCTCCAGGCGTTGTCTCGGTGCGGCTGCGGCAGCGGGATCGCTGCCGCCGAGACCGAGAACCTTGCCCAGTTCCTGCTTCGCTCCGGCCAGCTTTTCCTCGGCCTGGTCGAGGACCGACTTCTGTCCCTCCTTCGGCGTCAGCGTGGTCTCCCGCGCCACTGCCCTGAGAAACCGTGGCAGGGGCGAGTCCGGGGCGGCCAGGACTCTCGCCATCTGGATGCTCTGGCTGAGGCTGGTCGATCGGATCAGCGTGATGTCGGCGAGATAATCCTCCCACACCCGGACGTAATCGGCGAGGTAGAGCTTGCGCACGTCATTGGCGATGCTGCTGGTGTCGCGCAGGGCGAAGCTCGTCTTGCCCGCCGTTCCCAGGACCCACGTTTCCTCATCGGCCAGCTTCCGGGCCACGGCGCTGACTTCCTTGTCGAAGCCCTTGTGATAGCCGTCGTAGGTGTACAGGCCGGGCACGCCGCGAGTCAGCGGCGCGCCGCTCTTGCGGACGAAAACGAGCGAGGCGCCACCGCCAGCGGCCTGTTCGATGCTGAACTCGGGAAAGGCGCTGCCGACTCCCTGCCGCTTCAGGCGACTGTAGATGCGGTTCGGCAGCGTGTACCGGAGCAGCATCTCGCGCGTTCGCGCGACCAGCGCCGCGTCCGGCACGACCGGCGAAGCGACCGGGCCATCGGCGAAGAGATTGTTGAGGTGCATGGCCAGCGCCGCCCGTTGATCGGTGGTCGCATCGCGCGGCAGGTTGCGCTCCCAGTCGAAGCTGATCCAGGCCTTCAAAGCCTCGGCATCAAAATGCTTCGGATCGTTGAGCATCTGGTAGGCCTTGAGGGTTTCATACGCCAATTCCAGATTGCTCCCGTCGAGCGCGCGCAGCTGGCTCTCGATGCGCTTCGAGATCCGCGGGAAGAACGCATCGCGCAGCAGGCCGCGGTACGCCTGCTCGGCCGCCGCATCGAGTTTCTCGCCCTGGAAGAGCCCGAGTCCCATGCCGAAGGGTGCGTCGTCGCGCGCGCGGCTGGCGGTTGATGTGACGTTGCGCACGCCATCGAGGGCGGCCAGGATGGCCAGCGGATCGCCCTGCGGTGCGCCGGCAATCTGCGCGACGATCGTCCTCGCCGCCGCCGTACTCGCTTGCACCTCGTCGACGTAGGTCCGGTTGCGCAGATAGCTGAGCGTCCAGCCGAACAGCAGCAGCAGCGAGAGCAGGGCCATGGAGAGCAGTGCGGCGGCATGGATCAGGCTTCGCCGTCGTTCCCACTTGAGGTTGGCGCCACCGAGTCGCGATTCCGCGAACACCACCTCGCGCAGCAGGCGAGTCAGGAAGAAACTCTTGCCGCTGCCGGCCTCGGGACGCAGCAGGCGCCGCTCGACACCGAAGGCGCCACCGAGGCTCGCCATGACGCGGTCGATCGGATTTCCCTCCTGCGTCCCGCTGGTGAAATAGACGCCGCGCACCATCAATGGATGATCGTAGCCGGACGGGGCAAGGACTTGGGCGAGAAAGGCCTCGAGCAGTCGGCTGACGGCGCCGAACTGTTGGTCGAAGGCGCTGATCGCGCTCCGGCGCCGCAGGTCGGTTTCTTCCTGCAGGCGCGGCACGAGCAGCGCGTGCAGACGCTCCAGCAGCGCCGCTAGTTGTCCGGGCAGTGCCTTCAGAGCCTCGACGCCGGTCTCGTCGAGCGGGAAGGTAAAGCCCCAGACCTGGTCCCGCGCCTCCTTGCCGAGGTTGGAGAAGAACTCGTTGAAGCCGGCCATCAGGTCCGACTTGGTGACCAGGACGTAGATCGGCAGGCGCACGCCGAGCCGGGAATACAGTTCCTGGACCCGCGCCCGCAGCGCCTCGGCATGGCGAGTGGCTGCGGCTTCCGACTGTGCGAGCAGGTCGCCGAGACTGACGGTCAGCAGCACGCCGTTCAACGGCTGGCGCGGACGATGCTTGCGCAGCAGGGCAAGAAAGCCCAGCCACGCCTCGCGGTCCGCGTCATGATCGGAATCCTGCGTCGTATAGCGACCGGCGGTGTCGATGAGGACGGCTTCGTCGGTAAACCACCAGTCGCAGTTGCGTGTGCCGCCGACTCCCTTCAGCTCCTGTCTGCCGAGCTTGTCGGCAAGCGGAAAGCGCAGGCCGGAGTTGACCAGGGCGGTCGTCTTGCCGGCGCCGGGCGCACCGATGAAGACGTACCACGGCAGCTGGTAGAGGTAACGCGCCGAGCCGAGGCCGCGCAGGCGCGCCAGCGCGCCGCCCTTGACCGGCTGCGCCTGGCTCTGGCGCAGCACCTTCACCGCCTCTTCGAACCGCTGCCGCAGGGTCGCCACCTCAGGCGACTCGACCGCTTGCTCGCTGGTCTTGCCGAGCAGCCCGTCAAGCAGCCTGGCATTGCTGCTGCGTGCTCGCCAGCGGCGGATCGCCAGGCGCAGGATGACCAACAGGACCAGCAGGCCGATCATCAGCCAGCGGACGGTTTCCGATGCGAACGGCTCATGGCCCGCGATGGCCAACAGCGGACTGACGAACCAGATCAGCAGCGACAGCGCGATCAGACCCAGCGTTCCGAGCACGATCGGGTGGAGCAGCGCGCGCAGGATCCTTTTCATCTGTCTCCCCTTGTCGATGCAGCGGCGTTCACGTCGGGGCCGGGCGCAGCGGGATACACGATGATCTCGACCCGGCGGTTGCGGGCGCGGCCTTCGGCTGTGTCATTGCTCGTCACCGGGTCGGTCTCGGCGCGTCCTTCCGTTCTGATCGCCGGGCGTGCGCCGAGATGGGGCGACAGCGTTGCCGCGACGGCGTCGGCGCGTGCCTGCGACAGATGCCAGTTCGAGGGGAATCGGGCCGACCGGATCGGGCGGTTGTCGGTATGGCCCTTGACCAGCACGCTGCCCTGTACCTGCCGTATGGCATCACCCACGCGTGCCAGCAGTTGCGTGAAGGTGGGCGAGAGCGTCGCGCTGCCCGCCTCGAAGAGGCCATCCCCCTGCGCCAGGACGATGCTGTGGTCGGGCAGGTCGCGGACGATGACGCGGCCGGCCTCGATATCGCTGACCAGAAAGTGCGCCAGTCGGGCCGGCGCCTTCGCCGGCGGCGGCTGCGGGCTGGCGGCGGCTGGCGGTGCGCCTGCCTTGAGGGCGAGGATCGCGGAAAACGCCGGGTCGGAATGGCGGTTCAAGGCGAACGAGGCCAACAGGTAGAGCAGTGCCAGCACGAGCGTCGAGAGCGCGGCGACGGCCCACAACGGAAGATTTTCGCGCAGGGGGCGCGTTGCCCCGGCGGTGCTTTGCCAGGCCGGCGAGAGTTCGCGGCTGATCTCCCCGCGCTCCTTGAGCAGCATCTGCGCCAGGCGCTCACGAATCGAAGCCAGTTGTGCGTGACCATTCTGCAGCACCCGGTAGCGTCCCTCGAAGCCGAGGCTGAGAATCAGGTAGAACAGTTCGAGCAAGTCGCGATGGGTGCCCGGCTGTTGGGCAACCCGGCCCAGAAGCTCGAAAAATTTCTCGCCGCCCCAGGCCTCGCCATGGAACTGCACGAGCAGGCTGCGCTGCGCCCACACCTTCTCGCCCCAGGGCGTGTTGGCGGCCGCTTCGTCGAGGAATGTGCACAGGGCATAGCGGCCCGCCATCACCTGCTCGTGCAGAACCCCGCGTTCCTTTGCCTGGCGCTCGAAAATGCTCACCGCACGTGCCAGCGCCTCGCGCAGACCACCCGGATCGGCGTGGTGGACCTGGCGCAACTGCGGGGCAAGATTGAGCAGTGGATTGGCGGCCGCAACCAGCGGGTTCAGCCCGGTGTTCCAGTCGAGGGAGGATAGTTCGACCCGCTCGAAGCGGGACCCGGCAGGCGATCCTTCGCTCGAGCTGGCTGCTGCCGGGCGACTCGATCTCGCTCCGGGCGAGGGTACGAGCAGGGTCTTGTCCGACGGGGGCAAGAAAGGATCATCGTGCACCATGTGGCCCATCTCCAGTCATGCGGCAGCGCGACAGCGGCTGTGGTCAGGCGCGGATGGCCCACAGCGCGAGCTCGAGCGACGGGAAGTTGCCCGAGACGTAAATGCCCAGCCCACCCGAATCGTTGAGCTGTTTCCACAGATCCCCCGAGTTCTCCAGTTCGAAGTAGCTGAACCCGGCGTGGTAGGGAATCTGCCGCGGCGCGACGGCCAGCGGGCGCAGGGCGATTCCGGGCAGTTGCAGATTGACCAGTTCGCGGATCTTCTCCAGCGGCCCCAGCTTCGCCTGGGCCGGAAAGCGTGTCCGCAGTGTCTCGCTGGGCATCTGCGCGTTCACCGCCAGAACGAAACCGGCGTTGCGCAGCAGGCTGCGATCGGCGATCACGCCGACATAGCGCCCCTGCTTGTGATCCTGCAGTTCGATCTGCATCGCGTTTTCCTCGATGACGGTCCCCAGGAACCGCCTGATCTCGGTCATCAGCGGGCCGAAGCAGAGTTCGAGCGCATCATGGTTGTAGGCCGGCATGGCGGTCGGGCATCTTTCGCTGCGCACCAGCGTCGCCAGTTCGCCGGCGAGTTCCAGCAGGCGAGCGAACAGACGCTCGGGATGGAGTTGTGACTGCTCGACGAGATGGTTGAAAACCGGCAGGTGGCGATTCACCGTCAAAAGGAAGATGAAGTGGGCAATCTCCGCCACCCCGCCCGCAGCTGGCTGGACGACTCTCGCCGCCAGCGCATCCGAGCGCTGCTTGAGCTGCCCGCAGATTTCGCGCACGATGCTGGCGAGAACCGGCGAGGTCCGGCACGAGAGTACCGGCGGGATATAGCTGCGGTCGACCAGCAGGCTGTTGTCGGGGCGTCGCTCACTGACGCGCAGGACACCGATGCGGAGAAAGGCATCCGAGATCTGTTCCGCTACCACGAGGCGCAGCCGCGGGTAGCCGACCTTGACCGGCTGCGCGCTGGAGTCGGCCGTCGTCGAATCGCTGAACTCCTCATCGGCCTGGGTGAAACGCGCCAGATCGGCAGCCGTGTCCGACGGCAGTGCGTCCTCGAGGCTTTCCGGTCGGCGCAAGGGCAGAGCCAGATAGACGATGGCATTGCGGGCGTCCGGCGGGAAATCGAGCGCGAGCGGCGCCGGATGCGCCGCCGGAAAGTCGAATGGCGTGCCGTCCGGCAGGACGCCGCGGGCCGCGAGCAGGGCCACCTTGCCCGTGCTCAGCGCGCCCTCATCGAGTTCGAGCTGGCTGAATCCCCAGAAGAGCCCCCCCAGCGCCCGCGCGCGGCTCTCGACGAACCACTCCGCGTAGCGGTCCTGCTGCTGGAAATGCTGTGGGCGAAGAAAGAGGCCCTCCGACCACACGACCTTACTGAACCAGGACATGCGTCTCCCCCGGGAGCGAAAAGCGGGACGGGCGCCCCCGCGCGCCGCCCCGTCAGCATCAGTACGCGCGCGGCGTGATCGAAACGCTGTTCCTGTCGACCCGGATCGAATAGCTGGTCGTCATGTTCTGGGGAACTGGAGCGGTTGCGCGCCAAAGCGTCTGGTTGAAATCACGAAAGGCGACAAAAACGCCAAGTGCATGGGCATCGCCGAGCGGCCGCAACTCCACCGAGTGGCGTTGGCCCGGCCTGAGCGTCAGTTCCTCGCGCAGCACCTTGCTGGCAGCAAGCACGGTGTCGTCGCGCTCGAAAAGCGAGAAGTAGTCGGCACTGTCAAAAGCGCCGGTACTCTGAAGAAGATAGTAGCGGACCACCACCGGCATCCCCCGGCCCGTGACATCGGCGTTGACCGAATCGGCAGCCGTCAGATCGATGCGGACGATCGTCGGCTTCGGCGGTGGCGGCGGGGAAGCACATGCAGCGAGGAGCACGACCCATGCGGCCACGGCAACGACAAGAGCGTATTTTCTTGTATTCATCAAGCCATGCCCTGTTCAGGTGGGTCTTGCGCTACGTGGCGATTATTGTCGACATCGAGGCCGGGCGCAACCCCATGCCGGCGACACGAGGGCTGCGCCTGACCGCGCCTTGGCGGTGGCACGCGGGCAGCTGCAGGCGGGCGGCTGGGGACTGCCGGCAGGGCGCAGCGAGGGCCGGCAGGCGACTGCCGAGCCATCACGTTCCGGTCACTGTGGGAACAAGCCATTCGCTGCTCGCTGCCATGACGGGGCAGAGCAAACGGCCGCTCGGGCAGCATGTTTCCCTGCCGCTCGGCTGTCGGCTGCCGGAGTCCGGGGGCCGCCCGGTACGGGCGACCCCCGACGTGCCCGCGGACGCCGAACCGTTGCCGGAGACTACTTGGCCGGTTTGGTCGTGATCTCGACGCGGCGGTTGACCGCGCTGTTGGGGCTGTCCTTGTCCTTGAGCTGTGCCGACCCGACGCCCGTCGCGGCAAGGAACGACGGCGTAACGCCGAAATCCTTGATGAAGTACTGGCGAACGGCTTCCGCACGCTGCTGCGACAGACGCTGGTTCAGCTGCTGCGAGCCGGATGCATCCGTATGACCGACAAAGACGACCTTGTTCCCCGACTGCTCGTTACGCTTCAGCACCGGGCCAAACTGGGCAAGCAGGCTCATGGCAGCGGCCGAGATCTGCGCCGACCCGACAGCGAAAGAGACATCGACAGGCAGCGAGTAGGTCTTCCGCGACACGATCTGCCCGCAGGTGAAACCGGCTTTCGCCGCTTCAGCGCAGTCGCTCGCGGTCGCCGACTTGGGGAAAAGCCCCTCCTCGATGGACTCGGCCGTGACCTGCCCGGTCAGCTCGACGACATTGCCGGCCGGCCCTGCAGCCGTGGCCACTGCCGGGAAGAACAGCCCGAGAGCGCTGCAAAGGAGCAAAGAAAGGAATGAAGAACGATGCATGGCGTGATACCTCCCTCCGAAAGAACCCGATAGGACCCGGCGCATTGTTTGCGCCTCGACCCCCTTGATTATAATCACTGTACCGGCTATGCGCAGGTTCTTTCACTGCTGCTGGCGCGGTTTTGGGCGCAGCGTGGCGCCGGCCGGGGCAGGACGTTCATCGCCGGCAGCGACTTGCCGGCCGCTCGGCAACCCGCGCTTCACTGCGCAGCGAAGCGCCCGGGCAGGCGAGCCGTCACCGGCGGTCGATCAACAGACGTCCGACTTGCGCGATCCGCACAGACCCTTCGGCGGCTGGTAGCCGAGGCGGACTGCTTCCGGTCCGAAGAACTCGGCGTCGGGATCCCCCTTCTGCGCCAGTTGCCGGTACAGCTGGTAGCAGGCGATGGCGTTGCCGAGCAGCCCGGAGTAGCGCAACCACTGCTCGCTGCGCGCCGGATTCGCTGCGAGATCGCCGCTGCCGAGGCGGTAGCTGTCCGCAATCCGCGCCGCCGCGTCCTTGTCGCCGCGCAGCGCCTTGCGCATGTCCTCGGCAAAGCGTTCATCGCTGCTGCTGACGCGAAAGGCGCTCAGGGACAGGCGAACGAAGCGGCTCGAGAGTGCCCGCAGCGCGTCCTCGGCGCCAGCCAGTGCGACCCGCGTCTGCGGCTCGTAGCGGCCCTCGGGGTAGGATCGGAGGAAGCTCTCGGCAGCCTTCTTGATGTCGGCCGGCGTTGGCGCGGCGAGAACGGCCTCAAAGGCATCGTCCTCGGCGGTGCGCGGCCCGCTCGTGGCACGCGCCTTGCCCAGCCGGAACACGCCGGTGCGGCCGGTGGTGATGTGTGGCCGTTGCGCCAGCTTGCGAATGATCGCCAGCGAATGGTTCGACATCGTTCGCGCCACGCGCAGGCGGGTGAACTCGAAGATGTCGGCGAACGAGATTTCCTGATCGACGTTGGTGAGCACATGCACCAGTTCACGCGTGTAGAAGCTGTTCTGGTTCGGATCGCTCGGCGACAGCGAGACCTGGCCGGCACTGGCCGAAAAGGCGACGATGCAGCCCGTCGGCGCCGTTGAATAGTTGAACGCTCCGGTTTTCTCGTCTTCCGAAATGCCATCCCGGCAGGCATCGATGACGGCCACGCCAAGCCCCGGGTAGCGCTGCGGAAACGCAGCGAGGACCTCGTCCTGCAGGTTGACCGACTTCTCCTTGGCTTTCGGATCGTCGCTGGCGACGCCGGAAGGCAGCAGATAGTTGCGCCCTTCGTACTGCATGCCGTGGCCGCAGAAGTAAACGATGCCGATTCCCCGGCCATCATCGGGCAGGCCTCCCATTCGCTTGCCGAAGCGGTCGACCGCCGCCGCAAAGCGGGCGCGGTCGACATCGTTCTCCACCTGCACGTCGAAGCCGTGGAGGCGCAGCGCCGCCTCGAGGTCGCGGCCGTTCTTGCGTGCCGGCTGGATGCTCTTGCCATCCGGATAGCTGCCACAACAGATCAACAGCGCGATCCGATGACCGGGCGTGTGGCCCGCATCACGCCCGCCCGTCTGCGCAGCCGCGTCCGCTTCGCCGGCGGCGACCGCGCAACGCGTCGCCAGACCGATCTGGCTGGACAACAGGATGCCGGCGGCGCGGGCGAGAAAGCGTCGTCGGGACGGCGAAGCGCGGAGCGATCTACCGTGTATTGAAGCGGGAGCCCTCATCTCATCTCGACCAGAAGCGATGTGCAACGAGCCGCAAGAATAGCCTGAATTGGCGCGCAGCGGGAGCACCACGGGTCGCTGCGCCTGGCTCTTGCCAGGGCAGGTAGCGGCTCCCGGCGTGCCTCTGCCGAACACGGCAGCACGCGGCGCTGCCGGCATCGTCCTCGACGCAATGCTGGCATAAAAATGGTGGCGGCTTCGTCTATGCTTGTGTCGCGATCATTTTTTGAAAAAACATGCTTGATCGCCATGAGAGGCACTTGGCGCGAGGTGCTTGCGCCCGCTTGCGTGTTTTCGCGCCGCTATCGGCTTCAGGAGTCGCCACATGAGCTTGCGGGCAAGAAAGTTGCATCCCTCCGCTGTCGACTTCGTCTATACTCACGTCGCGATCATTGTTTGAAGAACATGCGATGGCGCGGCGTGATCCTGGCGGGGGAGGGCGGGGTCGGGATGATCGACCTGTCGGGTTGATCGGCTTTCTTGGGGGAGAGCGGGATGCTGGGCGACACTCGCGGCCGCGGGTGCCCTGTTCGCGGCGTGGTCTTGGCGGTGCTGTGGCTGCTGGTTGGCGAAGCGGCGTACGCGCAGGTCGACGCGGGGGGTCTGTTGCGCGACATCCAGGGCACGCCGGGTCTGCCGAAGCTCGACGACGCCGAGGTCGGCAGCGAACTGCCGCTGCCGAAGCGCGAGATTGCCGACGTCCCGGAACTGCGGCTTGACGTCGCCGGTTTCGAGATCGTTGGCGTCAGCGCGGACGAAGCCGCCGCCGTGCGCGACAAGCTGGGGTCCTTCACCGGCAAGGACAAGACGTTCCAGGACCTGCTCGACGCCGCCGGCGTGGTCAAGAACCATTTCAATGCGCAGGGCTACCTGCTCGCGCAGGCCTACATCCCCGAACAGAAGATCAGCGACGGCATCGTCCGCATCGTCGTCCTCCTTGGTCGCCTGGGCAAGATCGAGCTCAACTACAACGAGCAGACGCCCGTCTCGCGCGCGCGCATCCAGGGCTACCTCGACCGGCTGCAGGCCGGCAGCGTCCTGCAGACGAGCGACATGGAACGTGTCCTCTTCCTGATCAACGACCTGCACGGCGTCAGCGCCAGGTCCACCGTCCGTCCGGGCAGCGAACCCGGAACCGCCGACCTCGTGCTCGACGTCGAACCCGACCAGCGGCTCTCCGGGCAGGTCCAGATCGACGACATGGGATCGCGCTACACCGGCACCAACCGCATCACCGGCAGCCTCGTCTTCGGCTCGCCGCTCGGTCTCGGCGACTCCCTGTCGCTGCGCGCCCTCTTCTCGCAGGACGGCGGCACCGGCTACGGCTCCGCCAGCTACGTCGTCCCGGTGGGCAGCGACGGCCTGCGACTCGGCGTCTCCTACTCCTACCTTGGCTACACCCTGCTCGAAAAGCAGGGCATCCCGGAGGGCAACGGCCTCGCCCGCGACATGATGGCCTTCGCCCTCTACCCGATCGTCCGCTCACGCAACCTCAACGTCTTCGTCCAGGCCGGCTACGACTACCAGAAATTCACCGACAACCCCGACGCCGGACTGTCGATCCACCGCACCTCCCGCTCCGTTCTGCTCACCCTCAGTGGCGACCTGCGCGACGGACTCTTTGGCGGCGGCATCAACAACTTCTCGCTCGGCTACGTCAACGGCACGCTCGACAACCCCACTGCCGAAGTCACCACCCCGGTCGGCCGTTTCCAGAAGATCAACCCCTTCTACTCGCGCCTGCAGGCCGTCGGCGACAGCAAGTTCCTCTTCTTCTTCCGCTACGCCGGCCAGTTCACCCACGACCGGCTCGACAGCTACCAGAAATTCAGCCTCGGCGGCCCCTTCGGCGTGCGCGCCTACCCGGTCGGCGAAGCCCCGGGCGACGAAGCGCAGATCGTCACCGCCGAACTGCGCTACCCGCTGCCCAACTGGGACGGCAAGATCCCCGGCGCGCTGATCGGCGCCCTGTTCTACGACTGGGGACGATCGCGGCTCGACATCGACCCGCCGACGAAGATCGACGACCCGCCCAACCAGCGCACCCTCTCCGGCTACGGCATCGCCCTCAACTGGGCGACCGCCAAGAGCTGGTCGGCGCAGGGCAGCGTCGCCTGGCGACAGCAGGGCACCCTCGTGAACGACGAAGTCGACCGGCGACCGCGCGTGTACTTCCAGCTCAGTCGCTACTTCTGAACCCCCAGCAGCAGTCTTCACCCGCAGTCCGAGGAAGTCCGCCATGGCCAGCAAAGTGAATCGGGAACAGAACCGCAACCATCGCGAAGCGCCGTGCCGCGCCACCCTGCGGCCGATCGTCTTTGCCCTCATGGCCGCCTTCGGCAGCATCGCCCACGGCCTGCCGACCGACCCCAAAGTCATCGCCGGGCAGGCCACCGTCAGCACCAGCAGCCCGTCGAGCATGGTGATCAACCAGAGCAGCGGCAAGGCCGCGATCGACTGGCGGACCTTCAGCGTCGCCGGCCACGAATCGGTGCGCTTCGCGCAACCCTCGGCGAGCGCGATGACCGTCAACCGCGTCACCAGCAACGATCCCTCGCAGATCCTCGGTCGCATCAGCGCCCCGGGCTCGGTCTACCTGATCAACCCGGCGGGCGTCATGTTCGGCAAGAGCGCCGTCGTCCATGTCGGCAACCTCGTCGCCAGCACCCTCAACGCCAACCCGCACGACCTGCTCGCCGGTCGCATGGTGTTCACCGCCGATCCCGCCGGCGCCGGCGTCGTGCGCAACGAAGGCCAGATCAGCACGCCGGCGGGCGGCAGCGTCTCGCTGATCGGCGCGCGGGTCATCAACAGCGGCCACATCAGCACCCCCGGCGGCACCACCGGCCTGATTGCCGGCGAGAAAGTCGCCATCGACTTCGACGGCGACGGCCTCATCCGCTACCAGGTCGATGGCGCGATGGCGCGCGCCCTCGTCGAACACAGCGGGCGGATCGACGCCGACGGCGGCCGCGTCGTCATGCAGGCCCGGGCGCGTGATGCCTTGCTCGACACCGTCCTCAACGTCGAAGGCGTCGTCCGGGCGCGCGGCGTCGCCGTGCGCAATGGCGAGATCCACCTCGACGGTGGTGGCAGCGGCGTCGTCAGCGTCAGCGGCCAGCTCGACGCATCGACGCCCGATGTCGCCCGCTCGGGCGGCGAGATTCGCGTCCTCGGCGATCGCGTCGGGCTGTTCGGGCAGGCGCGGCTCGACGCCTCCGGTGAAGCGGGCGGCGGTACGATCCTGATCGGCGGCGATTACCAAGGGCAGGGCAGCGAACGCAACGCGACGCAGACCTTTGTCGGCCCCGAAGTCGCCATCACCGCCGATGCCGCCACGACCGGCGACGGCGGCAAGGTGATCGTCTGGGCCGACGACTGGACGCGCTACCACGGAACGATCTCGGCCAAGGGTGGCGAGCAGGGCGGCGACGGCGGCTTCGTCGAGGTTTCCGGCAAGCGGAACCTGACCTTTGACGGCGACGTCGTCACCTCGGCGGCGAAGGGCAAGGCGGGGATGCTGCTGCTTGATCCCGAGGACCTCCATTTCGCGGCGCCACCGCCTCCGGCGACGGCAACACTGATCCCGCAGGCTCCCTTCACCGCTACTGGCTCAGGCTCAGGCAACTACTACGTCAATCCGAGCAGCTTTACGTCTGCAGCTTCCTACTCGCTGGAGGCGAGCGGGAACTTCATTCTGAATGCCAACGCCAGTTTTGGCAGCGTTGCGAACCAGACAGTCACGATCACTGCAGGCAACACCATCCAGTCGAACAACTTCTCCATTACCACTGCTGGCGCAGACCTCAATCTGACGGCGCAGTCGATGACGCTCGGAGCCGTCTCGACGGGAGTCGGAGCGATCGGGATCAACGTGACCGGCGTCGGCCAGAGCGCGACGCAGAGCGGGGTTTTCAGCGGGGGCCACCTGACCAAGCAGGGCGCTGGCAGTCTGGTGCTGTCGCAGGCGAATACCTACACGGGCGAGACGACGATCCAGGCGGGCACGCTGAGTGCCCAAAACACCCAGGCGCTGAGCCAGGGCAAGGTGACGGTCGCGGATGGCGCGACGCTGAATATCGACGGCGTCACGCTGGCTCTGGCCAACGGCCTCGAGCTCTCCGGAACCGGAGTCGGCGACGCCGGCGCGCTGACCGGCACTGGCAGCGCCGCCTACACTGGCGGCGTCACCCTCGTCGCCGACTCCCGCGTCGGTGGGGCCGCCACCGGCGACCAACTGACGCTGAGCGGCGTGATCAGCGGCGCGACGCGCAAGCTCGAGAAGACGGGCGCCGGCAAAGTCACGCTTACCACGACCAACACCTACACGGGCGGCACGACGATCCAGCAAGGCACGCTGAGCGCCAAGCACGCCCAGGCCCTGAACCAGGGCAAGGTCACCGTGGCGAGTGGCGCCACGCTGAACATCGACGGCGTCACGCTGGCTCTGGCCAACGGCCTCGACCTCTCC
>ERZ761602.484-NODE-484-length-86822-cov-7.499844_pt1 | contig 86822 bp, 79 predicted proteins | sample MGYA00512165_ERZ761602 | MGnify/ENA primary metagenome ERZ761602 (study PRJEB28899, sample SAMN02445085) | bioreactor sludge metagenome | biome: EBPR sludge; isolation source: Thorneside wastewater treatment plant | place: Australia: Brisbane, Thorneside Wastewater...
CATGAAACGCATCCTGCTCTCCGAAAAAATCAAGAAAGCCCCGCCCTTTCTGACCATCGAGCCTTACCTGCGCCAACAGGATGAACCCATCGCCAGCCACCCCGAAGCGCGTGAGCCGCGCCTGGTGCCGCTGGTCGTCATTGATTACGGAAGTGTTGCGGCGCGTCTCAAGACAATCAAACACGTTGGCAAGTTTTTGTTTAATTCCGTTGGCGAAATGTGGAAAAGCGCCCGCAGCATCCGCCAGAATCCGTATAGCGGCAAAAGGATGATTGACCCCCAAACTCTGGCCGAGTTGGAGGCCTACGCCAAAAACCTGGGCATTGCCGAGATCGGCTATACCGTGGTCAACCCGCGTTACATCTTTCGCGGCTTTCGCATCCTGTTCCCCAATGCGATGGTTTTCACGATCGAGATGGATCGAGAAAAAATCCGGCAAGCCCCCTCGCTGCCTTCTTATATCGAGATCTGGCGAACTTACTATGAAGTCGGCGTGATCGTGAACAAAGTGGCGGACTTTCTACGCCAGCGCGGCTTCAACGCCCACGCCGGGCCAGCCGTGGGCGGGGACGTGAACTACATCCCGGTGGCGATCGATGCCGGGTTGGGCATTTCCGGCAAAAACGGACTGCTCATCACCCGCCACAGCGGGCCGCGGGTGCGCCTGGCGGCAGTCTATACCGACATCGAAAACCTGCCCTTTGCCCAGGAGAACCCGCATGCCTGGGTGCGGGACTATTGCGAAACCTGCAACATCTGCATCCGGAAGTGCCCGGCGGATGCCATTTACCCGGTTACGAAAATCCTGGCCGATGGCGGGCCGGCTTTCATTGACCACACCCAATGCGCCCTGCCGTTTTCCAATGACAATGGTTGTACTTTGTGCATAAAGCATTGCCCTTTCAGCAGCGTCAGTTACGACAAATTAAGGGGGACTGCAGCGGCCTGACTGGCTTGCCTTAACGGCGCAGCCCAGGCGCTCTGCAGGGGCTGCCCACTCGATAGCCGCAATGGCGCGGCGCCGGCGCTGACGCGCAGCCAGGGACGCCTCGGTCTTCAAGCGCTGCTGCGCACCCTAATCGCAGTGGTCCATGCCGAGGGGCAAAGCATGGTCAGCGGTGCTTCCGGCAAATCTTCAGGCCCTGCGTCATGTTGACCCGGCCGGTATCCAGCCCAACCGGGTCAGCCGACCACCCCGTTTGTTCCCCGCGACCGAGCCCACGATCTGGGCAGACCCTCACAGCGGGCCCCACCGCCGGCAACGCCGCTAAGCCCACCGCACCGCCCACGCCAGCCCGAAGAACCCTCAGCCCGCGTTTAGCACGGGCTTCGGTTCTCTCAGCAGATGTTTATGCGGAATAGTCTGATTCTGAACAACGCTGACCCAGAATGCCTCCTGTCAGTGCAATACGGCGCTGACAGGAGGTCTTCGTGAACGCCAACACCGCTCGTCCGGCCAATCGCACCCAGGTCAACTGGTGGGTCGATCTGGCCATCTTCTCGGCCGTCATGCTGGCCCTGGCGCCCCAGTTCACGGGTCTCAGCGTGCACGAATGGCTGGGCCTCGGCCTGGCGGCCGGCCTCGCCGTCCACCTGCTGCTGCACTGGCAGTGGCTGGTCTCCGTCATCCGGCGCTTCTTCGGTCAAATCCCGTGGTCCGCGCGCCTCAACCTGCTTCTGAACACGGCCCTGTTCATCGATCTAGTGATCGTCATCTTCACCGGCGTCATGATCTCGCGCGAAGCCTTGCCTCTGCTCGGCCTGGCGGCCACGGGCGGCCGCGAGTGGGAAAGCCTGCACGCGCAGGCAGCCGACCTCAGCCTGATCATCACCGGCCTGCACGTGGCCGTCCACTGGAAGTGGCTGCTCAGCGCCGCCCGGCGCTACGTGGCCGGCCCGCTGGTCCGCTGGGTGGTGCGCAACTCGCCGCAACCCAAGGCCGCGCCCGTGGCCGTGATCGGGCGGCCGGAAGGGAACTGACCATGAACACCCTCAAACATCTGCTGATCATCCTGGCCGCCGCCCTGCTGGTGGTGGCCGGCACCCTGGCCTGGAACCAACTCTCAGGCGACACCACCGCTAGCCAGGCCGAGCGGCAACCGCCGACCGGAGAACGCTTCAGCGCCGGTGATGCGCCAGCCGCCTTCAGCGGCCACGCCGAAGAGGGCGCCTCCGGCGGCCTGGCCGCGCTCGGCGCGCTGTTCAAGAACGTCGGCGTTGTCACCGCGCTGACCGTGGCCGTGGCCGCCGTGACGACGGTCTGGGACCTGGCGCGCCGCTGGCAGCAGCGCGGCGCACCGCGCGCCGCCTGAACACGCCTACTTACCGTTTCGCCCACCGACAAGGAGACGCTTCCATGGACAACTCGCACCAAGCCAAACGCCGGTTCGCCGGCCTGACCAGCCTGCAAGCCATCCTCACCTCCGCCTCCATCGTGGCCGTGCTGGGCGGCTGGGGTCTCATCAGCCTCGCCGGCCAGAACGCCCAGACCGAGGCGGGCGAGACCTCGTCGGCCACGACGACGACCACGGACTCGGCCCAGGCCGCGCCAACGCCGGCCGCGCCGTTCGAGGCCACCGGCCGCCTGCGGCCGCGCCACGGCGGCGAAACCCTCGGCGACCAGCCCGGTTGGTTCAGCCCGGACCAGGCGCCGGGCTCGCAATCCACCCTGCCGCGCACGCGCTCCTCCCAGTAACCGCCATGATGCAGCACACGTTTCGCGCCATGGGCTGCCAGATCCTGGCGCAAGTGGACAGCGATGAGCCAGCCGCCGCGCTGGCGCTGGTCCAGGTGCCGGCCTGGTTCGAGACCGCGGAGCAGCACCTAAGCCGTTTCCGCGCCGACAGCGAGTTGATGCGGCTCAACCACCGCCCCGGTGAAGTGGTGACGGTCAGCCCGGTGTTGTGGGACGTCCTCGCGGCCGCGTTCGACGCGCACACGCTCAGCCAGGGCCTGGTGACGCCCACGCTCCTGACCGCGCTGGCGGCCGCCGGCTACGACCGCGCCTTCGGCCTCCTGCCCGAGGCGCCGGATGAAGCTGCGCCGCTGGCCGGCGGCTTCTGGCTCAACGCGCCGGCCCGGCCAGTGGAGGACCTGGCGGCCGTGGTCGTCCGCGACCCGCGTGCGCGCACCGTGCAGCTGCTCTCCGGCGCGCAACTCGACTTCGGCGGCGTGGCCAAGGGCTGGGCGGCCCAGCAGGCCGCGCGCCGCCTGAGCGCGCACGGCGCCGCGCTGGTGGAGGCCGGCGGCGACATCGCCGTGAGCGGCCCGCTGCGCGACGGCGCGGGCTGGCGCATCGCCGTCGGCGATCCGCAATGGCCCGCAGCCGACCTGGCCCTGATCGCTCTCGGACGCGGCGGCGTGGCCACCTCCGGGCGCGATTACCGGCGCTGGCGCAAGGACGGGCGCTGGCAGCATCACCTGATCGACCCGCGCACGGGCCTGCCGGCCGTCACCGACGCGCTCGCGGTCACCGTCCTCGCTCCCTCGCTGCTCGCGGCCGAGACGGCCGCCAAGACAGCCCTGATCCTGGGAGGCGAGGCGGGCTTACGCTGGATCGAAGAGCAGGCCGCGCTGGCGGCCCTGCTCGTGCTGGACGATGGCCGCGTGCTCCACAGCCGGCGTCTGAGCCAATACCTGGCCGCTTGAGGCAACTCCAGTCACCGAGGCCAAGGTGCTCGTGCCCTTCGCCAACCTGGCAGATGGGCCGGTGTGGGTGGCGGCCGGGCAGAGCGCGCTCTATCTGCTGCTGCCGGTGACGATCCTCTTCTACGGGCAGAGCTGGATCGGCGTCAAACTCTGGCGCTGGGTCCATGCTCTGAGCTTCGCGGCCTGAGCACGCTGCACGTCATCGCGCTCCTGACGCGCCAGGTGGACCCGGCCGTGTCAGCCGAGAGGCCGCTCTGACCCATCTGGGGCGGCCCAATCAGTCAATAGAAGAAAATTCCAGGCCGGCGTCCGGGCGCCGGCCTGTTCTTATCCAACACTCAGGCAGATTTGTCCGTTTCTAAATAACCCCTACCTAAAATGCCGTCTATTGGGCGGCCGGTGCCCCGGCCAGGAGCCCAACCGGTAAACCAGAAAATCCAAGGAGAAGAAGGATGTTGTCCCGCTTGACGCCGACCCGCCTGCGGGTAGGGGCGCTGCTGTTGACGCTCGTCACCCTGACGGCCTGCGGCAGCGCGCCCGCCACCGCTGTCCCAGCGCAGCCGACCGCCGCGCCCGCTGAGCCGACGGCCGCCAGCAGCCCAACCCCGGCCGCGCCCACTGCGACCGCGGAGGCCGCCCCGTCGCCGGAGGCTGCCACGCCCACCGCCGAGGCGGAGGCCGGCGCGGTGGTTTTCCAAATCATCCCGGATCAATCCGAGGCGCGCTTCCTGATCACCGAGGAACTGCGCGGCCAGCCGACGACCGTCATCGGCGCCACCCAACTGGTGTCCGGTGAGCTGCGCCTGGACCTGGCCGATCTCAGCCAATCCCAGATCGGCCCGATCGCCGTCGACGCCGGGAGCCTGACCACGGACAACGACTTCCGCAACCAGGCCATCCGCCGCTTCATCCTCGTCGCCGGCCAATTCCCGACCATCACGTTCACGCCGACGGCCATCACGGGCTTGAGCGGCGCTGCCGCGGCCGGCCAGCCGCTCAGTTTCCAGATCACGGGCGACCTCACCATCCGCGACGTGACCCAGACGATCACTTTCGAGGTCTCGGCCGCGGGCGCTTCCACGACGCAACTTTCCGGCACGGCCACGGCCACCGTGCAGCGCAGCGCTTTCAACCTGATCATCCCCAGCGTCCCGCAGGTCGCCAACGTCAGCGAGGACGTCGTGCTGACGCTCGATTTCGTCGCCCAAGCGGCCCAGGACTGAGCCGCCCGCTGGCGCCGCAAAACAAGAACCTTAACGACAGCGCGCCCTGACGACTTGAGCGTCAGGGCGCGCTTTTTTAGTTTCCCCGAGGCCGCGCAGCTTACCGGGCCAGTTGGACCAGCCGGTAACCGACCAGGAACAGCCAGACGGTGGCCGCCACGGCGTTCAGGATCACGGCCAGGCTGAGGCCTGCCACCGCCGCCAGCCCCAGCAGGCCGGTCACGATGCCCACATACGCCGTCACCTTGTTGAACACGCCCTGGCGCATGACCAGCCCGATCATCAGGAAGGCGAAAGACAGGGTGCCGATGGCGTAAACGAGCGCCAGGGGCGAGGCGATGACGGCGGAGGGGTAGCTCGCCGCCGCGATCAGGATCACGCGCTGCGCCTCGGCGGCGGCGGCATATTCGTCGCTCAACATGATCAGGGCGGCGTAGCCGGCCCAGTTGACGGCCAACTCCAGCGCGATGAACAAACCCACAAAGGCGACGCCGATGAGCATCGCGCCGCGGTTGAGGCCGCGCAAGGCAAAGTAGAGCGCAAAGGCGACGGGCACGAACAGAAAGTTCGTCAGGACCGAGACGCCGACGATCCCCCACCAAACAGCCGCCTTGCCGGCGAGATACTCCAGCCAGGCTTCGCCGCCTACTGGCGGCGCCCCCGCCGCCGCATACAGTCCGATGATGACGATGTATGCCACCCCAATGGTCAGCGCGGCATAGCCGCCCCAGCGATACAAACCGCGCTCAGCGACATCGCCGGTGCTGGTTTCTCTGGACAACGTCTGCATCAGGCGGCCTCCCCGTCGGGTTGATTCAAGTCTCGGTGCTCAGCCCCAGTCTGAGCCAGCCTGGCCGCGTTGTCAATCCACGGCCCGGCCGGGCCGGGACAGCCGCCACGGGGACGTCAGACACCGGGCGGTCAGCGTGGGTCAGGCAGGATCTGCGGCGGAGGTGCGCGCGGGGAGTGTCAGGAAAAAGCGGGCGCCGGAGCCCGGCGGGGATTCAGCCCAGAGGCGGCCGCCGTGGGCTTCCACCAATGAGCGGGCGATAGCCAGGCCCAGCCCGGAGCCGCTGCCGTCGCGCTGGCGCGAGGCGTCGGCGCGGTAGAAGCGCTCGAAGACGTTGGGCAGGTCCTTGGCCGGGATGCCGGGGCCGCTGTCGGCCAGGCAGAAGGTGACGCCGTCCGGGGAGGCAGCCACCGCGCACGCGATGCGGCCGCCGGCCGGCGTGTGCCGCAGGGCGTTGTCCAACAGGTTACCCAGCACTTGCGCGAGCCGGTCGGCGTCGACGTTCAGCTCCGGCAGATCCGGCGCCACCGCCGCCGTCAGAGCGACATCTTGCTGCTGCGCCCGGATCATCTGCGCGCCCACCGCGCGCTCCAGGAGCTGGCCGGGCGCGGCCGGACGCCGCACCAGTGTCAGCTCGCCGGCGTCGGCCAGCGACAGGGTGCGCAAGTCCTCCACCAGGCGATTGAGCCGTACGGCTTCATCGTGGATCAGGCTGAAGGTCTCCACGGCGGGGGGCAGCACGCCGTCGCGCAGCGCCTCGGCGTGCCCGCGGATCAGGCTGAGCGGCGTGCGCAGGTCATGGGCCACATCGGCCGTCATCTGCCGCCGCAATTGGCTGGCCCGGGCCAGGTCCGCGCTCATCTGGTTGAAGGCCGCGGCCAGCTCGCCGATCTCGTCCTGCGACTGCACCGGCACCTGCAGGCCGAGTTCACCGCGCGCCAGGGAACGCGCGGCGCCGGTCAACGCCTCCACGGGCCGGGTGAGCGCCCGCGCCAGCAGGCCGCCGGCCAGCAGCGCCAGCGCCGCCGCCGCCAGCGCGGCCAATGCGATGGCCCAGTTGATGCGGTCCAGCATGGCACGCTCCGGGGGCGAGAACGCGCGCGGTTCCTCCGGCTGAAACAGCAGCACCCCCACGCCGACGCCCTCCACCTCAATGGGACTGCCGTCCGCCAGGCGCGCCACCGGCAGCACCAGCGCCGGGGACGCCTCGCGCAGAGGCGCCACGACCGCGCCGTCTGAGGTCGCCAGCAGCACGCCAAACGGCCAGGAGCGCGCCGGCTCGGAGGTCGCGCCAGCCGGCCTTAGAAAATCCAGGACGCCGCTGGTGGTCACACCGTCCCAACTGCCCCGGGCCCGGTAGTAGTCGGCCAGGGCCGCGCGGATGGCCGGCTCGTCCTGGCGCAGGGTGAAATTGCCGAACTCGCGGCGCGTGAACTGGCCGGCCAGAACCGCCACCAGCGCGATCCCGAGCAGGCTGACCACCAGGACGGCCAGCGTCAGTTTGAAGGCCAGCGAGCGTCTCATTCCAGCTCCGGGGCAAACCGGTATCCGACGCCGTAGACGGTTTCGATGTAGCGCGGCCGGCCCGCGTCCGGCTCCAGCTTGCCGCGCAGATTCTTGATATGCACGTCGACGGTGCGCTCGTAGCCCTCGTAGGTGGTCCCCTGGATGCGGTCGAGCAGCTCCAGGCGCGAGTAGGCCCGGCCCGGGGTCGCGATCAGAGTCGCCAACAGATCGAACTCGGACGGCGTCAGGTCGACGCGGCGGCCGGCCGCCAGCACCACGTGCCCGGCCCGGTCAAGCGTCACATCGGCGGCGCGCAGCAGGTCCGGCTCCGGCGCCAGCTTGCCGGCGCGGCGCAGCACGGCCCGGATGCGCGCGGCCAGCTCGCGCGGACTGAACGGCTTGGGGACATAGTCGTCGGCGCCGAGCTCCAGGCCCAGCACGCGGTCGGCGTCCGCCACCCGGGCAGTCAGCAGGATGATCGGCGTCTCGCGCTCCTTGCGGTGCAGGCGCATGAACTCGTAGCCGTCCATCTCCGGCATCATCACGTCCAGGACGATCAGGTCCGGCTTCTCCTGGCGGGCCAGGAAGAGCGCCTCGCGCCCGCCGCGCGCCGTGGCCACGTGGAAGCCCTCCTGCTCCAGGTAAGACTTCACCAGCGCGGTCAGGCGCTCCTCATCGTCAACGACCAGCACCGATTTCGGCATGCGGCGATGATACCTTACTGCGCCCCGGCGCGAGCTTCGAGCAGTTTGATCAGCTCGGCCACCAGGCCGGTGTTGACGCCGGCGTTGGCCCGGCCGCCGCCGGCCGCACGCCGCGCTTCCAGCGTCGCCAGTTGGTCGGTGCTCAATTCGCCCTGAGCGCCGCCCTGCCCGCCGAAGCCCCCAGGCGGCCCGCCGGCGAACCCCTCCGGCGGCGCGCCGCCGCCGACGAAAGCGCCACCGTCACCGCCGAAGCCCGGGCCAAAACCGCCGGCGCCGGGCGTCGCGTTCGGGTCCGGCGTGCGCTGCGGGCGCGGGGTGCCGTCCTGCGGGAAGGTCGGCGCCAGCCCGTAGGCCTCAAACAACGCGCGCAGATCGTTGGCCGTCAGGTTCATGGCCGTGATCGCGGCCTGTTGGTCGGCCGTCAGGCTGTCCTGAATCTGCGTGACCACGGCCTCCAGCTCTTGAGGCGCGGCATCGGTGGCGCTGCTCAGCGCCTGCACGGCCTGCCACAACGGCAGCAGCGTGCGCGCCTGCTCCGGCGTCACCGCCTGGTCCGTGGCCTCCAGCTTGAAGATGCCCACCAGGAGCTGCGTCGACAGCGGCAGCGTCTGGCCGGCCGGGTTGGGCGTCCCGGCGCCGGCTGATCCCACGGCCAGGGCGGTGGGGTCGGTGGCGGATTGGGCCGCGGCGGCGCAGGCCGTCAGGACCAGCGCCGCCGGTAAGAGCACAATCAGAGATAAGGGCTTTTTCACAGTCACTCCTTGGTCAGGCCGCGGCGCTATTCGTGCCGCAGAGCCTCGATGGGGTCGAGTTGGGCCGCGGCGTTGGCGGGGTAGTAGCCGAAGAAGACTCCGACGGCGGCGGCCGAAGTGAAGGCCAGCAGGATCGACTCGGGCAGGATGACGGTGCGCATCCCGCCGAACTGGCCGAACAGCCAGGCGCCGCCCGCGCCGGCCACCACGCCGATCAGGCCGCCGGCCAGGCTGAGCCCGAGGGCCTCGGCCAGGAACTGGCCGCGGATGTCGCCGGGCGTGGCCCCCACCGACTGGCGCACGCCGATCTCGCGGGTGCGCTCGGTGACCGAGACCAGCATGATGTTCATGATGCCGATGCCGCCCACGATGAGCGAAACGCCGGCCACCCAGGCCAGCAGCGAACGGAAGGAGGCCGTGGTCGACTCCTGCGTCTCGATCAGGTCGTCCTGGGTGCGGACGGAGAAGTTGAGCGTCTCCACCGTGATCCCGCGGCGCTCGGCCAAGGCCCGCTGGATGCGGCTGATGACGCCGTCCAGATCCGCGCCGTCCGCGACCTCGACGTAGATCAGGCCGACGCGGTTGCCGACGATGCGGCCCAGCGGCGTCGGCTGAAACTTATCGAAGAGCACGGTGATGGGGAGGTACAGCCGCTCGTCGTAGTCCACGCCGCTGACCGTGCCCTTCTCGGCCGCCACGCCCACCACCGTCAGTTTGACGTTGTTGCCGACCGTGATCTTCTGACCCACGGGATACGTGTCGCCAAAGAGGTCCTGGGCCAGGCTGTAGCCCAGCACCGCGACCTTGGCGGTGCGGTCCAGCTCCTCTTCGGTGAAGAAGCGGCCCTCGCCGACGGGCACGTCGCGCACGGAGGGATAATCCGGCGAGGTGCCGACCACGGGCACGGAATCGAGCGTGACCGCGCCGGCGCTGCCCGAGGCCTTGATGGTCTGCGACGAGTTCTGTTCAGTGGCGGCGCCGGCCACGTCTTTCAAGCCCGCGATCGCCAGCAGGTCGTCGTAGACCAGGCTGTTCTGGGCCTCCTGGCCGGGCGAGCCCGGCCCGCCGCGCGCCCCGCCAAAACCGGCGTTGGAGGTGACGAAGAGCAGGTTGGTGCCCAGGCCCTCGATGCGTTCGGCGATGGTGGCCTCGGTGCCGGCGCTGACGGCGACCATGACGATGACGGCGGCCACGCCGATGATGACGCCCAGCATGGTCAGCAGGGCGCGCAGCTTGTTGGCCGTCAGCCCTTCCCAGGCGAAGCGGAGGGTCTCAACCACGTTCATGGAGCACCTCCGGCAGCGGCAGGGAGGCCGGCAGCGCCGCGGCCGCGCTGCCGTTGGTGGACACGCTGATGCGGCCGTCGCGCACGACGATGGTGCGCTGCGCGTGGGCGGCGATGGCGGCGTCGTGCGTGACCACGATGATGGTGCGGCCGCGGGCGTGCAGGTCGTGCAGCAGGGCGATGATCTCGGCGCCGGAGCGCGAGTCCAGGTTGCCGGTTGGCTCATCGGCCAGGACGAGCAGCGGATCGTTGACCAGGGCGCGGGCGATGGCCGCGCGCTGGCGCTGGCCGCCGGAGAGCTGCGGCGGCTTGTGGTGCAGCCGGTCCGCCAGGCCCACCGCGGCCAGGGCGGCCTCGGCCAGGACTCGGCGCTCCTTCTCGGAGCGCGGGCGGCGGCGGTCATAGGCCAGCGGCAGCATCACGTTCTTGAGCGTGGAGGCGCGCGGCAAGAGGTTGAAAGACTGGAAGACAAAGCCGATCTTGCGGTTGCGCAGGTCGGCCAGTTGCTCACGGCGCAGGCCGCCGACATCCTGGCCGTCCAGGACATAGCGGCCGTGCGTGGCGCGGTCCAGGCAGCCGATGATGTTCATGAGCGTGCTCTTGCCCGAGCCGGAGGGCCCGATGATGGCGATGAACTCGCCCGCCTCGATCGTGACGGTCACGGCGCTCAGGGCCGTGACGGCGGCCTCGCCCTGGCCGTAGACCTTGCCCACGGCCTCCAGCTGGATCAGCGGCGCGCTCATTCGCCGGTCTCCGCCGTGCCGGTGCTCACCACATCGCCGGGGTTCAGCCCGGACAGGATCTCGGCGCTGGCGAAATCTTTCAGGCCGACGGTGACCGGCGTCAGTCTGAGCTGACCGTCGGCCTGCACCTTGAAGACGGCGTACGAGCCGGGCGCCAGCTCACGCAGCGCCTGGACCGGCACGAGCAAGGCGTTCTTGGCCTGGCCCGCGATCACGTCGACCTCGGCGTTCATGCCGGCCAACAGCTTGACGACGGTCTCGTTCGGGTCCAGCGCCGCCCAGGCCTGCACCACGGCCGAATTACCCACGGTGACCAGGGCCGGGTCCACGCGCGTGACCTGGCCGGTGAAGGTGACGTCCGGCGCGGCCTCAAAGGTCACCGCCACGGGATAGTCCGGGGCCACGCTGCCCAGATCAGTCTCGTCCACGTAGAAGCGGACAAGGGGGTGATCCAGCGCCGCGAGCGACAGCAGGTTGTTGCCGGCCGTCTGGCCGACCAGGCCATTGACGGCCGTGATGGTGCCGGCAAACGGCGCGGTCAGGACGGCGTTGGCGACGTTGAGCTCGGCGGTCTTGAGCGAGAGCTTGGCCTGTTCCACCTGCGCCTGGGCGTCGGCCAGGATCGAGGGGATGCCGGCCGTAAGCGCTCCGTTCTGGAGTTCGGTCAGGTGGGCCTGGGCCTGGGCCAGATCGGCCTCGGCCACGGCCGCCTGGGCCTGGGCCTGCGCCAGCTCGAGAGCATCGGGCGCGGCGGTGGCCGCCGTCAGGTTGGCCTTGGCCGCCGCCAGCGCGTCCTGCGCGTCGGCGACGGAGTTGGTGCTGGTGTTCTGCGCCTGTTCGGCGTTGTAGACGGCGGCCTGGTAATCCTGGAGGGCGCGGTCATAGGCCTTCTGAGCGTTCTCCAGCGCGTTGCCATGCTGCTGGCTGTAGCCGGGCCACTGCGCCTCCAGGTCTTGATATTTCTTCAGGTTGTTGGCGGCGTTATCCAGGGTGTCCTTGGCCGAGCGCAGGCTGGTCTGATAGCTCGTGATCTCGGCCGCGTGCTGGGCCGCCGTGAACGTTTGCAGCGCGCGGTCGTACTGCTCCTGGTAGTAGGCCACATCCGGCGACGTCAGCGCGTGCAGGGTTTGCTGCGCCGCCGCCAGGGTCTGCTGCGCGGCCGCGACCGTCTGCTCGGCCGCGGCGAGGGCGGCCGCCGAGGTGAGTTCCTCCAGGTTGCGCTCAGCCGCCGCCAGGTTGAGCTGGGCTTGGCGCAGCTGGATCTGGAGCGTGGTGTCGTCCACGCGCGCCAGGACAGCGCCGGCCTGGACCTCGTCGCCGACGTCCACATTGAGCTCGATCAGACGCCCGGACGTGCTGAAGCCGAGGTCGAGCGCCGCGGACGGCTGCAGGCTGCCCACACCGGACGCGCTCAAGGTCAGGTCGCCGCGCGCGGCCGCGGCCGTCTGGAGCACCGGCGTCGCCGTCACGGCCCGCGCCGGCAGGTAGACCTGGTTGTAGTAGTAATAGCCGCCGCCGGCCCCGACCAGCAGGATCACGGGTAGCACCCACAGCCACTTTTTCATCCACACACTCCCGAAGAGAGAATTGGCCCAAGCCAACTTAACACGCCGCTGTGAAGGAATTGAGAAGACCGTGTTAGGAGAGCAAAAAGGCCGGCGTCCACGCGGAACGCCGGCCAGTGTGGGGAGCGCACCGTGAACCGCGGCGCGCTCAAACGAAGGGAGGAGAAAAGGGGTGAGCGAAGCTTACGAGTTGCCGCCCGTGGGCGCCACCGGGGTCGCCGGGGTGCTCGGCGTGACGCCTTCCAGGCCGCCGCGCCCGCCATGCCCGCCGAGGCCGTGCCCGCGGCCGCCGCCGAAGCCCAGATTGCCGCTCTCGGCGCCCCAGAAGCCCTTCTCCAGGCCTTCCAGGAGCCAGTCGGCGTGCTCGCGCGTGAGCGTGCCGTCGGTCACCGCCTGCTCGATGGCGGCCTTGTTCGCCGCCTGGCACGCCGCCTGGACGGCCGCCTGGACATCGGCCACCTCAACCCCGGCCTCCTCCGACAGGCTGGACAGCGTCTCGCCGGCCCACAGCTGCGTCTTCAGCTCGTCCACTGTCAGGTTGAGCGCCTTGGCGGCGGCCTCCTGGCCGGCCGTCCCGCAGGTGCCGCGGCCCAGGCCGATGCCGCCGCCCAGGTGGGCGAGCGTGGCGCTGCCGCTGACGGCGCTGTTGGCGGCTGACACCACCTTGGGCACGGCCAGCAGCCCGACGCCGAGCATCGCGATCCCGGCGATCAGAGTCGCCAGGCCGAACACTTTTTGCCATTTGGACATCGTTGCGTTACCTCCATCACTGGCCGGACCGATTTGGCCCGGTTGGTTGATGGCTCCAAGATAACGGAGGCTGGTTCAGAACCGCTTCAGATCAGGTTAGCGCTGTTTGAGAAGACGGCCGCCGCTGCTCAGGGGCTGCTCAACTTGACCCGGCCGCCCCAGACTCAGGCGCGGCCGCGCCGGGACAAGAAGCGCGACCGCGTCTGCTGAAAGGGGGAAGGCGCCGTCAGGGACTCAGCGCGCCAACTTCGCCAGGATCGCCTGCGCGATCGTCGCCTCCTGCGTGCGCCCCAGCGATTGCAGCGCCGGCCCGCGCGCCTGGGCCAGCGCCTGAGCCCAGCCGTCGCCGACCGCCACTTCGGACAGGTCGTCGCGGTAGAAGCCGAAGGCCAGATCGCTGTACGTGCCGCTGAAGTGGCCGCCGCCCAGGTTGGTGAGCGTCACCTGGCCCTGGCTGCCCTCGGCCGCGAACGTGATCGTGGTGTTGACGGGCGTGCTGGCCAGCGTGTACAGGTCATCCCGGGCGAGGCCCACCAGCAGGTACGAGCTGCCGTAGTAGGCCGACCAGACGTAGAGCTGCTGCTCATCTTCCGACGTCTTGATCGGGATGACCGCCAGGCCGTAATCGCGCTCTTCCACGCGGGCCGCCGGCGTGCTCACCACGTCGTGCAGGTCAGGCTCATCGTCCGCGGCCAGCGCCGCCGACGGCAGCGCGGCCAGGGCCACGGCCACCGCCATCCCAGCGGCGACCCATTTCTTCGGGTGTGCAAACATAGGAACCTCCAGTGTGACCGGAGCTCGTCCGGTTTGGTGTGTTGCTCACACCTTAGCGGAGGTCCGTTTAGAAACTTTGGCGGCTGGGTGAGAAGCGCATGAACACCGAGGCCGCGCTCTTTAAGATTTCTAAACAGGCGGCCGGCCGGCGCGTCTTTGCCCGGGCCTTTATCGCGGTTAAAATGGCCTACGCGACCGGCCCAGCCGGCGCGCAGCCTGGAAGACAGAGAGGACCTCAGCCCGTCTATGCTCGAACCGTTTGAATACGTCCTGGTGGGATTGGCGGCGGTGGCCGCCGGGATCGTGAACGCCCTGGCCGGCGGCGGCACGCTGATTACGTTCCCGATGCTGACGGCGGTCGGAGTCCCGGCGATCGCGGCCAGCGTCACCAACACGGTGGCGCTCTCGCCCGGCTATCTCGGCGCGACGCTGGCCCAGGCCCCGGATCTGCGCGGGCAGCGCCAGCGGCTGTGGCTGTGCCTGCCGGCCGGCGCTCTGGGCGGCATCGTCGGCGGGATCCTGCTGCTCAACACCGGCGAGCGGCTGTTCAACGACCTGGTGCCATTCCTGATCCTGCTAGCGTCGGTGCTGCTGGCCGTGCAGGACCCGGTGCGGACCTGGCTCAACCGGCGCGCGCAGCAGTCCGGGGCCAAGCCGCCCTCCGAAGCGTGGGCGGCCGCGCCGGTGGGCCTGGCGGCCGTGTACGGCGGCTACTTCGGCGCGGGCCTGAGCGTCATCGTGCTGGCCGTGCTCGGCCTCTCGCTGGACGATACCCTGACGCGGCTCAACGCGCTGAAGCAGTCCATCGCCTTCAGCGTCAACGTCGCCGCCGCCGTCTTCTTCCTGTTTTCGGGCCAGGTGGTCTGGACGGCGGCGGCGGTGATGGCTGTGGGCGCGCTGGCCGGCGGCTCCCTCGGCGGGCGGCTGGCCGGCCGGATCAAACCGGCCACGCTGCGCTGGATCGTCGTGGGCGTGGGCGTGGTGGTGGCCGTGATCTACTTCCTGCGCTGAACGGCCGCGCTCACATCGCGGCGCCGGCCGCCTCGGCCGGAGTGAGGGCCAGCGACTGGGAAGCGCGCGGCGCGGGCCCGCTGGTGCGCGTTTCCATCATCGGCCAACTGCGATCCTCGCGCGTCACCTTCTCCCACAACGGCGCGGTGACCTCCGCCAGTTGCACCTGGAAATGGCGAGCCAGGTCGCGCGCGCTGAGGCGGCCCTGGCGCTGCTGGCGCAGGCTGTCGTCCAGCGTCAGGCTGCCGAGCGCGGCGGCCGTCATCCCCAACGCGTACACAGGGTTGAGCGTCATCACGGCATCGCCGCAGACCAGAAAGTTCTCGGGCCAGCGCGGGAGCACTTCAAAATGGCGCCGGCGGCTCTCGGTCAGCTGATAGCCAAAAGGCTCATCCAGCGGCTCAGCGGCCTGCAGCGCCGCGTAGAAGCGCGGCGGGAGCTGACGGGCAAAGGCCTCAAAGCCGGCGACATCCGCCGGAGGATAATCGCGCGCCACGCCGATCAACGTCACCAGCCAGCGGTCGCCCTCCACCGGCAGGATCAAGCCGCCGCGCGTGTCGGCCGGGGGCCGCGGACGCTGATACAGGATCTTCCAGCTCTCGTCGAAGCCAGCCGGCCGGCGGTACAGACGCGTGGCGTAACCGGTGTGGGTGGTGAAAACCGTCTCGCCCGGCGGCGTGTAACCCAGGTCGGTCAGCCAGCGCGGCGCCTGTGAGCCGCGGCCGCTGGCGTCCACCACCAGGTCAGCCGGAAACTCCTCCACGCCGTCACCCAAGGCCCCGCGCCGGCGCAGCCGGACACCGGTCGCCCGGGCGAAGCCGGCGTCGGTGCGCAGCCCCATCACCTCCTGGCTCGCCAGGAAGACCACGTTCGGGTACGCCGACAGCCGCCGGCGCAGCACGCTTTCCAGCAGGGGCCGGCTGAAGTTGACACGCTGACCGGCCTCGCGGTTCTTGGGCGCGCGCCAGACGCCGTTGATGCAGACGGCCATCTCGGTGACCGGGTCCACGCGCACCGCGCCATGGGCCACCAGCTCGTCGGTGAGGCCGGGAAACAGCTGCTCAAACACCGCCTGGCCCTCGGGCAGTAAGGTGTGGGCGTGCCGGGCCTGCGGCGTGCCCGGGCGGAATTCGTCCGGCCCCACCAGCGCATCGCGTTCGAGAATCGTCACCCGCTCGAAGTAGGCGGACAGGCTGCGCGCCATCACCAGGCCGGCGACACTGCCGCCGATGACGACGGCGTCCGCGCCCAACGGGGCCGCCGCAGTGTGTGCTTCAGTAGTGCTCATCGCTTCAAGCTCCTTGCCAGATCAACGCGGCGCGCCACCGGTCGGCGCACCCAGGTCTCTACGATAGACGGGCTTTGTCTAAACGCCATCCGGCTTAAGGCCGATCACGCTCTAGTACCCCGTCCCCTTGAACTGGATGGATCTGTGTCGCCTGGCGCCGCTGTGGCCAGACACCCCTGTCCATCTCTTTCAGGTGGACGGGGCATGAGGCGATTCGAAAGCCGCCGGCGCCGGGCGCTTCGGCAGCGGCCCAATCCGGGCCAGCTGCAACGCGGCCGCCAGGGCCACCACCGCCGCACCCGCATACACCACCCCGCTGCCGAGGACGTCCACCGCGGCGCCCAGGCCCGCGAAGGCCAGGACGCCGGCCAGCCAGTTGGTGGCGTTGAGCCACGGCAGGCGGCGGCCCAGCGCCTCGGCGGCCAGCAGATCGGTGGCGAACGCGGACGCGACGGTGCCGTTGGCGCTGTGCGCCACCAGCAGGAGGGTGGCCGCCAGCCAGAAGTGCCAGAGCTGGCTGGCCAGGCTCAGCGTCAGCGCGGCCAGCGCCGCCAGCCCGTAGCCCAGCATCAGGAAACGCCGCCGGCCGAGCCGGTCGGAGAGCGCGCCGACCAGCAACGTGGTCGGGATCGTGATCAGGCCGCTGACCGTGGTCGTGCTGGCGACGGCGCTGGCCGAGAAGCCCAGGCCCTGCATCGACCAGGACGTGCCCAGGCGAGCCACGCTGATGGTCAACGCCACCAGCAGCGAGCCCAGCCACAGGCGGCCAAAGGCCCGCCCGCCGCCGGCCGGACTGCGCTGCGGTTCCGAGGTTGAAGACGGCCGCGGCCGCGCCGCGCGCAGCGCCGGCAGCGGTCCGCCCACCAGCGCCAGCAGCGGCCAGACACTCCAGACCACGCCGAGCCCCGCGAACATCACCGGGTAGCCGAAGCGCGCGATCAGTTCGCCCACCAGCGCGCCGCCGAGCAAGGCGCCCACGGGTGACGCCAACGCCAGCACGCCAAAGGAGCGGCCGCGGCGGCCGCTGGCCGCCGTCAGCGCCGTGAAAGTGCTGACCAGCGCCAGGCCGACGCCGCCCGCGAACCACAGGCCGGCCGTGCCGACGACCACCTGCCAGAAGGCGGTGGCCTGAGCAAGCAGCCCCAGCGCCGGCAGCCCGAGCAGGCCGGCGCCGACGAACACGCGCCGCGCGCCCAGCGCCTCGGCCAGACGGCCGGCCAGCATGGCGCCGGACGCGATGGCGATATAGGTCAGGGACAAGTACAGACCCACCTGGGCGCGGGTGGCGCCGAAGCGCGCCGCGTACAGCGGCAGGATCGGGAACAGGCCCAGACCGATGAAGACGATGGCCAGGTTACATAGAAACAGATAGATGAGCGGTCGCGTTGAGTTCATCGGGGGTGCGCTCCACCTTGGTTGTCCGCAGGCCCGCGAACACATCTTGTTCCAGGTCCCGGCCGCCGTTAACCAGGCTGAAGGCGCGGTAAAACGTCTGGGCGCCCCAGAGCTGTTGATGCTGCTCGGGCGGCAGGGCGCGCAGCCGCTCGTAGCCCGGCAGCTGCGAGCGGTGACAGGCGATCGCCTGCCACACCTGCTGCCAGTACGCGGCCGTGTCCACGCGCGTCGTCACGGCCCAGTCCGCCCAGGCCTGCGCGCGCCGCTCAACGCCGTCGATGGTCATGACCAGATCGCCGAAGGCGGCCTGATGTACGGCCTGCGGCCCGGCCGTCGGCGCCAGGTAATACAGCTTGGACACGCGGTGCGCGGGCAGCCCTAGAGCCGGCGCGTAGTCCAGATCGGCGGCCGCCACCACTGCCGCCGTCGTGAACTGTGCGATGGCGATGTGGTCGGGATGGCCGTAGTAGCCGTGCGGGTCGAAAGTGACCACGACGTGCGGGCGGTTGCGGCGCAGCTCGGCCACCAGGCGCCCGATCACTTCGGAGGACGCGGCCTGGTCCAGCGCGCCGTCACCGTAGCCGAGCACGCTCACCCGCCGCAGGCCCAGCACGCGCGCCGCCGCGTGCAGCTCCTCTTCACGCAGACGGCCGAGCGCCTCCGGTCCCGGATAGGTTTCAGCCGGCCCTGTCCAGCCGCGCTCGCCGCGCGTGGCCGTGACCAACGTCGTATACACGCCTTCAGCCGCGGACTTCGCCAGGAGGCCGCCCGTGCCCAGCGACTCGTCGTCGGGGTGGGCCAGGCTGGCCATGAGTTTGAGCAAGGTCGTCATCGTCAACTCCGTGGGGCCCGGCCGCTCACAGGCCCTGGCCGGCCAGGCGCGGGTTGCGCGCCGGCAGCGGGACCCAGGCCGCCGGGGCCGCCGTCAGATGAATGTGGACTTCGATTGCGTCCACATCCGGCGCCAGCGTGTAGGCCAGGTCGCTGGCCTGGATCAAGCCCAGCATGGCGGCGTTGGCGTGGTCCACCAGCGCCACAAAGCGGGTGATCCCGGCCTGGCGGGCCTGCCGGCTGATCCGGTCCAGCAGGGCGCGCCCCAGCCCGCGGCGCTGATAGCGGTCTTCCACCAGCAGCGCCGGTTCCGCCAACTCCGGCCGATCGCGGTCGCGCACGTAGCAGGCGTAGCCCACGATCTCAGCGGCCGCCCCGCTCGTCTCAGCCACGAACATCCCGCCTTCCGGTTCGCTCAAACGGCACAGACGCTCCAGGTCGCGGGCGGTGGGCTGATAAGGCCCGAGATAGCGGAAGTACAGGCTCTGCGCGGACAGGCGCGCGTGCATGGCCAACAGCCCCGGGACATCGCCGGGCCGCGCCGGCCGGAAGAGGACGCTTCGCCCGCCGCCCGCCGCGCCGGCCGCTGGCTGGGTCTGGGCGGCGAACGCCTCGTCCAGGGCCAGCAGGAAGGCATTGGCCGCACCCATCGCCTGCGCGATGCGCGCCTGCCGCTGAGCGCGCCCGCGCACCACGGCCTGCCGCCCCCAGGCCTCAGCCAGCCAGAAGGCATAGGGCGCGCGCCAATTGACGACCAGGCCCGGCGCCGCCTTCAGCGACTGGCGCCGGTCCAGGTACTCGCTCAGCAGCGCCAGCGCGCCGTGGCTGAGGAAGTGCTCGTCGAACAAGGCTTCCACCCAATCCGGATGGACGCGCGCAAAGGCGGCCAAGGCGCTGGCGATGGCGCGCCGCGGGGCGTCCCGGCGGTCGGCGGCCAGGCGCCCGACCAGGCTGTTACGGATGCGTTGCCAGGTATGCATGGTGCTCTCTCCTTGGGCCGCGTTAGAACGATTTCGGCCCGTCTGCAAACGTGCCGCCAGGGTAAGCGCGCTGCGCCTGCGGTTCGTCCTCAGACCGTCCTCCGACCCCGGCCGCCCCCCAAAATCAGGCTTTAGTCAGATGACCTAATCGGACGAAGGGAGTATGAATATCGTGTCAAGCGAGGTTGATTTGTTGCATTTACGTCAACTCAAACCAACCGACCAGCTCTGGGCGACGCGCCCAGCCATGCTCGAGGTCCACCTGCTGGGCCGCTTCGCGCTGCGGGTGGGCGGCGAGGCCGCCGACGCGTTGACGTCGCGGCCGGCCCAGTTGCTGCTGGCCTATCTGCTGCTGAATCCGGGCACGGCGCATCGGCGCGAACGGCTGGCCGGCCTGCTCTGGCCGGAGTCATTGGAGAGCACGGCCCGCAAAAACCTGCGCAACGCCGTCTGGCAGCTGCGCAAAGTCATCGGCGAGGAATTCCTGCAGGCGGAGAAGGACACCCTCGCCTTTCGGGCGGAGGCGCCCCTGGCGCTGGACGTGGCCCAGCTGAGCAATCGCGCGGCCCTGGACGACCTGGACGCGCTCATCGCCGCGGTCGCCGCTTATCAAGGCGAGCTGCTGCCGGGCGTGTACGCCGACTGGGTGCAGTTGGAGCGCGAGCGCCTGCGCGGCCTGTTCGAGCAGCGCGTGCAGACGCTGCTGGAGAGGCTGGCCGCACAGGGACGCTGGGCGGAGGTCCAGACCTGGGCCGACCATTGGATCGCTCTGGGGCAGGTGCCGGAGCCGGCCTTTCGTTTCCTCATGCGGGCGAGCGCGGCCCGCGGTGACCTGGCCGGCATGGCGTTAGCGTATCGGCGCTGCCTCCAGACGCTCCAGGCGGAGCTGGCGGTGTCGCCGTCGGCCGAGACGCAGGCGCTCTACCAACAACTGTCGCAAAGCGCACCGGCGCACTCCGCCGCGCCAGCGCAACTCCCGGCCGCGGCCGTGCAGCCCGCGCCGTTGCCGCTCCAGCCGACGGCCTTCGTGGGCCGGGCCCAGGAGCTGGCCGAGATCGCGCAGTGGCTGGGCAACGCGCGTCTGCTGACGCTGGTGGGGCCGGGCGGCGCCGGCAAGACCCGCCTGGCGCTGGAGGCGGCCCGCGCCGCGGCCGAGCACACCCAACCGCCGCTCTTCCCGGACGGCGTCGGCTTCGTGCCGCTGGCCGGTCTCACCGCGGCCGAGCAGCTGGTCCCTGCCATCGCCCAGGCCCTGGGCTTTTCCTTCTATTCCAGCGAGACGCCGCGCGCCCAGCTCCTGGATTACCTGCGGCCGCGCCAGCTGCTGCTGGTGCTGGACAACTTCGAGCACCTATTGGAGGCCGCCAACACGAGTCTGGTGGCCGATCTGCTGGCATCGGCGCCGCGCCTGACGCTGCTGGTGACCTCGCGCGTGCGCCTTAACCTGCAAGGCGAACAGATCCTGCGCGTGAGCGGGCTGGCCTGGCCGGAGACGGCCGCCGCCGGCGAGGCCGCCGAAGCCTCCAGCGCCGTGCAGTTGTTCCGCCAAAGCGCCCAGCGCGCCGCGCCCGAGTTCACGCTCACCGCCGCCGACCGGCCGGCCATCATTCGCATCTGCCAGCTCGTGCAGGGCCTGCCGCTCGGCCTGGTGCTGGCGGCCGCCTGGCTGGCCGTGCTGACGCCGGACGAGATCGCGCGCGAGATCGAACAGAACCTCGACTTTCTGGAAGCCGAGCTGAGCGACCTGCCCGAACGCCAGCGCAGCCTGCGCGGCGTCTTCGACGCTTCCTGGCGGCTGTTGACGGCGCCGGAGCGGGACGCCCTGTCACAGCTGGCGGTGTTTCAAGGCGGCTTTTCCCGCGAGGCCGCGCAGCGCGTCGCCGGCGCCGCGCCCAAGACCCTGCTCGCGCTGGTGAACAAATCCTGGCTGCAGCCGGAGGCCGGCGGCCGATGCCGCGTGCACACGCTGCTGCGCCAGTATCTGCTGGAGCACCAGGCCGTGGAGCCCGCCGCCTGGCGGCAATGCCAGGCCCGGCACACCGCTTACTTCACCGACAGCCTCCACCGCCTCAGCCCGCGCCTGCGGGATCAGCAGCTGCCGGCCGTGTTCGCGTTGGTGGACGCCCACCTCGGCGACATCACCGCGGCTTGGCAGAGGCTCGTGGAACAAGGCCAGGTCGAAGTGGCGGTGTATCAGATGCTGCCGGCGTTGTACCGCTACTGCGAGGCCCATTTCCAGGGCTTTGTGCTGCAGCCGCTGCTGGTCACAGCCCAGGCCGCGGCGCGCGAGATCACGGCCGCCGCCGACCGCCGGCGCGCGCTCACGATCCTGCTGACGGCCCAGGCCGCTTTCCTGCGCACGGGTGCGCCCGCCCGGATCTCGGCGTTGGAGGCGGCTGCCCCGGCCCATCAGGACGCTCTGCGGGAAGCCTGGTCGCTGGCCGGCTCGGCCGAGCAGCTGGCCTCCTTAAGCTGCTGGGGGCCAATGCTGGCGTCGCTCTACGGCTGGCTGATCGACCCGGCCGAGGCTGTCCAGGAGCTGCGCTGGCTGCTGCCGCTGCTGCGCAACTCAGACGAACCCGAGCGCCGGTGGGAACTGGCTTTCGCGCTGCAAAGCCTGGGGCGCCTGCTGCACACGCGCCTGCCGGACGAGGCGCCGGCGTCGCAGCTGGCGGAAGCGCGTGACCACCTGCAGGCGGCCCTGGCCTTGTTCCAGGAACTCGGCGACGAGCGCGAAGCCGGCTACACCCTGCGTGTCCTCGGCATCGTCCACCTAGTCTGGCAGAAGTTCCCGGAGGCCGCCGCCTGCTTGCAGGCCGCTCAGGCCGCGCTCGTCGCCATCGGTGATTGGTCCAACTCGGCCGCCGTCGATTGGCTGCTGGCCGACATCGACCTGCGCCGCAGCGACTTCGACAGCGCCTTCCAGCGGCTGCGCCGGATGGCGCAGCGCTTTGCCGAGCGCGGCCACGCCCGCAACGCCGCCGCCGCGCTCTCGCGCGAGAGCTACCTGGCTCTGCGTTACAGCACGCCGGACCACGCCCGGCAAGTGCGCCAGCAGACCCTGGCCATGGCCCAGGCGACCGGTGACACGTACAGCCTGGCCTGGTTCACCTGGGAGATGGGCGAGATCGAACGGGTGACGGGCGACCTGGCGGCCGCGCGCCGCTGGTACGACCAGGCCCGGACCTTGTTCGAGCAGACGCAGGACGAGGGCGGCGGACTCTTCTATCAGCGCGGCCTGGGCGACCTGGCTTTCAGCCTGGGTGATCACGCCGAAGCGCGGCGCTGCTTCCAGGCCAGCCTGGACGGGGCGCGCCGTCTGGCGCATGAGTGGGGCGCCGCCTATGCTCTCACCGGCCTGAGCCGCGCGGCGCTGGCTCAGGGCGACCACGAGCAGGCGCGCCTGCACCTCGTGGAGGCCTTGCCGAAAGCGGCCAAGACCGGCGACGGCGGCATCCTGCTGCTGGCCATGACCCGCGCCGCCGAGCTGCTGAACGCGAGCGGCCAGACCGCCGCCGCCGCCGACCTGGCGGCCCGGGTGGTGGGCCACTCGAGCACCTGGCACGAGACCCGGGCCCAGGCGGCGCTGCTCCTGCCCGCGCCGCCCAGCACCTCCACACCAGCCGACCACGCCGGCGAGCTTTGGCCGGAGGCTCAGCGCCTCCTGCAAACGCTGACCGGGTCGGCCTCCGCACCGCTGGCCGGCTTCGCGCCGGAGATCAGCGCGCCCCCGTTCGGGTAACCCTCGCAGCGACCGTCTTCCCACTGCCCAACCCTAAAGGACACCCGCCAGGACGTGCGGCGGGCGTTGGCCGGACGAGCGCGCCGTAAGTTGAGCGCGTGGCGTGAACCAGCCGGGCGCGACCACTGTGCGCGCGGACCCGGACGCGCCGGAGCCTCGTCCTATGTCGCAGCGCTTGTTGATCTTCCTCCTGGCCGCCAGCCTGTTGACCGGCGGCGCGGCGCCGGGCGCCAGCACCCGCGGGCGTTTCTCGCCGGCCGAGGCGGCGCGGGCCGCCCACCTCGTCGCGGTTCTGCGCGAGCGCTATCACGTCATCGTCACCGGGTACGGGCAGGCCGGCCCCGACGATGGCGGGGCGTGGCGCACGCTGACCGAACTCGAATGGACGGCCGAGGCCGTCTGGCGTCTCGCGCTCGCGCTGGGCGGCCCGGAGTCCTTCCGCCACCTGTTCGGAGGGAATGTGCGCGTCGCCCGCTGGACGGTGGCGGGTCTGCGCGCCTTCGCGCCGCCCGGCCAGCTCGCCCTCGTCGGCGATGTGGTCCTGACCGACTATCACTTTGAGCACGGCCGCCTGTACGCCCTCTATCTAACGGCGCATGAGTTCGGGCATGTCCTGGACACACGCCGCGGCGGGCGGCTGTCCCAGGACTTGGTGGCGACTCTCGGTGCGCGTCATTGCCACCCGCATCTGCCGATGGCGGATTGCACCTTTGATGTCAGCGCCGCCGCCGAGCCGGCGCCCGGCCATCCGCGCGAGCCCTACGCCCGGCATTCGCCCGAGGAGTACTGGGCCGAGGTGTTCGCGGCGTACGTCCTGCCCGATTACTACGCCCGGAACAGCCGAAACCATCGCCTGGGGGCGCGCACGCGCGCGTTTGTGATCAATCACCTGCTGCGGCCGTGAACCCGGAGTCCAGCGTCAGAGCGCCCGGCCTGTATCGGGAGCCGGCAGGATGAACGTCTCACCGGCGGCGCGACCAGCAGCACAAGGCCGGCGGAAGCCAGCGGCTCATCCGACTCAGTTATTGCGATTTCCGTCTGGGTTGGCGTCACCCCGGCACAAGCCGCGGTCCAGATCATTGTGGCATCGCCCGGATTCCGGCTCTCCACTTCGCTCCGCTTCGGGGGCCATGGTTCGCCGGAATGACAGAGGTGCAGATCAAATCAGTCATAGCCTTAGGATTACGCGCGCAGCGGGCGGCGCCTGCCGGGCCCGCTGCGCCAACGCCTCCGTTAAGGTTACGCCCAGCCCGGCGGCCTCCCCGCAGCCGACAGCCGCCAACGCATCGACCCACCAGACGACCACGGGCAGCGACAAGAGCAAGGCGCACAGCCTGCGCGCACCGGCCCCGGCCGGGCCACGATCAGGATCGGCACGCGGCGCAGGCGCGTTCAGGCCGCCGCCAAGAGGCTGTGGACGGCGTCGATCACGAGCTCCGGCTCCTCCAGCGGGATGTTGTGGCCGCTGCGGGCGGCCACGATGCGGCGGCCGCGCGTGGACAGCGCCGTCAGCTCCAGTTGCAGCGCCTGCCAGGTCTCTTCATATTCGGCGCGCACGGACGGACCCAGGCTGGGCGGCACGGCCTCGGGCGGCAGTTGGCCGTGACTGAGCACGATCAGCGGCAGATCGCCCAGCGTCCGCACCGGCTCAGTGCGCGCCGCAGCCACGGCCGCCGTCTCCGCCAGCAGCGCTTCCACGTGCTCGCCGCCGGAGGCGATCCGGCCGCGGATCGCGGCGACCACGTCGGCGGGCAGCCGGTTGGCGCCGTCCACCGGGATCAGGGCCGGGTTGAGCGCCAGGAGGCCGAGCCGCGCCAGGGCTTGCAGCCCACGCAAGGGGGTCGTCATCGCACCGAGCATCCGCACCAGCGTCTGCGGAAGACGCCGCATCTGGTGTTCGTGGGCCGAATCCACCAGCACCAGACCGGCCACCGTGTCCGCATAACGCGCCGCAAACTGGCGCACCACCGAGCCGCCCAACGACCAACCGACCAGCAGGTAGGGTCCGGGGATGGCGGCTCGCGTCAGGAGCGTGTGCAGCTCCTCGGCCATCACGTCGGCGGTGCGCGGCCGCGGGCTGGGGGCGCTCCAGCCCAGGCCGGCGCGGTCATACGTGACGACCCGGGTGCGGCGCGCCAGGGCCGGCCGCACCAACTCCCACAGCAAGCCCACGCCGCCCGCGCCCGCGTCCAGCACGACGGTAGGCGCGCCCTCGCCCTCCACGCGCACGTGCAGGCGGTAGCCGCCCACATCCACCAACCGTCCGGCCGGCGGATAGCGGCGGCGCAGGCCGTCTTTAGCCAGGGCGCCCGCGATGAGAACACTGACGACAAGCCCAGTGACAATGAGCGCTGAAACGAGGGCAAGCAGGGAACCGGTCATGGTGACCTCCTGTGCTCTGAGCTGAGTATAGGCTGGCGGGTTTTGGTTGCGCTGGACCGGCGGTTGGTCGGGCCAGCGCGGCGCGGTCGTCGGTCCACCCGGTGGCGAGGACCCTGACGGCCTCTCCGTGAAGCCCAAGCCGCTGACCGGCCGGCCGGTCAGCGGCGGGCGAAAGGGCGCTTACTCAACGGCCTCGGGAAAGACCCCGTCGATCTGGTCACTGTCGCTGTGGAAGGCGAAGTTTAGGCGCGCGCGGCCGTTCGCGAATTGGCCGGTCGCCGCCCAGCGGATCGAGCCCGGCGCCTTGCCCGGGATCAGCTCGATCTTCTCGAGCGCCACGAAATCGCCATAGCGCTGACGGAATTCCTGGCGGAAGGCCTGGAAATCGGCCTCCTGGATGGCGGCCTTCATCGTGTCGGACCAATCGCGGCTCCAGGCGGCGTAGTCGCCGGTGTTGAGCGCCTGCAGCGCGTTCTCGGCCACCTCCGCCGCCTGGGCTTCGGTCAGCTTGGATGTCGGCGCTTGCGGCACGGAGGCGGGCGCGGCGCTGCCGCAGGCGGCAGTGGCCAGGGTGACAGCCAGAACGGCGGCCAGGGTGAGGGTGCGGATGAAGGTGTTCATGCGGTCGCTCCTGTGAGTGAGAGTGTGTTCCGATGGCGACACCATAGCGCCGTGCGCGCGCCGGAACATCGGGCCGGGGCAGGAGCGGGGGCAAAACAAAAGACCGCTTCGGCAGCGGTCTTGAGCGGGGCATTTGTCGCGGCGGGGCTAGGCCAAAAGACGGACGCTGCCGGAAAGACGGGCGCCGTCAGACGTCCTCGTTGAGCTGCAGGGCCAGGTAGCGGTCCAGATCGGGCCCGGCCGGGTTGGCCAGCACCGCGTCCAGCCAGGCCTGACGCTCAAAGCCGATCACGCGCAGGTCCCAGACACAGGCCGCCAGGCCGCTCGGCGTCTGGTAGACGAGCGCGTCTGGCTGGTCCTTGGGCGCCACGTAGACGTGATGGTGCAGTTCGTTCTCATCCGCCCAGAAATCCACGAAGACAAAGATGGCGCCGCGCCCGTCGTTCACGCCGACGAAACCGACGCCGTAGTGCTGCAGACCCGAGACCATTTGCAGCCGGGCCTGGGCTGCGGCTTTGCCGGCCGCGACCACGGCCGGGCGCGGCGTGGCCAACTGGTAAGCGAGGCCGTAGACTTTCAGCCGCCAGCCAGCCACGGCCCAGACTTCCAGGCAGCGGATGGGCCGGGGTGCGTACGTCTCCGACAACGTGATCATGGCAGGCCTCCCGGGCCATCATCCAGGCGGGCCAGCCCCTCGCGCAGCGCGTACAGCGCGGCCTGCGTGCGGTTGGCCAGGTGCAGCTTTTCCAGGATGTTGCTGACGTGGGTGCGCACGGTGCGCTCGCTGACGACCAGGCGCGCGGCGATGTCGTCGTTGGACAGCCCCTGCGCCACCAGGCGCAGCACTTCCACCTCGCGCTCGGTCAGCGGTGCTTCGGTGGGCGGCAGCGCCGGCGGCTGGTTGAGCTCGCGGATCAGCCGCCGGGCGACGACCGGGTGCAGCGAGGCTTCGCCGCGGGCGACACAGTGGATGGCCTGCAGCAGCTCCGCCGGCGACGAGTCCTTGAGCAGATAACCCAGTGCGCCGGCCTTGATAGCCGGGAAGATCTGGTCATCTTCGGCGAAGGACGTGAGCACCAGGACCCGCGCCGGCCGCTCCAGCTGCTGCAGCTCGGTCAGCGCCGCCAGGCCGTCCCGGCGCGGCATCACCATATCCAGCAGGATCACGTCCGGCTGGAGGCGGCGCGCCAATTCCACCACTTCCACGCCGTCGGCGGCCTCACCCACCAGCGTCATCCCCGGCTCGGTGGCGAGCAGGGCGCGCAGGCCCTGGCGCACAATCGCATGGTCGTCGGCGATCAGGATGCGAATCGAATCAGACATAGCCCTCCTTGGCCGGCCGGGTCAACGTCACCTGCAGGCGCGTGCCGGCACCGGGCTGGGCCTGGATCTGGAGGGCGGCGCCCAGCTCCGCCGCGCGCTCGCGCATACTCCTCAGCCCCAGCCCGCCGCGGTCCTGAATGGCGGCCAGGTCGAACCCGCGCCCGTCATCGGCGATCTCCAGCGTCACCTGACGCGCCTCGGCGCGCAGCGTCACCGTCACGGTGGTGGCGGCGGCGTGTTTGAGGGCGTTATTCAGGGCTTCTTGCGCGATCCGATAGAGCGTCTCTTCGACCGGCCCCGGCAGATCCAGGTCGCCGTCCACGCGCAGGCCGGCCCGCACGCCGGCGCGCTTCTCCACCGCATCCAGCCGCTGCTGCAAGGCGCCGGCCAGGCCGGCTTGCTCCAGCTCGGCCGGGCGCAGCTCGTACACCAGCAGGCGCATCTCTTTCAGCGATTGCTGCGCGGTCTCGCCCAGCCGCGCCACGTACTCGCGCGCCTGCGGCGTCTGGCCCGTGCCCAGCAGCCGGCGCGCGGCCTCGGCCAGCAGGGTCAGGCTGTAAAGCGACTGGGTCACGGAGTCATGCAGGTCCCGCGCCAGGCGCTGGCGCTCCTCCAGGGCGGCCCGCGCCTGGGCCTCCACCAACCGCACGCGGTCGGTGATGTCCACCATCGCGCCGATCATGCGCACCGGCTGGCCAGCCTCGCTGTGGATGACGTAGCCGCGATCGACGACATGCGCGTACGAGCCGTCGGCGCGCCGGTAGCGATACTCGCCGCTCCAGAACGGCTGGCCGCTGCGGATGGCGGCCTGCACGCCGGCCTCGGTTGCGGCGATGTCGTCCGGGTGGACGTGTTCCATCCACCAGTTGTGCTCGCGGATCGTGTCGGCCGGATAGCCGAACAGGGTCCGCAGGCCGTGGTTCCACTGCACCGTGTTGGCGACCAAATCCCAATCCCAGACGGCATCGGCGGTGGCCAGCGCGATCAACTGGTAGCGCTGTTCGCTGGCGCGCAGCGCGCCCTCGACGCGCTTGCGTTCGGTGATGTCGAGGAACATCCCCAGGGCGCACGGCTCGCCGGCCTGCAGCGCGAACTCAAAATAGGCCAGCACCTCGCGCCGCTCACCGGATTTGACGCGCAGGGTCAGCTCCAGCTCGCGCACCGGGCGGCGCGCCTGCAGCGCCTCGGCCAGACGGCGGCGTTCCGTCTCCACCGGCCACAGCTCCAGCGCCGCGGCCGTGCGGCCGACGACGTCCGCGCGTTCATAGCCGGTCTGCCGTAGAAAACTGACGTTGACGTCGAGGAAGCGGCCTTCGGACAGCGTGAGAACGCTCATCGCCAGCGGGCTGGCGTCGAAGAGGTTAGCGGCCAGGTCGCGCGCGGCGCTCATCCCGCCCGATCCGGGTCGCGCCCGGGCAGGGTGAACGTCTCACCGGCGGCAAAGCGCTGGGCCTGGCCTTGCCAGTAGACGGTGACGGCGCCGGCGCCGGCCACCTGCCAGACCTGGCCGCGGCCGTCGTCCAGCATGCCGGTCTGCTCGTCCAGACCGAGCAGGACCGCCTGCGGCAGACGCTGCGCCAGCCGCGGCACCCACTTGAAGCCAAACGTGTCGTGATGGGGGATGACGCAGGCGCCGGGCACATAGCCCAGGCCGGCGTGCACTTCATCTTCGCCGGGGTCGTAGTAATGGGCGCACAGCACCATGGCTCCGGCGCTGCTGCCGGCCAGGACAGCGCCGGCCGCAAACGCGGCGCGCAGCGCCTCGGCCGGCGCGCGGCTGGCCAGCGTCTGGCCCAGATAGTGCGTGAAGCCGCCGAGCAGGTAGATCAGCCGGGCGCGCGCGAGCTCGCTGGTAATCGTCTGGTCGGCGGCGCTGGCCGCGTCCAGCAGCGGGACGACGGCGACATTGCGCGCCCCGAGGCCGCGAAACCAGCGCTCGCCGTTGCGGCCGGCGCGCCCATGATTGTGGTCCGGGACGGCCGCGGTCGGCAGGATGCGCACGGCGGCGGCCGGGCCGCCCGCGCGCTCCAACGCCAGCCGATCCGGCGCGGCCATCCGCCCGCCGAATTCGGCGCCGCCTTCCAGCAGTAACGATCCCATGCGCTCGTCTCCGCGTTGAGTCACAGTGGTGCGGGCATTATAGACGCTTCGCGGTGCTGGGCGTGTTATAATCGCGCCGCCGTCTTAAAATTCCGTCTTATCCATATGCCCGCCTCCACAGAAACCCTGGTCGTCTGGGCGGTGGTGCTGTTGCTTGCGGGAGGGGGTATCGCGCTGCTGGCTGGCGTTATTACCCTGGCACGGTCCCGCCGCCATACCTACTTCCGCTTCCGGCGCCAGGCTATCCTGCACGGCTGGCGCAATCTCGCTCTGGGCGTTGGCTTGTTGTTGGCGGCCGGCGTGGCCGCGGCTTTTGGAAAACCGGCGCTGGAGGTGTTCGTGCCGCCGACGGCCACCGCCACCGCCACCGTCCCGCCCAGCGCCACGGCCACGTTTTCGCTCACCGCCCCGCCGACGGCCACCGCCTCACTCACACCGCCGCCCTCGGCTACCCTGCCGCCCAGCCTCACGCCCGACCCCACCCTCAGCCCGACGCTCACCGTCAGCCCCACGCCGGACCTGCCGCGAGACCGCGTCACGCCGCCGGCCGGCCCGCTCACGGTGACGCCGCCGTCAGCGGCCGTCGTCGCCAACTTGCGCATCGGCCGCTTCAACGATTGCCGCAGCGAACGCGGCGTGGGCGTCGTCTTCAACTCACCGGCCAAAACGCTGTATGCGCTGTTCGACTACGATAACTGGCTGCCCGGCCTGGCGTGGACGAACGTCTGGCGCCGCGACGGCCAGATCCTGTTGGTGGAGACGCTGTTGTGGGATGGCAGCACCGGCGGCTGCGGCTTCGCCGACTACGACAACGGCGGCCAGCCGTGGATACTGGGGACGTACGAGGTGCAGATTTTCGTCGGGCCGACCTGGCTCGGCTCGGCGCAGTTTCAGATCGCGGACGGCACGCCGACGCCCTGAAGCGGCGCCCGGGAAGCTCAGGCGAGATCGCCGGAGCTTCAGGTTCTCACACTGAAGCCGCCGCCAGCGCTTGCGCAATCTCCGCCGCCACCCGCGCGTTGTTAAGCAACAGCGCCAGGTTGGCGGTTTTGCTTTCGCCGTGCGTTAGCGCGGCGACGCGCGCCAGCAGGAACGGCGTCACGGCCTTGCCGCGCACGCCCTGCGCCTCAGCTTCGCGCACCGCCTGGGCGATGGCGCGCTCCATCTCGGCCCGCGGCCGCGCGTGCTCGGCCGGGCAGGGCGCGCACACCAGCACGCCGCCGGACAGCTCCGCCCCCCACAAAGCCCGCGCGATGGCGGCGGCCTCGGCCGGCGTATCGGCGCGCGCATCCAGGGTCAGCCCGCTTTCCCGGGAATAGAAAGCCGGGAACTCGTCGGTGCCGTACCCGACCACGGGCACGCCGTGCGTCTCCAGCCACTCCAGCGTGGCCGGCAGGTCCAGGATAGCCTTGGCGCCCGCGCACACCACCAGCACCGGCGTGCGCGCCAGCTCCGGCAGGTCGGCCGAGATATCCGTGGCCAGAGCGCCGCCGGCCGCGCCGCGATGCACGCCGCCGATGCCGCCGGTGGCGAAGACGCGGATGCCCGCCCAGTGCGCGGCGATCATCGTGCCGGCCACCGTGGTGGCGCCGTCCCGGCCCTGCGCCAACACCACCGGGTAATCACGGCGGCTCACCTTCCACACGGCGCGCCCGGCCTGCGGGGCCTGCGCCAGAGCTTCCAACTGTTCCTCCGCCAGGCCAACGTGAACGCGCCCGCCGAGCACGGCGATGGTGGCCGGTTCGGCGCCATGCGCGCGGACGGTGCTCTCCATCCGACGCGCCAGCTCCAGGTTTTCGGGCCAGGGCAGGCCGTGGGTGATGACGGTGGATTCCAGGGCGACCACCGGACGCTGGGCGTCCAGGGCCGCGCGGACGGCCGGCTGAAAGATGAGTTCGGGCATAAGTTACCAAAGGGTCAGGCGGCCCGGCGCAGATCACCGGCGTCGAGCAACCGCTGAAATTCCTGGATGGTGAAGAAGCGGCGCGCGCTGCGCGGCTGGCCGCCCGCGCCCGGAAAGTCGCGGCCGTTCTGGCGTTCGACCCACAGACCGCGCCCGCCTTCGCGGACGACCTCGGTGACGCGCACCAGGCCCTGCACGCCGCCCCACCAGAAGACCTCGCCCTCCGTCACGGCATCCGCGTTGACGTACGGCACGCTGGGCGGCGCCGGCGGGGCTTTGGCCTCCGGCTCGGGCGGAGCCGGCGCGGCTGCGGCCGGCGCGGACTCGGCCTCAACCGGGCCGTTGCCCAGGATGATGAGGGTCAGGTCACTCAGGTGCCGCAGCAACGCGCGCACGTCGTCGCTGACGGCCGCCCGATCCTTGAGCTCGTCCACGAGGTCCTCAAGCTTGAGGCGGAAAAAGGTCAGCAGCTTGAGGACGTCCTCGGAGGTCTCGCGCTGGCCGCCGCGCCGGCCGAGCAGGGCTTCGGCGCCGCCCTCCCCCAGGCGCACCGGCAGGCCGGCCAGGCCCGGCAGCGTGCGCCGCCACCAATCCGCCACTTCCACCGCGAACTTCTCCAGCACCTGGGCCTGCGCCTTGCGCGTGTCGTCGGCCAGGTTGTAACGGCCGCTCTTCACGCGCGCGATCAGGTCGGCCTGCCAGGCGTCGATCAGTTCCTGCTCCACCTCGTCCGGCGTGTCCAGCGTGCCGACGTCGATCCAGACCAGCTCCACGCCGGCCGTCTCGAAGTCCTGGGCCGTGGCCTCGGAGTAGATCGTCAACGACAGGCGCCGGCGCGTGTTCTCGGGCAGTTCGCCGGGCGGGACGGGCGTGCTGCTGATGACCTGGCCAGTGGTGATCGCGGACTGGGCAGCGGCCTGGTTGGCCGTCGGGATGCCGATCTTGCCTTTCTGGGCGATCAAATCGCGCAGCAGGCGGCCGCCGATGTAGTTGGTGACGGCCGAGCTGGCCAACTCGGCGATGGCCTCGGACCAGAGCACGGGCTGGCGCGCGCTGCCGACGGCCTTGCCGTAGATGACACGCCGCACCGCCACCGGATCGTAGGGGTACGGGTTGCTCTGGTCACGCGGTTGGCGGTTGCTCCAGATCCGGAACAGCACCTGGATGTCCATGGCTTTCACGCGCAGGCCATCCTTGGTGTAGACCTCCATGTCCGAGCGCTGGCGGATCTGGTCCCGCAGGTCCACCACCTCCCGCAAGCGCTCGAAGCCCTCCAGGAACTGGGCCGCCGTGGCCGCGTACAGGTCGGAGGCGCCCGTGACGCGCTCAAACAGCGCGGCGTTGCCGAGATGGATCTTGACGTAGCCGGGCCCGCCGATCCGGTACAACGTGCTGCGCCGGGACTCGGGCGTCACCTCGCCGTCCTTGATCACCATCACCGGGTACGGCCCGCCGAACAGGGACAGCAGCAGGTAATCGCGGGCGGCGCCCAGGTCTTTGAGCTCAAACAGGTCGTCCAGGTAACGCGCCCCGGCGTTGACGCCGAGCGCCACGATGATGCCCGGCAGCACCAGGTGGCGCAGCACCTCCAGTTGGATCAGGGCGTAGCCGGCCGTCAGCAGCGGGCGCAGGAAGAGGGCGATCAGGTCCGCCTGGCCTTGCAGCAGGCTGGCCATCAACTCGGGCGCCGGCGCCGGCCGCTCGATCAGCGCGGCGGCGCCCCACACCAGGATGAAGAAGCCCACCACGGCCTGCGTCCGGAAACGCGGGCCGTTCTCGTCGCGGGCCAGGACGCCGCTCAGGAACTGCTGCCATTGCAGGCGCAGCCGCCGCCACGGGTCGCCCCGGTTAATCGTGGTCACCCGCGAGACTCTCATTGGTCGCGCCACCCTTTGACCCAGAGCTCCAGGTCTTCCAGCAGGCGTTTGACCTCGGCCACGTTGGCGGCGCCCTGCAGGGCCGGGTCCTGCGCCAGCCGGCGCGTGGCTGCGGTCAGACCGGCGGCCGTCTCCTTGCGGCCCGGCCGCGGTCCGGCGCGCAGGGGTTCGGCGAACCGGCTGGCCAGCCCCTCCAGCACTTGCAGGCGGCCCTGGTCCGCGCCGTCCTGACGGGCCAAGCGGATCTGCGGGTCTTTGTCCGCCGCCAGTTCGCCGGCCCGGCTGCGCCAGTCCTCGCGCCAGTTGGCCAGGCGCTTCTTGCGCACGTCCTCGGGCAGACGCAGGTTCACCAACCGCACCGCGATTACGCGCAGGCCGCGCCCCGCCAGCAGCTGCTGTTCGCGGGTCATCAGATCGGAGAACAGGCCGGTCAGCCGTTTCTCGATCTGGTACTCGACGCCGGCCAGCAGCGGCAGCGCATTGGCGGTGGCGCTGAACAGGGCCTCAAAATCGCGCTCGCTGACGACCTCGCGGAAAACGTCGGCGGCCACCAGCGGCGGCAGCTCGGCCCACAGGCCGTTGGTGCGGTCACGATAGGGTTTGCCATAGACGGCCGCCGCCGCGTTGGCGCTGTTGAAGCCGTACGGCGGCCGGGCCGGGTCCAGCCAGCTGCGCAGCGCCTGGCTCTCGCCGCTGTCCAGCACGAAGATCACGCGGATGTCCGCGACGATCTCGATGCCGTCGCGGGTGAGGGCCTGCACCTGCTCGGCCGTGCGCACCTGCTTACGCAGGTCCAGGGTGGTGTCGTCGCTGAAATACTCGCCGCCGCGGGTGAAGGTCAGGCCCGGCCCCTGCACGCGGGTCAGCGCCGTGTCGGTGCGCAGCACCAGGCAGCTGGCGCTGTCCACCCAGGCCACGCCGGCGCTGGCCTGGGTCTTGCCTTTCTCGCTGGCGCTGGCGATCAACTGGCCGTCTTTCACGAAGACCAACGGCCCCGGCAGGCCGGAGGTGTAGCGCATGAAATGCTCGACCGCGTAGCGGCGCTCGTCCGGCGTGCTGGCCGGCAGGACGAATTGCGAGACCAGGCGGTAGAAGAGCTCGCGCGCCACCACGGGCATGGCCATCGCGAACAGGAACGAGAGGATGGCGCTCCAGAAATCGGGGCCGAAGCGCAGGCCTTCGGCCGGCGCCTTCAGGAACTGGTCGAACGGCGCGTACAGCGCCAACAGGTCGTCGACGTAGAGACCCAGCAGCAGGACGATCAGGAACAGCGTCCCGAGCATCCACAGGAAGCGAGGTTGGCGGTAGAACGGAACTGCGCGCATCGCGGCGATTGTAGTACGGACGAGGGCGAAAAGACAACCGGCCCGGCGCCTCAGGGCAGGGTGACGGTCCTCACCTGGACGCGCCCTTCCGGGTACGCGGCCACGGCCAGCCGCGCGCCGTCGCCTGGCCGATACAGGCCGGCGAAGAGCGTGTACTCGCCCGGGGGCAGGTCGGCCGGCAGAGCCAGCGTCCGCGCGTCGACGACGTACTCGCCCGGCAGCCAGCCCGGCGTGCGCCGCGTCCAGTCGGCGGGCACGCCATCAGACTGCGCCACCAGGCCGCCGTCCGGCCCAATCAGGTGGACGAAGACGTGGTAGGAGTCGTTCATCAGCTCATCCGCGCGCCAGACCAGCGTCACCGGCCAGGGCTGGCCGCGCTGGAGATCGGCGGGCGCGTCCACCCGCACCAGCGCCACCGGCCCGAGGTCGGCGTCCAGGGCGGCGCCCACGGCCGGCGCCGTGAAGCTGCGCTCCGGCGCGTTGACGCGCAGCGGGCCCAGAGCGGTCCGGCCCGCTGGCGTCATCAACGACCAGGTGTAAGCGCCGGTCGGCACGTCCGCCGGCAGAGGCGCCGCGGTTTGCGTCCGCAGCGTGTAGCGTCCGACTGCGCCGGCGACGGCGTCCGGCGCCAACGTGAGCGGCGCCGCCAGATGCGCCTGGCCGGCAGCGTCCAGGAGCTGGAGCTGGACGGCCGGCGGCAACTGGCCGTCCGGCAGACCCCAGCATACCGTCACGGTCACGTCGTCGCCGGGCGCGGCCTCGCCCGCGCTGAACGACACACTCTGCAGCTCAACCGCCTCGAAGCGCGCCAGCGGCGTCAGCGCGCAGGCGCGCTGTGCCGGCTGCGTAATCGTCACGGCGCCGATGAGCCTGGTCCCCAGGCTTTGCAGCGAGTAGCGCGAGAAGACCTCCACGCGGAACTGGTAGTGTCCCGGCGGCGTGCCGGCCAGGGGTGTGAGGACGTAAGGCTCGAGCACGTATTGGTCGAGCGGCCAGAAGTCGGTGCCGGGGCTGAAGCGCCAATCGCGCGGGCGCGGCGTCTCGGCCTCGCTCCACACCTGGCCGGCGGCGTCCACGAGCTGCACGTTGAAGCCATACGGCACGCCGAGGGCGTGGGCCGCGCGCCAGTACAGGTCGAGCGTGAGCGGGTCATCGGCGCCGGAGCCGGCGCGCCGGACGTCCCAGCCCAGCAAGAGCAGCTCGTCGGCGAAGCTTTCCTGCAGCGGGTGCGCCACGCCGCGCAGCTCGTCGGCGGACAGGCCGCGCCGCAGGAAAGGCGTGTAGCCGGCGTCCCACAAAATGGGCCGGGCCACGGCCAGCGCCAGCGCGCCGGCCAGCACAGGCCAGGCCTCCGCGCCCCAGGGCCGCTCCACCGGCGCCGCCCCGCGCGGGGCCAGCCGGCGCTCGCGCGCCCGCCACAACCAGGCCGCCAGCGCCAACCCGCCCAGCAGGGACAGGGCTTTGCCGATACTGCGCGGCAGCGTGTCTTCCAGCGCAAACACCAGCGTATGCGTGCCGGCCGGCACCTCGACGAGCATCAGGCCGTCCGGCGCGGAGACGCGCAGCGCGGCCGGCTGGCCGTCCAGGGTCGCGCGCCAGCCGGGGAAATAAAACTGGCGATAGGTGAAGACGGTCGCCTGCGCGGCGGCCACCTGAAATAAATCGCGCATTGGCCCAAGCGCAGTGCGCGCCACCTGTGCGCCGGGCGCTGTAAAGCGCTCCACGGCCTCGCCGCGCGCCAATGCCGCGCGCCGGTCGTTCACGTCGGCCGGCAACTGCTGCACGCCGCGCGGCAGGTACTCGCCCACCGTCGTCGTGCCGATGAAATCCGGCGGGATCTCGAAGGCGGCCATGTCCGCCAGCGTCGCCTGGCGCGGCGCGGCCTCGTACGGCGGCGACGCAAAGGGCAGGCCGGCCAGGACCAGGCCGGCGACGGCCACGGCCAGGAAACCGGCCTCCAGTTTGGGCGGCCAGGAGTTCGCGCTCAGCGGCGCGGGTGAGGGGGGATCGCGCCGGCTGAACAGCGCGCCGGCGCCCACCGCGCAGAACAGCGCCGCCGGCCCGAGCAGGCGCCACGGGAACAGGGTCAGCCGCAGCAGGGGCACCCAATCCCACAACGGCCGGCTGACCGGGTGGATCAGGACGACGGCCAAGCCGGCCGCCAGCGCGAAGAACGTCAGCTCGGCCCGGCCGCGCCGCGCCACCACGGCGCGCATCCCGGCCAGGGCCGCCAGCAGCACGGCCGCCAGCGGCAGGGCGCGGACCACCGGCGGATTGAGCAGATCCGGATCGACCGGGGCGCGCGGCTGGGCGGTCAGCTCGGCCAGCGACAGGAAGTTCTCGGTGTAGAGCATCCCGCCGTTGGTGGTGCCGCGTTCAATCTGGACCGCCGCCGACTCGGTCAGGGCCGGCAGCCAGAAGAAGGCGGCCAGCAGCATCCCCAGGAGGAAGGGCAGGAGGCTGGCGAGCGCCAGCTCCACCAGGAGCGGCGCCGGCCGGCGCGCGCCTGGTCCCAGCGCCAGCGGCCGCGGCCGCCAGTCTCGGCCGCGCCAATACATCCGCGCGAACTCGAAGAGCGCGTAGACGCCCAGGAACGGCAGCGTCTGCAGACTGACGCCGTGATGTGAGAACAGCATCGCGCCGATGACGAGGCCGGCCCAGGCCACCGAGGGGGCGTGACCGCGGGCCGCCCGGCGCAGAAAGAGCAGGGCCAGCGGCAGCAGCGCCAGCGCCAGCGATTCCGGCAGTGACCCGCGGATGTGCGCGTCGTAAAGCAGGTAGGGGCTGTAAAGGTAGGCGACGCCCGTCACCACGCCAGCGGCCGTGCCGAAGACCTCGCGCCCGTAAGCGTAGGCAGTCCACGCTGAAGCCAGCAGCACCAGCGCGCACACGGCCTGAAACGCGGTCAGGAAATCCAGGCCCAGGCGGTGCGCGCCGACGACCAGCAAATGCGACAAAAATGGAAAGAAGTTGAAAACAGGATAGCCGTAGCCGAAGACGAGGTCCGGCGCCCAGCGCGGCAGCCACTCGCCGGCCCCGACCAGGGCATTCAACTGGACGGCGCGGTAGAAGTGGGTGAGTTGGTCATTGGTGCGCGGCAGGCCGGCTTGAAAGTAGGGCCAGGCGGCGGGCAGGGTTAACAGCGCCAGCACGCCCGGCGCCAGCAGCGAACGCAGGCGGGTCATGGATCGAAGTATAAATCAGTCGCCGCGCCGGCGGCCGGGAACCAAAACTGGTCCGGCCGCGTTTTAGGGATGCCCGCCCGGTGCGGGTTCTTATGGTCTAGGAACAGCCCTCTTTCAGTTCCGAGTAAAATCAGCCTATGACCCAAGCCGCCGCCCCTTCCCTCGACCGGCCGCGCCGCCTGCAATTGGATTGGATCCTCCCGGCTCTGCTCCAGCCGCGGGCCACCTTTGCCAAGATCGCCCAGGCCGCCAGCGACATCTGGCTGACGCCGCTGCTGGTGGTGACTTTGGCCGAGGTGGCGCGCGTGCTGGCTGTCGGCAACATCCGTCAGCAGTTGGCCGCCACCGGCCAGGTGACGCTGCCACCGGACTTCCAGTACTGGCCGCCGCAGATGCAGGAGCAGTTCATGCAGGCCCAGCAGGCCACGCAGGGCCCGATCTTTGTTTATGCCCTGCCGGCCTTTGTGGCGCTGATGGGCGTCTGGCTGGGGTGGCTGCTGCTGGCCGCCCTGCTGCACCTGGGTTTGACGATGCTGGGCGGGCGCAGCCCGACGCGCAATACCCTCAACGTCGTCGCCTGGGCCATGCTGCCGTTCGCGCTGCGCGCCGGGGTGATCGCCGCTTACACCCTGGCGACGCAGGCGCTCGTCAACGGGCCGGGCCTGTCCGGCTTCGCGGCGACCGACGGCACCGCGCTGAGCAGTTTCCTGCGTGAATTCCTGACCACCGTGGACGCCTACGTGCTCTGGTACGTCGTTCTGGCCATTCTCGGCGCACGCCTGGCCTCCGGCTTGTCCCTGGGCAAAGTGATCGCCGGCGTGCTGGCGACGACGCTGATCGTGCTCGCGCTGCAGGCGCTGGTGGGCTTCGGGCTGGTGCAGTTCAGCGGCCTGAGCGTGCTGCGGACGCTCTACTGACGGCGTATGGCCGACCCGCTCATCCGCCTCACGGGCCTGCACAAGCGCTTCATCATGGGCCATGAGACCGTCCACGCCCTGGCCGGCGTGGATGCCGACATCGCGCGCAACACCTTCTCGGCCGTCATCGGCCCCTCCGGCTCCGGCAAGAGCACGCTGCTCTACCTGATCGGCGGTCTGGATCGGCCGACGGCGGGCCGCATCGAGGTGGAGGGCGCCGCCCTGGACGACCTGGATGAAAACCAGCTGGCCCAGTATCGACGCCGGATGGTGGGTTTCGTCTTTCAATCGTTCAACCTGATCGCGAGCATGACGGCGCTGGAGAACGTGATGTTTCCGATGCGCTTCCGGCGCGCCAGCCTAAAGCACCGCCGCGAACGCGCCCAGGAGCTGCTCACGCTGGTGGGGCTGGCGGACCGCGCCCATCACCGGCCCACCGAGCTCTCCGGCGGCCAGCAGCAGCGCGTGGCCATCGCCCGCGCCCTGGTCAACGACCCGCACCTGATCCTGGCCGACGAGCCGACCGGCAACCTAGACTCGGCCTCCGGCGCGCTGGTGATGCAGCTCCTGGCCGATCTGCACCGCCAGGGCCGCACCGTGCTGATGGTGACCCACGACCCACGCCTGACGCGCTTCGCGTCGGACACGATCCGCATCCTGGATGGCCGCCTCGTCAGTGCCGAGGAATACGAGGCGCGCGCCAACCTGGCTCTCGTTGAGACACACCTGCCATGATGAGACGCTTCTTCACTTTCGCCCGCTGGTTGCTCCCGCTCGCCGCCGCGGCCGGCCTGTTCGCCACGGCCCAAACCGCCCTGGCCGCGCTGACCATCACCGGCGTCCAGCCCGGCACGGTCAGTAACGCCACCGGCGCGCAGCTGGCCATCACCGGCACCGACTTTCTGACCAACACCGTGGTGATCGTGGATGGGCTGGGCGCGCTGGACACCACCTATGTGGCCGCCTCGCTGCTCACCGCCCAACTGCCGGCCAACGCACCGGCCGGCACTTACACCGTGCGCGTGCTCAATCCGGACGGCAGCGCGGCGGCGCTGCCCAACGCGCTGACGATCACGGGCGGCACGGCCACGCCCGCGGCCAGCGCCACGCCGGCGCCCACCGCTTTCACGCGCCCGCAGCTGGTGGTGGTCTCTTACGGCGCCAGCGCCGCCGCCATCGCCGGCGGCGCGGACTACGACTTCGAGATGACGCTGCAGAACGCCGGCCAGGGCGCCGCCACCAACGTCGTGGCCGAGTTCGTGTCCGGGGATTTCCTGCCGCGCGTCACCGGCGGCATCCGCGCCATCGGCACGCTGGCCCCCGGCCAGGCCAGCCGCTTCTTCCAGCCGCTGTACGCCATCCGGGAAGTCGCCCAGAAGAAAGTCGCCTCACTGGAGGTGAAGGTGACTTACACTACCGAGGCCGGCACCACCTATACCGACTCTTTCACGCTGACGTTCCCGGTGGTGCAGCCGGGCGCGGCCGGGCCGGCCCAGCCCACCGCCACGCCGACGGCCCGGCCCGTGATCCGGCCGCAGCTGGTGGTCAGCGCTTACCGCACCGACGTAGACAAGCTTCAGCCCGGCTCGCTCTTCACGCTGGCGCTGGACGTGCGCAACGTCGGCAACGCGCTGGCGCGGCGCGTGACGCTGATCGTCGGGGGTGGGTCCGGCGGCACCAGCGACGGCACGCCCGGGCCGGGCGGCGTCTCCGGCGGCGGCGGCTCGTTCACGGATTTCGCGCCCGTGCAGTCCTCCAACGTCCAATCGCTGGGCGACGTCTCGACCGAGGCCGCCCTGACCGCGCAGCAGACGCTGATCGTCAACGCCTCCACCAAGGCCGGCGCTTACCCGCTCAAGCTGTCCTTCGTCTACACCGACGAGCGCGGCCAGAACTATGTCGACGACCAGGTCATCACGCTGCTGGTCTACCAGACGCCGCAGGTGGAGATCAGCTTCTACCGGCCGCCGGACCCGCTCTTCGCCGGCCAGCCCGGCCTGCTGCCGGTGCAGGTGGTCAACCTGGGCCGCAACACCACCGTGCTCGGCAACATGAAGATCAGCGCCGCGGCCGGCGGCCAGTTCAGCAATAACGTCCTGCTCATCGGCGCCCTCGACGCCGGCGGCACCTTCCCGCTGGACGCCACCGTCATCCCGGACCAACCCGGCCCGTTGGAGCTGCTGGTGACCCTGGACTACAACGACGACTTCAACCAGCCGCAGAAGATCACGGCCTCTCTGACCGTCGACGTGCTGGAAGGCGCCATCATTGACCCAGGCACCGACGGCGGCGGGCTGCCGCCGGACGGCGGCTTCCCGGAGCCCGTCCAGCCGGAGAGCTTCTGGGACATGGTCGTGCGTTTCCTGCGCGGCCTGTTCGGCCTGGGCAGCGGCCAGAGCCAGCCCGGCGGGTCCGGATCACCCGCCCTCGAGGGGCCGAGCGGGCCGGTGATCTTACCCGGCAAGGGAGGCTAGCGCGTGCTCGAGCCCTCACAAGATCCGGCGCCCTTGGAGACGCCTCCGCCCCCCTCGGCGCCCTCGCCGTGGCAGCGCGCCCGGCGCGCCCTGGTGGAGATCGTCCAGACCGCGCTGCAGGCGCTGGCGCTGTACGTCATCGTCACCACCTTCGTCGGCCGCTTTGAGATCCACCAGATCAGCATGGAGCCAAACTTCCACGAGGGCCAGCGCGTCGTCGTCAGCCAGTTCGGCGGCGTGCTCTCGCCGCTGCTGGCGGACACGGCCTACGCCGCCGACGGCCGGGCCGCCGCGCTGCTAGGGCCGAAGCGCGGCCAGGTGGTGGTCTTTTATCCGGACGCCCAGCGCCAGCAGGAGCCGCTCATCAAGCGCGTGGTCGGCCTGCCGGGCGAGACGGTGGCCGTGCATGACGGCGCCGTGTACGTCAACGACCAGCGCCAGGATGAGCCCTACATCGCCGGGCTGACGACCAGCTGCTACGCGCCCTGCGGGCCGCTGACGCTGGGGCCGGACGAGTATTTCATGCTGGGCGACAACCGCCCCAACAGCCGCGATTCGCGCGCGTTCGGGCCGGTGCCGCTGGCCCAGATCATCGGCCGCGTGGTGCTGCGTTATTGGCCGCTGGACGCCTTGCAGTTCTATCCCTGAGCCATGCACTTCACCGACCTCTTCAGCCTGATCCTGGACAACCTCGGCCGGCGCAAGGCGCGCGTGGCCCTGACCGCCATCGGCGTGCTGATCGGCACGGCCTCGGTGGTGGTGCTGGTCTCGCTGGGCATCGGCCTGCAGCGCGGCGCCACCCAGCTCTTCGGCATCGCCGACCTCACGCGCATCGACGTCTCGCCCAAGTACAACTTCGAGGGCGTCCCGGTGGTGAGCAGCGGGCTGGGCGGCGGCGGGGGCGGCGCGGTGCCCACGCCGGTGCCGATCACAGACCAGACCATCGCCGCCATCGAGGCGCTGCCCGACGTGGCCGCCGTCATCCCGCGTGACTGGCTGCAGGCGCAGACGATCCTGAAGGCCGGGCGCCTGGAGGCCGGGGTCGGCCTGATCGGCGTCGGCGCCGCCGACCTGGCGACGATGGGCGTGGAGGTGGAGCAGGGCACGTCCGTGCTCGAGAAGGGGACGCTGATCATCGGCGCGCAGATTGCCCTGAACGGCTTCTACGACCCCAAGCCGCGGCCGGGTCAGGGTCCGCCCACCCCGCCCGAACTGCTGGATAAGCAGATCGTCCTGACCGTGATCAAGTACACGCAAGACGGCCAGGAAGTCCGCAAGAACATCCCCATGCGCGTGGCCGGCATCACCACCCAGACCGGCCAGGAGGCCGACTGGAGCGTGTTTATCTCGTTGGACGAGGCCACGCAGATCAACAGCTGGGCGCTGGGTCGGCGCATCAACCGCAACAAGGACGGCTACCCGATGCTGGTGGTGAAAGCCGCCGAACCGGACGGCGTGCTGGACCTGCGCGATCGGATCGTGGACCTGGGCTACGAGGCCAGCACTTACCAGCAGTTCCTGGAGCCGCTCAACGAGTACTACCTGACCCAGCAGGTGATCTTCGGCGGCGTGGGCGCCATCTCCCTGCTGGTGGCCGCCATCGGCATCGCCAACACCATGACCATGGCGATCCTGGAGCGCACGCGCGAGATCGGCCTGATGAAAGCGGTCGGCGCCACCAACCGCGACGTCCTGAGCGTCTTCCTGGGCGAGGCGGCCGGCATCGGCTTCATCGGCGGCCTGGGCGGCGTGGCCTTCGGCTGGGCGGCCAGCCAGGTGGTGGGTGTCCTGTCGCTGGTCAACCTGGCCAGCCAGGGCGGCCAGGGCGGCTTTTTTGGCGGGCCGACGGTGCTGGCCGTGGAGACGCCGGTCTGGCTGATGGCGGGCTCGCTGATCTTCGCCACGCTGGTGGGCTTGTTGTCTGGACTGTATCCGGCTTTGCGGGCCGCCACCCTGGTGCCGGTCCTGGCTCTCAAATACGAGTAACCGCCGTCCGCCCGGACGGTAGGCCAGCCCGCCCGGTTCCGGCACCGGTGCGGGCAGGGTAGAGCGGGGAGGGCTTGCCATGACATCCAGCGCTCAAGCTGCCGCCGCGTTCCTGGATCACCTGGTGGGGCACTGGGAGCTGACCGGGCAGATGGGCCAGACGCCGCTGCGCCAGATCGTCGAGGCGCGCTGGCGGCTCGGCGGCCTGTTTGTGGAGCTGTACTTCAAGTCGCTGCTGCCCACCCCGGACGGGCGGCCGCCGTACGAGGCCGTCTACTTCGTCGGCTACAGCGACGCCAGCGACCAATACACGCTGCACCTGCTGGACACCTTCGGCGTGAGCGGGGACTGCCACGTGGGCCGGGCCCGGCGCGCCGGCGAGGCGCTGCCGTTCGTCTTCCAATACGCCAGCGGGCCGTTCACCAACCGCTTTCAGTGGGAAGCCGACGGCCCGGCCTGGTCCTTCGAGCAGACTTATCTCCAGGCCGGCCAGACGCGCGTCTTCGCCACCAAGCGCATGGTCCGGCGCTGAGCGCTGAGCCACTATGACCAAACACCTCGTCCTCGTCGCCGGCAACATTGGCGCCGGCAAAACTTCGCTGACCGAGCGCCTCGGCGCGCGGCTGGGCTGGCGCACGGCCTTTGAGGCGGTGGCGGACAACCCCTACCTGGCCGAGTTCTACGGCGACATGCGCGCCTGGTCGTTCCACCTGCAGGTCTTCTTCCTCGGCCACCGCGCGCAGCAGCATCTGCTTCTGGCCCGCGATGCGCAGTCGGCCATTGCCGACCGCAGCATCTACGAGGACGCCTACATCTTCGCCCGCGCGCTGCACCACCTGGGCAACCTGGCCGAGCGCGACTATGCTGCCTACCGCGCCGTGTTCGACCTGGTGGCCGCCAGCCTGCCGCGCCCGGACCTGCTTCTGTACCTGCGCGCGCCCGTGCCGGTGCTGCTGCGGCGCATCCGCGCCCGCGCCCGCGGCATGGAGAGCGGCATCTCCGCCGACTACTTGGCGCTGCTCGATTCGTTCTACGAAGACTGGCTGCAAAGCTTCAGCCTGTGCCCGGTCCTCACCATCCACACTGAAGACCTGGATTTTGTCCACAAGCCCAAGCACCTGGACGTCGTCGTCCAGCGCATCCAGGACAAATTGGCGGGCCAAGAAGTGGTGGTCTTCCCGCCGGACGAGTAACCTTCCCCCAACCTTCCGCGCTGATCCGGACGTTAACGCCGGGACGCGCTTCTAACCGTTCCCCTCTGGCCGCCGCCCGCAGTTTTGCGCACAATGCGAGCGATGACTCAACCGCTTGCCCTGCTCCCCGACGATTGGGCCGCCCGCGCCCATTGCCCGATCTGCGGTCACGCCCCGCTCCAGATCGAACGCCAACTCGAGGCCGACCGCCTGAACTGTGCGCGCTGCGGCACCGCCTTTGAGGTAGAAGATGGCGGCCCGCGCCTGCGCCTGGTGCGGCTGCCCGCGCTGGTGCAGACGCCGCCGGACGGTGTCTGGCGCAGCCCGGCCGAGGCCCGCACCTGGGTGCGCGAGCAAGCCGCGCGTCCCCGGCCGGCCGCCAGGCCAGCCGCGCCGCCCCCGCCCGAAGCTCCGCCGGCGACCACGCCCGCTCCGGCCAACACTGCGGAGACGCCGGCGGCCGTGGGCGCGCCGTCAGCGCTGGCGCCACTGAACGCCGGCGCGCCAGCTCCGGAGCCAGCGGACGAGCCAATCCCTGCGCCCGCCGTCAACCGCGAGGCCCAGAAGCCCGTCAGCGCACCGGCCGAGGCGTTGGCGCGCGGCCGCCAGCTGCTGGCGCTGCGCCACAGCCTGCCCCACATCCAGGCCTTGCTCGAGCGCTACGGCGACTGGTCGCCGGCCCAGATCCAGGCCGTCATGGCCGAGCTGGCCCGCGCCGAGGCCCAGGCGCGCGCGCGCCAGATGCGCCAGGTGGGGTGGGCTGTGGGCGCGCTGACAAGCCTGTGCGTGATCGGCGGCCTAGCGGTGGCGCTGCTCAGCAGCCCCAGCCGCCCGACCGCGTCGGCCGCCGTGCCGGCTGGCAGCAGCGCTCCGGTGCTCGGCGGCGTGGGCGGACCAGCGGCCGGCCAACCTGCCGCCGCCGCGACAACTGGGCCGGCCTCGCTGGCCGATACGCTGTTCCGCTGGCTCATGCCCCAGGCTGCGCCCGCTGGCGTGGCCGCACCCGGCACGCCCGCCGCCGGCGAGACCCCGGCGCCCGCCGCCCTGGTCGATGCTCTGCTCAAGTCGCTGGCCGAAAGCGCGGTGGGGGGCGGTGCTTCCAGCTCGGCGGCTTCTGGGACGGCGCCCGCTGCGGACCTGCCCGCGCCGCTGCAGACTCTGCTCCCGCCGGGCGTCCAAGTGACCAACCCCACTCCTGTTATCCATCGCGGCGCGACGGGCGCGGACGGCGCGGCCGCCGCCGCCGCCCCGGCCTGCCCCGCCAGCCCGGCGGCGGCCGCTGAGTTGTTCGGCGGCCAGGCCGCCTTCTGGCGCTATGACAGCGCCTCCGGCGGCTGGATCCTGTTCTCGGCAGCCGAGCTCATCTCGGTGCGAATCCCCAGCGGCATGACGGCCGGCTACCTGACCTTCGGCGAGAACCTGGGGCTCGCGGACGTGACCGGGCCAGCCACCATCGACGGCATCAACATGCTGGCCGTGACCTGCAATTAAGCCCGCGGACAACGCGCCGGCTCGGGTCCCGGTTGGAGCGTCCGGTTGGGTGCTCCCGCCGGGACCTTTTTTTATTAGGCAGCCCCCGACCAACTGGCGCTCGCGGCCAAATGCGAGTGGTAAAATCGAGTTGGAAAAGGAGATGACGCTATGAGCAAGCAAAACGGGAACTCAGCGACCGGCACGGTCGCGGTGAAACGCGGTTTGGCGCAGATGCTCAAGGGCGGCGTGATCATGGACGTGGTCACGCCGGAGCAGGCGAAGATCGCCGAAGAAGCCGGGGCCGTGGCGGTGATGGCCCTGGAGCGCGTCCCGGCCGACATCCGCGCGACGGGCGGCGTGGCGCGCATGAGCGACCCTGAAGTGATCCTGCGCATCATCGACTCGGTCACCATCCCGGTGATGGCCAAATGCCGCATCGGCCACTTTGTGGAGGCCCAGGTGCTCGAGGCCCTGGGCGTCGACTACATCGACGAATCCGAGGTGCTGACGCCGGCCGATGAGGAGCACCACGTCAACAAGCACGACTTCAAGGTGCCGTTCGTGTGCGGCTGCCGCAACCTGGGCGAGGCCCTGCGGCGCATCGCCGAAGGGGCGGCCATGATCCGCACCAAGGGCGAGGCCGGCACCGGCGACGTGGTCGAGGCCGTGCGCCACGGCCGGGCCGTGCTGGGCGAGATCCGGCGCCTGCAGACCAAGGCCGACGAGGAATTGTTCACCTACGCCAAGGAGATCGGCGCGCCGTACGAGCTGGTGAAAGAGACCAAGGACCTCGGCCGCCTGCCGGTGGTCAACTTCGCCGCCGGCGGCATCGCCACCCCGGCCGACGCGGCCCTGATGATGCAGATCGGCGTGGACGGCGTGTTCGTCGGCTCGGGCATCTTCAAGTCCGGCGATCCGGCCAAGCGCGCCAAGGCCATCGTCCAGGCGACCACGCACTGCCGCGATGCCAAGATCATCGCCGAAGTCAGCCGCAGCCTGGGCGAGCCGATGGTCGGGCGGACGGCGGCTTCGCTGCCCGAGGCGGAGCAGCTGGCCGGGCGGGGCTGGTAACGCCGGCTGGCATCCGGCCCGCGTCTCACTCTATGAAAATCGGAGTCTTGGCCCTGCAGGGGGATTTTGCCGAGCACGCCGCCGTCTTGCGCCGCGTCGGCGTGGACGCCGTCGAAGTGCGCCTGCCGCATCAGCTTGATGAGTTGAGCGGCCTGATCATCCCGGGCGGCGAGTCCACCACCATCGGCAAACTGGCGGTCCTGTACCACCTGATCGAACCGCTGCGCGCCTTCGCCGCGGCGCGGCCGATCTGGGGCACGTGCGCGGGCGCCATCTTCCTCTCCAAAGACGCGCGCCGCGAACAGCCGCTGCTGGCGGTCATGGACATCACCGTGGAGCGCAACGCCTTCGGACGCCAGGTGGACAGCTTTGAGATCGACCTGACCGTGCCGGCGCTGGTCGACTCCGCTCAGCCGTTCCACGCCGTCTTCATCCGCGCGCCGCTGATCGAGCGCGTCGGGCCGGGCGTCCAGGTGCTGGCCCGGCTGCCGGACCCGGCCGGCCAGCCCGACAGCGGACGCATCGTGGCCGCGCAGCAAGGCCGCCTGCTGGCCACAGCCTTCCATCCGGAGCTGACCGGCGACGACCGGTTCCACCGCCTGTTTGTGAGCCTGGCCGCGGCCTGACAGCCGCCGGCCGGCGCCTCTTCTGAAGACCCCCGTTAAAGACGCAGCGGGCAGGTAACGCCGCCAGGACGTTCGCCTGCCCGCTGTGCGCCTTGGAGAGGCTGACAGAGGAGGAGAGAGGGTGTCGGTGGTGGACGCGGGACCGCCAATCCCGGGATGTCCACCACGAGGAGCCAGTGGTGCAGCGGTGTGCGCTGCGCCCTTGACTGTGCCCAGTATCGCGGATTCCCGGCCAGCGCTCATCGGGCCGGGGTCCGAACTTCGCTCCGCCTTTCGGCTGAGGCCGGCGCCGGCGGGCTGCGCTAGGATTACCGGAGCGCGTCCGGCCCAATTTATGACGAATTGTGTTCTTATTCAGGCGGAGAGGGCGGTCAGCCTTCCTGCCAGAAACGGCTGAGGTATCAGGCCTTATGGCTGCGGTTGAATTTACGGTTGCGGATATCGTCCCCGGCGACCGCCGCTCGGCGCTGCGCTGGGTGCTCTCGCACGCGCGCCGGCACAAGCTGGCGCTGCTCATCTTCTTCACGGGCGCCACGCTCAACGCGGCGCTGGCCTCGGCCATCCCGTGGCTGGTCGGCCTCGCCTACAGCCTGATCGCGGCGCCGGCGCCGGATTACCCGGCGCTCTTCTGGGCCGCGGTCGGCATTGCGGCCTCCCAGGCCATCCGCGCCGTCTGGCAGCTGGGCCGCAACTTCAGCGCCGAAGTGCTGGGGCAGCGCCTGGAACGCGACGCGCGCGCCGAGCTGTACGCCAGCCTGCTCGGCAAGAGCATGACCTTCCATAGCCTGCGGCCGGTGGGCGAGGTGATGGCGCGCGCCACCAACGACGTGCGCGAGCTCAACCTGATGTTCAACCCGGGCGTCAACCTGGTGGTGGGCTCCGGCAATTTTCTGTTGATGCCGCTCTTCCTGACGCCCACCATCCACCCCCAGCTGAGCGTGGTGCCGCTGCTCTTTGTGCTGGCCTTCATCTGGTCGGTGCGGCGCTATATGCGCGAGCTCAACCCGGTCACCGAGCGCGTGCGCGGCGCCTTTGGCGAGATGAACGCGACTCTGGAAGAGGCGCTGGAAGGCGTGGAGACCGTGAAGGGCGCGGCCCGCGAGCCGGAAGCCGTGGAGCGCTTCGAGGGCAACGTGGACGCCTGGCGCGGCGCCTACGTGCGCCAGGGCGAGATCGAGGCGCGCTACCTGCCCTTCTTGTTCCTGGGCCTGGCCATCTCTTTCGGCCTGCTGCACTCGCTCTGGCTGTACAGCACCGGCGCCATCACCGGCGGGCAGGTGGTCTCGTTCAATTACCTGTTGCTGCTGTTCGGCTTCCCGACCTTCATCTCGCTGACGGCCTTCTCGCAGATTTCGTCCGGCCTGGCCAGCGGCCGGCGCATCCTGGAGCTGATCAACTCCGAGACCGACCTGGACCACAACCCGGCCGGCCGGGCCGCGCCCATCCGCGGCGAGGTCAGTTTTGAGGGCGTCACCTTCGCCTACGGCGAGGGCGAGCCGGTGCTGCGCGACCTGACTTTCACGGTCCAACCCGGCCAGACGGTGGCCATCGTCGGCCAGACCGGCGCCGGCAAGACCAGCCTGATCCGCCTGCTCAACCGCACCTATGACGCCAGCGCCGGCGCAGTGCGCGTGGACGGCGTGGACGTGCGCGCCTGGAACCTAGAGACGCTGCGCCAGCAGATCAGCATCATCGAGCAGGACATCTTCCTGTTCTCGCGCACCATCGCCGAGAACATCGCCTTCGGCAAACCCGGCGCCACGCCAGACGAGATCGAGGCGGCGGCGCGCTCGGCCCAGGCGCATGAGTTCATCACGTCTTTCGAGCAAGGCTACCAGACGCTGGTGGGCGAGCGCGGCGTGATGCTCTCCGGCGGGCAGCGCCAGCGCCTGGCCCTGGCGCGCGCCTTCCTGACCGACCCGCGCATCCTGGTGCTGGACGATTCGACCTCGGCCATCGACAGCGCCACCGAGGACTTGATCCAGCGCGCCATCTTCCGCGCCGCCGAGGGCCGCACCACCTTCATCATCACGCATCGCCTGTCACAGATCCGCTGGGCCGACCAGATCATGGTCCTGCGCCAGGGCCGGATCGCAGCCATCGGCACGCACGACGCCCTGCTGCAGACCAGCGACGCCTACCGGCGTATCTTCGCCCGCTACGAGGCGCGCTGAGCGCGCCGCCCACCGCGAGAGTGTCATGGGTTTCTTCGAAGGTCTCGACGCCGAAAAGTACGACCGCCAGTACAACGACTGGCAGCTGGTGCGCCGCATCGCCGCCTACTTCGGCCCGCGCCGGCGCGCCACCGCCACCGTGGCGGTGACGTTCGTGGCGATGGCCGGCCTGGACGCGGCCCTGCCCGTCATCGTGGCCCAGGCCGTCAACGCGCTGGCGCAGCAGCCCGGCGCCAGCGTGATCGCCACGCTGTTCGGGGCGCTGCTCTTCACCACGAGCCTGTTCTGGGTGATCAACTACGTGCAGCGGCGCACCATCGCGCGCGTCACCGGCAGCGTGATCGGCGGCCTGCGCCGCGACGCCTTCCGCGCCACCATCGCCCACGACCTGTCGTTCTACGACGAGTACAGCTCCGGGCGCATCGTCAGCCGCATCACCTCAGACACGCAGGAGTTCGCCAATGTCACCGTGCTGGTGGCCGACACCGCCAGCCAGTTCCTGTCCGTGTTCATCCTGACCGCCATCCTGTGGAACACCTACGCGCCGCTGACCGTGGCGCTCTGGGCGACCACCCTGCCCGTTATCGCGGTGGCGCTCGGCTACCGCCGCCTGGCCCGCCACGTCACGCGCCAGGGCACGCGCGCCATGGCCAACGTCAACGCCTCCATCCAGGAGACCGTCTCCGGCATCGCCGTGGCCAAGAATTTCCGCCAGGAAGGCACCATCTACGACGAGTTCCGCGAGGTGAACCAGCAATCCTACCGCATCAACCTGCGGCGCGGCTTCGTGCTGGCGGCCGTTTTCCCGACGTTGTGGGTGATTGCGGGCATCGCGACGGCCACGCTGGTGTACCAGGGCGGCCAGGCGGTGGGGGCCGGCGCGCTGACGGCCGGCGCCTGGTACCTGTTCATCCAGGCCGTGGAGCGCTTCTACTTCCCGTTCCTCAACGTGGCCTCGTTCTGGAGCCAGGTGCAGGCCGGGCTGTCGGCGGCGGAGCGCGTCTTCGCCCTGGTGGACGCCGAGCCGGCCGTGCGCCAGACGGCGGCGCGCCCGGTGCCGGCGCTGCGCGGCGAGATCACGTTCGACCAGTTGAACTTCCGCTACTCCAGCAAGGAGACGGTGCTGACCGACTTCAGCCTGCGCATCCGGCCGGGCGAGACCATCGCCCTGGTGGGCCACACCGGCGCCGGCAAGAGCTCCATCGCCAAGCTGATCGCGCGCTTCTACGAGTTCCAGTCCGGGCAGCTGCTCATCGACGGCCAGGACATCCGCACCTTCGACCTGCGCGCCTACCGCCAGCAGCTGGGCGTGGTCTCCCAGGTGCCGTTCCTGTTCACGGGCACGGTGCTGGACAACATCCGCTATGCGCGGCCGGAGACGAGCGAGGCGGAGATTGCGGCCCTGGCGCGCCAGATCGGCGGCGGCGAGTGGCTGGAGGCGCTGCCGGACGGCCTGCACACCGACGTCGGCCAGCGCGGCGCGCGGCTGTCACTGGGCCAGCGGCAACTGGTCGCGCTGATGCGCGTGCTGGTGCAGAAGCCGGCCATCTTCATCCTGGACGAGGCCACCGCCAGCGTCGATCCGTTCACCGAGGAACAGATCCAGGAGGCGCTGGACCTGATCCTGCGGCGCAGCACGGCCATCATCATCGCCCACCGTCTGTCCACGGTGCGCTCAGCCGACCGGATCGTGGTGTTGAAGAAGGGGCAGATTATCGAAGAGGGCAACCACGCCGCCCTGTTGGACCAGGGCGGCCACTACGCCGAACTGTACAACACCTACTTCCGCCACCAGTCGCTGGAGGCCATCAACGCCTTCGGCCAGTACCGCCAGGCCGCGGCCACCTCAGACTGAGGCGCGAGTCAGGCCGCGGCCGGATGCGCGGCGCGGTACTGCCAATCCGCCAGGAAGAGGCCGCCGATCACGCTGAGGGGCGCCAGGAAGAGCAGCACCATCGTCCATTCCAGGCCGAACCACACCAGGAAGAAGACGCCCAGGGCGATGAACACCACCCCGCCCAGACGCTCCCAACGCCAGGCCAGTGCCAGGGCGCCCAGGATCAGCCAGGTCGGCATCAGGTGGATGACGAAGCCCACCAGCGCCTCCCAGAAGCTGTAGCCCTCTGAAAACACATCCAGGGCGAACAACCCTACAAACGCGGCGAGCAGGATCGCCAGGACACGGGGCGCCCAGAACAAAAAGGTCTTCATCTCAGCCTCCGCACAGCCATTAGATCCAATTCGAGTCTACACCCGAACGGCGGCCCTGAGCCGGCGGCTGCCCGGCGCCTCCCCCGCGTCTCGCCGACACGCTCTATCTCGATCAGGTTTATCCGGGTGGTGTGGCGCGCGGCCCGGCTGCTCAGGCGTCACCGACTAGTTGCAAGAAGGCTGTGACCGCCACGGAGTCGAAGTGGGTGCCGGCCTGGGCGCGGATATAGGCGAGCGCCTGTTCCTGCGGCCAGGCCGGGCGATACGGCCGGTCGCTGGTCAGCGCGTCCCACACATCCACCACCGCAAACAGGCGCGCGGCCAGCGGGATCTGGTCGCCGCGCAAGCCGCGCGGGTAGCCGGTGCCGTCCCATTTTTCGTGATGGCAGTAGGGGATGTCCAGTGCCGGCCGCAGATACGGGATCGGCGCGAGCAGTTCATGGGCGTAAGCGGGGTGGCGGCGCATGACATCCCATTCCTCGGCAGTCAGCGGCCCGGGCTTGCGCAGGATCGCGTCCGGGATGCCCATCTTGCCGATGTCGTGCAGCAGCGCGCCGCGCCGGAGGTGCACGATCTCGGCCTCGTCCAGGCCGAAGGCGCGGGCCAGGCGCACGGTCAGATCGGTGACGCGCTGGGTGTGGCCCTCCGTCTCCTGATCGCGCAGGTCGAGCGCGCGCGACCAGCCCTCCAACGTGGTGTCATAGGCCACCATCAGTTCCAGATGCTTGCGCTGGAGCCCGTCCAGCAGTTCGGCGTTGTCCACGGCAATGGCGGCCTGCCCGGCCAGCGCCTCCAGGAAGTCCTGCCACTCCGCCTCCGGCCGCAGCGGGCTGCGCCGGAAGACCTCCAATACGCCCTTCACCTGGCCGCGCGTGACGAGCGGCGCGCAGGCGTAGCCCACAAACCCCTCCTCGGCGGCCAACTCCGCGCGCAGGAACGGCGGCGAGAGCGCGCCGAGATCGGCCACCACGCTGGGCCGCAGGTCGAAGGCGGCCTGCCCGGCCTGGCCCTCGCCCAGGCGCAGCTGCGTGCGCGTGACCGCGTCGCCGCGGAAGCCGCGCCCGAGCAGATAGACGAGCGCGTAGTGGCGCGTGTCGAACTTGAGCAGGGCGGCGGCGTCAACGCTCAGCTCAGCCTGCACGTGCTCGAGCACAACGCCCAACGTCAGGCGCATGTCGAAGCTGGAGGTGATGGCGATGTCGATAGCGCGCAGGGCGGCCAGGCGCCGCAGCCGCAATTCGGTCTGCTCATGCAAACTGGCGCGCTGCAGGGCAGTGGCGGTGATGTCGCCGATCGCGGTCAGCACGCGCACATCAGCGTCGGTGATTTCACCGCGGCGCGCCAGCCACAGCGCGCCGATGGTCTGCCGGTCGGCGATGAGCGGCACACAGACCCCCGCGCGCAGATCGCCCAGGCGCTCCGCCGGCGCGAGGCGCAGTTCCGTGCCCAGGTCCTGGCTGCGGAAGGGCTGACTCGTCGCGATCACGTAGCCGCTGACGCCCTGGCCGGCCGGGAGACGCTCGCCCGTCAGCGGCGCCCACTGCCCGCCGGCCAGCTCCAGCAGCGCGCCGCCGGTGGCCGTGTCCAGGCTGACCAGGGCGGCGGCGTCCGCGTTGAGCAGGCGCAGCAGTTGCTCCAGAATCACGGGCGGCATCTCGGCCCGGCTGGGCGCGGCGCGTAAAGCGGCCGACACCTGCACGATCGCCTCCAGCTCGTCGTGGTGCTGCTTGCGCTCGGTGATATCGCGGTAGTTGACGACGATGGCCTCGACGCCGGGCTCGTGGAGCGCGTTGGTGCCGATGGCCTCGGCCCAGCGCCAGCTCCCGTCGGGATGCCGCACGCGGAATTGCGCCGGCAGGCCGCTGCCGTTGCGGCCGGCCAGGCCGAGCAGGAGCTGTTGCAGCCGGTCGGCGTCTTCCGGGTGCACCAGCGCCAACGCGTTCTGGCCGAGCAGCTCCGGCTCGCTGTAGCCGGACAGGCGCGCAGTGGAGGGGCTGGCGTACACGATCCGGCCGGCGGGGTCCACCAGGATGATGGCGTCGGCGATGTTGGCGATCAGGGCCGCAAAGCGCCGTTCGCGCTGCGCCAGGGCGGTCTCGGCCGTGCGGCGTTCGGTGATGTCGTGATAATTGAAGACCAGGGCCTGCACGTTCGGGTCCTGGAGCAGGTTGGTGACGGTGGTCTCGATCCAGCGCCAGGTGCCGTCGCGATGGCGCAGGCGGTACTGGGCCGTGAAGGCCGCGCCCGGCGTGGGCGTGAGGTCGGCCAGCCGGCTGAGCACGGCCGGCCGGTCATCGGCATGGATCAAGCGCAGCGGATCACGGCCGAGCATCTCTTCCGAGGTGTAACCCAGAATCCGCTCGGCGGAAGCGCTGACATACTCCACCCGGCCGTCGGCGTTGAGCAGCGTGATGGCGTCTGAGCTCTTCTCGATGAGCGCGCGAAAGCGCTGCTCGCGGGCGGCCAGCGCCACGGCGGCGCGGCGGCGCTGGGCCGCCTCTTCGCGCAGCGCCTCGGCCTGATGCTGGACCTCGGCGTAAAGGTAAGCGTTCTCGTAGGCCACGGCCAGTTGGGCGGCCAGCAGCTTCGCCAGGCGCTCGTCGTCCTCGACGAACTCCGCCAGGCCGAGCTTGTCCGTCAGATAGAGCAGGCCGTAAATCTGGGCGGCCGTGGCCACCGGCACCCCCAGGAAAGACCGGAACGGCGCATGCGAGGCCGGGAAGCTGGCCCGGCCGTCGGCCAGCGGCTGGGGCGGGCAGCGCACGGGCCGGCGCGTGGCCAGCACGGCGGCGGCCACGCCCCGGTCCACCAGGGGCGCCTCGAGGTGGCCGGCCGTCTCCACATCCAGGCCAGTGGTGACGAACGCGCGCAGCGCCTGGCCGTCGTCGTCCAGGATCGCGGCGGCGGCGAAGTGGGCGCCGATCAGCTGCCGGGCGGCGTGCAGGCTGCGCACCAGCAGGCGGTGCGGATCACGCTCCGCGGCCAGCTCCACGCCCAGGTCCACCAGCAGCGCCAGGCGCCGGTTGCTGATCTCCAGCGCCTCGGCGTTGCGGGCCAGCGTGTCTGAGACCAGCCGGACGTGCTGCCGTTCGAACTCGGCCGGAGCCGCCGGCGTCAGCGCCAGAGCGGCGGCCGGCTGACCCAGGGCGGCATGGACGGTCTCCAAGACCACCTGGGGCTCCACCGGTTTGAAGAGCACGTACGCGACCCCGCAGGCCCGCGCCAGGGCCTCGGCCTCGCGCGACAGATAGGTGGCGGTGTAGAAGATGACGGGCGTGGCCGCGATGTCCGGCTCGGCGCGCAGCCGCTGGACGAACTCGTAGCCGTCCATCGTCGGCATGAGGATGTCCGCAATGACGAGGTCCGGCCGCTCGGCCCGCGCCCGCGCCAGGGCCTCCTGGCCGTCGGCGGCCTCCAGCACGCGATGGCCGGCGTAGCCGAGCAAGGTCGTCAGGACGTCGCGGTTGGCGGGCCGGTCGTCGGCGATCAGGATCAGGGCCATGCTCAACCCCGCTTTCTCAGGAAAGCCTCCACCTGGCCTGTGAACCGTTCCGGGTCGATGGGCTTGCTGAGGTAGCCGTCAAAACCCGCCGCCAGCACGCGCTCGCGATCGCCCACCATCGCGTACGCGGTCACGGCCACCACCGGGATGGCGCCCAGCCGGTCCGCCTGCTTGAGGCCGCGCATCACGGCGAACCCGTCCAGGCCCGGCAGTTGCAGGTCGCACAAGACCAGGTCCGGCGGGGCCTGGCGGGCGGCGAGCAGGGCCGCCTCGCCGCTGTCGACGCCGACCAGGGTGTGTCCGGCGGCCTCCAGCAGGTACGTCACCAGTTCCAGACTGTCGCGGTTGTCTTCGACGACCAGAATGCGCGCCATGGCCGGTGACCGTCCTTGGCCGGCGCGTCACGCGCGCCCGGCGTCGGGGAGGACGAGCGCAAACGTGCTGCCGCGTCCCGGCTCGCTTTCGTAACGGATCCGCGCGCCCATCAGCCCGGCCAGCCGCTGGCTGAGGTAGAGGCCCAGGCCGGTACCATCCGGGCGCTGGGCCTCCGGCGCCGAGAGCTGCGCGAAGGCCTGGAACAGCTGGGCGCGGTCCTCCGGCCGGATGCCGGCGCCCGTGTCCTGCACCACCAGCTCGGTCCAGCTCTGCCCGGCCTCCTGGCGGCGGTCGGCGCGCAGCCACACGTCACCGCGGTCGGTAAACTTGATCGCGTTGCCGACCAGGTTGATCAGGATCTGGTGCAGGGCGCGCCGGTCCGCCCAGACGCTAAGCGCCGCGCCGGAGGCGGCCACCGTGAAGCGCAGGCCCTTGGCCTCGGCCAGCGGGCGCAGCGCGGACGCCACCTCCTCCATCACGCTCTGACAGTCGATGAGCTCCAGGTTCACGTCCACCTTGCCGGACTCGAGCTTGACCAGGTCCAGCAGGTCGTTGATGAGCGCGAGCAGGTGGCGGGCGTTGGTCTGGATCGTGCGGAGTTGACGCTCCTGGTCCGCGGCGAGCGGGCCGGGCAGTTTCATGAGCAGCGTGCCCGTGAAACCCAGAATGGCGTTCAGGGGGGTGCGCAGTTCGTGGCTCATCGCGGCCAGGAAACGGTCCTTGGCCCGGATCGCCCGGCCCAGCTCCTCGTTCTTCTCCTGCAGCGCCTGCTGGATGCGGCGCCGTTCGGTCACGTCGCGGATGGAACTGATGACGAGGTGCTCGGTCTCCGTCTCCAGCGGGCTCAGGCTGATCTCCACCGGAAATTCCTGGCCGTCTTTGCGCCGCCCGTACAGGTCCAGCCCGACCCCCATCGGCCGCACGCGCGGCTCGTCGAAGTAAGCGCGGCGGTGCCGAGGATGCTGAAGGTGGAAACGTTCCGGCACCAGCAGCTCGACGATCTGGCCGAGCAACTCCTGGCGCGTGTAACCGAACAGGGCCTCCGTCTGGGAATTGATCAGGACGATGCGGCCGGCGTGGTCGACGATCACCATCGCGTCCGGCGCCGACTCGAGCAGTGCGCGGAATTTTCTCTCGTCGCGTTCGCGGTTGTTGCCGGACATGGCCGTTCTCCATCCCGGCGGGCGATGGAGAGGCGCTGCGACGCTGCCCCGTCAGGCGATCGGCCAGAGCCTCAAGACTAACTGGTTGGCCCGCTCTCCATCGCCGCTGGACTGATCGACTGGCCCCCTGCGCGAGGTCAAAGCAACATGGATCGAACCCATCTAATTATGACTCCTTTTATCAAATTAGAGACCTAGTTCTTTGGCGCTCTTTGACTCGACGTAAAATCCGCTGGCGGCCGGCGCAGTCCAGGCCGGAGATTTTGCGGGGTAGATCTGAGGGACAAAAAGCCGCGCCGTCACGGGCGGGCTGGCCTGGCTAGCGGCCAGCCGCGCTGTGACGGCGCGACTCGACGGGGACGGGCCGGCCCTACATCTCGGCCGACGAGCGTTTGGGCGGCATGACGGCCAGAAAATCGTGCGCGAAGCGCTCGCCGTACTCGTCCAGGAGCGTCTGCACGCGCTGGGCGTCCGGCGCGGCCACGATCAGGCCGGCGTGGTTCTTCTTCTGCAGGCGCCAGACGATCTCGGGCTCGGTGTAGCCGCTGGTGTCCGGCCACTCCTGGGCTGACAGGCAGACCAGGATGCCGGCGTAATCGGCGCGCGGCGCGGGCAGCGGATAGGGTTCGCCGCGCAGCGCCGCGATCTCGATGCGCGCCCACTCGCGCCACAAGTTGAGGCCGCTGGCAAACTCCACCGTCTCGGCGATGTTGGCGCCGCCGACGCGCGCCGCGCACTCGATGAAGTAGAACTGCCCATCGGCGTCGGATTTCAGGAACTCGGCGTGCGTGGCGCCGCGCGTCATCCCCAGCGCCGTCAGCATGCGCTGGTTGGCAGCCACCAGGGCCTGGTGATCGGCCGAGGCGCGGTCCAGGGTGCGGGTGATGAAGACGCCGCCGTCCTGGTAGACGTTGAGCGGCGGGCGCCCATACTGGCTGGCCGCCGCGAACAGCACCGCCCCGCCGTCCACGAGCGAATCGACGTGATAGACCTGGCCGGGCAGGTACTGCTCCAGGACGAAGTAAGACTGCTGGTCGCCCAGCCGGTCAAGCGTGCGCCAGAGCTGTTCGGAGTCGTACAGGCGCTGGATGCCCATGGAGCTGGCCTCCGAGCGCGGTTTGAGCAGCCACGGCGCCGGGACGCGCGCCATGAAAGCGCGCAGCTCGTCGTAGTTCACCACGCGCGTAAAGGCCGGCACACGCACGCCGCCGGCCTCGGCCACGGCGCGCATGGCCAGCTTGTCGCGAAAGTGGCGGGCCTGGCTCTCGCCCAGGCCGGGCAGGCGCATGTGCTCGCGCAGATGGGCGGCCGTCTCCACGTCGAAGTCGTCCAGGGCGACGATGGTGTCGATGTGACGGCCGCGCGCCAGGTAGGTGACGGCATGGACGATATCCGGCCGCGCCGACAGGGTCGCCATGAAGAACAGCTCGTCGATGCTGTCGCGCGCCCAAGCGTCGTCCTTGAACTTCTCATTGGCCACCAGCAGGACGTGGTGGCCCAGCTGCTTGGCGGCCTGCATGAAGGCGTTGCCTTTAAAGTAGCTGGCCAGGCAGAGCAGAGTCAGCGGGCGGTCGGTGATGGGCATGGGCGGCACCTCCCAGGAAGCGCACCGGTCCGGAACCAGGCGCGCGGCTTACAGAACGCCTTCCTCGGTCTCGTGGATCAGCCGGTCCACCACCGCCTGCAGGCTGCCGGTGCGCTGGAAGGTGGCCAGCTGCCGGTCGGCGCTGGTGCCTTCCTCCAGGATGTGGTAGGCGTACTCCACCTCGCGCCGGCTGCCCAGTTCGTCCACGACGTCGCCGATAAACCAATCGATCATCTCGCGGATCAGTTCGCGGGCCGGGAGTTCCGTCTGCTTGCCCCAGTCGATCAGCTTGCCGTCCAGGCCGTAGCGCACCGCCCGCCACTTGTTCTCGTCGATCAGCGGGGTTGGGTAGACGCGGAAGGTCATGTTGTCCCGGCGCAGCTTCCAGGCCTTGTAGATCAGGGCCTGGAAGATCGCGGCGATGCTGATGGCCTCGTCCACGCGCGTGCACACGTCGCAGATGCGGAACTCCAGCGTGGGGTAGTTCTGGTTGGGGCGCGCGTCCCACCAGATCTTGGTGCCGTCGGGGATGCAGCCCGTGCGCACCAGCATCTCGCGCAGCTGCACAAACTCGCCGTGGGAGTTCAGCACCGGCGGGATGCCGGTGCGCGGGAAGTTGCGGAAGATGATGCTGCGGTAGCTCTTCAGGCCGGTGTCCTGGCCCACCCAGAAGGGCGAACTGGTGGACAGGCACAGCACGTGCGGCAGCATGTAGCGGACCATGTTCATGGCATCGATCAGGAACTCGGGGTCCTCGATGCCGATGTGGACGTGGGTGCCGAAGATGAGCAGCTGCTGGGCCAGCATCTGCATGTCCTGCTTGACGCCGGCGTAGCGGTCGAAGGGCGTGATCTCCTGCTCCAGCCAGTGCGAGAAGGGGTGCGCGCCGGCGGCCACGATCTTGAGCCCCTGCTTGGCGGCCAGCTCCATCACGCCGCGGCGCAGGCGCACCAGCTCTGCGCGCGCCTCGGCCGGCGTGCGGCAGACTTTGGTGCCGACCTCCACGATGGACTGGTGCAGCTCGGCCTTGATCTGCTCCGCCATCACCATCTTGCCCTCGGCCAGCATCTCGGTGATGTACGAGCGGAGCTCACGCGTCTCGGGGTCGATGATCTGATACTCTTCTTCGATGCCGATGCTGAGGGAGGGCGGGTTCTGCATGATCTCTCCTGGACAACGGAAGTCGGATTACCACAGCCGGCCGGGCCGGTCTACAAACGCTTCTCCACGATAAAGGTCGGCACGGTCGAGCCGCCGCCGGCGGTCACGTTGAGCAGCGACACGGTCGAGAGGCGCGTCAGGCAGCCGCTGACGTAGGCGCCGTACCAGATGTACGGGTTAGTGTCGAGCATCCGGTCGTAGATCTGCACCTGCTCGTCCACGTAGCTGGCGTACGGGAACTTGGGCAGCGGCACGCGCTTCTGGACGATGGTCGGCTCGGCCAGGGCGGCCTGCAGGGCGGCCTCCCACTCGGCCTGGTCCACTTCCCAGCCCAGCACGATGCCTTTGCCGCCGTACTCGTCGTTGGGCTTGAGCACAAACTCGTTCTTGTATTTGGCCAGGAACGGCAGCAGGTCGATGTGGCCGCCGCCGTAGGTGGTGTGGCGCTCGGCCATCAGGCGCGTCCACGGCACATAGCGCTCGATGGCCTGGCGCTCGGCCGGCGTGAACAGGCGCGCGTTGGCCTCGTCGCTGAGCACGGCCAGGCTGGCCTTCTTGTGCAGGATCTTGCACGCGAACGGGTTGACCATGCACACGGCCCGGTCGCGCACGGCGCGGATGACCGGATGGTCCAGACCGCCGCGCTGGACCAACTCGCTGATCAGGACGCGCTTGTAGATGACGTGGACCGGGGCGCCGGCGGCATACAGCTTGCCGTTCTGGTAGGTCACGTCGCGCGGGTCGGCGATGACGCACTCGTAGCCCTGCGCCTGGAAGTAGTCGCGGAAGAGCACGAACTCGCTGTAGGTGGGCACCTCGTGCCAGTCCAGGATCGCCAGACGCGGCTTCTCGGTCCCGCCCCACTGGCGGTAGCTGTCCAGCAGCGCGTGCAGCATATGGTGGCGGCCGGGCAGCGGGCGGACGTCGTAGGCCTTCTCGAACTCGCGCATCACCGGCAGGGCGTAGAACACGTCCGTCAGCACGTCGTTGTAGGCGATGGCGGCCGGGGTTTCGGCGTTGTACTCGGTCAGGTAGAGGTGGTCAGCCTCGTCGAAGAAGGTGTCCATGCGCGCCGTCGGGCTGGGCACGCGGAAGCCGGGGTCCAGGTGCACCAGCTCCTCCTCCCATTCGTTGAGGCGGAACTGGTAGCGGAAGTCGGCGTCGGTCAGGGCGGCGGTGTGGGCCTTCTGGAAGGCCGGCATGATGGCGCGGATAGCGCCCTGGATGGCGCGGTACTCCTCCGGCCGCAGGAACCGCGGCCGCAGCACCGTGCACAGCGGCCGGTCGCCGAAGAACAGCCCGCGCCGGCGCTGCTGCTCGGTCAACTGCCCGTACGTCTCGGCCGCGGTGGCCGGGTCCAGCAGCGCATGGTAGGCGTCGATGGTCTCGCGGACGGTGTTCATCGCACTCTCCCATCTCGCCCGGCTCCCGGCCGCGTCGGCCAGCGCACGCGGGAGCCGGGGTCAGGTCACGCGCTAAACAGGGTGGACCACCGGAGCTCGTTGACCGGCGGGCGCGGGTTCAGGGCCAGGTCGAGGCACATATCGGCCATGCGCTCCACGCACCAGCGGTGGTAATCCGCGCCCGTGGAGTTGACGTCCATATCCGGCGCCGGGTTCATGAAGTCGATGGCATAGGGCACGCCGTCCTTGACGGCCCACTCGATCGTGTTCATGTCGTAGCCGAGCGCGCGCACCAGCGTCAGGCTGTCCCGCACGATGCGCTCGTGCAGCTCGGGCGCCAGGTCCGGCGGCAGGTACTGGCGCGTGTTGGGGTCGTACTTCTTCACCAGCACGTGCTGGCGGCCGAGGCACATGCAGCGGACATAGTTGTCCCACTGGATGAACTCCTGCAGCACCATCGTCAGCAGGCCGGACTGGTTGTAGGAGTTCCACAGGTCGTCCAGGGAGCGGCAGACGTGGACCTGCTTCCAGCCGCCGCCGTGGGCGTCCTTGAGGATGACCGGGAAGCCGCCCACGCTCTGCACCAGGGCGGACCAATCCAGCGGATAGACCAGGTTGCGCAGGCTCTCGGTGTGAACGATGCCGGGGACGTACTCTTTGTTGGGCAGGGCCACGGTGCGCGGGCTGGCGACGCCCAGCTTGGCGGCCAGCGAGGCTTCGAAGAATTTGTCGTCGGCCGTCCACATAAACGGGTTGTTGACGACGTGCGTGCCCTGCAGCATCGCGTTCTTGAGGTAAGACCGGTAGTAGGGGACCTCGTGCGAGATGCGGTCGACGATGACGGCGTACTCGCACGGCGCGTTCATCGCCGTGCCGCCGAGCTTAACGTACTCGGCGACCACGCCTTGGCCGCGCCGGTTGACCTCCTCAATGAAGGCCGGCGGCCAGGACCATTCGCGGCCGACGATGACTCCGATCTTGCGCATACGTGTCTCCTTCCGTGGGGAACGGGACCACTCCACCGGGCGTGCAGCGGCCAGGCCCGGGGCGCGCCGCGCGGCGCGGCTGTGCAATTGTGCTGTCGAGAACGTTGGTGATGCCGGATTATAACTGACGCGCGGTGATTGCGCCGCGCGGCGGTTCAGGCCTGCCCGCCGATGTACTGCCGGACCATCTGGCGCCACCACGGCCAGTCATGGGACCAGCCGTCCCACTCGCGCAGGGCGTTGCCGATGCCCTTGCCCCACAGCAGGCCGCTGAACCAGCGGTTGTTGGCGATGTTGGGGTCGTCCCGGCCGACGGCGATAATGAGATCCAGCCGGCGCAGCAGCTGCAGGCGGGCCTCGCCATATTCGTTGGGCATGTACAGGCACGGGCAGTTGAAATAGACGTTGTCGTCCCGGTAACCGCCCAGCCAGCGCTCCACGTCGAACATGCCGCTCATGGCGAGCACCCGGCCGGTGAGGTCCGGGTGGCGCAGGCCGAAGTTCATGGCGTGGTAGGCGCCGAAGGAGGCGCCGGTGGTGATGCAGAAGGGGTTGGGATTCTTCTGGCGCGAGAGCGGCAGCACCTCGTCGCACAGGTAGTGGTCATACTGGGTCTGGCGCCAGGCGCGCGCGCCGGGGTGGGCGTTCCAGTTGTACCAGCTCTCGGCGTCCACACTGTCCACGCAGTAGAGCTGCAGCCAGCCGTTCTCCAAATGGTCCGCCAGGGCCGCGATCATGCCGCGGTCCTCCCACTCGTAGAACTTCCCCAGCGAGGTCGGAAAGACCAGCGCCCGCGCGCCGGCGTGGCCGAAGATCAGCAGCTCCATGTCGCGGCCGAGGGCGGGGCTGTACCAGCGGTGGTATTCGCGGTTCATAGTTTTCTCCAGGGCGACCACAGACGACCGCCGAAGGACGACAGCCGGTCCGTCCAGACAGACGTCCGTCTGCCAGTCGTCATTCGTCGTCCACCATCTGCCGTCAGATCTCGATCAGCGAATAAAACCCGTCCAGGCCGTCTTCGAGGCGGCGCGGGTTCTCGGGGTCGGCCACCCAGCGCACCCGGTCGATCAGGAACTTGTAGGCGTGCAGGCCGCGCTCGAACTCGGGCACGGTGATCCGCCAGGCGCCGCGCTCATACTGCTCCAGCTCGTACCCATACGGCAGCCAGTGGTTGAAGCTGCCCACCAGCGCCACCTGGCGCGCGTCCTTGTCGAAGTAATAGAAGGTCAGCGTCCGCAGCGGCGAACGCGGGGTGGGGTCCTGCTCGGCGGCCAGGCGCAGCACGGCGGCGACGGCCCGGGCGCCGTTGACCAGGCCGTGGCCCTGTTTCTCGGCCGGGATGTCCGGCAGCGGCTCGGCGGTCGCCGTGAGCAGCGCCTTCACCTGGGTCGGGGTCAGGGCCGGGTTCGCCTCCAGCATCTGGGCCGCGATAGCCGTGACCAGCGGCGCCGCCATGGAGGTGCCGTCGACGTGCTGGTAATGCGGGTGGATGTACTTCTGCTGGACGATGCGCTCGCGGATGACGGCGCGGATCTCCGGCAGCGGCTGGCCCAGGGTGCGCTTGCTGAAGCGTTTCTGGGCGTAGGCGGTGTTGAGCTGGCGGGCCAGTTCTTCGTCCGGCAGGCTCTCCAGCTTCCACAGGTACAGCGCCTCATTGTGCGTGGTCGTCTTGGGCAGCATCGGCGCGGCCAGCCAGATGGCCGGCGCCACCACCTCCGGCTTGGGGACGCCGTGCGCGCCGGTGCCGTAGCTGGACCAGTACAGGCGCCAGCGCGGCCGGTCGAGCGAGTTCTGGTCGTCCACGCCGCCCACGGTGATAGCCGAGGGCGCGCTGGCCGGCGGCAGCAGGCGCCGGTCGCCGGTGTTCCCGGCCGCGCACACCACCACCAGGCCGGCGGCCGCGGCCTCTTCCACGCGCTCGTCCAGGTCCGTCATCTTCCCCGTGGAGGGATGATCACCGCCCAGGGAGATGTTGACGACGCGGATGTTGTAACGGGCCTGGTTCTGGATGACCCATTTCAAGGCCCGGCCGATGTCGCGCTCGGTGATGTGGCGGTTGCGGCGGTTGCCGGTCTTCACCAGCACCATGTTGGCGCGCGGCGCCAGGCCGCGGTAACGGCCATTGGACAGGAAGCCGTTGCCGACGCCGACGCACGTCGTCATCAGGCCGTGCCAGGCCGTCACCGTCGTCTTGCCGAAGGTCCGGCGCTCGGCCGGCTCGGCGGCCGTGGCGTCCACATAGGCCAGGAGGCGGTTCACCGGGCGGGTGAGGTCCGGGTGCGGGTAGAAGCCCGAGTCCAGGAAGGCGACCGTCACGCCGGCGCCGGTGTATTTGGGATTGACCGGGACGCGCATGGGTGCGGGCAGGATGTAGGCCTGGTCCGGCAGGTAGGCCGGGAACGGCAGGCCCAACTCCTGTTGCAGCGAAGCCGCGCTATGGTCGGCCTCGGCCCACAGCGCTGCGCGGTAGACACACTGCGGGCAGACGCCATCCTCGGGCCGCCAGCCCGGATGACGGGCCTGGAGCTGGCGGACCAGATGGGGCTCGGGTGGGCGCTGCAGTTGGCGGATAGCGGGGTCGATCGGCTGATCGCAGATTGGGCAGGCAGCGTTGGGCATCGCCGCGTATTGTACTGATGGACGGCGGAGTGCGAAAGGCCCTGGTCAGGCATCGGGCCGGGGTGGCGTTTGGCGCGCCGGCGGCCCAGCGCCGGGTCGGGACTGTCCCAGGCGGCTCACCGGCCAGAGCCTGCCCCGGCTGGATCCGGCGGAGCGGGCTGGCGTTATGCCCCGACGCCGCGACGGAAGTAACCGCGTACTATTGGCCCGCACCGGGCCCGCGCCTACAATCGAACTAACCCGCCGCCCGGCCAATCCTCGGGCGCATCCAACCACCTTGAACCGCCGCCCCGCTTCCCTCGCACCCGCCCGCCGGAGCGCCGCCGCAACGCTCTCGCGTTGGCGTTGGGGCATCCTGTTGGGCGGGCTGTTGGTGGCCGTCCTGTTCGAGATCGTCGAGCCCTGGCTGGATCCCATGTCGGCCGGGCTGGAGATCATGCTCTTCGGGCTGGTGATCCCGGCTGGCACGTGGCTGGCGTTGACCCGGCTGGCCCGTGAGCTGACGCGCCAGGCCGAACTGGAGCAGCGGCTGGGGCAGATGCACAGCTTCGTCCAGCAGTTGGCCGAGCATTACAGCCGGGGGCAGCTGATCACGTTCGTGACGCGCTATCCCGCCACCTTGCTGCCCGTGGAACGGACGGCGTTGTACCTCTACGACCACCGCCAGGCACGCTACGACCTGCTGGAAACGCATCCGGCGACGCTGAACGGCAGCGCCGACGCCGGGATGTGCGCGCGGTGCCCGATGCGGGACAGCGGGCTGTCCCGCGAACTGCACGCCTGCCCGGCCGCCGGCAGCGCAGCCGCCAACTACTGCCTGCCGCTCGTGCACGAGCAGCTCGTGCTCGGCCGGCTGCACGTGACCTGCGCCGCCGACGCCCGGCTGACCCCGGCCCAGATGGAGTTCCTGAACGCCGTCGCGCCCGAGATGGCTCTGGCGCTGCTGATGGCCACCCTCCACTCCGAAGAGATGACGGAAGCGCACACTGAGGGCCGCCGCGAAGAACGGCGCCAGCTCTCGCTGACGCTTCACAATTCGCTGGCTCAGCAGATGGGTTACCTGCACCTCAGCCTGGACCGGCTGTCGGAGAGCACGGCCCAGACCGCGCCGGACGGCTTGAGCCAGGAACTGGCCAACCTGCGCGATGTCGCCGGCGAGACTTACCAGCAGATGCGCGGCCTGCTGGCCGATCTGCGCGCGCCCAACACGCACGACCTGGCGCGCGTGATCGACGGCCGGCTGCGGGCCTTCACGCGGGCCAGCGGCATCCCCGCGCACCTGCGCGTCAGCGGCCGCCCCCAGCGGCTGCCCGTGGAAACCAGCCAGCAGGTGTTCAGCCTGGTCCACGAGGGCCTCCACAACGTCCAGAAACATGCCGGCGCCACCGCCGTCACCCTGCAACTGGAATGGAGCGACACCGCCCTGACCGTCCGGTTGAGCGATAACGGCCGCGGTTTTGACCTGGGCTGCCTGCCGACCAACGGGCACTATGGTCTGGAGATGCTGCGCGAAATGGCCGCCGACCTGGGTGGGCAGATGCGCCTGACCAGCGCCGTGGGCGCCGGGACGCAGCTGGAGTTTCGCCTGCCGCTGCGCGCGCCCCAGACGCCCGCCTGCTCCAACTCGCCCCATTGGCCCGCCGCCGATTCGGCCTGATGAGCCGGTCAGCCGCAACTTTTCGGCCCGGATTGCGACTATAAAATTAGGACCCGCACAACTGGGACCAACCTGGAATGCCTCTGGATATTCTCGTCATCGACGACGACCCGTTCGTCGCCAAGATCGTCGGGCTGTGCCTGCGCTCGGTGAGCCGGGTGGTGGTGCGCGCCACAGCCGATGGCCCGGCCGGCCTGCGCGCGGCGGCCAGCCAGCCGCCCGATCTGATTTTGCTGGATTATGACATGCCGACCCAGGACGGCCTGGAGACGCTGCGCCAGTTGCGGGCGCAGCCGGAGACGCAAGCCGTGCCGGTGGTGGCCATCACCGGCGGGCCGCCGGATCAGCCGCGCTGCGCGCGCCTGATCGCGGAAAGCGATCACTACCTCCCCAAACCCCTCGAATATCAAAGCCTGCGCGGGCTGGTCCAGGGCTTGCTCGGCCCGGCGGCCAGCTGAGCGCGGCTGCCGGCCACTCCGCGGATAAAAAAAGCGGAGGCCCAAGGGCCTCCGCCTTCGTTTCGGGTGCGACTAGGTCAGGTAATCGCGCAGCTGCCGCGCCCGCCGCGGGTGACGCAGGCGGCGCAGCGCCCGCCCCTCGATCTGGCGGATGCGCTCGCGCGTCAGGCCGAACTTCTGGCCGACCTCTTCCAGCGTGTAGGCGCGGCCGTTCTGCAGGCCGAAGCGCAGCCGCAGGATGCGGGCCTCGCGCGGCGTGAGCGTGCTGAGCACCTCTTCCATCGTCTCGCGCAGCAGGGTGTGGTGGGCGCTCTGCGACGGCGACGGCGTGGTCTCGTCCTCGACGAAGTTGCCGAACTCGGCATCATCGTCCTCGCCCACCGGGCGCTCCAGCGAGAGCGGGCGCCAGGAGACCTTGAGCATCCACTGGACTTTGCGGGCGTCCAGCTTCAGTTCGCCGGCGATCTCCTCCGGCGTGGGCTTGCGGCCGATCTGCTGCTCCAGGTCGCGCGCCACCTTGTAGAGGCGGCGGATGCGGTCGCTCATGTGCACGGGCACGCGGATCGTGCGGCCCTGGTCGGCGATGGCGCGCGTGATGGTCTGGCGGATCCACCAGGTGGCATAGGTGGAGAAGCGGAAACCGCGCCGGTAATCGAATTTCTCCACGGCCTTCATCAGGCCCAGATTGCCCTCCTGGATCAGGTCCAGGAACGGCACGCCGCGGCCGATGTACTTTTTGGCGATCGAGACCACCAGGCGGGTGTTGGCCTTAATCAGGTGCTCGCGCGCGCCGCGCGCATCCTCGATGTGACCCTGCAGTTGGGCGCGCCGCTTGAAGTCGGCGGCCGCGTTCAGCCGGCCCAGGTGTTTCTCGGCCTTGGCGCCGCGCTCCAGGCGCTTGGCCAGGTCCACCTCCTGCTCGGTGGTGAGCAGCGGCACACGCGCCATCTCCTTGAGGTACAGCCCGACCGTGTCGTCGGTGGCGATGTTGCTCAGGTCGAAGTCCGGCTCGTCGAAGCGGCGGTGGGCGGCGCGCACGTGGAACTGGGCGGGCACCTCGCGCCGGTCGTCGTAGACGTCGATGTCGCAGCCCTGCAGGAAGGCGAACAACTCTTCCAGATGCTCTTTGGCTTCCTCGGCGCGCGGAAAGGCTTCGATGATGTCATCGGTCAGCAGATAGCCCTGCGCGGCCGCGCGGTCCATCAACAGCGTCAGCATCTCGGCGTCCCGGCCCTTGTCTTGGGTGTATCGCATTCTTGCCGCCTCCCTGTTCGTCACAACGCGCGCTTAAGCCAAACGGTCGCGGAGATCTTTCAGGACCGAGAAACGCGGGTCGTCGGTCTCCGGCTCACACTGGCACGGGCCTTCGTTCCAATTCTGGCCGCACTTCGGGCACAGGCCTTTGCAGTCCGGCCGGCACAAGACGCGCATCGGCAATGACAGCAGCATGTCCTCGCGCACGATCGGCGCGAAGTCCACGTTCATGTGGTCTGGGATCACCAGCGCCTCGGCCGGCGCCTTCTCGGGCGGGTAGTGGAACATCTCGCCAAAGCGGCTGGTGACGGTTTGTTCGACCGGAGTGAGGCACAGGACACATTCGGCTTGCGTCAAGGCCCGCAACGACCCTTGCGCGTAGATCCCTTGCGGTGTGCGCGTCAGGCCGAGAGACCCGCGCAGTTGCTGGACGACCAAGTCGTCGCCCAGAGCCAGCCTGGGCTCGTCAATGGGGATGTCGCGGCTATAACCGGCCTGCTCTTTAAGCAAAAAACCGACATTTAACCGCAGCGCGGACGCTGATTTGTTCAGAGGCGTTTCCCAAAACCGAGAAAAAACGGGAAATTTGCGGGCATTCTAACACGGTAGGAGTCTCAGCGTCAATCGTCAATATTTTAAGATATACATAAATCTAGGCTGACTCATGGGATAGTTCGCAATATACAGGCATTTAGAACAGTTTACACCCATATACAGGCATCAACATTTTTGCGGATAGCAAATTTCAAAATTTTAATAGGCTGTTTGCCTGGGGCGCGGCTGATGCTCAGGCGGCCTCGGCCTGGGCGGCCACACCGGGGCCTCCGCTGCCGGCTCCCGACCCCGCCGCTGTGCCCGGCGCTTACCCGGCCGGGCTGATACAATCGCGGCATGGCTCAGTTACTCATCGCCACCAACAACCGCGGCAAAGTCCGGGAGCTGCAGGCCATCCTGGATGGCCTGCCGGCCGCGCTGGTGACGCCGCACGACCTCGGCCTCCACTTCGAAGTGGACGAGACCGGCGCCACCTACGCCGAGAACGCGCGCCTGAAAGCGCTGGCCTTCGCCCAGGCCTCCGGCCTGATCACCGTGGCCGACGACTCCGGCCTGGAGGTGGACGCGCTGGACGGCGCGCCCGGCCTGCACTCGGCGCGCTACGCCGGCCCGGGCATGTCTGACGCCGACCGCCGCGCCAAGCTTGTGGCCGCGCTGCGCGCCGTACCCGCGCCACGACGCGCGCGCTTCCGCTGCGTCATCGCGGTGGCGGGGCCCAACCCGGCCGGTCCGGCCCCGGAGCTGGCTTTCTTTGAGGGCGTGTGCGAGGGCGAAATCCTGCTGGAGGAGCGTGGGCGCGGCGGCTTCGGCTACGATCCGCTGTTCTTTGTCCCGACCCTTGGACAGACGATGGCCGAACTGGCGGCGGAGACCAAGAACCGCCTCAGCCACCGCGCCCGCGCCACGCTGGCCGCCCGGCCGCACCTGCTGAGTCTGTTCACGGCCGCGGGGATGCCATGAAGATCCTGGTGGTGGACGACGATCCCGTGCTGGCCGACCTGGTGGCCTTCACGTTGCGCCGCGAACAGTTCCAGGTGGTGCAGGCCTTCGATGGCGAGGCGGCGCTGGCGCGCTGGGCCAAGGAGCGCCCGGATCTGGTGGTGCTGGACGTCAATCTGCCCAAGCTGGACGGGTTCGCGGTGTGCCGCGCGATCCGCGCCGAGGCGGACACGCCCGTGATCCTGCTCACGGTCCGCGCCGAAGACGACGACATTGTGCGCGGTCTGGGGTTGGGCGCCGACGACTACATGGTCAAGCCGTTCAGCCCGCGCCAGCTTGTGGCGCGCGTGCAGGCTGTGCTGCGCCGCGCCGGCAAGGCCGCGGGGCCGGCCGCGCGCCAGGTGGGCGCGTTGGTGCTGGACCCGGAACGGCGCGAGCTGCGCTGCGGTGCCGCGCCGCCAGTGGCGCTGACACCGCTGGAGGCGCGCCTGCTGGATTACCTCATGCTCAACGTCGGGCACATCTTGCCGGTGGAGACGCTGATCGACCACGTCTGGGGACCGGCCGGCGGCGACCGCGACATGCTGCGCCAACTCGTCCGGCGCCTGCGCGGAAAACTCGGGGCGGCGCGGGCCGCCGATACCGCCGCCGACGGCGACGGCGAACTGATCGAGACCGTGGCCGGCCTGGGCTATGGGCTCAGCCGGCCGGCCTCCGAACCCTGACGCCGGCTACTGCGCCGCCGGCGCCTGATCCTGGAGCGCCTCCAGATAACGCTCGGCCGCGATGGCGGCCTGGCAGCCCTGCCCGGCCGAGGAGATGGCCTGCTTGTAGATCGGGTCCATGATCTCGCCGGCCGCGAACACCCCCGGAACCGACGTCTGCATGTATTTGTCGACCAGCAGGAAACCCTGCTCGTCCATGGCCAACTGCCCCTGGAAAAGCTGGCTGTTGGGGAAATGGCCGATGAAGACGAAGACGCCGTCGGTGTCCCAGGTCTCGACGTTGCCGGAGGTGACGCTGCGCGCCTGCACGCGCTGGACCTTGCCGCTGCCGTCGATGCCGTCCAGGACCGTGTTGTAGACGAACTCGAGCTTGTCGTTGGCGTGGGCGCGCGCCTTGAGCGCCTCGCCGGCGCGCAGCTCATCGCGCCGGTGGACGATGCGCACGCGGTTGGCGAACTTGGTCAGGAACAAGCCCTCCTGCACCGCCGAGTCGCCGCCGCCCACCACGAGCACGTCCTTGTTCTTAAAGAAGAAACCGTCGCAGGTGGCGCAATAGCTGACGCCCTTGCCGATGAACTCGCTCTCACCCGGGATGCCCAGCCGCTTGGCCGAGGCCCCGGTGGCGACGATAACGGCCTCGGCCTGGTATTCCTGGCTGTAGGTCTTCACCCGGAACGGCCGGCCGCGGGTGAAATCCACCTCGATGACCTCGTCATACTCGAGGCGCGCGCCAAACTTTTCGGCCTGCGCCTTCATCTTGTCGGTCAGATCCGGCCCGAGGATGTTGTCAAAACCCGGAAAGTTCTCGACGTCGCTGGTGATGGCGATCTGGCCGCCGAGCTGGTTGCCGGCGATGACCAGCGGGTTGAGGTTGGCGCGCGCCGCGTACAGCGCCGCCGTCAGGCCGGCCGGGCCTGAGCCGATGATGAGCAGAGTTTCAGACTGCATAACGTCTCCTTAACAACCCCCGCCTCCTAGACTCACGCCGCGCGCGCGGCGTTACACCGCTTAGCCTTCGCTCAACGGGACCAGGATCGTGATGCGCGTGCCCTTGCCCTCGGCCGAGTCGATCTTGACGGCGCCGCTGAGCATGTCGGCGCGCTCCCGCATATTGACCATGCCCAGGCTGCCGCGCCGGTCGTAGTCGGCGTCCACGGCGCCAACGTTGAAGCCGACGCCGTCGTCCTGGATCTCGAGCGTCAGCATATCGCGGCTGGCGCGCAGGCGCACGTAGATGTGCTCGGCCTGGGCGTGCTTGCGGGCGTTGTTGACGGCCTCCTCGGCGATGTAGAACAGCACGCCCTGCTGGTTTTTCTCCAGCCGCTCTTCCACGCTGGCGTCGGCCTCCACCAGGACGTTCTGGCCGTGCGTGTCACGCATCTTCTCGGCCAGCTGACGCAGGGCGGCCACCAGCCCCTGGCTTTCCAGCACCAGCGGACGCAAGGTGAACAGCATGTGCCGGATTTCCTTGGTGGTCCGGCGCGCCAGGTCTTCCATCTTGAACAGCTCTTCGCCGGCCGCCTTGCTGTCGCGCTCCATCAGGCGCCGGGCGAAGTTGGCGCGCATCGCCAGCGCCGCCACCGCCTGGGTCGGGCCGTCGTGCAGGTCGCGGGCCAGCTTCTTGTTGGCCTCCTCCTGCACCTCCACCAGCCGCTCCTTCTCCTGGCGCAGGCTCTGGTACAGGCGCGCGTTCTGCAGGGCGATGATGGCCTGGTTGACCATGGCGTTGAAGAAGGCGCGCTGGTCTTCGTCGAAGAAATCCGGCTGCGGATGCGCGTACAGCACGACGCCGTAAGTCTCAAAACCCACGCGCAGCGGCAGCGCCATCAGCGCCTGGCAGCTGCGAAAGCCCACAAACTGCTGCAGTTCGGGGTCACGGTCCGGCTCGTTGATCACCTGCGGGTCGCCGGTGCGGATGACTTGGGCCAGCAGCCCCTCGCGGCCGGGACAGACCACGCGGTTGTCGGCCGGCGGCAGGCGCCAGGCGGCGCCGACGTGCAGCTGATCCTCCTCGAACAGCAGCACGGCGCAGACCATCTCAGACGACGTCAGCGGCTGGCCCTCGGCGCCCAGCGCGCCGAAGTTGAGGGCGGCGTCCAGCACTTTCTCGTAGTCGAGCGTGGCCGAGACCATGGAGGCCATGTCATAGATGGCGCGCGCGTGTTTGCGCAGGCTCTGGGCCTGCCGGGCGCGCGCCTGCTGCTGCTGCCGGAACGCCAACTGCAACAGACGCCGCAGCTGGGCACTGACCAGCGCGGCGATGACGGCCGTCGGCAGCAGGACTAGCGAGGTCACGCTCAGCCGCGCCAGGCCGGTCGGGTCGCCGCCGTTGACGCCGAAAGCGATAACCCACTGGCCGGCCAGGTAGGCGGCCGTAACGATCAGGGCCGTGTACCAGCGGTGGCGCAGCGCCGCCGTCAGGCACGGCAGCAGGCCCAGCCAGAGCAACGGGCCCAGGCTGCCGCCGGTGGTGACAAACAGGCTCAGACCCAACAAGACGTCGGCGGTGAGGGTGACGTAGCGGACGGCCGGATGCCAGAACTCGAAGAACTCCAGCAGGGTCAGGCCGATGTTGAACAGCACCAGCGTCGCCAGGGCCGTGATGTCCAGCGTGTCCGGCGGCGTCTGCGTGTGGTCGAGGAACATCAACACCGCGGCGGCGGCGATGATGAGCCAACGCAGGTTGAACACCAACCAGTCGATGCGATTGGTTTCGTGGTCGCGGCGGGCGACAGCCATGCCGCTAATAATACCAGTTTGGCGCGCGAGGCACAGAGCCGTTTTGGAAAGGCGGCGGCGCGGCCGGGGACTGGGCCAACCCGGGCGGCCCAGCCCCCTCACCTAAACGGGCGGGCCGAGATCCCGGCGCGGTCTGGAACCGGCCCTTGCGCCGACTCAGAAGGCCGGCCAGGCCGGGGCCAGGCCCCACAGCCGCGTCCAGTCCGTGCCGGTCAGGATGCCACAGAACAAAATCGCGCCCAGGATGGCCAACAACACGCCGCAGCCGCAGCCGCTGCACGAGCAGCCGCGCCCGAAACCGAAGCGGGCCTGGAGCCAGTCGAAGACCCGGTTGAGCAGGAACAACTCCAGCAAACCGGCCAGGCAGCCCTGACGATCGTCGCGCATAGTCCCTCCCCACGGAAACAAAAGGAGATGACGCGCCGTGAAACGCGTCATCTCCTTCTACGCACACTGGCGGCGGCGGTTGTGGTCAGCCCGCGGCCGGCACCGGCCCGCGTTCCGGCTCGACCTCAGATTGTTTGAAGCGGATCTCACCCGCCTGGTGAGGATACAGGCCGATCTTGTCGGCGTAGAAGTCGCGCATGAACTGCAGGTCCTTCTCCGCGTCTCCGGTCGGCCAGAACACCGGCCCCAGCCCGGCCCGGCGCTGGCCGTAGTCGATATAGGCCGGCACGATCGGGACGCGCGCGCCGAGCGCGATGTGATAGAAGCCGGACTTCCAGTACTTGGCCTTGCTGCGCGTGCCCTCCGGCGTGATCACCAGCATCAGCCGCTCGTGCTGGCCGAAGGCCGCCACCATCTGCTCGACCGCGTTGAACTGAGAGCGCCGGTTGATGCCGACGCCGCCCAGCCAGCGCAGGAACGGCCCCAACACCGGCCAGCGCAGCGCCGAGTCCTTCACCATGAACCCGTATGGCCAGTTCGTCAGCAGGCCCAGGGCGTGCGCCGCGAACATGCCGTAGGGCACGTCCCAGTTGGACGTATGCGGGTGGACGATGAGCACGAACTTGGGGAAATCCGGGAGTTCGCCTTCCACCCGCCAGCCGATCAGCCGGATGAAGAACTGGAAGAAGCGCTGGATCGGGCGGGTCCCCAGGGACGATTTGCGAAGGACAGAAATATCAGGCATGGGCGCAAGTATAGCGGCGAATCAGAAGAGGAAAGTTAGGCTTCTGCTGGCTAAAACACGGTCGCCGGACCAGGGAGGCGGACGATTGTGAGGCCTTAACAGCAATTTTGGTGCGCCTTATGGGAGATTGTCGTAACGCTCGACGCCCGGCAGCTTGAGGACAAAATCTGCGCCGAAGGCCGCCGCAGGCGTGGTGGCGCCGCTGATCCCGCCGGCGAGGACGCGTTCAACGCAGGCGACGGACGCCAGCACCGTCAGTTGATAGGCCTCTGGCGTGACGAGCCAGGCCTGGCGCTCGGCGCCGTGCTCGCCGCTGGCGCGCGCCCAGACATACGCGTGAGCGGTCCGGCGCCGTTGGGCATCCGGCCCGGTGACCGTGCGCCCGACCCAGGCCTGCGCCAGGGCCCGCACCGGGCGCAGGCGGGCCGCCCATTGGGCCAGCGGCCCCGCCCAACGCGCTGTTTCCACCAGCCGGCGCGGGAAGCTCAGATAGGTGGTGATGTTCGGCACCCCGGTCGAACGGTAAGCGGTCGCCAGGTCACCCCAGGTCGCAATCAGCGCGCTGCGCTCGCGGCTTGTCTGGCCGCCGGGCTGGGCAAACCGAATCCGGCGCGCGCCCGAGCCCACCGGCCGACTCACCAAGTGGCCATTGCGCCGCACCAGGGCGCCCCGGCTGAGGTGCTCCAGCGCGCTCTTGGCGGTGCCGGCGCTCACACCGCTCGTCCCCGCCACCGCAATCTCCAGCGCCGTCACGCTCGGCAGTTGTTCAGCCACGTACTTGGCCAGGCAGTCGCTGGGGACCACGTCGAAGCCGACCCCGGACATGACGGCCACGCCGGCCCGGCGGGCCTCGGCGTCCAGGCCGAGTGTGTGCTCGAAGACCGGCACCTCGCCAGTGATATCCAGGTAATGGGCGCGATTCCGCAGGCACGCCCGCACCATCGGGGCCGCGGTCTGCGCGAACGGCCCGGCGGCGTGCAAGACCAGGGCGACCTCGGCCAGCATCCGGTCCAGGGCGGCTTCATCCCGCAAGCCCGCGACGCGGTACTCCAGCCCGAGGCGCCCGGCCAACGCCCGCAGCTTGGCCTCCGACCGGCCGGCCAGCACCGGCCGATGTCCCTTGGCCACCGCGGCCTCGGCGATCAACACGCCGGTGTAGCCGGTAGCGCCGTAGATCAACCACTTCTCCTGCGTCATCACCATCTCCTTGCCAGCCGGCCGCGAGTGTCAGGCGGGCAAAGCCAGACTTACGCCACGCACCCTGCCAGCGCCAGTGACTCACAGGCGAGGGGTCGCACGTGCCCGCTCCCGGTTCCAGCGCTGTTCCCGGCAAAACATCTATCTGTGGATGAGGTTGCCCGTTGACGCCCTTCAGCGCGCGGGCTACACTCAATCCAAACCGAACGCATGTTCTCAGTCCTGGACCCTACCTTGCGCAAATACGCCCACCTACGCGAGAAAGCCCTGGCCCTGCGCCGCCAGGGCCAAACGCTCACCGAGATATGCGCCCGCCTGGCGCTCAGCAAGTCGACGGTGCATTCCTGGATTCGTGGACTGCCCATCGCGCGCCGCTCAACGTGGCGGACCCCCGCGCAACGCCTGGGGACACGAGCCATGCAGGCGAAGTACGCCGCGTTGCGGCAGGCCTGGTACGACGAGGCGCTCCGCGCGGCGCCTGAGACTTTGCAGGACCTGGCCCTGAGAGATTTCACCGTGTTGTACGCGGCCGAAGGCTCCCGAAGGGATCGGAACCAGGTGGCCCTGTGCAACTCCAACCCGGCTATTCTGCAGATCGCCCAAGCGTGTATTGCGCGTCTCAGCCACAATCCCAAGCGTTACTACCGCCTGCAATGTCACCAGGACGATGACGAGGCGTCTCTAAAGCAGTTCTGGGCCGGGTGCTTGCAGATCGACGCCGCCCAGATCCGCGTGATGCGCAAATCCAATGCCGGCGCACTTCACGGCCGCCAATGGCGCTCACAACACGGCGTGCTCACCATCCAGGTCAATGACACTCGCTTACGATGTATAATCCAAGCCTGGATGGATTACCTGGCCCAGCAATGGTCCACGCCAGTCGACGGGGCGTAGCTTAGCCCGGTAAAGCGCGCGGTTTGGGACCGCGAGACCGCCGGTCCGAGTCCGGCCGCCCCGACAAAGCGAAAGGCGACTCAGCCGAGTCGCCTTTCGTATTTCTCACTCCGCGCAACGGATCAGGCTGCTGCCGGCTGGCCGACCGCGACGGCCACGGGCTCGCTGCGCTGGAAGCGCATGCCCTCGCCCTCGATCCAGTCCACGGTGACGGTGTCGCCGGATTTGACCTCGCCCTGCAGCATCTTCACCGACAGCGGGCTCTCGACGTATTTCTGCAAAGCCCGGCGCAGCGGGCGCGCGCCAAAGGCCGGGTCGAAGCCCTCGCGCGCCAGCCACTTGCGGGCCGCGTCGGTGAGCAGCACCGTCACCTGGCTCTCGCCCAGGCGGTCGCGGATTTCCTTCATCTGCAGGTCGACGATCTTCTCCACGTCCTCCACCGTCAGCGGCTTGAACGTGATGATCTCGTCGATGCGGTTGAGAAACTCCGGCCGGAAGGTGGCCTTGAGGGCGCGCTCGATCTTGTCGTTATTGGCGTCCTCGCCGGCGCCGTCGTCGCCGCGGCGCAGGAAGCCCAGGCTGCCGGACTTGCGCACGAACTCGGTGCCCAGGTTGGAGGTCATGATAATGACGGTGTTGCGGAAGTCCACCACGCGGCCCTGGCCGTCGGTCAGGCGGCCGTCGTCCAGGATCTGCAGCAGCGCGTTCCAGACGTCCTGGTGGGCCTTCTCGATCTCGTCGAAGAGCACCACGCGGTACGGGCGCCGGCGCACGGCCTCGGTCAGCTGCCCGCCCTCGTCGTAGCCCACATAGCCGGGCGGCGCGCCGAACAGCCGGCTGACCGTGTGCTGCTCGCGGTACTCGCTCATGTCCACGCGCACCAGCGCGTCTTCGTCGTCGAACATGAACTCAGCCAGCGCCTTGGCCAGCTCGGTCTTGCCCACGCCGGATGACCCCAGGCAGATGAAGGACCCGATCGGGCGCTTGGGGCTCTTCAGACCGGCGCGCGCGCGGCGGATGGCGTCGGCGATGGCGCGCACGGCCTCGTCTTGGCCGATGATGCGCTCGTGCAGGCGCTCCTCCATGTGCAGCAGCTTCTGGGCCTCCGTCTCCATCATCTGGTTGAGCGGGATGCCCGTCCACTGCGAGACCACCTCGGCGATGTCCTTCTCGTCCACCACCTCATCCAGGTGGTGTTCCTTCTCCCAGGCGTCCCGCTTCTCCTTGAACTCAGTCTCGATGCGCAGGCGCTCGGCCTTTTTGGAGGCGGCCCGCTCGTAGTCGCGCGTCAGGCCGGCCTGCTCCTCCTCCGCCGTCAGTTTCTCGATGGCGGTCTTCATCTCCTTCAGCTCGGCCGGCAGCGAGTACAAGGCCACGCGCAGCTTGGCGGCGGCCTCGTCCATCAGGTCGATGGCCTTGTCCGGCAGGCGGCGCTCGGTGACGTAGCGCTGCGAGAGCTTGGCGGCCGCCACCAGGGCGGCGTCCGAGAACGTCACCTTGTGGTGGGCCTCGTAGCGGTCGCGCAGGCCGCGCAGCATCTGGATCGTGTCGTCCACGTTCGGCTCGTCCACATAGACGGGCGCGAAGCGGCGCTCCAGGGCCGGGTCCTTCTCGATGTGCTTGCGGAACTCGTCCAGCGTGGTGGCGCCGATGCACTGCAGCTCGCCGCGCGCCAGGGCCGGCTTGAGCATGTTGCTGGCGTCCATGGCGCCCTGGGCGGCGCCGGCGCCCACCACCGTGTGCAGCTCGTCGATGAACAGGATGATGTCGCCCTCGGCGCGCTGCACTTCCTCGATGGCGGCCTTCAGGCGCTCCTCGAACTCGCCCCGGAAGCGCGAGCCCGCGATCATGGCGCCCAGGTCCAACTGGTGGACGCGTTTGCCCGAGAGGATCTCGGGCACGTCGTTGTCGGCGATTTTCTGGGCCAGGCCCTCCACGATGGCGGTCTTGCCCACGCCGGCCTCGCCAATCAGCACCGGGTTGTTCTTGGTGCGCCGGCTGAGCACCTGGATGACGCGCAGGATCTCGCTATCGCGCCCGATGACCGGGTCCAGCTTGCCGGCCTTGGCGAAGGCCGTCAGGTCGCGCGAGTACTTCTCCAGCGTGCGGTAGCGCGTCTCGGCCTGCGGGTCGGTGACGCGCTGGCCGCCGCGGATATCCTTGACGGCGTCCAGGACGCGGTCTTTGGTGACGCCGGCCTCGGCCAGGATGCGGGCCACGGCCGTGTTGCGCTCCGAGAGGATCGCCAAGAAGAGGTGCTCGGTGGAGATGTACTCGTCCTTGAGCCGGCTGGCCTCGTCGTTGGCCAGGTCCACGATGCGCTTGACGCGCGGCGTGATGAAGACCTGGCCGGTGCCGCCCGAGCCGTAGACGGCGCCGCGCGGCGAGGCGCGCAGCACATCGTCCAGGCGGCGCTTGATGAACTCCTGGTCCACGCTCATGCGCTCCAGGATCTGCGGGATCACGCCCTCCGGCTGTTCCAGCAGCGCCAGCAGGATGTGCTCGGTGTCCACCTGGGTGTGGCCGTAGCGCTGCAGGATCTCATACGCGCGGGCGGCGGCATCCTGGGCGCGCTCGGTAAAACGATCAAAACGCATCATAGTTGACGTCCTTTAGACGAAAGCCGGCGAACGAGAGCGGCGCCGGAGAAGCGGGCGCGCGCCTTTCGTCCAGTGTCATTCGCCGTTGGTCGCTCCCAAAACCTGCCGGGTCACCGTAATCTCGAAGACCGCGCCATAGTCGGCGTCGGCGGTGATGTCCCAGTCGAACTTGGCCTGGAACTTGCGGACGGCGGCCTCGGGCGGCACCACGCGCCGGGCCGTGCCCTCCACGACATAGGGGTGATCGCCGTCTTCCAGGGCCAGCGCCACGCGCGGATTGGCTTGCAAGTTTCTGGCCTTAACGCTGTGAGGCGAAGTGCAGATGTACCAGCGCCCGTCGGCCACCACAAACCAAATCGGCACGAGGTGCGGCCGGCCATCTGGCCGGACGGTGGCCAGCCAGAGGTTGCGCGCCTGCTCAAGCCGCTGCGAGTCTGACATCATCCTGGAAAATTATACTGCCAGACCGGGCTGGCTTTCAGGAACAGTATCCGGACGCCAGATTAGATTTGTATTGGCGCGCCGGCCTGCCCGAACGGGCGGGGCAGCGCCGGCCCTTACAACGTGAACTCACCCGCCGCCTGGCCGTTCACCCAAACCGAGTACGTCCCGGCCGGGTACTGCTCCAGCGGTACGCTGACCTGGAACGGCTCCAGCACCTGGGTGCAGATCTCGCCCGGATCGACGACCGAGTACACGTCCACCTGGATGCGGTTCTGAGCATCCGGCGCGGCCACGGCCACGCGCAGTTGATGACACGGCGTGGGCAGCGTGCCGGTCAGGGCCAGCCGGATCTGCGGCGGGAAGCTCTCCAAGACCAGCAGCGTCTGCTCGTCGATGAAGGCCTGGCCGCGGGTGAGCGCGGCGTCGCCGGGTTGGGGCTGATAGGGCGGTGGCAGCGCCGGCGCCTGGGGTCCGCCCGGCGTGGCCGCCACCGGCTGATCGGGCGCGGCTGGCGTGGCGGTGGGCGTGGTTGGTGGATGGGTGGGTGTGGTCGGCAGCGCCGCCGGGCTGCACGCGCCCAGCAGCAGGGCTGCGCTCAACAGCCAGGCCCGGAAGTTTGTTGGCAAAAACATGGCATCCTCCTCACTCTGGTCCTCAGTCCTGGATTAAGACGGCTCCGGCCGCGGTGCGGGTTCCCGGCCGGCCAGGGTGTTAAAATACGCCCGATGAGCGCCTCCTCCGTCTTCGTCCGCGGCCGCCTCTCGCCGCGCAACACCGACCGCCTGCGCGCGCTGTTCCTGTTCCTGTTCCGGCTGTTCGCGCGGCTGGAGATCCGCGGCCAAGAGCGGCTCCCGGCCGGCGGCTGCCTCGTCTGTCCCAACCACCTGAGCCGCTTCGACGGTCCACTGGTCTTCAGCGTCCTGCCCGGCCGCGCCGTGACGGCCTTCGCCGGCGACACCTATCGCGCCCGGCCGTTCTTCCGGTTCATCCTGGAGATGGTGGACGTGATCTGGGTCCACCGCGGCGCCATCGGTCCATCCACCATCAAAGCCGCGCTCCAGGCCCTGCGCGCGGGCCGGATCCTGGGCGTGGCGCCGGAGGGCACGCGCAGCCCCACCCACGCCCTGCAGCGCGGCAAGACCGGCGCCGCGGCCCTGGCCGTCGCCGCCGGTGTGCCCATCGTGCCGCTGGCTGTCACCAACACCGACCAGTTGGCCGCGGCCATGCGGCGCTGGCCGTGGGGCGGCCGGATTGACATCACCGTCCAGTTCGGGGAGCCGTTCACGCTGCCCGCGCCCGAGCCAGGCACACCCCGCGCCCAAAAACTGGACGAGTACACGGACGAGATTATGTGCCGGATCGCGGCGCTCCTGCCGGCCCATTACCACGGCGTGTACGCCGACCACCCGCGCCTAGCCGCCCTGCGCGCCGCCGCAGCCTGAGCGCCGCCCCCGCAACTTCGCCCCTGCCCCTGCGTATTACCCAATGCCTGGCCTCACTGCGCGGGCCGGCTGACCGGAAAACCACGTCACGGCGGCTGTTTCTCCCCAATGGGACCCCACCGGGACACTCGACACTCAAGGAGCCAACGACTATGTCACGCCTCTTAGCGGTCATCGCGGCCCTGGCCCTGGCGGCCCTGGCCTGCGGCCCGAACCTGCCCAACCTCAACGTGCCGGTGGAGCGGATCACGCCCGGCCCCACCGAGACCTTCACCATCGACGAGGCGCGCCCGGACGGCGACACCGTGATGGACGTGACGCTCGCGCTCGGCGCCGGCAACTTCACCCTCACCGGCGGCGCCGAGGGGCTGGCGTCCGGCACGGTGGAGTACAACGTCGCCGACTGGAAACCCGAGGTCACGCGCACCGACGACGCGCTGACGATCAAGCAGCAGTTCGCGCAGGACAATACGCTGCGTATCCCCGAGGGCGACCTGCTGAACAAGTGGGATGTGCAGCTCGGCGCTGGGCCCATGCGCCTGGAGATCATGGCCGGCGCCTACGAGGGCGAGATGGACCTGAGCGGGCTGGCCCTGCAGCGGCTGACCATCAGCGACGGCGCCAGCACCAACACCGCGGTCTTCGACGAAGTCAACCCGGAGGAGATGTCGCTGCTCAAGTACACCACCGGCGCCTCCACGGTGGAGCTGACCGGCCTGGCCAACGCCAACTTCGCGGAGATGATCTTCGAGGGCGGCGCCGGCACCTACACGCTGGACTTCTCCGGCGAGCTGCAGCGCGACGCCCGCGTGACGGTGCGCGCCGGCGTCTGCACGCTGACCATCGTCGTCCCGCCCGGCACCCAGGCCGAGGTCAGCAAGTCCGGGGCGATCACCACGGTCAAGACCGAGGGCACCTGGTCCACCAGCGGTGACACCTACACGGTGAGCGGCTCCGGCCCGCTGCTCAAGATCGACGTCGAGATGGGCCTGGGCACGCTCAACCTGATCAGCAAGTAAGCGCCCGCCGCCTCCAAATAAAACCGCCCGGCTCAACACCGGGCGGTTTCGCGTTAAGGAGCGGGCGCGGCCGGCGGCTCAGTGCCGCCGTAGAGCTGGCGGTGCACGGCGCTGAGCGCGCGCACCTGTTCGTCGGCGTGGTAAGACGAGCGCACCAGCGGCCCGCACTCGGCCCACTTGAAGCCCAGGCCCAGGGCGTAGTCCCTGATCTCGGTGAACTCGGCCGGCGTGTAGTAGCGCTCGATCGGCAGGTGCTTGCGCGACGGCTGGAGGTACTGGCCGACCGTCAGGATGTCCACGCCCCAGGCGCGCAGATCGGCGACGACGGCCTTGACCTCGTCCATGGTCTCGCCCAGGCCCAGCATCAGCCCGCTCTTGGTGAGCACGTCCGGGTCCAGCGCCTTGGCGTTGGTGAGCGTGGCCTGCGTCCAGGCATAGTTGTCCTGCGGCTGGACCTTCTTGAACAGCCGCGGCACGGTCTCGACGTTGTGGTTAAGGATCTCCGGCCGGGCCTCCATGACAATCTGGAGCGCCTCGCGGCTGCCCTTGAAATCGGGGATGAGCACCTCGATGGAGCAGCCCGGCTGCAGCTCCCGGATGCGCCGGATGACCATGGCAAAGATGGGGGCGCCGCCGTCCGGGCGTTCGTCGCGGTTGACGCTGGTGATGACGGCGTGGCGCAGGTGCATGGCCTGCACGGCCTGGGCCACGCGCTCCGGCTCGGCCCAATCCAGGGCCGCCGGCCGGCCGTGCTTGATATCGCAGAAGCCGCACGAGCGCGTGCACACGTCGCCCATCATCAGGAAGGTGGCGGTGCCGTGCCCCCAGCACTCGCCCAGGTTCGGGCAGAAGGCCTCCTCACACACGGTGTGCAGGGTCTTGGCCCGCATCAGGTCTTTGAGCTTCTCGTACGTCTCGCCGCCGGGGGCGCGCACTTTGATCCACTCCGGCCGGCGCTGCGGGCGCGGCTGGCTCTGGATCTCGTCGGGCCGGATGATCCGGTCGCGGGTAGGTTCAGTGATCGGCATACGTCTCTCCTGGGGGAAATTCTACGCGACTTTGGCGATTTTGTACGGTCCGGCCGCCGGGCGTGGTAGACTCCCCGGTAGACCCGCTTTACCAACATCGCTCACCCTTCGCGAGGTTCCTCTTATGCAACGTGTCGCCGTGCTTGGCCTGGGCCTGATGGGCACCGGGATCGCGCGCAATCTCCTGAAAGCTGGACATCCCCTGACGATCTACAACCGCACCGCCGCCAAGGCCCAGCCGCTCCTGGCCGAGGGCGCGCGCTGGGCGGCGACGCCGCGGGCCGCGGCTGAGGCCGCCGACGTCGTGATCAGCGTCGTCGCCGACGACACGGCCTCGCGCGCGGTCTGGCTGGGCGAAGAAGGCGCCTTCGCCAGCCTGCGCCCGGGCACCGTGGTCGTGGAGTGCGCCACCCTGTCGCTGGAGTGGGTCGGCGAATGGTACGCCCAGGCTTGGGCGCGCGAGGCCCAGGCCGTGGATGCGCCGCTGTTTGGCAGCAAGGGGGCGGCCGCCGACGGCAGCGTGGCGCTGTATGTGGGCGCGGAGCCGGAGGCGTTCGCGGCCGCGCTGCCGGTGCTGCGCGCCTTCACCAGCTCCGTCACGCGCCTTGGCCCGCCCACCGCCGGCGCGGTCTACAAGCTGATCAACAACATGATGGCGGGCGTCCACCTGGCGGTCCTGGGGGAGGCGGTGGCCTTGGCGGAGCGAGCCGGCCTGGACATGGCGGCCGTGGCCCAGGCCATCAGCACCGGCGCCGCCAGCAGTCCCATGGCGAAGGGCCGGCTGCCCCTGGTACTGGGCCGCCGCTATGACGACGTGCTCTTCGCGCTGCGCTGGATGCACAAGGATCTGAGCTACGCCCTGCGCCTCGGCGAGGCCCTGGAGATTCCGTTGCCCACCGCCGCTGCCGCGCGCGAGCTCTTCCGCATGGGCCTGCAGCGCGGCCTGGGCGATCTGGATTGCTCGGCCGAGGCCGAGGTCGTGCGCGGCTCTTGACGCCGAAACGCTGACCCACGGCCGCTCGGCGGCGGTCTGGCTGCGTGTCGGCCGTGGTCAGTTTTCTCCCCACCAAGGAATAGCCCCTTATGAATTACCGTCGTCTGGGCAGCGCCGGCCTCAAGGTCAGCGAGCTGTCGTTTGGATCCTGGGTCTCGTTCAAGAACCAGCTGGGCGAAGACACCGCCCTGGAGTGTATGCGCGCCGCCTACGAGGCCGGCGTCAACTTCTTCGACAACGCCGAGGCCTACGCCAACGGCGCTTCGGAGGAGATCATGGGCGCCGTCCTCAAACGCCTCGGCTGGCCGCGCGAGACGTACGTCATCTCCACCAAGCTCTTCTGGGGCCTCGGCGGCGACGTCGTCAACGCCAAGAACACGCTCAACCGCAAATACCTGCTGCAGGCCATCGATGGCTCGCTCCGCCGCCTGCAGCTCGATTTCGTCGACCTGCTCTTCTGCCACCGCCCGGACCCGGAGACGCCGGTGGAGGAGACGGTGCGCGCCATGCACGATATCATCACCCAGGGGAAGGCCCTGTACTGGGGCACGTCCGAGTGGAGCGCCGACCAGATCATGGCGGCCTGGCAGATCGCCGAGCGCCACCACCTGCACAAGCCGCAGATGGAACAGCCGCATTACAACATGTTCGTGCGCGAGCGCGTGGAGAAGGAGTACGCGCGGCTGTACAAGGAGATCGGGCTCGGCACGACGACCTTCAGCCCGCTGGCCTCCGGCCTGCTCTCCGGCAAGTACAACGCCGGCATCCCGGCCGACAGCCGCGCCGCGCTGCCCGGCTATGAGTGGCTGCGCGACCGCGCCACCGATCCGGCCCGCCTGGACAAGGTGCGCGCCCTGGCGCCCATCGCCGCCGACCTGGGCGGCACCCTGGCCCAGCTGGCGCTGGCCTGGTGCCTGAAGAACCCCAACGTCAGCACCGTCATCACCGGCGCCAGCCGCGTCGCCCAGGTGCACGAGAACATGCAGGCGCTGGAGATTGCGCCCAAGCTCACGCCAGATGTCCTGGCCCGCATCGAGCAGGTGCTCGGGAACAAGCCGCAGTAGCCATGCAAGTCATCAGCGTCAACGTCGGCGTCCCGGAGACGCTCACTTATTTCGATAAGGAAGTGCTGACCGGCGGGCGCAAGCTCCCGGTGGCGCAGGCCGAACTGACCCAGACGGGCTTCGTCGGCGATGGCCAGGCCGACCTGAAGAACCACGCCGGCCCGGACAAAGCCGCCTGCGTATACGTCTTTGACCACTATCCGTACTGGGAGAGCTGGCTGGGCGGGCCGCTGGAACCCGGCGCCTTCAGCGAAAACCTGACCATCGCCGGCGTCCGTGAGACCGAGGTCGGCCTGGGCGACGTCTGGCTGATCGGCCCGGCGCGCGTGCAGGTGAGCCAGCCGCGCCAGCCCTGCAGCAAACTGGCCGGCAAACGCGGACGGCGCGAGTTGCCGGAGCACATCCACGCCACCGGCTTCAGCGGCTTCTACCTGCGCGTGCTGGCGCCGGGCCTGATCCGCGCCGGCGACCCGGTCACCGTCCTGGAACGCCACCCGGCCGGGGTGACGGTGCAGTTCGTCAACGAACTACTCTACAAGCAGCGCACCGAGCGCGCCGACTTCGAGCGCGCCCTGGCCGTGGAGGCCCTGTCCGAGGCCATCCGCCGTCAACTGCTCAAGAGGTTGAGCCCTTGACCACACCGACGACTGACCAGATCCGCGAGTTCGTCATCGCCGGGCACGGGAATCTGCCCCAAGTGCAGGCGCTGCTGGCGGAGACGCCGGCGCTGCTGAACCTGGCCTACGCCTGGAGCGAAACCGATCATGAGACCGCCGTCCAGGCCGCCGCCCATGTCGGCAGCGCGCCGACGGCCGAATACCTGCTGGCCCAGGGCGCGCCGTTGGCCATCCCGACGGCCGCCATGCTCGGCCGGCGCGCGGAGGTGGACCGGCTGCTGGCCGAGGATCCGGCCCGCCTCGCGGAACGCGGCGCGCACGGCATTCCGCTCCTGGCGCATGCCGCCTTCAGCGGCGATGCTGCCCTGGTGGCGGACCTGTATGCCCGCGGCGCGCGCGAGGGGGCGGCGCTGGCGTTGAGCAACGCCGCCGCGAGCGGGCATCTGGAGGTGGTGCGCTGGCTAGCCGACCACGCCGCGCCGGACCTGGCCTGGAGGAACTGGCAGGATAAGACGCCGCTGACCGTGGCGGCCGAGGCCGGCCACGCCGCCGTGGCCGAATTCCTGCGCAGCCGCGGCGCGCCGGCGTAAGCGCCCGTCCCCGCCTGCAAACGCCGCACCTTAAAAGACGGCGGCCGGGTCGCGCGCTGGCGCCCGGCCGCCGTTTGTTTTTTCGAGCCAGTCCCTTCAGCCCGCTTGCGCCAGCAAACGCTGCTCGTGCGCGAGCGTCTCCTGCAGCCCGGCGCGCAGCGGCCGCGGCTCCCAGCCCAACTCACGCCGGGCCTTGGCGTTGTCGCCGATATAGGTGACGCCGGCGATGATGCGCAGACCCTCGGCCGTGTAGCTTTCGGGTACTGGCAGGATCTTCTCTACCACGCCCATCACGCCCGAGAGCGCCTTGAAGACGCCGGGCGGCGCGGCGCGCGGCGCCGGGACGCCCGTGAGCGACTCGGCGATCTGCAGCGCTTCCACCATCGTGTGCGTCGGCCCGCAGACGAAGTAGTTCTGCCCCGCCTGGCCTTTCTCCAGCGCCAGGACATGGCCGTGGGCGATATCGTCCACGTGGCCCCAGGAAAAGGCCGTCTGCTGCGGGACCACGGGCAGTTGCCGCCGCAGATATTGGATCAGCGTTGTACGCACGCTGCTGGTATCGCCGGGGCCGTAGACCAGGCCGGGTTGGACGATGACCAGCGGCAGCCCCTTGGCGATGAAGGCTTCGGCGATCTCGTGCGCCACCGCCTTGGTGCGGTCGTATTCGCTCAGGTGCTGCGTGCCGCTGAAGTGATAGCTTTCGTCCACGCGCCGGCCGCCGGTGTCTGAGTTGACGGCCAGCGTGCTGGTGTACACGCCTTTGCGCACGCCCAACGCCTGCATCACCTCCAGCACGTTTTGACTACCGGACACTTTTCATAAACGAGTGACGGCCACCACTTTCAGGTAAGC
>ERZ761602.486-NODE-486-length-86575-cov-304.396452_pt1 | contig 86575 bp, 73 predicted proteins | sample MGYA00512165_ERZ761602 | MGnify/ENA primary metagenome ERZ761602 (study PRJEB28899, sample SAMN02445085) | bioreactor sludge metagenome | biome: EBPR sludge; isolation source: Thorneside wastewater treatment plant | place: Australia: Brisbane, Thorneside...
GTCACTCCGGGAACTCCGACTCTGGAGGGGGTGCGGGGGAGACTTCCCCCGCCGCGCGCAGCGCGGCCGCCGGGTGGATCAGGTGACCCGGACGAACCGGGCGTAGCGACCGCTTGCCGGATTCCACGATTGCCTGCGGAACACGGACATGGCATGCCGGCATTGAGCACGCCACTCCGCTTGCGTACAATAAAGCGTACAAGAACACTGGAATCCCGTCATGGACGCCATCAGCTACAGCGCCGCGCGCGCCAACCTCGCCCGGACGATGGACCGCGTCTGTGACGACCACGAGCCGCTGATCATCACCCGCAACGGTGAGCCATCGGTCGTCATGCTCTCGCTCGATGACTACCGGGCGCTCGAAGAAACGGCCTACTTGCTGCGCAGCCCAGCGAACGCGAGGCGGCTGCTGGACGCGGCAGCGCAACTGGCTGAAGGAAAGGGCAGTGAGCGGGAACTGCTCTGATGCGACTGGTGTTCGCCGACACGGCCTGGGACGACTACCTCCACTGGCAGAAGCACGACCGCAAGATGGCCGAGCGGATCAACAGGCTGATCCAGGAAGTGATGCGCGAACCCTTTGCCGGCGTCGGCAAGCCCGAGCCGCTGCGACACGCGTTGTCGGGTTTCTGGTCACGCCGGATCACCGACGAGCACCGCATGGTGTACCGTGTCGACGGTGAAGATCTCCTGATTGCGCAGCTTCGCTACCACTACTGAGCTTCTTGGCCCATTCGATCCCGCGACGCAGCGGCTGAACGCCCGCTAGCGGGCGGCGGGGGAAGTCTCCCCCGCACCCCCTCCAGAGTCGGAGTTCCCGGAGTGACAGAGTGCAGAGGGAGCAGAGATCAGAGCGGAAGAACAGGGGAAGAACGCAACACCACGCGAAAACCGAGGTTGACATTGCGGTAGTCCGGGGGAGTCCTGAGGCGGATGCCACAGCGCGCAAGGTCCCGGTGATTGTCCCACGAGCCGCCGCGCACGACCCGCAGCACCTCATCGCCAGCCCGGAGATCCTCCCGACGAGGATCGTCGATCGGGTACGGATAACCGAAGTCCGGCTTCCCGAAGTCGGTACCCCAGAGGCTGCGCGTCCACTCCCAGACGTTGCCCGCCATGTCGTGCAGGCCATGGCCGTTGGCGGCGAAGCAGCCGACGACCGACGTGTCGCCGATCCCCGAACCTCCATGATTCGCGCGCCTGCCGTCGCCGTCATCGGCCTCGTCACCCCACGGAAACGCCGCTCCGCGCAAGCCGCCGCGCGCCGCCTTCTCCCACTCGAGTTCGCTCGGCAGCGCCACCCGCCAGCCCTGCTCGCGAACCAGCGCGGCGACATGACTGCCGGCGAGCGCCGGCGACGTTGCGAGCATCTCGTTGAGCCAGTCGCACCAGGCCAATGCCTCGTGCCAGCTCACCCACCGCACCGGCCGGCTGTCGGGGTCAGCGAGCGCATCCGTGTCGCCAATCGCAAAACCGGTCGCCGCGACGAAGGCGCGAAACTGCGCGACGGTCACCGGGTAGCGGGCGATGTGGAACTCGCGCGTCGGCGTCGGCAGCTCGTTGATCTCGTCGTCGTAAACCTCGCCACCTGCGATGCGCGCGACCCGGTCGCGATCCACGCTGCGCGTACCGATGACGAAATCCGGGTCGGCAGCGATGCGCACGAAACCAAGCATCTCGTCAGCCGGCAGGAAAAAGCGCTGCGCATCGAAGCGCGGATCGCCGAGCTGCGCCAGCCGGTCGCCGGCGCGCGCGCGCAGCACCGCCCGCGCGCCGGCGAGTGTGTCGGCGTCGTCGAGCAGCGTGACGATGCGTCGCGCGCAATCGGCGCGCAGCGGCTCGCCGCTCTCGCGCCACTCGAGCGCCGCCGTCGCCGCCAGCTCGGCGGCGGCGAAGCGCGCGTCGGCGTCGTCACCGGCATCGGCCAGCGCGCGCAACAGCTCGCGCGCCGAACGCGCGGCGTGCGTCGCCTGGTAACCGCCGAGCAGCAGGATCGGCTCACGCCACCACGGGTCAGTCAGCCGGCCGGCGAGAAAATCGAGCATCCGCTCGCGCGACTCGCGACCGGTGACTTCGCTGAGGTAGCGGGCGACGAGGAATTCCTGCAGCGCGAGGTGCAGGAAGCGGTACGCGCCGTCGCGCTCCTCGAGGACGCTGCCGCGCTGCCGTGCCTGGCGCAGGAAGTCGTCGATTCGCGGCAGGAACTCGGCTTCGCCGCGCAGGATCGCGCGCAGCGCCGGCTCCTCGATCTCGCGCCCCTGGTCGGCGCCCTGCTGGTGCATGTGGAAGGCGAGATGCTGCGCCATGTCGCGGTACAGCATCCAGTCGAGCGACAGCTCGCGCTTGTCGGTCTCGTCATGACCGTAATCGACCTGCAGCAGCGCGTTGATCGCCTTGTCGAAGAGGTCGGCACGCTGGTCGGGCAGCGTGCGGTTGTTGAGGTGGACGATGAGCAGCAGCCGCACCAGAAGCGGGCTGTCGACGAGCCGCGGCGCGCCCTCGCCGAGCCGCCGCCGGCGGTCGGCCTCGAGCCGGATGATGCCGGCGAGGAGGTCCTCGCTGCGCTCGTTCCGGCGGACGCTGTCCTGTGGATGGATGCAGGCGTACGCCTGGCGCACCATCGGCACGACGTGCTCGTCGTGGTCGAGCGGCTGCACGTCGATCTGCCGGAAATCGCCGCCGAGCGCGGTGCCACCGCTGCGCCAGGCGATCGTCCGGCAGGTGACGACGACGCGCATCGCCCGCCGGCCGCCGACGAGGTTCTCGACCGACTGGCGGACTTCGGCGCGCTCGCCCTCGTTCGCCACTTCGTCAAGCCCGTCGAGCAGCAGCAGGACGTTGTTCCCTTCGTTGAGCAGGCGGACGAAGAAGTCGTCCGGCAGCTCGAACGGCGCCTCGCGGCTGATCAGGTGATGCGAGATGAAGTGCGCCAGGGTGCGTTCGCGCGCCGGCGCGCCGGCCGGCAGGTGGCGCCGATGGCGGGCAAACGCGGCGAGCGGGACGAAAATCGGCAGCGGCAGCTCGGCCGGCGCCAGCCTCAGCCCGAGGCGCGAGCGCACCGGCTCGGCTTCGCCGGCGAGCAGCGACGAAGTGAGGGCCCAGGCGATGTGCAGCAGGACCGTCGTCTTGCCGCAGCCCGGACCGCCGATGATCGCCAGGCGATTGCCGAGGGCAAGCACCTCGCTCAGCGCGAGGTCGGTCGCGCCACCCGTCCACGGGTCGCCGCCGGCGCGATCGCCCGCCTCTTCCGCCCCGCGCCGGAGGGACTGGCGTGCCAAGGCCTCGGGCCCGGCCTCGCCCGGCGGCACCTGCCGGTCGCCGAGCGGGCGCAGCGAGCGCGCGCGCAGCGGCACGTAGGCGGTATCGAGCGGCAGGGCGACGACCGGCGATGCACCCGAGCGCTCGATCCCGCGCAGCTCGATGCTCTGCGTGCGCTCCTGCAGCCAGGCGAGATAGGCACCCACCTGGCTGGCGAGCAGGCGCTTGCCAGCCGCATCGCCGCCGCCGGTGCCGTAGTAGTTGCTGACGATCTGCGTCTGGATGATCGTGCCGCTGTGGTCGCCACCGATCTTGACCGACCCGGCGCCGAGCGCGTCGCCGGTACCCTGCGCGACCGCGCCGGCACCGCTGAGCTCGGCCTGCCGCGCGCCGGCGGCAGGCGGCGCCGTTGGCAGCGCTTGCCCGCCGCCGCGGTCGGTCGCGCTCGCGCCGGCGGCGATCGCCGCGGCGAGGGCCTCGAAGGTTGCGGCGTCGATGAACCCGGCGGCCAGCGCCTGCCGCAGACCTTCGATCGCTGGCTGGTCATTCTCGCTCACTTCTCGTCCTTCCGTGCCGGGTAGGTGGGCGCATCAAAGCACATCTGAACCGGCCTGCCAATTGAGTAACTGTCCCCCTAATCCCTACATCGGCCCAGGTTCAAGCGCCGCTTGGACGATGGCATGCGACGTCGTGAACCGGTGAACGCAGCGGCTGGGCGCACGGCCCCGGCCGTGGCCCGCGACCCGCAGCGCGTCGAACGCGCCCGCGGCGAATTTAGTATACTGTCCCCGCGATTTGGCGGGCGATGAGCTCCTTCATGATTTCGTTGCTGCCGCCGTAGATGCGTGCGGCGCGGGCGTCGGTCCAGGCGCGGGCGATCGGGTAGTCGAGCATGCAGCCGTTGCCGCCGTGCAGTTGCAGGCAGGCGTCGAGCACCTTGCACTGCAGGTCGGTGCACCAGTACTTGGCCATCGACGCCGCCGTCGCGTCGAGTTCGCCGCGGACGAAGAGTTCGATGCAGCGGTCGACGAAGACGCGCGCCACCTGCACCTCAGTCAGCGCCTCGGCGAGGGTGAAGCGGGTGTTCTGGAACTGCATGATCGCCTGCCCGAAGGCCTGGCGTTCGCGGCAGTAGCGGCTGGTCCATTCGATCGCCGCTTCCGCCTGCGCGACGGCACTGATGGCGATCTGCAGCCGCTCCCACGGCAGCTCGTTCATCAGGTAGGCGAAGCCGCGGTTCTCCTCGCCGAGCAGGTGGTCGAGCGGCACGCGCACGTCGTCGAAGAAGAGTTCGCCGGTGTCCTGCGCGCGCATGCCGATCTTCTTCAGCCGCCGCCCGCGACTGCAGCCGGGCCAGCGCATGTCGACCAGCAGCAGGCTGATGCCCTTGCCGGCGGCGGCCGGATCGGTCTTGGCGACGACGACGACGAGGTCGCAGAGCGAGCCGTTGGTGATGAAGGTCTTGCCGCCGTTGAGGACGTAGTGCTCGCCGTCGCGCAGCGCCGTCGTGCGCAGCCCCTGCAGGTCGGAGCCGGCGCCGGGCTCGGTCATCGCGATGGCGCCGATCAGCTCGCCGCTCGCCATGCGCGGCAGGTAGCGCTGGCGGATCGCCTCGCTGCCGTAGTGCAGCAGGTAGGGGGCGACGATCTCCGAATGCAGCGACCAGCCGAGCAGGTTCTGCACCGCGTTGCGCGCCAGTTGCTCGAAGAGGACGACGCTGTACAGCTTGTCGGCGCCGGCACCGCCGTACTCCTCGGGCAGCGACGAGCAGAGGAAGCCGGCGGCGGCGGCGCGCAGCCACAGCTCGCGGTCGACAAAGCCCTGCTCTTCAAAGCGCTCGTAGTGCGGCGCCACCTCGAGCGCGATGAAGCGGTCGAGCGCCGCCGCATACTGCCGGTGGCCGTCGTCGAAGAGGGTACGGGCGATCGCCATCGGAGTTCGCGCGCGCCTAGATGCGGAAGCCGCCGCCGCAGACGAGCAGCTCGCCGGAGACGTAGTTGGCTTCCGGGTAGCAGAGCATGACGACGGCGCCCGCCGCCTCTTCCGGCGTGCCGCCACGGCCGAGCGGGATCATCGCCGCCATCTGTTTCAGCAGCTCCGGATTGACGCCGGCCTTGATCTGCCGGCCCTCGATGTCGAGCACCGCGTCGCCGGCGGCGGCACTGGTCAGCCGCGTGTTGATCAGGCCGAAGGCGACGCAATTCACGTTCACGCGGTAGCGCCCCCACTCCTTCGCCAGCGTGCGCGTCAGGCCGACGATGCCGGCCTTGGCGGCGGCGTAGTTGGCCTGCCCGGCGTTGCCGCCGACACCGGCGATCGACGAGACATTGACGACCTTGCGGTAGCTTTGACAGCCGCTGTCGCTCTCGCTCTTGGCGGCGGCGCGGAAGAAGTCGGCGGCCGCGCGCAGGATGCGGAAGGGCGCCGTCAGATGGACGTCGAGCATCGCCTGCCATTGCTCGTCGCTCATCTTCTGGACGACGTTGTCCCAGGTGTAGCCGGCGTTGTTGATGATGATGTCGAGGCCGCCGAACTGGCTGAGCGCCGTCTGCACGAAGCGCTCGGCGAAATCGGCGGCGGTGACGCTGCCGACGCAGGCGACCGCCTGGCCGCCGGCAGCGACGATGTCGCTGACGGTCTCCGCAGCCGGTGCGGTGTCGACATCATTGACCACCACATGCGCGCCCTCCTCCGCCAGCTTGAGCGCCACCGCGCGACCGATGCCGCGGCCGGAACCGCTGACGATCGCCACCTTGCCTGCGAGTTTTGCCATGAATTGCTCCCTGTCGATTGAAACCGCCTCCGGCGACGGTCACCGGGGGCGCGCGCTGCGTCCCGCCGCCGGGCTGCCACGTCGTTGCCCTGCGGCGGCTCAGGCGGCCCGCTGGTAGAGCGTCACGACGCAGGCGCCGCCGAGCCCGAGATTGTGCTGCAGCGCGATGCGGGCGCCCGCCACCTGCCGTTCGCCGGCTTCGCCGCGCAACTGCTCGACCAGTTCGGCGCACTGCGCGAGCCCGGTGGCGCCGAGCGGATGCCCCTTGCACAGCAGGCCGCCGGAGGGGTTCGTCACCACCCTGCCGCCGTAGCTGTTGTCGCCGTCGGCGACGAATTGCTCGGCGCCGCCCTCGGGGCACAGGCGCAGCGCCTCGTAGCTGATGACCTCGTTCTGGGCGAAGCAGTCGTGCAGTTCGACGACGTCGATGTCGCCGGGACCGATTCCCGCCTGTTCGTAGACGAGGTCGGCGGCCTCGCGGCTCATGTCGGCGCCGACCAGCGCCAGCATGCTGCGCTTGTCGAAGGTTCCCGGACGGTCGGTGGTCATCGCCTGTGCGGCGATCACCACGCGCCGGTCGAGATTGCGGCGGGCGGCAAAGGCGGGCGAGACGATGATCGCCGCCGCCGCGCCGCAGGTCGGCGGGCAGGCCATCAGCCGCGTCATGCCGGCCTCGGCACAGATCAGCGGCGCCGCCAGCACTTCTTCCTCGCTGACCACCTTGCGCAGCAGCGCGCCGGGGTTGTGCGCAGCGTGCCGGCTCGCTTTGGCGCGCACGCGCGCGAAGAGGCTCGCCGTCGCGCCGTGGCGCTGCATGTATTCGACGCCGGCGCCGCCGAAGTAGCGCAGCGCCAGCGGCACCGGGTAGGGAGCGATCTCGGCGCACAGCTCGTCGAAACGCGAGAAGGGCGACGGCCGGTCGCTCCAGTGCTCGGTCAGCGCGCCCGACCGCATCTGCTCGAAACCGAGCGCCAGCACGCAGTCGACCGCACCCGCCTCGACGAGCTGTCGGGCGAGGAAGAGCGCCGTCGACCCGGTCGAACAGTTGTTGTTCACATTGACGATCGGGATGCCGCTCATGCCGACGCCGTAGAGCGCGCGCTGGCCGGAGGTCGAATCGCCATAGACGTAGCCGACGATCGCCTGCTGCACGTCCTCGTAGACCAGGCCAGCATCGGCGAGCGCCCGCCGCGTCGCCGCCGCGGCCATCAGGTCATAGCTCTCGGTCGCCCCCGGCTTGCCGAAGGGCACTGCGCCGACACCGGCCACCACTGCCTTGCGCTGCATCACTTTCTCCTTCCGCTTTCCTCTGCTTCGCTCATTTTTCCGGCTTGACGCCGCGCAGCACGGCAAAGCGATCGGCGATCAGCTTCGCCCACTTGTCGAAGGCGTTCTGCGCGTACGCCCAGGCCTGGAACGAGTTCATGTAACCCTTGACCCAGGTGTCGGTCGCACCCTCGGCACCCTCCTCGACCGCCGCCGCGTACTTGCGGCCGATCTGCGCGTCGGCGCATTCGGCGAGCACCCGGTTCGTCGCGCCGTCGGTGAACTGGATCTCCATCCCCGTCTCGCCGAGGTACGGCGTCGACCCGGCCGGCCTGCCGCTGGCCGGACCGGAGGCCAGTTCGGCGGTGAAGGCGTAGGGGATCGCCGTTCCCATCAGGCTGCGGCTGACCTGCGTCGGCACCAGGTTGGTCAGTGCGATGCGCAGCACGATGACCCCCGGACCCGGCTGCTCGACGACCTGCATCTGCGGCTTGAGCGCCTTCACCAGCGAGGCGTGGAAGTAGTCGACGAGCGCCTTCAGCTCGGTCGGATCGATCCCCTGTTGCTGGTCGGCCTTGAGGGTGACGACGATGCGGTTGATCAGCACCTTGTCGTAGGCCTTGAGGTCGAGCCCGGGCTGCCGCCAGCAGAGGGTGCCCTCGGCCCCCGGCGACGGTGCCAGCGCCTTGTAGTCGGTGAGGAAGCCGCTGCGCGTGATCCGCGCCGGGTCGCTGACCGTGACGTTGGTGGCCGGACCGGCGCAGCCGGCAAGCAGCAGCGTCGCGGCCAGGCAGCGGACGCTGGCGCCGCGCACGCGGTGGTCGACCAACCGGGACGACGAACCGCTCCGGGCGGCGGCGGAATCAACTCGACGCAAGGCTTTCATGATCGTTTCTCTGACGGGGAAGGCGGACATTGTACCGCCGCCGCAGGCCGTTCAGACAGACGACGACCCCGGCGCCGGAAGCGCAATGGCGCTGCCGCGCGGGCGCTCGGCTAGTCGACTGCTGGCAGCGCGGCGCCGCTCAACACGGCGCGAAGAAAGCGTGCCCCGTTCTCCGGGCGCAGGTAGTGCCGATAGGCAGCTATCCCGAACCGGGAGGGCGCCAGATAGTAGAAGGTGTCGGAGATTTCTCCCTCGCGGTCGAAACGGACGCCTGGAGCATCAGCCAGGATGGCTTCCCGCCGCCCGGACTCCATCGTCGCGAACATGACGACGTAGGCCACGTACTCACTGGCGCGCACGCTGAGGGTGTTGCCCGGAGCATTGCACCACGCCAGGGCGTGGGCGATCTCATGCGCCACCAGACTGTGGTAGAGGGTCCGGTCGATGCTCTGGCCCAGCCAGCGTCCGCGGTCGCTGCCCGCCCGCAAGGAAAGCACCGTGACCTGCGCGTCTTCAGGGTTGAAGCAGCCCAGCACGTTGTCACCGTTCTCCGACGGCATCCTGTCGACCAGAAGCACGGTGATGGCCGCAGTTCGCGACAAGCCGATGTTGCGGAAGAAGGCGGAAACGGAATGCGCAGCGGCGCACACAGCCAGGGTGTCTTCGGTCGTTCCGCCGTCGACGCGAACGTCCCCGGATCGGCAGTCGTGCGAGCGGTGGGCATCGTGCTGCGGCTCGACACCCGGCACGGCGCATGCCGAGACCGCGAGCAGCAGGAGCAACGGCAGGCACCGCAGAGGCGTCACGGCTACGCGGTCCGCTGGCAAGGCGTGCGTGCCAGCCGGCAAACGCGATGGCTGACGACGGCGCGGCGCAGGCAGCTGGCCATCAGCGCGCCGGAGCCGTCTCGGGGACGTCGCGGCGCCCGGGCAGCTTCATGTAGATGCGCTGGCCGCCAGCAGCCGAACGGGTGAAAACCGACGACGGCGCCGCCTTGCGGGTGAGCGTGTTGCCTTGGTAGAGCTGATGGAACTGCGTCACGAGCTGGACGTAGTTCATCGTTTCCGGGTACGGCGGCACCTGGTTGCGGTGCTGCTGCACGGCTCCCTGACCGGCGTTGTAGGCGGCCAGAACCAGTTGCGGATCGTTCGGGAACAGCTTGCCGAGGTCGCGCAGGTAACGCGCGCCGATGCGGATGTTGGTCTTCGGATCGGCCAGCTTCTCCTCCAGGCTCTGCTGCCGATCGGCCTGCAGCCCGTACTGCCCGGCGGTCGCCGGCATCACCTGCATCAGCCCGATGGCGCCCTTGGGTGATACGGCGTCCGGGTTGAAGGCGGATTCGGCAGCCATCACCGCCTTCAGCAGCGCGGCATCGACGGCGAACTCGTCGCTCGCGCGCTTGATCAGCGGTTCGAACTTCTTCAGGTTGGGATGCTGCGACAGGTAGCGCAGCAGCTCCGGCTTGCCTGGCCCGCTCAGCGCCGACAGCGACGTGCGCGCGGCGTCGCCCTGCAGGAAGAGCTTGTAACGCGAATCGAGCTGTTCGGTCGCGAAGTGCGCGATCCCCTGCTCGTCGACGTAGCCCCAGATGCTGGCGACGGCGCCGGCCGGCAGCACGCCCTGCAGCAGCATCAGCAGCAGGCCTCCGACGACGGCCCGGCAGTAGCGGCTGCCGGCGGCCGGCAGCCGACGCACGCGTGCAACTGCTGGTGGATGGGTGCTGGGTGTCATGCTGGATTGCCTTCAGGGCTGCGGCCTCGCCCGCTTGCGGGACGAAGCGGCCGACTTGCGGCGGCGAGATGGACGGCCGTCGCCGGTCGCTGCAGCGTCCCGAGTATGCCCGTCCGCGGCGAGCGCTGTCAATCGGCGAGCGCCGCCGGCGCATCGCCCCCCATCGCGTGCGATCGGCAGTGCCGGACTCGGGTAAACTCGCGCCTTCCGCGCCGGTGCCGCTGCCGGTGTCCCGCAACCGTTTTTCCCACTTCCGATCGACAGCCATGGCTCAATACGTATTCACGATGAACCGGGTGGGCAAGATCGTCCCGCCCAAGCGCCAGATCATCAAGGACATCTCGCTCTCTTTCTTCCCCGGCGCGAAGATCGGCCTGCTCGGGCTCAACGGCTCGGGCAAATCGACCGTGCTGCGCATCATGGCCGGCGTCGACCGCGACATCATCGGCGAGGCAACGCCGATGCCCGGGCTGAACATCGGCTACCTGCCACAGGAGCCGCAGCTCGACCCAGGCAAGACCGTCCGCCAGGAAGTCGAGTCCGGACTCGGCGAGGCCTTCGCCGCGCAGGCGATGCTGGATGCGGTCTATGCCGCCTACGCCGAACCCGACGCCGACTTCGACAAGCTCGCCGAGGAGCAGGCGCGGCTCGAGGCGATCATCGCCAGCAGCGGCGCCGACCTCGACAACCAGCTCGAGCTCGCCGCCGACGCGCTGCGCCTGCCGCCGTGGGAGGCGCTGATCGGCAATCTCTCGGGTGGCGAGAAGCGCCGCGTCGCGCTCTGCAAGCTGCTGCTCTCGAAGCCCGACATGCTGCTGCTCGACGAGCCGACCAACCACCTCGACGCGGAATCGGTCGATTGGCTCGAGCAGTTCCTCGTCCGCTTCCCCGGCACCGTCGTCGCCGTGACGCACGACCGCTATTTCCTCGACAACGCCGCCGAGTGGATCCTCGAACTCGACCGCGGCCAGGGAATCCCCTGGAAGGGCAACTACTCGAGCTGGCTCGAGCAGAAGGAGGCGCGCCTGGAGACCGAAGCGCGCCAGGAAGCCGGGCGCATCAAGGCGATGAAGCAGGAACTCGAATGGGTGCGGCAGAACCCGAAGGCGCGGCAGGCGAAGAGCAAGGCGCGGCTGGCGCGCTTCGACGAACTGTCGAGCGTCGAGTACCAGAAGCGCAACGAGACACAGGAGATCTTCATCCCGGTCGGCGAGCGCCTCGGCGGCAAGGTGATCGAGTTCCGCAACGTCAGCAAGTCCTTCGGTGACCGCCTGCTGCTCGACCGGCTCAGTTTCAGCGTGCCGCCGGGAGCGATCGTCGGCATCATCGGCCCGAACGGCGCCGGCAAGTCGACGCTCTTCCGCATGCTCACCGGCAGCGAGCAGCCCGATTCGGGCGAGATCGAGATCGGCGACACCGTGCGCCTCGCCTACGTGGACCAGAGCCGCGACTGTCTCGACGGCAACAAGACGGTTTTCGAGGAGATCTCGGGCGGCGCCGATACCCTCACGGTCGGCAAGTACGAAACCTCGGCGCGCGCCTACATCGGCCGCTTCAACTTCAAGGGCGCCGACCAGCAAAAGCACGTCGGCCAGCTATCGGGCGGCGAGCGCGGCCGCCTGCACATGGCGAAGACGCTGATCGCCGGCGGCAACGTCCTGCTGCTCGACGAGCCGTCGAACGACCTCGACGTCGAGACGCTGCGCGCGCTCGAGGACGCGCTGCTCGAGTTCGCCGGCTGCGTCCTCGTCATCTCGCACGACCGCTGGTTCCTCGACCGCATCTGCTCGCACATCCTCGCCTGCGAGGGCGATTCGCAATGGACCTTCTTCAGCGGCAACTACCACGAGTACGAGGAAGACAAGCGACGCCGCCTCGGCGACGAGGCCGCCCGCCCGAAACGGATCCGCTACCGGCCGATCACGCGCTAGAGCGGCGCGCCAACCCTGCCCGCCAAAGACCACCGCCACGCAGAGGAGACTGCCGATGAACCAGCTTGGAATCCCCGCCCTTCTGTTCGTCTTCGCCGCCGCCGCGGCCGCGACCTGGATCGCCGGCGTCTGGCTGGCGAAGGCGACCGACGTCCTCGATGATCGCTTCGGCCTCGGCGAGACGATCGGCGGCATGGTTCTGCTATCGATCACCGGCGCGCTGCCCGAACTGGCGATCACGATCAGCGCGGTCAGCAGCGGCCATCTGGACATCGCCGCCGGTAACCTGATCGGTGGCGTCGCCATGCAGACCCTGGTGCTGGTCATCGCTGACCGCTTCGTCACCGGCTCGCGCCCCCTGTCGACCCTGTCGGCATCACTGCTCCCGGCACTCGAAGGCGTTCTCGTCATCTGTGTCGTCGGCATCACCGTGATGAGCGGCCTCCTCCCCGCGACCGCCGCCGTCGGCCCGCTCGGTGCCGGGAGCATCGCGATCTTCGTCGTCTGGCTGGTCGGCATGCTGGCCCTTGCCCGCTGCCGGGACCGGAAGGACATGGATCTCGTCGTCCCTGCCGAACCCGCCGCGCAAGCGACGAAGACGGCAGCCGATCGAGCGGACAAGGTCAATGTCCTCGAGAACGCCAGCACGGCCAGGAACGTGATGATCTTCGTCGCCGCTTCGCTGGTGACGCTGGTCGCCGGCGTCGTCCTCGAACAAAGCGGCGACCGCCTGGCCGACCTGATGGGCATCAATGGCGTCCTCTTCGGCGCAACGGTCCTGGCGTTCGCCTCGGCCCTGCCGGAGATCAGCACCGCCGTCACCGGCGTGCAGATGAGAAGCTATACGCTCGTCTTCGGCGACATCTTCGGCGGCAACGCCTTCCAGCTCATTCTGTTCGTCCTCGCCGACCTGCTCGCCGGGCAGCCCGTGCTGACGCACGAAGGACGCGCGAACGCCTGGATCGGCATGATCGGCCTGGTCATGACGGCGGTGTACGTAGCCGGCATCCTGCTGCGCCACCCGCGGCGCTACGCGGGCATCGGTGCCGATTCGTGGGCCGCCCTGCTGATCTACGTCCTCGGCACTTGGGGATTCGTCCTGGTCTCCGGCTGAGGACATCCTGCATTCCGGTGACAGTATACTAAATAGGGCCTTGCGCTGACGATGACGCGCGCCGTTGCCATCGGTGACCCGCTCCGCCACTGCGCCCCGCGCTCGCCTGTTTTCTCGGCGAGCGCGAACCAACCGAGGCGCGCACGGCCTCAGCGGAGAGGGCTCCTGGTACGCTCAGGCATCGCTGGGCGGCGCTGCGCCAGTGGCCACGCAGACCACGGCGAACGGGGCAGCTGCCAATGAGCGTGGCCGCTGGTCGCGGATGCCGTTCACAGGTCGGCCGCACGTCGGCACCGCTTTCTGGGAGTGATCTGATGGACGATTTGGTGAAGCGATCGGGAGGCAGCGCAGGCCGATGAAGTCCCTGCAGGAGCTCTTTCGCATCGGCCTCGGCCCCTCGAGCAGCCACACCATGGGGCCGCGCTTCGCCGCGACGGCGTTCAGCGCCGCCAACCCGACGGCGGCACGTCTGCGCGTCACGCTCTACGGCACGCTGGCGGCCACCGGACGGGGCCACCTGACTGACCTGGCGGTCAGCGCGCCGTTCTCGCCGAGACCGGTCGATATCGTCTGGCTGCCTGAACAGTCGCTGCCGCGCCACCCGAACGGAATGCAGTTCGAGGCGCTCGACGCCGGCGGCCGCGTCCTGGCAGCGCGCCTCGTTTACTCCGTTGGCGGCGGAGCCCTGCTCGACGAAGACGGGCAGCCCGACGGCGGCGGCGAGGTCTATCCGCATGCCGGCATGGACGCGGTTCTCGACGAGACCGAACGCGAAGGCCTGCGCATCTGGGAGATCGTCGACCGCCACGAGGGTCCAGCGATCTGGTGCCACTTGGCCAACGTCTGGAAGAGCATGCAGCGGACGATTGCGACCGGCCTGAACGCGGAAGGGCGTCTGCCGGGAACGCTCAAGGTGCCGCGCAAGGCTTCCGCCTATCACGCCCGCGCGCAGAGCCTTGCCGGCTACTTCGGCCAGACGGCCCTGCAATTCGCTTATGCGCTGGCGGTGTCGGAAGAGAACGCCGCCGGCGGCGAGGTGGTGACGGCGCCAACCTGCGGTGCCTGCGGCGTGCTGCCCGCCGTCCTCTTCTTCCTGCAGCAGAATGCGCGGTTGCCGGACGAGAAGATCCATCGCGCGCTGGCGACGGCCGGCATGATCGGCAACATCGTCAAGCGCAACGCGTCGATCTCGGGAGCCGAAGTCGGCTGCCAGGGTGAGGTGGGCACCGCCTGCGCCATGGCGGCGGGCGCCGCCGCGCAACTCCTGGGCGCTTCGGTGCGGCAGATCGAGTATGCGGCCGAGATGGGGCTGGAACATCATCTGGGCCTGACCTGCGACCCGATCGGCGGTTACGTTCAGATCCCCTGCATCGAGCGCAACGCCATCGCCGCCGTCCGCGCGGTCGACTGCGCCGCCTACGCCCTGCTCTCCGACGGTCACCACATCGTCTCCTTCGACGAGGTGGTTCGCACGATGTGGGAGACCGGCCGCGACCTCAAGGCGAGTTACCGGGAGACCGCGCGCGGCGGCCTGGCCCGGATCCACGCCCTGCGCAGCAAGGGCTCCGGGCCCTTCCGCGGCATGGGCAGTTGAGCACCCGGTCGCGCGATGTTCCGCCAGTCGCCGCCAGTCGCCGGTTGCCGGCAGCCATCGCGCAGCCGCCGCGATGAGCTGCAGCAGCGCCGACGCCGGTGCTTGCATCCGGACGCACCTCTGCTGCGTATGAATGACAGGAAAAGCTTCGCATCCGACGACTTGGGCCCCTGGCCCCTCTCACCCACGACGGACTGGCTGATGACGCTGACTCGACCTGCATCGACAGTCGCTACCACCATGGCAACGACCTCGGGCGCCGTGGTGCTGACCGGCGGCACCGGTTATCTCGGCACATCCCTGGCGGAGCGACTGCTCGCCCGCGGACACCGCGTCCGGCTCCTGGTGCGCCGCGCCGCAGCGGGGCGCGCCGCGTCCGGCGCAGAGGTCATCGTCGGCAACGCGCTCGACAGCGTGTCGATCGCCACTGCCCTGCAGGCCGGCGACACCCTGGTTCACCTGGTCGGTACGGCGCACCCAAATCCAGCGAAGGCGGCGGAATTCGAGACGGTCGATCTCGCGTCGATCCGCGCCGCGGTGGACGCGGCGTCGCGGGTCGCGATCGCCCACCTCGTGTACGTCAGCGTTGCGCAACCCGCACCCGTGATGCGCGCGTACGTCGCCGCCCGGGCCGCCGGTGAGGCGGCGATCGCCGGCAGCGGTGTGCGCGCGACGATCCTGCGTCCCTGGTACGTCGTTGGCCCTGGGCATCGCTGGCCGCTCATCCTGACGCCACTCTACGCGCTGGCCGCGCGTGTTCCGCACTGGCGCCCGGCGACGCAGCGCCTCGGTCTGGTCAGTCTGGAGCAGATGACCCGGGCACTCGTCCGGGCAGTCGAAAAGCCGCCAGCATCCGCGCTGGCCATCGTCGAGGTACCGGAAATCCGCGCCCCCGGCTGATCCCGCTTCCGCACGCCAGCCAGTCCACCTCGGCGGCGCCACCTCTTTGCAGTCGAGAGGGACGGCCACAAGCTGGGCTTGGGGTTCCCTGCGCTTCGCTCAGGCTGCCCCTCACTTCGACGTTCGGCCCCATAGGCGGGAGCCATCACGCGCCTTGACAGCCGCCTTTTGTGTAGCTACATTAAAGCACGCGCATCGAGTTCGACTCCGCCAAGGACATCTCAAACCAATCCAAGCACGGCGTCTCCCTAGCCGTGACTGGCGGACTCGACTGGGAAGCTGCGTTGGTGTGGATCGATGAACGGTTCGAGTATGGAGAGACGCGAATGATCGCGCTCGCTCCGAAAACCGAGACCCTCTATTACGTGGCGTTTGTAGATCGTGGCAACGTGCGAAGAATCATCAGCCTCCGCCGCGCCAATCGTCGCGAGGTCAAATACTATGTCCAGAATTTCTAAGCGTCCCGCCGTTCGTATGCCGACGGCAGAGGAAGACAAGGCCATTACTGCGGCGGCTCTGAGCGATCCCGATGCTCAACCGCTTACCCCCAGGCAACTCAAGGCCATGGTTCCCCTGGCTTCCGTTCGTGGCCGCCCCAAGTCCGCGAACAAAAAGTTGCTGGTGTCAGTGCGTCACAGCCCGGAGGTCATTGCCTATTTCAAGTCTACCGGTGAGGGTTGGCAGTCCTCGATGGACAGCGTTCTCCGCAAGTACGTCGCGCGTCATTCTCGTAGCGCGTAACCATGGCGCATTTCGGTGACAGTATTATCAACTCCGGGTCACGCCGACCGTCTGGTGCGTCGGCGGCTTCGGCAGCCGAGCGGGCCCTTCCGCAGCATGGGTAGTTGAGGACCCGGCTGATCCCGCTCCCGCACTCCAGCCAGACCACCTCGGCGGCACTGCCAGCGGACGAGCATCCGATCGCCAACGACCGCGTCGGCCGCGGGTCGACGCTGCTGCGCTGGCGACTGTCGCATTTCTTGAACTGCGGTCAGCGACCGGTGGCAACGCCGAAGGAAGATTAGTTTACTGTCACCGAATTAGATTGATCTACGGCCAGCGACCGGTGGCAACGCCGCAGGAAAATTTAGTGTACTGTCCCTGAATCAAGACAAACACCTGGGGTCGTGGCACCAGCCGCCCAGTCCCTTCCGCCGCCACTCGCTTTCTCCGAAGACGAAGGCTTCGCAGGCTGCCCCCTGCGGCACGACCCGGTGGATGTGTTCCTTTTCCGGGGCGTGCGGCGCTATCGGCGCGGGCGGCATCGCCAGCGGCGCGATGCGGGCGTCGAGCGGCGGATTGATGAAGGCGGGGACGGAAACGCGCTGGCGCGTCGCCGGGCTGATGACACGGTGCGGCGCCGCCCGGAAATGACCCCGGCTCTGGATTTCGAGCAGTTCGCCGACGTTGACCGCGAGGATCCCGGGCTGCGGAGGAACCGGCCACCATTCGCCGTTGCGGTCCTGCACTTCGAGTCCACCGGTCGAATCCTGCAGGAGGATGGTGATCCAGCTCCAGTCGCAATGCGCGGCGACGCCGTTGCGCTGGTTTCGGGCCGGCTGGACATGGTAGGAAATCAGCTTCAGCAGCAGGTACGGCGGCTCGTCGGAGAGCCGTTCGAAATGCCGTGGCGGCAGGCCCAGGCATTCGCCCAGGGCGTCCAGCAAGCGGAAGCCGAGTGCCTGAACCGCTGCCATGTAGCGCAACAGCGTGCTGGCAAACGCGGCATCGGGCCAGGGATTGCCACCTGCCAGGCGGTAATGGTCCGGCTTTCCCGGCGACCAAGCGCCTTCCGGCCATTCCGCAGCGAAATGAAGCTGCTCGCGCCAGTCGCGGCTGTTCTGCATGCGGGAGAAGCCGCGATGATTCGTCGAATGACGGATGTGCAGGCGCTCCTTGTCGGCCGCCGGGCGAGCGAAGAAAGCGGCTGCATCGGCCAGCACCGCACGGCACAGCTCAGCCGGGATGCCGTGATTCTGCAGCAGCAGGAAGCCCTCGTCGCGGCACGCGGCGCCGAGCCCGCGGACGAAGGCCGCGCGCGCGGTCGCGCCCGCGGCAATCCCCGCAGCGTCAAGGGTGACCGGATGCGGCATCGGCCGGCAGCTGGAAATGCGGGTCGAAAACCAGCCGGCCGTCGAGTCGGAAAGACTCGCGCAACTCGTGCTCCTCCCAGGTGAGCGCAGCTTTGAGCAGCGTACGCACGACTTCGTCCGGCGTCGCTGCGCGCTCGATCAGCCAGCGGCGCCCGAGCATGATCTCGGTGGCACCGCTGCGGGAATTGCGCTCCGCCTTGCTGATGCGCACGCTGAGATGCCCGGCAATGGCCTCCGGGACGAACGAGTAGCCCGGCAGCGAGACCCGCCGCAGGACGGCCGCCAGCCTGTCGAGACTGAGTTCCCCTGCCGCCTGCCGCGCCAGCTCGATGGCGTGCGCCGTGGCATCGGCGACGCTGGCAAAGACCGCGACGCCGTGCTTCTCTGCCATGGCGCGCAGGAAGACGCGGCCGCGGTTGATGTCGTCGATCTCCCGGCGCGCCAGCGTCCTGCCATGCAGTACCGCGTCATCGGGGAGATCGGTGAGGGCGAGCGCCAGTCTGCCCCGCTGGCCGATGCGGTAGGCGCACTCCGCGACACTGGCGACGCCACAGGTGGACTCGTTGACGACGAACAACCAGACGTCGGCGGCGGATCGGGCTTCCATTTCGGCGTACTGATGGGCCGAGGTCCACTCGCCGTCCGCCAGTTGCGGGTCGTGGAAAGTGATGCCGGCGGCACGCAACAGCGGGATGGCGACATCCGCCCGCCAGGTGGTCGTTCCGCAAGCGCCGCCGAGAAAAACCTGTACAGACATGGTAGACCTTTCAGTGACAGGAGCTCATTTCACCGGCAACGCGCCTGCCGACCGCGGCCTGGCCGGCCGCGACTTCAGTGGCACGGTGCGCGGCGCACCGCTGCCGTGCGGCTGCGTGTAGGGCACCAGGTGCTGGCGACCGTTGCCGATCAGGTCGGCACGCCCCATCCGCCGCAGCGCTTCTCGCAGCAGCGGCCAGTTGTCGGGATCGTGGTAGCGCAGGAAGGCCTTGTGCAGGCGGCGCTGGCGGGCACCGCGAGCGGTTTCGACGCTGCCGGAACCGTGCCCCACCCGCTGCAGCGGGTTGCGCCCGCTGTGATACATGGCAGTGGCGAGCGCCATCGGCGTCGGCAGGAAGGTCTGCACCTGATCGAGGCGGAAGTTGTTGCGCTTCAGCCAGAGGGCGAGACGGAGCATGTCATCGTCGCTGGTCCCGGGATGCGCGGCGATGAAGTAGGGAATCAGGTACTGCTCCTTGCCGGCTTCCCGCGAGAACTTCTCGAACATCTGCCGGAACTGCTCGTAGGAGCCCATTCCGGGCTTCATCATGTGCGCCAGCGGTCCCTCCTCGGTATGTTCGGGGGCGATCTTGAGATAGCCGCCGACATGGTGCCGGACCAGTTCGCGGACGTAGGCCGGATCGCGCACGGCGAGGTCGTAACGCAGGCCCGAGCTGATCAGGACCTTCTTCACACCCGGCAGCGCGCGCGCCTTGCGGTAGAGCTGCAGCAACGGCGTGTGGTCGGTATCGAGGTTCTCGCAGATGCCGGGGAAGACGCAGGAGAGCCGGCGGCAGGCCGCCTCGATCTGCCGGTCCTTGCACGCCAGGCGGTACATGTTGGCCGTCGGTCCGCCGAGATCGGAGATGATGCCGGTGAAGCCCGGCGTGCGCTCGCGGATCTCCTCGATCTCGTGCAGGATCGACTGCTCGGAGCGGCTCTGGATGATCCGGCCCTCGTGCTCGGTGATCGAACAGAAGGTGCAGCCACCGAAGCAGCCGCGCATGATGTTGACCGAGAAACGGATCATCTCGAAGGCCGGAATCCTTGCCTCGCCGTAGGCCGGATGCGGCCGCCGCTGGAACGGTGCGGCGAAGACGCCGTCGATCTCGGCCGTGCCGAGCGGCAGCGGCGGCGGGTTGAGCCAGACGTCGCGCTCGCCGTGCGCCTGCACCAGCGCCCGCGCGTTGCCCGGGTTCGACTCGAGGTGCAGGACGCGCGAGGCATGGGCATAGAGCAACGGGTCGGCCGCCACCTGCTCGTAGGACGGCAGGCGGATCGCCGTCCGCGCGCGGTCGAGCTTCGGCATCCGCGCATACGACTGCCGGTGCCACTGGACGACACGGGCGCCGCCGGCCGCCTCTTCGCCCACCTGGTCGCCCACCTCGCCAGCACTCCCGCCGCAGGGCGAGCCCGCAGCACCGGCGACGGTCACGGTATAGGGATCGGCGTGGCGGATCAGCACCCCGGGCGTGTCGACCGTCGTCGAGTCGATCTCGCTCCAGCCCTCGCCCGGAAGCCAGCCGCGCGACACCATGAAGGCGCTGCCGCGCAGGTCGCGGATGTCGCCGATACTCTCGCCGGCTGCCAGGCGGTGCGCGAGTTCGACGACCGCCCGCTCGGCGTTGCCGTAGAGCAGCAGGTCGGCTTTCGAATCGGACAGCACCGAGCGTCGGACCTTGTCCGACCAGTAATCGTAATGGGCGATTCGCCGCAGGCTGGCCTCGATCGAGCCGATCACCACGTTGCTGCCGGGAAAGGCCTCGCGACAGCGCTGTGCATAGACCACCAGTGCCCGGTCCGGCCGCCGGTTGGCTTCGCCGTGCGGCGTGTAGGCATCGTCGGAGCGCGGTTTCCGGTCGGCGGTATAGCGATTGACCATCGAGTCCATGTTGCCGGCGGTGACGCCGAAGAACAGGTTCGGCCGGCCGAGGGCGCGAAAGGCTGCCGCCGACCGCCAGTCCGGCTGGCTGATGATGCCGACGCGAAAACCCTGTGCCTCGAGCAGGCGGCCGATCAGCGCCATGCCGAAGCTCGGGTGATCGACGTAGGCGTCGCCGGTGACCAGGATGATGTCGCACGAGTCCCAAGCGAGTGCGTCGATCTCGCTGCGCGACATCGGCAGGAAGGGCGCGGTACCAAAACGGCTGGCCCAGTGCTTGCGCCAGGAGAAGAGGCCGCGCGGGGCGGCGGCAGGGTCTGTTGCGTGCGGGGAGTTCATGGGGCGCCGATTCTACAGCAAGCTCCAGCGCTCGCCGCCAGGCGCCGCGTCGCCCCGCGTCGCGGCCGCCCGGCGCGGGTCAGCGGCCAGCCGCGGCGCGAATCGCCGCCGCGATGTCTCGACTCAGTCCGGCAAGCGCCCGACTGTGCGCCGCCGCCAGCGCCTCGTAGTCGCCGCTCTCGCCCGCCGCCGCCGCTTCGCGCAGCGTACTGCGGCCGCTCGTCGCGGCACCGCCGGCCGCCGTCCGACGAACGACCCAGACGGCATCGAGAACGACCCCCTGGCGGCGGATCGACTCGAAGCGCTGGATGTCCACGCTCACCCGGTACGCCGGGTCGAAGCTCGCCGCCAGCGGCCCGCTGACAACCCGCGATGTGCCGAGCAGGACGGCGAGATCCTCCGCCAGCGTGCGCGCGATGCTCGCTGACAGCGGCGCCGCCCAGCGATGGAACTCGTCGATCAGCACCCGGTTGCTTGCCAGGTGAACGACGAACTGCGGTCGGTCCACTGCCGCCGGAATGGCGACGCTGTCGATTGCCACCACCTCGCTCGGCACGCTGCTTGCCGCGTCGGGGACGGCCGTCGCCGCCAGCACATAGAAGCGTGACGCCGGCGACGCGCAGCCGGCCAGCGCCACGGCCACGGCGAGTGCGGCGATGCCTGCTGCCGCGTGCACCTTGCTCATTCCTGGGTCTCCTCGCTCTTGCCGCGCAGCAGCGCCTCCGGATGACGCTCGAGATAATCGGCCAGCACGCGGATCGACTGCGCCGCGCGCCGCACCTCGACAATCGTGGCCTGCAACTCGCTCATCGTCTGCGAGTCCGGAGCGAGCGCCTTGCCGGCGCCGTCGAAGGTACGCTCGGCCGCCGCCAGCGTGCGCCGCCCCTCGGCCAGGGTCTTCGCCAGTTCGGGGCTGAGTTCGCCGTCCCAGCGCCTGACGAGGGCATCGACATCCTGCAGCGTCTTCGCCAGCGCCGCCAGCGACTGTTGCAGATCCTTGCCGATCGCCGCCAAGGGCATGCCTTCGATCTTCGTCAGGATGCTCGTCAGGCGGGCCTCGATGTCGGTGAAACTGCCCTTGACTGCCGGGAACACCGGCGGGTCGCTGCGCCAGTCGATGCTCGCCGGCGACGCCGTCGGAATGTAGGTGAGCGCCACGTAGAGCTGACCGGTGAGCAGGCTGCCGGTCTGCAGCTGCGCGCGCAGACCACGCGCCACCAGCCGATTCATCAGCTCGTGCCGCATCTCGGGGGTGATTGCCGTTCTGCCGGCGGTCAGCACCTGCGGGTCCGCCATCATGTCAAGGAAGCGCTGCGGATACGCCGCCACCAGCACGCGCGCGCGGATCGCCACGTCCTTCTTCTGCCGCTTCGCATCCAGCCGTACCGAGACGACCTCGCCAATCGGCATGCCGAGGAAGGTCATTGGCGCGCCCACCGCCAGCCCGCGCACCGATTCGTCGAAATAGAGGACGTACTGCAGCGAACCGCGTTCGGGCGCCTTCATCGCCGTGAGCTGGTCATCAAACAGCTTGAACACCGTGTCCACCGCCGCTGGATCGGCGTCGGCGTTCTCGGGCGGCGTGTCAAAGGCGAGGCCGCCGATGAGGATCGAGGTCAGCGACTGCGTACGCACGTCGAGACCGTCGGCGTCGAGCGAGAAGTCGAGTCCGCTCGCCTGCCAGAAGCGGGTCTCGGCCTTGACGTAGCGGTCGTAGGGCGCATTGACGAAGACCCGGATCGTCAGCCCACGACCGTCTTCGTCGAGCGCGTACGATGCCACCTGGCCGACCTGCAGCCGCCGGAAGTAGATCGGTGTGCCGAAGTCGAGCGACCCCAGGTTGCTCGCCTGCAGCCGGAAATAGCGCCCCTGCGCGGTGCTGGCGACCACCGGCGGCACCTCGAGCGCGGTGAAGGAGCGCAGCCGCTCGCTGCCGCTACCGATCTGCATGCCGATGTACGAACCGGACAGCAGCGTGCCGAGACCGCTGACGCTGCCGCCGGCGATGCGCGCGCGGACGATCCAGAAGGCGGTGCCATCGACCAGCCAGTCGCGCGTCTCGGGCGCCATCTGCACACTGGCGAGGATGCGCTGCCGGTCGGGCGACACTTTCAGCGAGTCGATGCGGCCGACGTCGACGCCGTTGTACTTGACCGTCGTCTTGCCGGCCTCGAGTCCTTCCGCCGAGCTGAAGCTGATCTCGATCGTCGGCCCCTCGGCGAGCAGCTTCTGCACGGCGATCCAGCCGCCGAGCAGCGCGGCGATGATCGGGATGATCCACACCGCCGACAGGCGGCCGCGTTTTCTTGCCGTCACCTGCGCCAGCGGCACTTCGGAATGCTGCTGCGCGTCGTGCTGCTCAGCCATGCGCCTGCTTCTCCTGTTGCGGCAGATCCCAGATCAGCCGCGGGTCGAAACTGTTGACTGCCACCATCGTCACCACCACGACGGCGGCGAAATAGATCACGCCGGCGCCCGGTTCGACCCACATCAGCGGCTGCAACTGGATCAGCGCGACGACGAAGGTATCGACGAAAACGTCGAGCATCGACCAGCGGCCGATGAACTTCAGCAGCCGATAGAGGCGAACGCGCTGCTCGTTCGAGCGCACCGAACCGCGCTGCACCGTCAGCAGCAGGTAGGCGAGCGCGATCAGCTTGCCGAGCGGGATGGTGACGCTGGCGACGAAGACGACGATCGCCAGCGGCCACGAGGTCGGCGACCACAGTTCGACGACGCCCTGCATGATCGTATCGCTGACCGCGCCGAGCGGCGTGTTGGTCGTCATCACCGGCAGCAGGTTGGCCGGAATGTAGAGCAGCAGCGCGGCAATGGTCAACGCCCAGGTCCGCTCGATGCTCGCCGGCCGGCGGCTGTGCAGCCGCTCGCCGCAACGCGGGCAGGAGGCCGCGCCGGCAGGCACGGGCAAGCGCACGACGAGGCCGCAGACTTCGCAGCCGGCGCAGCCCTGCGACAGCGCACTCGCCCCGGCGGAGTTCATCGCATCGCCTCGGCACCGCCAACCGCGCCATCGGCGGCCCACTCGATGCGCTGCCAGGCGACGCGCGGATCGAAGGCCGCCGCCATCGCCGCCAGCAGAAAGACCAGCGAACCGAGGACGAACAGAGCCAGCCCGGGAATCACCGTTGCCAGTTCGGCGATCTTGATCAGCGCGACGAGAACGCCGAGGAGCATGATCTCGATCATGCTCCATTCGCGCACGAACTCGTAGCCGTGCAACAGCGTCGCCACCCAGTGCGGCGCCGGCGGCCGGCGCACGGCGAGAACCACCAGCAGCAGGCAGCCGATTTCCAGCGCCGGCGCGATGACGGCGGCGAAGAGGACGAGCATCGCCACCACCTGGCTGCCTTCGCGCCACATCGCTATGACGCCGCCCAGCACGGTGGTGAACGCTTCGCGGCCGGCAACAGAGAGACCGAGCATCGGCACGACGTTGGCGATCAGCAGCAGGATCCCCGCAGCCAACGCCAGCGCCAGCGTCCGTTCGAGCGAGTCCGGCTTGTGCCGGCAGAGCGGCGCCCGGCAGCGCGCACAGCACGCGGCATGGTGCAGCGGCAGGGGCGGCAAGCGTTGCAGCAGGTCGCAATCGGGGCAGGCGAGCAGGGTTCCCCCGGCGCCGTTGGCGGTCGCCGCTGTCGCTGCCGCCGGCACGCCCCCGCCGGCCATCACGCGGCCTCCACGCGCGCCATCATGAGGCCAGCTGCTGCAGGGCGGCGCGCAGCGGCGCGTCGGAAACGCCGATCAAGCCGTGGTAGGGCTGGTCCAGCTCGAGGATCAGGAAGATGGCCGCCGCGATCGACAGCGACACCAGCAGATTGACGACGACGATGGTCACGCTCGCCGGCGCGAAGAGGTTGATGCCGAAGCTGATGATCACCAGCCAGAGGAGCAGCACGATGAGCAACGGAACGGTCGTCGTGCTGCCACTCTCGCTGCTCGCCAGGCCGCCGGCATGCGCCAGCTCGCTCGTCAGCTGCAGCGCCCTGGCGCGCGCCGCCTGCTCGGCCGCACCCGCCGGGGCGATCGCCCGCAGCGTCCGCTCGAGCGGGTGATAGCCGCGCGCATCGCTCGCCGGCGACGGTGCATGCTGCCACAGGCGGTCGACCTCGGCCGAGACCAGCGCGCGCAACTGGGCGCGTGCCGCATCGCCCGCCGGACCGAGTTCGCGCAGGCTGGCATCGATGCCGACGATCTGCGCCGCGGTCGTCGCGACCGAGCGCGAAACGGCATCGAAGGACTGCATCTTGGCGGAGATGATCAGGCTCATCAGCAGCGCCGCCAGCGTCGACAGGAAGCCGATGCCGATGCGCACCATCCACTTTGTGTCCTCGTCGAGATGGCGGCCCGGCAACCGGTCGCGCAGGAACGTACCGGCGAGCCCACCCCCGAGCACCGCCAGGGCGACGAGCGAAGCGACGACGAGCGGGCTGATCATTCGGGCCCTGCGCACGTCGGCACGGTCATCGTCTGCTTGTCGATGGACACGCTGGCTCCTCCTGGCATTCTGAGCACTGGCAAGTCGCCTCCGCCTGCCGCGGCGCGGGCAGCGAGCGTACGGTCACGACTGTCGCGCCACCCTGATCATGCAAGTCGTGACCGTTGCCCCCATCCCCGGCCCTTCTCCCGCGCCGAGGAGAAGGGAGATTCCTGAGTCGCTGACGCGACGCTTGCGGCAGGCGGATTCTACACCCTTGCCGCGCCCCGCTGGCTGCCGTCGCGTCACAGGAGCAGGCAAGGTGCCGCCACGACTCGCAACCCAGCTTCAACCCAAAGACACGCCATCCGAGAGCGCACACCGAATCGCGAGATACTGCAGTAGCCAGTGTTTCACTCGGTCTCCGTTAGTGGTGGGGAAACCCGACCGGGCCGGTCAGATCCGGGGGCCACCAGCGAAGCCGGTCAGTCGAGACGAACGGTCATCACTGTCGAGACACCCCTGGTGATGAAAGTCATGACCGCTTCCGCTCGCCGGCTCCTCTCCGACATTCGCGCGGGAGACGGGCGAACTCGCCCGATCCTTCCGGGCGGCGGCCCGATCGCTGTCGGCTGACGCAGGCTCTCGGTCGCCCCGGTGCACAGGTGCCGCAGGTCGAGCGTAGTCCGCGACTCATCCACGGCGCCACCTCTCAAGGCTCTTGGCCCCGAGCATCCGGACACCGCCACCTCGCTCAACAACCTCGCGGAGCTGTACCAGACCATGGGCCGCACCGACGAGGCGCTGCCGCTCCACCAGCGCACGCTGGCGATCAGCGAAAAGGCCCTCGGCCCCGAGCATCCGGGCACCGCCTTCCCGCTCAACAACCTGGCGGGGCTGTACCAAGCCATGGGCCGCCACGACCAGGCGCTGCCGCTCCAACAGCGCGCGCTGGCGATCCTCGCCCGCCACGGCCAGAGCCCCGTCGAACTCGCGATGTCTCAGGGCAACCTCGCCGAGTTGTACGCCCGCCTCGACCAGCCACCCGTCGCGATCTTCTACGGCAAGCAGTCGGTCAACGGTTTCCAGACGCTGCGCGCCAACCTCACCCGCCTCGACAAGGATCTCCAGGAAGGATTCCTGAAGAAACACGAGGCGTACTACAGCCGCCTCGCCGGCTGGCTGATCGACGCCGGACGCCTCGCCGAAGCGCAGCAGGTCACCGCGATGCTCAAGGAGCAGGAACTGTTCGAACTCGTCCGCCGCGACGCGGCGTCCGACCCACGCACCTCGCAGGCCAGCCTGACCGGCATCGAGCCCGGTTTCGCCCGGCAGTTCGACGCCCTCGCCAGCCAGCTCGCCAGCGCCGGCCGCGGCCTCGACGAGCTCGAGCGCAAGGCGCGCTACGAACCGCTGAGCGCTGCCGAGCAGACGCGCAGGAGCGAGTACGAAAGGCAGTTGGCCGCCGGCCGGAAGGCCTTCGAACGCTATCTCAGCGAACTCGAGGCCGCCTTCGCCAAGCTCGACAGCGAGCGGCGCAAGGACATCGAACGGCTCAACGTCGCCGAGGCCGAAGCCCTCCAGGGCTCGCTCGACGAACTCGGCCACGGCGCCGTCCTGGTGCACTACGTCGTCCTCGACGACGCGCTGAAGATCATCCTCACCACCCCCCGGCTGCAACGCGGCTACACGGTGAACGTCGGACGAAAGCCACTCAACCAGGCGATCCAGCAACTGCGCAAGGGCATCGAAGGCCGCCGCGACGTCGCCCAGCCCGCCCGCCAACTCCACGACTGGCTGATCGCTCCGCTCGCCGACGACCTGCAGGCCAGCGGCGCGCGGACGCTGATGGTCGCGCTGACCGACGCCCTGCGCTACCTCCCCTTCGCCGCGCTGCACGACGGACAGTCCTGGCTCGCCGAGCGCTACGCGCTGGCGCTCTATACCGAGGCCGCCCGCCAGAACATCGGCAAGACGCCGATCGCCCAGTGGCAGTTGCAGGCCTTCGGGCTCACCCGCAAAGTCGAAGGCTTCCCGGCGCTGCCGGGCGTCGGCGCCGAACTCGCGGCCATCGTCGGTCCGTCCGGCCTGCCGGGGCGCATCCGGCTCGACGGGGAGTTCACCGCCGATTCCTTCAAGGGGGCGGTGGACGGCCGCCCGCCGGTCCTGCACGTCGCCAGCCACTTCGTCTTCCGCCCGGGCACCGAGGTCGACAGCTTCCTGCTTCTCGGTGACGGCAGCCGGCTCTCGCTCGCCGACCTCAAGGCCTACAGCTTCCGCCAGCTCGACCTGCTCGCCCTCTCCGCCTGCGAGACGGCGATGGGCGGCGGCCAGAACGAGAGGCGCAGCAGGCCGGCAGCCGCTGTGTCACGCCACGCGGTCCGGCCGCTGGCGATGGCGCCCGCACGGTCGCTCGGGTGTCTCGCCCGGGTCGATCGGGAGACCCACACGCTCAAGCGGTTTCCCGGTCATTCACGGATCGAGACCAGCGTCGCGCCCATCACGCGGCAAATCCTGCGCCAGCGCCCGCACCTGCTGGTATAGGCCCGGAAGGTCCGTGTGGATCGTCCTCCAGACGATTTCCAGATCCACCTTGAAGTAGCCGTGCGCCACGGCATTTCGCATCTGGTAGGCGAAGGCCAGCGGCAGTTCGGGGTGAGCTGCCGCGAACTCGCGACAGTGGACCTCGATCTTGTGGCTGGCCTCGCCGATGATCTCCAGATTGCGGAGCACAGCGTCCTGGGCCATCTGGTTTTCCAGGAACGCCGCTTCTCCGATGTCCCCGGTATAGCGGCCGATCCGCTCGATGGCCTGCAGGATGTGTCCGAGGTAGTCCGCCAGCCGTCGTTGGTGGTCGTTCATACGGGCAAGGCCTCAGCCAGAACGGTTGCCCTCAGCTTCTCGGGCAACGCTTTCGGCGTCAGCACGTCGACCGGAACGCCGAGCAGTTGCAGCAGTTCATGGCGGATCGCGCCAATGTCGAACAGCGTGGTTTCCGACGTCGGATCAACCAGGATGTCCAGGTCGCTAGCCTCGGTATCGTTGCCATGGACGACCGAGCCAAAAACCCTGGCATTGCAGGCGCGGTGGGATGCAACGACGCGGCGTATGGCCTCACGGTGGGAGGCGAGAGCCAGGGAAGGTTTCATGGTGTCACCGGTGGGTTGACGAGGAACGGATTGGCTTCGTTGAGGAAGACGGCGCAGTTGATGAGCGACAGCAGCATTTCTGGTCGGAATTCGCGGATGCCCTGGCGAATGGCGAACTTCTCGCAGCGCACGGCCTGGCAATCGACATCCAGCGGCTGGCAAGGGATCTTCGTCTCGCTCATCGCATTGCCGAAACGTCCATGTCAAACAACCCGACTTCCGGGCACAGAAACGCAGGGTCGCTTGTCCTGGGCGCTTGCCGGTGTAACCGGGCAACCGGTCAGATGCAAGACGGCGAGCCGGCCCGCGGCGATACAGAAGTCGAACCTGTCAGAACGCATCGTGCAAAATGGATCCCGGGGGAAGATGGCAGAGTCATGAGTGCCGCGGTGCTGATGCGTATCGTACCAGAGAGGTGGCGCCGCAAATTCGGACAGCAGGATAAGTGGTAGCCTTGCCCCATTGAACGGCTGCGGAAGCAGCCCCAACAGGAGCGAGAGCATGACGAGAAGGACGAGGCGGAACCACACGCCGGCATTCAAGGCGCAGGTGGCGCTGGCGGCGCTGAAGAGCGACAAGACGCTGACCGAACTGGCGCAGCAGTACGACATTCACCCGAACCAGATCACGGACTGGAAGCGGCAGCTGACGGAGCGTGCGGTCCAGGTTTTTGGGGATACCAGCGGTCCTGCGAGCAGCGATCCGGACTTGACGAAACTGCACGCCAAGATCGGACAGCTGACGCTGGAGAAGGATTTTTTAGAACATGCGCTCACCAAGGCGGGCTTGCTGAGCGCAAGAAGATGATTGACCGCAAGCACAAGCTCCCTGTCGCGCATCAGTGCTCCCTCCTCGGGGTGGCCCGTTCGAGCGCGTACTACACGCCCCGCGAGGTCTCGGCGGAGGATCTGGCGCTGATGCGCCGGATCGACGAGTTGCATCTGGAGCACCCCTTCGCCGGCGCCCGCATGTTGCGCGATCTGCTGCGCCCCGAGGGCTTCCAGGCCGGCCGCCGACACATCGGCACCCTGATGGCGCGCATGGGCATCGAGGCCTTGTATCGGAAGCCCAACACCTCTCGTCGGCGGCGCGGCGACGAAATCCATCCGTATCTCCTGCGCGATCTTGCCGTCGAGCGGCCCAACCAGGTGTGGGCGGCGGACATCACCACCATTCCGATGCGCCGGGGCTTCCTCTACCTGTTCGCCGTGATCGACTGGTACTCGCGGCGGGTGCTCGCCTGGCGGCTGTCCAACACCTTGACGACCGACTTCTGTCTGGACGCGGTCCGGGAAGCCATCCACCGGCACGGTTGCCCGGAGATCTTCAACACCGATCAGGGTTGCCAGTTCACCAGCGGCGAATTCACCGGGATGCTCAAGGCGCACGGCATCCGGATCAGCATGGACGGCAAGGGGTCCTGCGATGCGCTCAAGCGCACCGGGCCGCTTGCCGTGGAAAAGTCTGGCGACTTTCCCACCGCACGTCCCTTCGCCCACAAGCTCCACCGAGCTCTATTCGGTTCGGATAAAATCCCAGAAGGTCAAAACCAATCGTATCACCGGTCAACCAGACCACAGCCGGCAGGGCTCCACTTATCCTCGAGCATTTCCTGTCCAAACAAGCGGGGCCACCTCTTCTGGAAAAGACGTTGCGCACGAAAGGCTTGGTCTTGGTGGGTGAGACGACGAGCCCCGACGCCATCGGATCGCTCCGCTGAACCGCTCCGGAAGGTGGCACCGGGACGTCCCTCGTTCTTCCGTAACGGGCTCTGCGCAGGGGTTTCTGCACCGTGCCGACAGGCTGCCAGAAGCCGATCCGCGACGCCGGGCTGGCTACCGGCAAGCTGCGCCCGAAGTGAGCCGCATCGCCGGCATGGCACACCCGATCGGCCGCGCGGACGTCAGCCGGCTGTATCTTCTCGCCCTCGGATTCGCCTGCCTGCTGCTGATCACCGTCTGTCTGTGGAGCTTCGCCGCCAGCGGCGGGCTCAGAAGCGGCCGGCGCGCTGGCAGGCCTGCCGACCGGCGCGGAGACCGCCGCTGGCGCGTCCTCCGACTCGCGATGGCGAGGCGCCCGACATCGCCTGCGTCGCCCCGCCGCCTGCAGGAACCAGTTGCGACGGCGCAGCGCCGTGCCGCCGGCACGCAGTGGCGCGGACGATCGCGGCTAACGCCCGAAACGATGGTTCCACAGCAGGTCGAAACCGGTGTCGGTACCGGCGCGACCGACCAGCGACAGGTTCCGGCTCAGGTTGACGGTCAGCTTGACGACGCTGCCGGCGTTGCTCAGCGACTGGTCGTAGCTGATCAGCATCGTCGACGACAGACGCTTGCCGATGCTGACGATCTGGTCGGTGGTCGTGTCGCTGCTGCCGAAACCGCTGCTGCTGGCAATGCGGCTGCTCAACGGTCGTCCGGAACCACTCAGCGTCCCCGAACTGATGCCGAACTGGTCGATTCCCAGTTGCCGCTGTACCGCCTTCAACGGTCCCCCGTCCTGGCCGCCGAGGATCGTCTGCGCTGCCGCCAGCAGCACCGACGAATCCTTGCCGCCCTGCTGGTCCAGGCCCTGTCCGAGCACCAGCCAGGAGAGTTTCTCGGCGTCCGGAACCTCCGGGTCGGAAACCAGGCGGACGATCGGCCGCCTGGCGGTGCCAGTCACCTCGACGCCCGCCTCGACCGGCAGGTTGGCCCGCACCGCGCGAATGTTGAGTCCGGGGTTGTCGATCAGGCCGTGGAAATTGAGGATGCCGCGCTCGATCTCGAGCTTCTGCCCGTAGGCGTCGAAGAGGCCATCGCGCGTGCGGATCGTCCCGGTCGCCCGCGGTATGCCGCTTTCGTCCGACTGGAGACGCACCGAGCCGACGAGCCTGCTCTCGACTCCGGCGCCACGAAAATGGAAGTTCCGCCCAAGGTCCACCTCGAGGTCGACCGCCACCAGCCGGACCGGCGCCGCCGCCTTCCTCGCCGCGCCGCCGGCGCGCCGGACGACGACGTCGTCCGACAGCTGCGGCGCGCCCGCCTTCGCCAATTGCCAGTAGCCAGCGTCGAAGCGAAGCTTGCCGGCGACGTCGAGCCTGCCGGCCGCGAGTTTCAGCTCGGCGGTGCCGGAAAGCAGCGTCCACTGGTCGGCACGCTGCGTCACGCCGAGGCGCTCGGCACGAAGGTTGAGGACGCCGTCGTTGCTGCCCAGGCGCAGCTCGCCACTCGCCTCGACCCGACCCGGCCGGCCAGTGAGGGCGGCGACGTCGGTTCCCGGAGCGAGTGCCAGCGCGCGCGGCATCGGCTGTTGCTCGCTGTCGAAGCCCAGTTCCCTGACGTGCAGGCGCTGCTCGCCGTCGGCCCCGACCGCCAGTTCGAGCAACAGGCTGCCCCGTTCCAGACGCATGCCCTGATCGAGCGCCCGCACCGCCAGCCGTTCGCCCCGCCATTCGCCGCTGACGCGCGGCTGCGCCGGGCTGCCGTCGAGCCGCGCCTCACCCGAGAGTTGCCCGCCGAGCTGCCAGCCGGCACCGAGCAGCGGCCCGACCCACGCCAGGTCCGGCATGCTCAACCGCAGGCGACCGCGCCACGGCGCCGAACGGTCGATCAGGCTGGCGGTGGAACTCGTCGCGTTGAGCTCGCCGCTCACCTCGCCGAGTCGCTTGCCGCGCACTTGCAGCCGCAGGTCGATCTTGCCGTTGCCCGCCTGCAGACTCAGGACGCCCTCCTCCAAGCCGAGCGGCAGCGCGCCGACCGCGAGATCGCCGCGTGCACGCCACAGCCGCAGGCTGCCGCCCGGCAACCGCCGTGCAGCCGCCGCGCCGGCCGCCCGGCCGCCGTTGCCGAGGTCCCATTCGCCATCGATGCGCAACGCTTCGCCCTCGACCGGCACCGCCGCTGCCGCCGCAGCGGCGAAGGCTTGCGGGAACTCGGCGAGCAGTGCCGCCACCGGCAGCGAGCGCAGGCTGCCGGTGGTCTGCCAAGTGCCACCGTCGTAGCGCGCCCGCTGCAGGCGCGCCGACCAGTCGGCACCGGCGAAATCGCCCGGACCGGCACTGAAGCTGCCCGCGGCGATCTGCAGCGGCATCGCTGCCGCCAGGCGAAGCAAGGGCGGCGTTCGCCCGCCCGCAGCCGACAGGCTGAACTCCTGCAGCGCGCCGACCCAGACCGGCGCCGGGCTGTTCGGCTTGAGACCCCCTTCGAGCGCCAGCTCGACGGCGCGCCGTCCGGCAAGCTCGCAGCGCCCGCGCAGGCGATGCCGGCTGCGCACACCGTCGGCCTCGAGCTGCAGCGCAGTCACCACCGCCTCACCGCTGGCCAGATCGACGCCGGCCAGTCGCAGGGTGCCGCCGAGCGCGCCGTGCTCACCGGCTGCGAGCCGAGCGTCGACATCGAGTCCGCGCAGCTGGCCGAGGCCGGGCCAGGCCAGTCGCTGCGACTGCAGACTGGCGGACACCTCCGGCGCCCGCATGCTGCCGCCGACGACGACTTCGCCGGCAAGGTCGCCGCCCGGGCCGAGCGGATCGAGGCGCGGCGCCGCGATGCTCAAGCGCAGGCGCTCGCCGGGCGCCCCGAAGGCACCCTTCGCCAGTAGGCGGTTGGTGCCAACGCGCAGCTCGACATCGGCCTGGCGCAGGTGGCCCGGCGCCAGATCGATCTCGCCGCCACCGGCCAGCACCTCGCCGGCGAAGCGGCTGTCGCGCAACTGGAAGCCGAGGCGCAAGGCCAGTTGCGGCCTGCTGCTGCCACGCGCGGAGAACTCGGCGTTGATGCGCGCAGCCGGCAGCCTGGCGAAAAAGCGGCGCGGGTCGAATTCGCGCAACTGCCCCTGCAGCGCGAAGCTGCCGCTGCCCGCCAGAGCCACCGTGCCGCTGGCGCTGAGCCGCGCATCGCCGGCAGCAAGGCGCAGCCGTTCGACGGCGAGCTGCTCCGGGTCGATCGCCAGCCTGGTGTCGAGGGCGAAGCGCGGGTCGCGCAGGTCGGCCTCGACGAGCTGCCGATGCAATCCGAGCGTGGCGCGCAACGGGCCAGCCAAGCGGGTGTTCTGCAGGCCACCATGCAGTGCGGCGGCGTCGACCGCGCTCGCGGCGAGTGTCAGCGACAGCTCGGAGTCGTGCAGCGCGCCGCTGCCGCGCAACCGCCCGCCGCCCGCCAGACGCAGGTCGATGTCGCCCAGCCGCAACCCGTCCGCCGCCAGCGTCAGGCCGGCGGCCAGCGACTCGATCGGCAACGACTCGCGATCGATCGCCCCCGGACGACGGTTCACGGCCCGCAGCCTGCCCTGCAGGGCCGGCGAAGAGTCCGCGACCGGCAGCAGGTCGAGCTGCAGCTCGAAATCGGCGTGCGGCGCACCCGCAATCCACGCCGCCGGGTCGACGCCCGACAGCTTCAGCGCCGCTTCGCCGATCGGCTGCGGCGCGAAAGGCGCGATGCGCGCACTGAGCTCGCCGGCGAAGTCGTCGGCTGCCACCGCCGCCAGCGGTCGCGCCGCACCGCGCACGACGAAGTCCTCGAGCGTTCCCTCGGCGCCGAGCTCGAAGCGCAGCGCCCGGCCCGCCGCCTCGCCCTCGATGCCGGCCGTGGCCTGCAGCGCAAAGGGCCGCGCCGCGGCCAGCGTGGCGCTGCCCCCGAGCGCCAGACCGCCGGCCCGGGCGCGCAGGCCGAGCAGCCGGTGCACGCGGCCGTCGCTCGCCAGCTCCGCCCGCAGCGACTCGGCGATCGTCGCCGCCTGGCCATCGGGATGGGCGTGGTCGCCGAGCTCGATGACGGCGATCTCGAGCTTCTCGATGGCGACCGCCAGCGGCAGCTCGAGACGTTCCGGGACGACGACCGGATCGCTGCTCGTCGCCAGCGACACCCGCAAGCTGCCGGCGGCGAGCCGGCTGATGGTGAGGCGGGCGCGCAGCAGCTCGGCCGGTCGCCAGTCGAACTGCAGTTCCTGCACCTGGACATCGAGCGTCTCGCTGCGCCAGTGCAGCGACGCCAGGGTGAACGATGAAGCGAGGGTGCCGGCGGGCGCCGTGACGACGAGCTGCCCGCCAGCCAGTCTTTCGAGGACCCGGCAGCTCAACTGCAGGCCGCCTTCGCTGCCGAGCAGCGCGGCAATGCCGGCCAGCGCGAACGACAGCAGCGACAGCGCCGACAGCAGCACCAGCCAGCCGCGACGTCGACGCGGCGCTGCCGGCGCAGCGGTGTCGGCCGGCGGCGCGGTGTCGGGCGGCGGCGCCTCGCCTGCTGCCGATGTCGATACCGAGGATGGAGCCCTGTCGCTTTCCCGAGTCATCGTCGTCTGTCGCCGCCGTCGGTTGTCAGAAGGGGATGGCCAGCGAGAAGCCGAGACGCAGCGAGCTGTCCCGATGGCCGTAGGCGAGATCGATGCCGAGCGGCCCGGCCGGACTGCGCCAGCGCGCGCCAACGCCGTAACCCACCGCGAGGCTCATCGCCTGCAGGTCATCGACGGCGTTGCCGGCGTCGATGAAGGCAGCAGCTCCCCAGGTCGGCGTCAGCCAGTGCGTGTACTCGCCACTCAGCACCAGCAGGTAACGGCCGCCGACGATTGCCGACCCCTCTGGCACGCCGAGACTGAGGTAGGGGTAACCCCGCACCGAGTTGCTGCCACCGGTACGGAAGAGGAAATCCTGCGGAATCCCCTTCGACGATTCGGCGAAGGTCACCCCCAGCTCAGCGCGAAAGAGCAGCGCGTCACGGGCACCGAGCGGCACCCCCTGACTGTAGCGCAGGTAGGTGCGAACGAAGCTCTGGTCGGACAGCAGATGCTTGCTGCCACCACCGATCTGGAACTGCAATGACAACCCTTCGGCCGGATCGAGCGGATCGGCCGCATGCCGCCACGTCCACCCACCCTGCAGCGTCAAGGCCTGGTTGGTGACCGTCGGTGCGCCCTGCGGCGCCTGCCGTTCGCTCTGCCAGTTGATGCCGATCTGCTGCTCGACACTGCCCAGCTTCTGCACCCGCATCGCGCCAATGGCGAAGCGATGGAGTTCCAGGTTCTCGATGTCCGAATGCTCGACGACGGTGCCGACACCATCACGCCGCTGCTGTTCGTCGGGCGGCAGGAAAACGTCGATGAAGCCCGACTGGCGCAGCTGTTCGATGCGGACGCCGGTCTGCAGCAGCCAGGCGCGACCGAGAAAGTCGCTGTTGCGGTAGGCAGCCTCGACGCGCGCGCCGGTGTTGGTGCTGTAACCGGCGCCGAGCGTGATCTCGAACGGTGCGCGCTCGCGCAACTGCACGAGCACCGGAGCCGTCACCCAGCCAGCTTCGTCGGCAGCTTCGCCATCGCCATCGCTGCGCTGCAGGGCGACGCTCACCGACGAGAAGTAGGGCGTGCTCTGCAGCGCGGCCTGCAGCGCCAGCAGGCGATCCTCGCGGTACTCGTCGCCGGCCTTGACGGTGCGGTTGAAGCGTGCCACCAGTGCCGGATGATAGCGCTGCAGACCGCTGATCTGCAGCTCGCCGAAGCGGTAGCGCGGACCGGCATCGGCAACGACGACCAGGTCGACGCGCAGCGTCTCCGCGTCGACCTCGGCGCTGCTCTGCTGCAGGCGCGCACCGGCGTGGTCGACGGCCAGCAGGCTGGCCAGCAGCGATTCCTTGGCCTCGTCCCAGTCCGCTTGGCGGAAAGGCTGCCCGACCTTGAGTTTCCAGCCATCGACCAGCGCCTGCCGGCGTGCGGCATCGATCTCACCACCGATGTCGATGCGCACGCTGGCGATCAGCGCGCGCGCCCCGGGATCGACGACGAGGAGCAGTTCCTCACCCTCGCGAAGGAGGCTGACACGCGGCGAGAAGTATCCTTCGGTCGCCAGCAGCTTCTCGACCTCGCGCTGCATCCGGCGCGCGAACGCCACTTCGGCCGGCTGATCGGCGACGTCAGCGAGCTCGATGTGCTCTGCGAGCAGGGCACGCACGTCCTGCGGTGCGCGCAGGACGGGCACCGCAGCCATGACCGACAGGGAGGGCAGCAGCGCTGCAAGGAAAAGGAAGATGCGCATGGAAGGCGCGTCGTTGACCGCCGAACGACTCGCGTCGACACGAACGGGAAGGGATGACCAAGATTGTGAACAGGCTGACAAGCAGCGAAACCCGGATCATCACTGCAAAGGACAGTCCTCCGCAAGGGGTCGAGGAGCAATGGAACAGGATCCCGGGAAGGGACGGCATGCTCCCGGGCATCCAGCATGCTGTCCCGATCACTCGATGCCGCATTCAGCGTCGGGCCAGCAACTCGACCACTTCAAGGACGATACGCTGCAGGCTCCGGTTGCCCAGTGAGGCATTGCTGAGCTCGGGCGCGCCAGGCTTCAGCAGGCAGCCTCAGGAATTACATATACTGTCACCACAATTGTGTCACCACAATTGTCGACGGCGGGCAACAGGCAGCCTCGGGAGTTAAATATACTGTCCCCGCAAATCGTCCCCGCAAATCACACCCTGGCGACAGGCTGGAATTCTTCCTCCTGACGGTCTATTCTTGTTGCAGAAGCGCCCGCCCGACTCCTCCCGACGATCCGCCGGCGGCGCGACGGGGAAAGACCGATGCTCCTCGATCGCCTGACCCACCTGGTACCGACGCGCGAACAGCTCGCCAGCAAGCGCTGCCTGCGCTGGCTGGGCCCGCTGCTGCTCGATCCGCAACTCTGGCGCTGGTCGCGCCGCGGTGTCGCGCGTGGCGTCAGCATCGGCGTCTTCTTCGGTCTCCTGATCCCGGTGGCGCAGATCCCGCTCGCCGTCATCGCGGCGATCGCGCTGCGCGCCTGCGTCCCGGCAGCGGTGACCAGCACCTTCGTCACCAACCCGGTCACCTTCGCGCCGGTGTACTACGCCGCCTATCGCCTCGGGGTGTGGATCACCGCCGACCCGGCAGCCGCGGTCGAGCAGCCCGGCGGCGTCGCGAGCGAGGAAGCGGCGGGTCTCTGGCAGAGTCTCGGCGACATCGGCTGGCCGCTGCTCGTCGGGCTGACGATCAGCGCCACGGTCGCCGCGCTGTGCTGCCACCTGACGATCCACCTCGTCTGGCGCTGGCTCGAACGCCATCGGCGACGACGCGATGTGCCGCATCAGCGGCCGCGCACCGACACCGCCGAGGTGCTGACGACGAGCGAACAGCGGACACGGCAGGCCTGAAGCGGCCGATCGCCAGCGACGCGTCCCGGCCGCTGCCGTGCGCCTTTCCTTCAGTTTCCCGGGCGCGCGGCGCGCAGGCTGCCGGCGAGATACCAGAGCCAGCCGCCGAGCTGCAGCGCCAGGAGGACGCCGAAGGTTGCCTGGTAGGCATCGCGCGGGCTCATGCCACGGGCCTGCAGCGCATCGATGGCGGCGCCGAAACTCCACTGGATCGAGAACGCGCCGACGAACACCATCAGGTTGAGCGCGGTGTTCACGCGCCCGGCCAGGCTGCCGGCGTAGTGCTTCTGCAGCAGCGCATAGGCCAGGTTGCCGACCGAGAAGACGAGGCCGAGCGCAAACCACAGCGGCTCGCTGGGGCCGGTGCCGGTGACGATCAGCAGTGTCGCCAGCATGCCGAGGCCCATGCCGGTCTGCAGCACGCGTTCGGCCGAGACTCCGCGCGCGGTGAGCGGGCCGATGCCGAAGGCGATGCCGAGGAAGCCGAGCAGCATGCCGAGGCTCATCAGCAGCAGGTGATGCGCCGCCGCCGCACGCGGCAGACCGGAAAAATTCATCAGCCACGGCACCGCCCACAGACCCTGCAGCGCCATGAAGCCGCCGACGATCAGAGTCGACTGGGGCGTGTAGCGCCAGAAGGCGCGGCTGCGCAGGATATCGCGCAGCGCCGCGAGCTGCCGCCGCAGCGACTCGCCGGCCGCGCCGGCCGCGGGCTTGTCCGGGGTGCGCCAGATCAGCAGCGCGATGACGAGGCCCGCAGCGCCAAGGGCGACGAACACGGTGCGCCACCCGAGAGCCGGTATCGCCCAACTCAGCGGCGTCGACGCGGTCAGCGCGCCGAGCCCGCCGGCAGCCATGATCGCCGCGTTGAGCGAGGCCTGGCGCTCGACGCCGAACCACTGGCCGAAGGCCTTGAACGACGCCATCAGGCACGCCGAGACGCCGAGGCCGATCAGGCCGCGCGCGACCGCGAGTTGCGGCAGCGTCTCGCCCAGCGCGAACAGGCCACAGCCGGCGGCGGCGATCAGCAGCAGGCCGGTCTCGACGCGCCGCGGCCCCCAGCGGTCGAGCGCAATGCCGAGCGGCAACTGCACGGCGCCGAAGGTCAGCAGGTAGGCCGAGGTCAGCAGGCCGAGGTCGGCGGCGGACACGCCGAGTTCGCGCGTCAGTTCCGGTGCGATCACGGCATTGACGTTGCGCACGAAGTAGGAGAAGTAGTAGCCCGCCGCAAAGGGCAGGAACACACGCAGCCAGGGATTCATCGCGAAAACACCGGTCAGGGCGAGCAAGGAAACAGAGGATATGAAGGACACAGGAAACACGGAGAGTGTGCGGCATCGCAGCCGGTAGACGCAATCAGGGACGGGTGGCTGGCCGCCACACGCCGCCGACTCGTCCTTCCCGCGACGCGCCTGTCCTCCGTGATGTCCGTGGCCGCCGTCGCCAGATGTCTCGCCCGCCAACGTCCTGATTGCCGCCCTGCCCACTCGCGGAACACCGCCCGACAGGCTTCATCAAGCATGCCGCGACGTGCTCAGCCGCCGCCCTCCCCTGCCGCGAGCAGAGCGCGCGTCACCGCCTCGGCGACGCGAATGCCATCGATCGCCGCAGAGAGGATTCCGCCGGCGTAGCCGGCGCCCTCGCCGGCCGGGTAGAGCCCGCGCAGACCGACGCTCTGGCAGTCGTCGCCGCGCGTGATGCGCAGCGGCGACGAGGTGCGCGTCTCGACGCCGGTGAGCACCGCGTCGGGCATCGCAAAGCCCCGGATCTGGCGATCGAATGCCGGCAGCGCCTCACGGATCGCGGCGATCGCGTAGTCGGGCAGCGCGCCGGCAAGATCGGTGAGGCGGACGCCGGGCTGATACGAGGGGATCACGCTGCCGAGCCCGGTCGATGGCCGGCCGGCGAGGAAGTCGCCGACGAGTTGTGCCGGCGCCTCGTAGCTGCCGCCGCCGAGTTCGAAGGCGCGCGCTTCGAGCTGGCGCTGCAGCTCGATGCCGGCGAGCGGTCCGCCGGGGTAGTCGGCCGGCGTGATGCCGACGACGATGCCGGCGTTGGCGTTGCGCTCGTTGCGCGAGTACTGGCTCATGCCGTTGGTGACCACCCGCCCGGCCTCGGAAGTCGCGGCGACGACGGTGCCGCCGGGACACATGCAGAAGCTGTAGACCGAGCGGCCATTGCGACAATGATGGACCAGCTTGTAATCGGCAGCGCCGAGCGACGGGTGACCGGCGTGCGGCCCGAAGCGCGCGCGGTCGATCAGCGATTGCGGGTGCTCGATGCGAAAACCGATCGAGAACGGCTTCGCTTCCATGCGGACGCCGGCGGCCTGCAGCATGGCGAAGGTGTCGCGGGCACTGTGCCCGAGCGCCAGGACGACATGCCGGGCGCGCAGCTCGCCGCCATCGGCGATGGTCACGCCGACGAGCTGGCCGTCGTCGATTCGCAGACCGCTGACCCGCTGCTGGAAGCGGACCTCGCCGCCGAGGCGCTCGATCTCATGGCGGATGCGTTCGACCATGCCGACGAGGCGGAAGGTGCCGATGTGCGGCTTGCTGACATGCAGGATCTCGGCCGGCGCGCCGGCCTTGACGAACTCCTCGAGCACCTTGCGCCCGTAATGCCTGGGGTCGCGGATCTGGCTGTAGAGCTTGCCGTCGGAGAAGGTGCCGGCGCCGCCTTCACCGAACTGGACGTTCGACTCGGGGTCGAGCTGCTTGCGGCGCCACAGCCCCCAGGTGTCCTGCGTGCGCTCGCGCACCGCCTTGCCGCGTTCGAGGACGATCGGACGGAAGCCCGCCTGCGCCAGGATCAGCGCGGAGAAGATGCCCGCCGGGCCGAAGCCGACGACGAGCGGCCGCTCCCCCGGCTCGTCCGGCGCGTGGCCGACGAAGCGATAGCGCATGTCGGGCGTCGGTTGCAGGTGGCGATCGCCGGCCAGGCGGGCGACGACGATCGCTTCGTCGGCGAGCGCGACGTCGACGCTGTAGATGAAAGCCAGCGCACTGTTCTTGCGGGCATCATGGCTGCGCCGGAAGATGCTCAGCGAGCGGATGTCGGCCGGCTCGACGCCCAGGCGGGCGGCGACCGCCGCCGGCAGCGCGGCGGCATCATGGTCGATCGGCAGGCGGATTTCGCTGACTCGCAACATGCTGGGATGCCGGTCGCCGTTGCCTGGAAAGCCGCCGCTCAGGACTGCTGACCGTAGCCGGCGAACTTCGCCAGCACGCGCGTCATCTCGGCGGCGTCGAGGAGCACCGGCGGCGCGATCTGGCAGGCACGCCAGTACTGCTCGCAGAGCGCCTCGAGCTCGACGCCGAGCGCCAGCGCCCGCGACAGGTCGCCGCCGATGACGAGCATGCCGTGATTCGCCAGCAGGCAGCCGCAGCGGCCGTCGATCGCGCGCAGCACCGCCGCCGACAGCGCCTGCGTGCCGAAGGTGGCGTAGTCGCTGCAGCGCAGGCTGTCGCCGCCGAAGCGGGCAATCATGTAGTGGAAGGCCGGGATGTCGCGGCGCAGGCAGGCGAGACTGGTGGCGAAGGGCGAATGCGCGTGCAGGATGGCGCCGGCGTCGGCGCGGCTGGCGTAGAGGTCGCGGTGGAAGCGCCACTCGGACGAGGGTTTGCGGCGGCCGACGGCGACGCCGTCGAGGCGGACGTGAACGATGTCCTCGGGCTGCAACGCATCGTAGGCCATGCCGCTCGGCGTGATCAGGAACCCCGCCTCGCCATCCGCCGGCGCGCGCACGCTGAGGTTGCCGGCGGTGCCGCGGTTGAGCCCGAGATCGGCCATGCGCCGCGCACCATCGATCAGCTGCTGCCGCAGTTCAGCCATCGGCTTCCTCCGGGTAAAGCGTGCGCAGGCGATCGGCGGCGCAGCAACCGCGCTCGCTGATGATGCGGTCGACGAGCTGCGCCGGCGTGATGTCGAAAGCCGGGTTGGCGACCGCAGCAGTCGCCGGCAGTTGCCGCAGTTCGCCGGGCAGGCCGGCGGCGTCACAGCCACGCAGCAGCCGCAGCTCATCACCGGCGCGCTCCTCGATCGGGATCGACGCACCGTCGGCAGAGGCGAAGTCGATCGTCGAACCCGGCGCGGCGACGAGGAAGGGTACGCCGGCGGCGCGCGCCGCCAGCGCCTTCAGGCAGGTGCCGACCTTGTTGGCGACGTCGCCGTTGGCAGCGATGCGATCGGCGCCGACGATCACCGCGTCGATGCCGCCGCGCATGAGCAGCAGCCCGGCTGCGTTGTCGGCGATGACGGTGTGCGGCACGCCGTGCTGGCGCAGTTCCCAGGCGGTGAGCAGGCCTTGGTTGCGCGGCCGCGTCTCGGAGACCCAGACGTGGATGTCGATGCCGGCGTCGAAGGCGGCGTACACCGGTGCCAGCGCTGTGCCGTGGTCGACCGTCGCCAGCCAGCCGGCGTTGCAGTGGGTCATGATTTCCAGCCGCGCCTCGCCGCGCCGGCCGGCGAGCAGGAGTTGCAGGCCGTGCGCGCCGATCCGCCGGCACTGTTCGACGTCCTCGTCGGCGATCTTCGCCGCCTCGCTCCAAGCGGCGGCAGCCCGCGCAGCCGGCGGCAGCGGCAGCAGGCGGGACTGCATGCGCGCCAGCGCCCAGTGCAGGTTGACCGCCGTCGGCCGCGTCGCCGCCAGCAGCTGCACCGCCGCCAGCAGTGTCTCGTCGCCGGCGCAGCCATCGAGCGCCAGCGCCAGGCCGTAGGCAGCGGTCACCCCGATCAGCGGCGCACCACGCACCTGCATGCTGCGGATCGCCTCCGCCGCGTCTTCGAGACGGCCCAGCCGGCGGACGCGGAAAACGTGCGGCAGCACCGTCTGGTCGATGATGTCGACGGCGCGCGCGCCGGCGACCGGCCAGATCGTTCGCAACGGGACGCCATCGACTTGCATGGGCCGGCATTCTAGCAGCCGCCGACCCGGCTGCCGACTGCCGATGCCAACAGCCACGCGGCGAGCGCCACGGCCGCTGCGCAGGAAAACCGCGGCGATGACCAGCGATCGGCAACCAGGGCCGCTGCAATGCGCTTAGAATGGCCGTCTGCGGGCAGGGTCCGAAGCGGCCCGGCCGACCCGGCGGCTGCCAGGCGACCGGCGGTTGCCGGGGCGGCCAATGGGCAGGCCGTCGATCGAGCGGGATTCGCCAATGCGCGCTGGAGCTCCGCGGCGCCGGCCGCCGACCCTTCGCCACAGCCTTCTGCAACCCGTGCGTCACAGCCGTGAGGACCGCAACCATGACCCGACCCAATCGCGACGAACATCTTTTCAGCCCCGGACCGAAGCGAATCCTGGCCCTCGACGGCGGCGGCATCCGTGGCGTCCTCACCGTCCAGATCCTGAAGCGGATCGAAAGCCTGTTGCGCGCGCGTGCCGGCGGTGACGCGGCGTTCCGCCTCTGCGACTACTTCGACCTCATCGGCGGCACGTCGACGGGCGCCATTCTCGCTGCCGGCCTGGCGACCGGCATGTCGGCAGCGGACCTCGAAACCCTCTACCAGGAGCTGGGCGACGCGATCTTCGAACCCGACCTGCTGCGCTGGGGGCTGCTGCGCGCCAAGTTCTCGAAAGCGCCGCTCGAGAAGGCGCTCAAGCGGCAGTTCGGCGACATCAGGCTCGGCGACCCGACGCGCATCCGCACCGGTCTGGCGATCATGCTCAAGCGCTTCGATACCGGCAGCCCGTGGGTCGTGCACAACAACCCGCGCGGCCGCTACTTCAGCCCGCGGCCGGGTGGCAAGGCGCTCGCCAACAGCGAGTTCCTGCTCTGGCAGATCGTTCGCGCGAGCACCGCGGCACCGCATTACTTCGATCCCGAGAAGCTGGTCGTCGGCCGCGATGCCGGCGGCAAGGATCAGGCCGGAGTCTTCGTCGATGGCGGCGTCAGCCCGCACAACAACCCATCGCTGCAGTTGCTGATGCTCGCCTGGCTGCGCGGTTATGCGCTGCAGTGGCCGGCAGGGGCCGACAGGCTGCTGCTCGTCTCCTGTGGTACGGGCATCAACGAGACGGCTCTCGACCCCGGCCAGAAGGCACCCGCAGCGGCCGAGGCGGTGATCGGACTGGCGTCGCTGATGGACGATGCGCTGGCGCTCAACGAGCAGCTGCTGCAGTGGATGTCGGTCAGCCCGACGGCGCGGGTGATCGATCGCGAGGTCGGCGACCTGGCCACCGACCATCCGGGCGGCGGACTGCCCTTGCTCACCTACCTGCGCTACAACGCCCACCTCGACGGCGACTGGCTGCGCGCCAACGTCCGCCCGGATTACAGCGATGCCGATGCGAAGGCGCTGCGCGAGATGGACCAACCGAAGAACATGCCGCAACTGATCGAGATCGGCCAGGCGGTCGCCCGCAAGGTCGAGGAAGGCCATTTTCCACCGGTCTTCGACCTCCGTTAGCCGACCGGACCGCGGTCAACGGTCATGGCTGTCGAGACGCCCCTGATGGTGAAAGCCATGACCGTTCCCCCTCACCCCCGGTACCTTCTCCCGCGTGCCTGAGAAGCGAGGTTGCGAGACGCTGACGCGATGCTCACAAGAAGGCGACTTGCAACCTGAGTCACTCGTCCCGCCTTTGGCGTGGAGCGAGTGACTACGATCAACCCCGTTACTCGAGCCGCATCCCCGTCTTGATCCCGCCCAGAATCCTGTTCATCTGTACCACCACCTCGTCCGGCGGCTCCTTTTCGGTCCCCAGCTCAATCCGCAGCGAAAACTTCAGATCATGTCCCGCGGCAGCCTTCGTCAGCTCGCCGAGCTGGTCGGCGAGGTCCTGGATCTCGTTCGGGCGCAGCTCGGCCATGAGCTGCCTTGCGCCGTAGCCCTTCTTCGGCGGCGGCTCCTTGATTCCGGTCCGGACGAACTTCACGCCGGCGGCGCCGCCGAAATCAGTCGGCCAGTCGTGGGAATCCGCCGTCCGCTCGAGGACCCCCAGCCGGAAGGCCTCGTCGAGCGCCTGCCTGACCGGAGCCCAGGGCAGTGGCTTGCCCCGCTTGTTCGAGAGCGAGGCGTGGATCAGATGCGCGGTGGTGACCCTCTCGGCCCAGGCCGCCGGCAGATTCGCCGGCAGCAGGTCGGCTGTCGACAACGGTGCCGGCGGCGGCAGCAGCTGTGCTTCGTCGGTCAGAAATCCGGCAGGCACATCGTCGCCGCAGACACTGATCGTCCCGTTCAGCAGCCACACCCGCCCCGACTTGACGGCAGCCGCCACCGCACCCTTGATCGCTTCCGCTGATGCGCCAGGAATCGACAGTGGTTCCGTGTAGCCCCCCTTGTCGATCGGCACGCAGTGCTTGCCCGAGAAGTACGCCGCGGCGTCGCTGAGATTGATTGCGTCCGTCTGCCAAAGACCTGGGAGGATTCCCGGCGCGAGCAGCGCGGCATCAAGGTCGACGAGGGTCGCGGCATCCGGCAGCACGACTTCCAGCGACGGGTCACGCAGGGCCAGGTCATCCGGACGCGACCTCCAGAAGGTGCGGACCGACCTGTCGGCCCGCGTGACCTGCAGGACGAAATCGCCGGCCACGCAACCGAGCAACAAGGTGTCGAGGATCGCCCCCCGGTTCAGCATCTTCGGCAGCCGTGCGGTGGAAGCGAAGGCGCCAACCAGGTCCTTCACATAGCGCGACTTCTCGGCTGCCTGCCACAGATCGTAGGGCCCGCCGGGCAGGAGCGCCTCGGCGTTGACCGCGGTGCTCTCGATGCGGGCACGCCGCTCGTTGACAATCTTGATGAACAGCGGCTGGTTGTCGATGGGAAGACGAAACGCCGCCACCTCGTTCGCCTCGTTCACCGTCACGACGACGCAATAGGCCATGATCAGCTGCGACGTCATCTCGCCGCGCGCCGCCCGCAGGTTCGCGTCGAGCTGCGCGAAGCGGACTGGTTCGATGTCGTCGCGACTCTTCAGCAGCTCGCGCACCTTGTCCCAGGCGAGCAGGTCGCGGAGCTTCTCGCGGGCGAGTTCGATGCCGTCCCTGGATGGCACGGCGAGCACGACCGCGTTCCGATTGGTGGCGCGAGGCCGGTCAGCCACGGTGGTCTCGTCGATGAACCGCCTGGCTTCCGCGCTCGGCTTGCCCGACTCGGACGCGGCCTTCGGGCCAAGCACCGCGTAGTGAAACTCGCCGTCGTCCTCGATATCCGCGGCCCTGGACGGCAGCATGTGGACAGCCGCGCCCATCGTGCGCGCGCCTTCGGTCAAACGCCTGATCTGGCCGATCTCCCTCTCCAGCAGCTCGTCGAGCACGGTTCCCGAGACGTGCTGCCGGGCGTCGTGGTGCATCTGCCTGAGGTTCGGCCTCGAGCCCAGACGCCAGACCTTCGGCAGGTTGCCTTCCTTCTCCGCCGTGAAGGTGTCATCCAGGTACCACGACACGTCCGCCCAGCGCGCAAGACCTTTGGCGAGATCGATCCTGTCCGGGCCGTTGGCGCCGAGCATCACCAGCAGTTCCCGTGTCCGCGCCTTCTGGCCGATCGGCTGCGAGTGCAGGAAGGTCGCGACGACGGCCTGCTCGATCTCGCGAAACTTGAGTCCGAAGCCCTCCTCCTGGATCTCGCGGGCCTTCTTGATTTCGCCTTCGAGGATCGCCTGCCAGTCCTGCCGCTTGCCCTCGTACTGCTCGGTGCGGGCGATCGTCGCCAGCTCGCGCGTGGCATCGGTCAGCGCGAAGTCCGTCGGCGCAGCGAGGAACGCCGCCGGACCGATGACAGGCGTTGGATCACCCCACTTCTCGGCATCCCGCAACGCCAGTGCGAAGGTCCGCAGAACGCCGCGCGTGCGCTGGAAGCCCTCCAGCTGCGTCCACTTCTCGAAGAACGCATCGGTCAGGTTCGGATGGAACGGGAACGCCGCCAGAAAGCGATCTTCCTCGAGCGAGCGGTTCTTCTTCGTCTGCTCGTCGAGCTCGCAGATGCCGTTGAGCGCGCTCACCACCTGCTGCTTCCAATCGGCCCGCTGCGTGTAGCTCGCCGGTGCCAGCAGCCGCCGCCGCAGCACCTCGGCGACGTCCTGCCGCTCCACCGGCTGCACGCCAGCATCCGATACGCGCTGGAAGGTCTCGTACAGCGCCTTCTCGATCTTCTTGCCGAGCTCGTCGCTCTGCGCCGGATCGGACGCCAGCAGCGAGGCGACCAGCGCGCAGCCCGGAACCCGTCCTGCCGCCTGCGTGAGGCACTGAAAGAAGTACTCCGCCTTGCCGAGCCAGGCCGTGTCGGCGCCGACGACCTGCCGCGCCCACATCAGCACCTCGTCGAGCAGGACCAGGGTCGCCAGGCCCTCCTTGCCCGGCAGCGCGAGCAGCTCTTCCAGGACGTTCGTCGCCGGCGCCGTGTCGCGCTCGCCGTCCGCCCTGCCCAGAACCTGGAGTCCGGTCGTGCCGCCCAACTGCCACGCCAGCGCGCTCCAGGGCATCCTGAAACGGCGCACCGTCCCGTCCGGCGCCTTGACGTCCATGCCGGTTTCGAGGTCGAGCTGGTCGAAGACCAGGGCGGCAATGCGCGCCTTGGCTGGCACGGTACCGATGTGCGTGATGAACTCGTCCACCGCCGGCAGCTTGGGCAGCTTATCTGGCGCGGCGGTCAGGTGCACCAGCGTGATCAGCGCATGCGTCTTGCCGCCGCCGTAGGTGAGCTGGAGCTGCCGGACGGCCTTTTCCGACTTCCCAGCGAGCCTGAGGACCACGTCACGCGCCAGGTCGCGCAGCTTGGTCGTCGGATACGTCAGCCCGAAGAACTCCTTCGGGTCGTGGTAGACGGAGCGGTTGCGTTCCATCATCACGTCGTAGAGGTCCGCGGCGAACTCCTTCTGCGACAGTTCGCCGCTGCGGATGTCCGGCCTCAAGTCGACCACCTTGTGCCAGGGCTTCGTGCTGATCTTGGCCATGTGCAAGTCCTTCTTCTGTGTGTCTCGTAGCAGCTGCGCTCTCAAACCGGCAACGCACCCTGGGCCGCAGCGCCCAGGCTGCGTACGTGATTCGAAAGGCTCTCCAGGATCGACCGCTCCTCGTCGCCGTGCGGCGCGAGCTCGATCAATGCTTGCAGCAGTTGCGCGAAGATGGGGCTCCGTCGCAGACCACGCGAGTCGAGGTATTCGTTGACCTTGTTGACGTCGCCACCCTTCCACAGGTGCATCAGTTTGTGAACCTGGTCGATCAGCGGCGCCGCGCGACCGCCTTCGGAGTCCAGACCCAGCATCCGATGCCTGCGCTGCGACCATGCGCGCAGCCGGAACGTGCCACCACCGCCGCTCCGCTCGACCTCTTCCGCGCCCTCCTCAGCCTCCGCATCCTCGCCTTCCTCCTCCGCGGCCGCTCCTTTGCCACGGCTGAGCATCTCGTACTGATCGGCCAACTGCCGCTCGGAGAGGTTGCACGAGACCGCGTACAGGATGCAGGCGCCGGCGGGCGCATCCTTGAGGCCGAAGTCGTTGCGGTGCAGGAGGTAATACGCGGTCAGGTCGTCAAGGCCGGCGCCGTCGGTGGCAACCGCCTCGCCGCGTGTCAGAACGCGGCCAACGACGAAGTCGACGACGATGCGGCGCACGTAGCGCAGGAACTCCGTCACCGTCATCAGCGCGCCGGGCTCGGACGCCTTCTTGACTGCCGGATACCGGCTGTACGCCTGCAAGGCCGGGCCCGTGGCGGCCCAGACGAAGTCGGGACCGCGGATGCCGGCATCCCAGAAGTCGCGCAGCTTCGCGACGATGCTGGTCTCCATTTCCTTCAGCACCTGCGCGTCCCAGCCGGCGCGGACCGATGGATCGCGCTTCCTGCAGACCAACCAGACCGATGATGCCAAGGCAGCAGACGACATCGCCCGCATGCGGTTGCCCATTTCGGTTTGTATGGGCCAAGAAGCGTCCACCACGAATCCAGCGCGGATGATTGCGGATACCAGCGTTTCCCAGGCATCGGGATGCTTGTGGGCAAACACGACAACCAGCCGTCCGTCGGCCTTCAGTGCCGCATTACACGCCTGGAATGCACGCGCCATTCCGTCTTCGTAGTTCTTCTTCGACGCAGCCTTGTCGCCGCCAAAGCGAGAAGCGTCGTCGATGAGCTCACCGTCGTTGGCCAGATGGTTCCACTTCGGCGCCAGCGGTTCAGCGAATGCCGCATCGAACTCGGGCGAGAGGTTCAACAATATTCGCCGCAGCCAGACGTAGAAGAAGTCCATCAGGTCCGAATAGGGGATGGCGTCGTAGTACGGCGGATCGGTTACGACGACATCCACCTGCTCGTCAAGCGGCCGGGTTGCCGAGCGCTGCATAGCATGGGCCCTACCGCCGTCGACTGCGCCAGTTGCGTGCTCGACGTAACGTGCAGCCCAGTCCAGTTGCGCCTCCCAAGCGCCGCCTACGGAATTTGGCAGGGGCAGCTCTGCGATGTCCCAAGCCATCGGCAACGCAAATCTGGGAAAGGTGTTGCGCATCTTCTCCCCAGAGTTATGCCAAGTGCAGATAGCTGATCCGTAGTCCGCGGACTTGTCGAGCACGGTGGCGAGATATGCCGCCAAAGCCTCACGCCATGTGGCTTCCTCGGAAGTAAATCGCGCCGGCACTGCCCTGATAGCTTTGAGAAAACAACTCAGTGCCACGAGCTGCCGCGCCGTGAAGAGCTTTTGCCACTCGTCGATGCCATAGAGAGGCACTGTGAAGGCCGAGCCGCCTCCCTCGCGGCTTGCGCCAAGGGGTATCGCTTCTCTTGGCAGCCCGAGTGGCACACTTTCGAACGCCCGCTCCAGGTCCGCTTCGGCGGCATGTGCCACCGCACTTTCATGCTCGGTCGGCAGCCGATATTCCTTGCCTTCGACACCGTCGACTACCACTGCAGTCATGACGGCGCCCAAGCGACCAGTACGGCCTTCGAGCCGCAGGTCTTCCTGCGTCATGATGGTTCCGCAGCAGGGACAAGAGGCCCCGGAACGACTCATCGTGCCTGCGCCAAGCCGCTTGTCGTACTCCCGCCGCTGGGCGGCGTTGCCGCCCTGGACCTTCGCCTCCCAATCGATGCCGAACACCACCCCTGTGCCGTCGGCGTTCGGCTCCATCGCCAGTACGACCCGCTTGTTGTCCTTTTTCGCCAGCCAGCGGGTCTTCAACAGCGGCACGGTGGCGCGGCAGGCCTTGCACTTGACGGTGCGCGCCCACAGGTAGGCGACCGTCGGCTTGGCCAGCCAGCGCGGGTTCTCGTCGTTGTCGAGATAGGTCTTCCTGTCGAAGCCGGCATTCAGCAGCTCGATCTGCGGCTCACCGGCCGCGTTGGTCGGCACCAGCCTGAGCTGCTCCTCCCGCGCGAGCGGCACGCGCCGGTAGGGAGCGAGCGAGCAGAACTCGGCATACGTCGGGTAGAAGCGTGCGAGTTCGCGGCGCGCCTCGCGCAGCACCCAGCGGCCCCAGGCGCGCACATGCCAGGCGAGATCGGCCTGCAGCAGCGCGGGATCGAGCTGAAGATGCTCGAACATCTCTCGCTGCGCAGCGCTGGGCGTCTGGCCCGTCAGCAGGTCGAGCTGCGTCCGGATGGCCGCGGGCTTCAACCCGAGCGCCTTCAGGTAGGCGGTCATGAACTCGCGATCGGCGAGCGCGAAATCGGGCAGGCGCCGCTTCTGCCCGGCGAGCTTCTGTGGATACTCGAGCGTGCACTTCAGGATGAACCACGCCACCGGGTTGAGGTCCACCGCGGTCACCTCGCAGCCGAGGCGCATCGCCTCCAGCGGGATCGCGCCGCCACCGGCGAAGGGGTCGAGCACCTTCGGCGCCCGCCCGCCGTAAGCCTTGCGGATCTCGGCGCGAAACCAGTCCAGGTCGGGCCCGGACTCGCGACCCCAGTGCAGGATGCCGCCCTGCGTTTCCTCCGAGACCACGTCCTCGACCTTGCCGGAAGGCAGCTTCTTGCGCTTGACCGCCGTGACGACCGTGCCGCCGAGCCGCTTCAGGATCTCGTCGCGCATCTCCTTGTCGCCGGGATCGGGCAGCAGGGTGGCGATCAGCGCCGCCCGCGATGCCGCCAGCGGTCGCCGCGCAGGCCAGATGTGCAGCGTCGAGATGTGCCCGTGCCGGACGTTCTTCTCATGGACGGAATCGATCGACGCCTGTTTCAGCGGGAATGCGACTTCGATCAGGCGCTTGCCGTTCGGACCACTCATGTTTTGTTCTCCGGAGGTCGTTCGCTGGCCGGCAGCTGCAGGAACTGCACAAACAGCTCGCGTCCGCAGTACGTTCCAACCCGATGCATGCGCGACGCGGCCAGTCCGATCGCAACCAGCACGCTGCACGGAACAGGGCCGTTGAGCGGAGGTACTGCTGGCGCGACCGCCAGAACAATCAGAAGGTCTGAGGCGATGCCGCGATTTGGGCCGCAGTTGCCGTTGACGGTCTGCATCCGCGACCCGCGACCGGCTGCCTCGACCGCGGCGTCGATCTGCTGCGTGATGGCGTCGCACTGCGCGTCTGTCGTCGCGCAAGGGTCCACCTCCCCGAGCTTCAGCCGTTCCGCCATTGCAGCGGGTCGAGCACGAGTCATCGCTGTTCCCATGCGCAGAAGACTCATGTCCAGTAGGTCGGGCGCTGCAGAACGAACCCGTCTGAACGCGCGACCAATGGCGGCAGCTGCGACTGCCGCAGCTTGTCCTCGCCCACCGTGACGAATCCCGTCGCTGCCTTCGTCAGCTCGCTGGAGTGTCGTCCCGGCGGCTGCGCAACGACGATTCGTTTCAGCGGAAAACGGTTCCGCACCTGACGTACCGGCGACGTGAGAACGCTGTCCGCGGAGACGAGCAGCGCCGTGTCGAATCGATCATCAAAGGCGTCCGCAAGCAGCTGAACGGCGATGTTGACGTCGGTCATCTTCTCCTCGAAGTCCATCCAGGTCGCGCCGCACTTTCGGCACTGCTTCGGCTTCTCGAGGTAGTGGCCAAAGTGCAGTGACAACGCCGGCCGCATGCCCAGCGCTTCGAGATACATGTTCTGCCGTTGGATATCCTGGCTGTTGTGCCGGTTGTTGCGGATGCGGGTCGTGAAGTAGTGGACGGCCTGAAGTTCTTGGCCAGGTTTGAGCAGGCTCGTGGACAGAGCAACGAGGTCGAGCCAGTAGTACTTGCGCCATCCCTTCGAGCGCAGGCCGAAGTAGAGGTTGAATCCGTCGATATACGAGATGACCCGAGTCATCGTGAAGTACTCCACCAAGGCCGCAACAGCGGCTTGACGCCACCTATCGCACTCGCGATAATGCCACGCATCAACCCCGCCGGAGATCGCATCTCCGGCCCGACGCCTCCCTCGTGGAGGCGTCTCTTTTCGTGCCTGCGCGAGGCCGTCACCACCGGACCTCGGCGGCGTCCAGGATGGCCTTGGCCGACACGACGAAGCCGGCCTGCGAGCGGGCGACCAGCTTCCCGAAGGGATCCTGCACCCGGACGAGCCGCGGCGACCCGCTGCCGCAGTCGAAGACGGCGTAGAGCCAGTAGCGGCTCCGCAGGTTGATCGCCTTCGCCCATTCGTTCTCGGTCAACTCGATGTCGCCGGTCTCGACCCTGCCCTTCACTTCGATCGCGCGCTCGTGGTCGTGGCGTTTCGAGAAGATGTCGAATCCCGGATGGTCGGTCAGTCCGGCGAGCCTGGCCTTGTCAGGTGTGGAGACATCACGCGCCGCGCCGCCGGCCGCAGTCTCATACGCCATGGTGATTTCCATGGCGATGCGCTCGACCTCGATGTCGCGGGCCTTGACGTCCTCCGGGTTGGTCGATGGCTGCACGAGGGCGCTGGCAATCCGTTCGACCTGGCCCGGCTGGATCAGCTCGGCTTCGCGCCGCGCCTGCGCCATCGCGACGTCGCGGCGCTCGGACAGCCCGCGCTGCTGCTGCTTGATGCGCTCGAGCTCGGCGAGGGCGCGTTTGTCGCCTTCGCGGGCGCGTTCGGTGCAACGCTTGCGCGCCGACGCCAGCTCGGATTCCTGATAGTCGTAGGCGCGGCGCAGGTGGTCCTCCGTGTCGCGCAGCCGATCGATCGCTTGCAGTCGACGAACATCGCTCATTCGTTGAAGCAAGGTGCCCGCGACGAACTCCTCCGCAGCGAGGCGGTAGGTGTTGCCTTGGGCAACGAAGCCGACGCTGGCCGCGTCCACTTTCGACGCCGGCCGCAGGAGCAGGATCTGCTCGACGGAGGTCTCCTCGATGCGGTTGTCCCCAAACTGCTTTACCGCGACCAGGCACTGCTCGAGCACCTCGTCCTGGTGCATGGCCGGATACGCTTCGTCCAAGCGCCGCACGACGCTTGCGCGCATGACGTGAAGCAGATATGGCGCCGACGCGGAGACATCGACGAAGACTGCCCCTCGCCGGCCGGCAAGGCGGCAACGTTCCACGGCGAGGGCGGACAGACGCTCAAAGACCGGTTCACCCGGATGCAGAAACACCGCATCGCGGCTATCGGCTGGGCGATACACGGTGAGCCGCGCTCGGGCTGACTCGCGGTAGCTTTCCAGCAGGGGAATGACGCTGTCCAGCGCGCCCTTCTTTCGAGCACGCAGGAAGAAGGCGCTGTCGAGGTCGCCGACGAGATCGACGTCGATGGTCGGTGCGGCGTGTTCCAGGTAGCGGCGAACATAGCCGGGCAGCAGGCGGCGCATTTCCTCGATGTGCATCGCCTCCTGCAGCTTGGGCAGGTCTGTCACCACCTCGCCACCACGGCCGAAGATCGCCTCTTCGCGCGCCGCGATCGCCCGGATCTGCTCCACCGTCAGGTGCCCGGCCAGATCGAGCGCTTCGCGCTCGGCCGCGTCCTCGGAGACGATTGCGCGCTGGATGTAGTCGTTGAGCGACAGTCCCTCGAAGATGCGCCCGATGACGTCGAAGACCTTGTCCGATCCCAGTTCCTTGCGGATCGCCTCCATCTTGTTGAGCAGGGTTTGCACCACGCGACCCTCACGGGTCTTGCCGGCAACGAGATTGAGGATCGCGACCCGATCCTTCTTCTGGCCGTAGCGGTGGATCCGGCCCATGCGTTGCTCGAGACGCGCCGGGTTCCATGGCACGTCGTAGTTGACGAGCACCCAGCAGAACTGGAGGTTGATGCCCTCGGCCGCGGCGTCGGTGCCGACGAAAAACCGTGCGCCTGACCCATCGGGCCCGGACTTGGCACCGTGCGGGCGGCGGAACAGGTCCACCTGAGTGTCGCGTGCCGCGAAGTCCAGCCCACCGTGGATGCAGGCCACCTGCCCGGCATGGCCCATCGCTTCGAGCCGGCGCAGCAGAAAGTCCAGCGTGTCGCGGTGCTCGGTGTAGATGATCACCTTCTCGTGCTCGAACTCCGGGCTGCGCAGGAACTCGCGCAACTTCTCGAACTTGCTTTCCAGGCCACGCGCGTAGACGGCCTCCGCGAGACCGACAAGTTCCCTGAGCTTCTCGCGCTCAGCGACCAGCTCGGCCAGATTGGTAGCGACGAAGGCGGCAAGTGCCTGCGCCTCGTCCTTCTCGTGCTCTTCGATGCCGCCCTCGGCACCCTCCTCGTCGGCGGTCGCATCAATCAGCGTGTCGCGGACTTGGCGATCGAGCCGCCGCTGCTGCTCGCGCAGCTGTTCCTCCGGAATCCGGCCGGACTGGATGTCGTCGATGAGCGTTTCGAGCTTATCCAGGCGGTTTCGCAGCGAGCGCAGCAGCGCCCAGGTGCTGCTGGCAAGGCGACGCTGGAAGATGGTCATCGCGAAGCGCGCCGCAGAACGGTTGAGCAGCCGTGCCTGGTTGTAGAAGTGGCGGATGTAGGCGGTGGTCCTGTCGTACAGCTCCTGTTCGCTGAGCGGCCCCTGGCTCAGCTCGTAGCTGTGCGTGTCGCAAACGCGCAGCGGGTACAGCGGCGCGCCGCGCAGGTCGACCATCTCTTCCTTGACCCGCCGGGCGAAATACTTCTTGCGGTCGTCTGCGGCGAACGAAGCGAAGGCCGTCTCGGTCGAGAAGATCTCCGGCTCGAGCAGTCTCCACAGGCAGTAGTACGGGAACGGCTTGCCCATGTGGGGCGTCGCGGTCAGGAGCAGCAGGTGGTGAGCGCTCCACCCGAGACGCCACTCGTCCGGAACATCGCGCACCCCGGCGAGCGCCTCGGCAAGGCGATGGCGGTCGGTGGGCCTGAAGGTGCCGTCGGGATCGCGGTTGGCGCTCAGCTTGTGCGCCTCGTCGAACACGACGAGTTCATACGGGGAGACGGTGGCGCCGCTCAGGCATCCGAACAAGGCCTGGCCCCGGAGACTATCGACGCTGACGATCACGAGGTCGCTGTCCGCGCCGGTGAAGGGGTTGCCCCGCCGCGCGTCGCTGCCCGTGACGATGCGGAAGGACAGTTGGAACAGCGTCCGCATCTCGCGGTACCAGTTGCCCACCAGCCCGGCGGGGACGACAACCAGGACGCGGCGTAGCCTACGCCGTGACAGGCTCTCGCGGATGTAGAGCCCGGTCATGATGGTCTTGCCGGCGCCGGCATCATCAAACAGGCCGAAGCGCAGACGCGGCTGAGGCAGCATCCGTTCGTACACCGCGATCCGCTGATGCGGCAGCGGATCAACCTGGCTGATCTCGGTGGCGAAGGCCGGGTTGAACAGGTGGCCGTAGCTGAGCCGCTCGCCCTCGACGAGCGTCCGCAGCTGATTCGGGTCGCCGAGGAAGTCCAGCTTCTGGCCTGCCCGCTCTTCAGCCTCGACGGCAACGGAAGCAACCGGCGCAGACCGCGATGTTGACTCCGCCCGATCCAACTCGCGCAGCCTACCCAGCGCAAGCGCGGACGGTCGGCTGCGTCCCAGTTCCCAGCGCGAAAGGGTCACGAAGTTGACCCCGAGCTGCGCGGCCATTGCCGCCTGGGTCAGCCCAAGCCTTTCGCGCAGCGTTCGGATTTCGGTCGCCTCCATCCAGCGATGTCCTCGACGACTTGGCAGCCGCTTCCAGTTCCAGTTCCATGGACCGTATCGCAATGATCCTGTACTGTCAACGCTTCTACTATGCGTTTGCATAGTTGCCAGTAGATGTAAAGCTCCGCAGCGACACGCCATCGCATCCGGCGAAGCGGCGGCCGACGTCCGCGACGCCCGGCGGCTGCAACCGGCGCGTGCCCGACGCCAGTGCTCAGACCCGCTGCAGTGATGCCGCGCCATCGGTCGACCATGGGAATGGTGGTTGCGAAGCGGGCAACTCACTTACAATGCAGTTCTGCAAGGCATGGCAAGGACCGGCCGGCGGCAGATCGCGGCAAGACTTCGCGTGCTGCTTCTGCCGAGCCACCGTCGGGGAGAGACGCCGGCACGCGCACGCCCGCAAGGGCTCCGGCGAAGATCGGCGCCAGAGCGGTTTCATCAACAAGAAAGGAGCAGAGATGTCTTATTCGGCCTTCGTGCAGGCCCGCGATTTCCTTCAGGCCCACCGCACCGATTACGAGACGGCGTACCGGGATTTCAGGTGGCCGGTCCTCAACGACTTCAACTGGGCACTCGATTACTTCGACGTGATGGCTGCCGGCAACGACAGGCCGGCGCTGTGGGTGGTGAACGAGGATGGTTCGGAACAGAAGATGTCCTTCGCCGACATGTCGCGGCGCTCGAACCAGGTCGCCAACTGGCTGCGCGACCAGGGCGTCCGCCGCGGTGACCGCATCCTCATGATGCTCGGCAACGAGGTGCCGCTGTGGGACACGATGCTGGCATCGATCAAGCTCGGCGCCGTGCTGTCGCCGGCAACGACCCTGCTGGCGCCGGACGATCTGCGCGACCGCATCGACCGCGGCCAGATCCGGCACGTGATCATCGGCCACACGCACGCCGACAAGTTCAACGACCTGCCGGGCGAGTACACCCGGGTCACCGTCGGCGGCGCGGTCGCCGGCTGGCAGCAGCTCGAACAGGCGTACAGCGGGTCACCCGAATTCCTGCCCGACGGCCCGACGAAAGCGACCGACCCGCAACTGCTCTACTTCACCTCGGGCACGACCTCGAAACCGAAGCTCGTCCTGCACAGCCAGCAGAGCTACCCGGTCGGACACCTGTCGACGATGTACTGGCTCGGCCTGCAGCCGGGCGACGTGCACTGGAACATCAGCTCGGCGGGCTGGGCGAAGCACGCGTGGAGCTGCTTTTTCGCACCGTGGAACGCCGGCGCGACGATCTTCATCTACAACTATGCCCGCTTTGCCGCCGCGGCGATCCTCGAGACGCTGGTCCGCTGCTCGGTGACGACGCTCTGCGCGCCGCCGACCGTCTGGCGGATGCTGATCCAGGAAGACCTGAAGAAATACCCGGTCAAGGTGCGCGAACTGATCGGTGCGGGCGAGCCGCTCAACCCGGAAGTCATCGACCAGGTCCGGGAAGCCTGGGGAATCACGCTGCGCGACGGTTTCGGCCAGACCGAAACGACGGCGCAGGTCGGCAATTCGCCCGGCCAGGTCGTCAAGCTCGGCTCGATGGGCCGCCCGATGCCCGGCTATCAGGTGCGCCTGGTCGATGTCGACGGGCACGTCGCCGAAGAGGGCGAGATCTGCCTCGACCTCTCGCAGCGCCCGGTCGGCCTGATGATCGCCTACGACGACGATCCGGAGAAGACCGCCGAAGTGATGCGCGACGGGTTTTACCACACCGGTGACACGGCATCGGTCGATGCCGACGGCTACATCACTTACGTTGGCCGCGCCGACGACGTGTTCAAGGCGTCGGACTACCGCATCAGCCCGTTCGAGCTCGAGAGCGTCCTCATCGAGCACGACGCGGTCGCCGAAGCGGCGGTCGTGCCGAGCCCGGATCCGCTGCGGCTGGCGGTACCGAAAGCCTTCCTGACGCTGCGCACCGGCCACGAGCCGAGCCGCGAACTGGCGCGCGACATCTTCGTCTTCCTGCGCAGCCGGCTTTCGCCGTACAAGCGCGTGCGGCGGATCGAGTTCGGCGAGCTGCCGAAGACGATCTCGGGCAAGATTCGCCGTGTCGAGCTGCGCAAGGGCGAACAGGACCGGGGTGCCGCTGCCCGTGGTCCGCTGGAGTTCTATGAGGAGGACTTCGAGTTCTGACACCGCCACGAGGAGCCCCGGCAGCGGGGCTCCGGCAGCCGCCGATGCCGCCTGCGGGCGGCATGCTGTTTGCTGGGCGGCCTGCTCGTTCCCGCAGCCACCGATGACCACCCTCTACTCGCTGAAACCGCGCTTCCAGGCGCTGCTGCGCCCGGCGGTACGGCACCTGCACGCCGCCGGCGTCACCGCCAACCAGGTGACGGTCGCTACCGCTGCCGCGTCGCTGCTGCTCGGCGCGGGACTGGCGCTGGCCGCGGCTGGCGGCGCGCTGAGCTGGTTCCTGCTGTTGCCCGGCTGGCTGCTGCTGCGCATGGCGTTGAACGCGATCGACGGCCTGCTGGCGCGCGAGTTCGGCCAGGCCTCGCGGCTCGGCGCCTGTCTCAACGAACTGGCCGACCTGCTGGCCGACGCCGCACTGTACCTGCCGTTCGCTCTCCTGCCGGGGACACCCGGCGCGCTGGCGGTGCTGGTCGTCGTGCTGGCGAACGTGGCTGAAATGGCGGCCGTTCTGGCCACCGGCAACGGGCGGCGCAACGACGGGCCGATGGGCAAGAGCGATCGCGCGCTGGTCTTCGGGATGCTCGGCCTGCTGCTCGGCTGCGGCGTCGCGCCGGGTCCATGGCTCGCCTGGGTGCTGGCGATCGTCGCCGTCCTGCTCGTGCTGACGATCGGCAACCGGGTCCGCCACGGCATCGCCGCCGACCCGCGCAGCCCGCAGCAGTGACGACCTTCCCAGGAGAGCGATGAGATGCGCCCGGCGCTGGAAAGACAATTCACCACGCACGACGGCAGCAGCCTGTTCTATCGCCACTGGCCGCCAACGCTGGCAGGCCCCGACGCGCGCGCGCTGATCCTGCTGCATCGCGGCCACGAGCATTCGGGACGCCTGCAGCATGTCGTCGACGGGCTCGGCCTCGATGAATTCGCCGTCTTCGCCTGGGACGCACGCGGCCACGGACGTTCGCCCGGTGCGCGCGGCGACAGTCCGGGTTTTGCCGCCCTGGTCCGCGACCTCGACGCCTTCGTCGCGCACCTCGGCGAGACGCACGGAGTCGCCGTCGGGGATATCGCGCTGATCGGCCAGAGTGTCGGCGCGGTCATCGCCGCCACCTGGGTGCACGATTACGCACCGCGCCTGCGCTGCCTGGTGCTGACCGCGCCGGCGTTCCAGGTCCGCCTCTACGTGCCGCTGGCACGGCCGGGGCTGGCGCTGCTGCGGCGCCTGTTCGGCAACTTCTTCATCACTTCGTACGTCAAGGCGCGTTTCCTCACCCATGATCCGCAGCGCATCGCTTCCTACGACGAGGATCCGCTGATCACCCGCAACATCTCGGCGCGCGTCCTTCTCGAACTCGGCGACGCCGCCGACCGGGTGGTCGCCGATGCGCAGGCGATCCGCGTGCCGTTGCAGTTGCTGATCTCGGGCAACGACTGGGTGGTCCATCGCCAGCCGCAGGAGCGCTTCTTCGAGCGCCTGGGCTCGCCCGTCCGCGAATGTCACCTGCTGCCCGGATTCCTGCACGACACCCTCGGCGAGCGCGAGCGCCGGCTGCCACTGAACGCGATCCGCGCCTTCGTCGAGCGGATGTTTGCCGCGCCACCGGCTGCCGATTCGCTGCTGCACGCGGATCGCGATGGCTACACGCGCGACGAGGAGCTGCGCCTCGGCCAGCCGCTGCCGCCGTTCTCGCCGCGCCGGCTGAACTTTGCCGCCACCCGCCTGGCGATGCGCACGCTCGGCCGGCTCGGCGAAGGCATCGCCATCGGTCTGGCAAGCGGTTTCGATTCCGGCAGCAGCCTCGATCACGTCTACCGCAACCAGGCACGCGGCCGGCTGCTGCTCGGCCGCCTGATCGACCGTGGCTATCTCGACTCGATCGGCTGGCGCGGCATCCGCATCCGCCGCACGCACCTGCTGGCGGCGATCGCCAGCGCCGCCGCGCGACTGCGCGCCGCCGACCAGCCGATTCGCGTCTTCGACCCCGCCGCCGGACACGGGCGCTATCTCGTCGAAGCCGTGCAGGCCTTGCCCGAGCGGCCGCAATCACTGCTCCTGCGCGACCTCGACGCGACCAACGTGGCGCAGGCGCGGGCGCTGCTCGACGCCGCCGGGCTTGCCGACATCGCCCACTGCGAGACCGGCGACGCCTTCGCCGAGGCCGAACTCGCGGCGCTCCGCCCGCACCCCAACCTGGTGACCGTTTCCGGCCTCTACGAGCTGTTCTCCGACAACCAGCTCGTCGCGGCTTCGCTGCGCGGACTGGCGCAGGCGATCGAGCGCGGCGGCTACCTGATCTACACCGGCCAGCCCTGGCATCCGCAGATCGAGCTGATCGCCCGCACGTTGACCAGCCACCGCGGCCACCAGCCGTGGATCATGCGGCGGCGGACGCAGGCGGAGATCGACGAACTGGTGCGTGTCGCCGGCTTCAGCAAGCTGGCGCAGTGGATCGACGACTGGGGCATGTTCAGCGTCTCGCTGGCCCGCCGCGATTGAGGGCCGCCGCAGCGCCGTCCCCTCCAGCCGGCGCTGCCGGTGCTGCCGGCGCTGGCGAACGCCAGCCTTGGCGACGGGCTGTCGCCTGGCTGCTGCTGCTCGGACCCTTCTTCTTCGCCAGCTACGGCTTCGCCACCTGGGTCAGCAGCCAGCGCAGCGACATCGGCTTCATCCGCTTCGACTGGGAGGAGCGGATCCCGCTGCTGCCGTGGACGATCGTTCCCTACTGGCTGATCGACCTGCTCTACGGCCTCTCGCTGCTGCTCTGCCGGACGCGCCGCGAAGTCGACACGCACGCCTGCCGCCTGCTGGCGACGCAGTTGATCGCCATCGCCTGCTTTCTCCTCTTCCCGCTGCGCGTGACCTTCGAGCGGGGTGCCGTCGATGGCGCCTTCGGCTGGCTGTTCGATGTACTGGCGAGCTTCGACCAGCCGTACAATCAGGCGCCGTCGCTGCACATCGCGCTGCTCGTCGTCCTCCTCGAACTGTATCTGCGCGTCGTCCCGCGTGCCTGGCATTTCGTCGTTTACGGCGTCGCGCTGCTCATCGGCGTCTCGGTGCTGACCACTTGGCAGCACCACTTCTTCGACATTCCGACCGGCCTCTGGCTCGGCTGCCTGGCGATCTGGCTGTTTCCGGACGAGGGCGGTTCGCCGCTCCGCCGCGCGCGACTCAGCCGCGATCGCCAGCGGCGCCGGCTGTCGCTGGTCTACGCCGCCGCGGCGCTCGCCCTCGGCAGCCTCGCCGCGCTGAACGGGGGTGGCTGGCTCTGGCTGCTCTGGCCGGCGGCGTCGCTGGCGATGGTGGCGCTGATCTACCTGCTGCTCGATGGCGAAGCCTTCGGCAAGCGTCGGGATGGATCGATGCCCGCTGCCCTGCGCTGCCTGTTCGCTCCCTACCAGATCGGCGCCTGGCTCAACCAGCGCTGGTGGACACGCAATCTCCCGTCTGCCGACGTCGTCGTACCCACGCTCCTGCTCGGGCGGCTGCCGACGGCGGCCGACCTGCAACGGCTGCCCGTGGCGGCGGTCGTCGATGTCTGCGCCGAACTGCCCTGCCCCACCCCTGGCCTGGCCCATGCCAGCGTGCCGATGCTCGACCTGCTGCCCCCCGAAGCGGAGCAGATCGAGCGCGCGCTGGCCGCGCTGCAGCAGGCTCTGGCAACGCCACCGGTTCTCGTCTGCTGCGCGCTCGGACTGGCGCGCAGCGCACTGGTCGTTGCCGCCTGGCTGCTGCGCAGCGGCCAGGCGGCGACGGCAGCCGACGCCGTCGCGCTGGTGCGGCGCGCCCGACCCGCGGTCGTCATCGGCGCAGCGGAGATCGAGCTGCTCAGCGACTGGCACCGCCGGTGGCAGGCAGCGCCGGGCGGCGGCCTTTGAGGCGAGGCCGTCACCCGGCATGGACTGGCACGCCGCCGACCTGCTGCCGCAACCGCCGGACGAGGCGTGGCGAATGGCCGCCGGCATCGCCATCGTGCTGCTGCTGGCGACGCTGGTCGCCCGCCTGCTGCGGCTGCGGCTGGCGCGCCGGCAACCACATGCGCTGCTCGACAACCTCAATCAGCGCATCGACACCTGGTGGCTGATCGCCATCGCCGTCGGTCTGGCGCTCGTCGCCGGGCGGCCCGGGGTGATCCTGCTCTTCGCGCTGGCCTCGCTGGCGGCGCTGCGCGAGTTCCTTGCCGGCGACGTCGCCGCGGCGATTCCGCGCGCCCTGCGCTGGAGCGGCTTCGCGATCATCCTGCCGCTGCAGTACCTGCTGCTCTTCACTGCGCCCGGCCTGCTGTTCGCCAGCCTGGTTCCGCTCTGCGTCCTGCTCGTCCTGCCGGCCTGGCAATGGCTGCGTGCTGCGCACGGCGGGCCGCCGCGACACCTGCGCCCGCTGCAGCTCGGGCTGCTGCTCTGCGTTTACTGCATCGCGCACGTTCCCGCCCTGCTGGCGCTGCCGGTCGACGCGGGCGACACGCAGCGCAATGGCTGGCTGCTGGTCTTCCTGCTGCTCGTCGTGCAGGTCGGCGATGTCCTGCAGTACCTCTGGGGAACACTCGCCGGCCGGCATCCGATCGCTCCCCGCCTGTCGCCAGCGAAGACCGTCGAAGGGACCGTCGGCGGCATTCTCAGCGCCTGCGCCCTCGGCGCCTGGCTGGCGCCGCTGACGCCATTCACCACCGCCGCCGCGGCGATGATCTCGCTCCTGCTCGGCGTACTCGGCTTCGGCGGCGGCCTGCTGCTCTCGGCGCTGAAGCGGCAGCGCGGAATCAAGGACTGGGGCACCCTGCTTCCCGGTCACGGCGGCATGCTCGACCGCCTCGACTCACTCTGCCTGTCGGCGCCGGTCTTCTACTACCTGCTGCGCTTCGGCTACGGTGGCTGAGCAATCGGCTCCGTACTGGCTCCGCCGCCGGCGACCGGGCAGCCAGCCGAGCAGCAGGCCGCCGATGCCGGCACCGGCGCCGACCGACCAGATCGCCCGCTCGGCTTCGGCAAGCAGCGAGTGTGGGTGAACACCTTCGACGCCCGGTGCAGCCAAACGACCTGTCGCCGGCCGCCCACCCTGGTCGAGGTCGCAGTCCGGTTGCAGTCGAGCGAGAACGGTCGCCTGCTTCCACTTGACTGCCGCCATGTGAAAGATCGGCAAGCGCCGAATGCTCGCCCCAGCCGACGCGCGGCAGCAGGGCGACGCGCAGCTTCCGCGTGCGCGAGTTGTTGGCGTTGCCGGGCGGGAACAAGCAGTTACCCCGGATACCGTTCGAACTCTGGCAGTTCGTGGACATGCTTCATCCAGCCGAGTCGTTCGGCGACTTGCACCTGGACTGTGGGCGGCAGCGCGTCGGGATCATCAAGCGTCGATGTCTGCACGTCGACCAGCCCGGGGAGAACCGCTGCATTGCGGTAGAAGAGACCACTGCCACACGCTGCGCAAAAACTGCGCATTGCCGAACCAGACGAATTGATCGTCTTTGGCTGCCCTCTTGTCACGGTCAGCGCAGACTCAGGAAACATCGCCCAGGCGACAGCAGGCGCGCCCGCACTTCTTCGGCAGTCGCTGCAATGGCACAAGGCGACGACCTTGGGTTCGCCTGCGAGCTGATAGTGGATTGCGCCGCATGAGCATTGTCCGTGATGATTCACAACAGGATCCTTTCAGTGCAGAGGTCGATGGGAAGACGATTCGCTGCCGCTTGGCCCGCTCAGGCGTTGTCGTCCTGGACCCTGTCTGTCTGGCCGGTCAAGGCAGGCATCAAGGCAAACAGCACCAGCATCGCCAGATATGCGCTTCCGGAAACGGGGTCGCGGCTGGCGACATAGTCCGCAAGTGCTCGATCCTGCAAGACCACGACCAGCAGCAATTCGGCGGCCAGCAGCAGGGCCAGGGCGAGCATCCCCGTCACGAGGCGCGCGGCCATGGAAGGCGGGACGGTGAATCGTCGCATGACGAATCTCGCCGCGAACACGATCACGACAAACATCAACGGCATCTCGCCCAGTTCTGCCATGCGAACGCCCAAGCGCGGCTCGAGCATGGTCACCCGCAGCGCACCAAGGACGAAGCCGGCGGCAAATACCAGGACGAAGTAGGCGAGCCCGGCCTTGATCGGTTGATTGCTCACATCAGCACTGCCTCTACGGGTCTTCGCAACGATGGCGGCAATTTCGGCCCGCGGCCGAAGCGAACAGCCCAATCCGGTCTGCGTCCACCAATGCCCCGGAAAGTCGCAAACTGCGGCCGCAGTGCGGACAATTCCAGCGCTTGATCGAGAATCGCATTGCGGATCCCCAACGCCGCTGACTGGAGCGCGAAGCGCTCGTGGCGCGACTTTGATCCATTGGGCGGGGTTCTTCGTCATGCCCCTGATTTTTCCCCCAACCTGGCATCGAACTTCTCTCTGCTGACGACAAAGCGCTCGTGGCGGCCTTTTGAGATCAGGTCTACGCCATCGTGAGCCGCAACGGCAAATGTGAGCTTCTTTCCTTCAACGGCGATCAATTCGACCGTTGCCTTGACCTCAAGGCCCGGTGGTGTGGCTGCCTCGTGGCTGACGTCGATGTGGGTTCCGACGGTCTGTTCCTTCGGCCAATCGAGGTGAGGGTTGATGGCCTTGATGCACGCCCATTCAAGGAGTCCGACAAGGTAGCCCGTGGCAAATACCTCGGGCATGGCGACGAATTCTTCGGACTCGGGGTACAGTGCGGGAACCGTTTTCGATGGGAGAACCTTGAACTTGTGTTCGTACTTGATGCCGGGTTTGAGAGACTCCTTCATTTTCGCCTTCGGTCGATGCAGGTGAGGTTTGCGAGGATGGCAAAGGTCGGCGCCGACAAGACGGCGGACCCAGGGGGATGACGCAAAACCAAGGGACAGGACAAAGAGTGGCCCTTGGCCCGTGCCGCTTGCACGCCATGTTGGACGAAGCCGCTACGCGGAGGAAACCGCGGCGCTGTAGCCGTGCTGAAGTCAAGATGTGACCTCGCCCCTCAGCCGAGGGATGTTGGTGACGAAAGCGAGGTTACCGCAAGATGGAAGACATGTCAGCCGGCACAGCCAGCGACCTTGACCGCCACCACGAAGTGCACCTGAGACACCTGAGGCTCAAGGCCCTGCAGCCGAAGACGATCGAGGCTCGTGCGCGCGCCATCGGCCGGTTGGGAAACTGCTTCGATCGTCAGATCGGCGAGCTGAGCGAGGCCGATCGGCAGGGTATTGCTTCACCGATCTGCGCGCGAGGCGTTCCTGGAGTTCGGTCAAGCTCGACCGGTACGGGATCAGGCAACCTGATCTCACGGATCCTGCGAAGCACCGAGTTGGAGGATCAGGCGGAAATTGGTGCGTGGGAAGGCGGTCCCGGTCGCGTTCAACTCGTCACAGAGTGTGCGGACGGCGCGGTCGGAGAAGGCATTCGCTTGCTGATGGAGGCGAGCGGTCAGGGTGCCGGCGTGCGGGTTGTGCAGCAAGTCGGCTTCGGTCTCGCAGATCGCGCGTGGCAAGCTTCGGGCCTCATCCGGGCGGGCAAGATTGGGCGGGCCGGCGGCTGAGCTTGCTGGCCAGCGAGCGCACTCAGCCGTTGAGGGGTCGCCAGGCCGGGTTGACGACGCGTGCGGGATCAGGAGTTTCTTCCGTCTGATGGTCCGCCAGGCGGTCCAGCGCGGAGTGTTCGCGGGCATTTCTCCGCCCAGAAACTCATGCGAGTGCGCGATCCGGTCGTCCGACTGCGCTTCGGGGAAGGCTTGGGTCAGGCGTGGAATGATGCTTTCTGGAGTCACCTCGGTTACCCCGAGTTCGCGCATGACCATGACCTGCGGCCGAATTGCTGCATTGCGGTCCTCGGTGATCTGGCCCGTCAGCCACGTGGCCTCATCAATGCAGAACAACTGGGCACCCTGTTGCGGGCTGAACAGCTCGCGCAACCGGAACCACGGTCCCCCGCACTGAAAAACACCTCTCCAGTGTCGGAAAATTTTACACTTGCCCCTACCCGCCGACCGCCGTTCATCACCAAGACCCTTGTAAACAAGTGGTTAAAAAATGTGGTGCGGATCTTGCATACGGATTGGGCGCGCGTCAAAACACATTCCAGCGCGCCAATCACTTTTTCGGGGGAAAAATCATGTTGCGCAAGCTGCTTCCGGCATCGATCTCGCTGTTCTTGGCTTCCTTCCTGAACAAACAATAGTCCATATCGAGGTATCTGAAAATGAAACCAACGAACGAGCTCTCCCGCGTTCTTCAAGCGGGCAAATCGACTCGCACTTTCGCTCGCAACCTCGCGGGGGCCATCGCCCTTTTTGGGGCAGTTGGCATGACTCAGGCCGGCGTCGTCGATCCTACCCAGAAGGTGGCGGGGATCGCCACCCAACTGGAGTTGGCGGAGCAATGGGTACAGTGGGCGCTGAGCACCGATGCGGCGTCCAACCCGATGCTGGACACCACCGGGGCGTACGCGCACGTCAACAATCTGGGGCCGGTTTTCTTCGTCGCGGGCAACACCGGCGGAAGCAGCACGCGCACCTTCACGGTGCCAGCAGGCAAGCCGATCTTCTTCCCGGTCGTTACCGCCTACGACATTGAGGTGCCAGGGGCTGGGTGTGATTTGCAGTGCGCGTTCGCCTGGATTCCTTACGTTGGCGGCGCGACCGGTCTCTATGCAAGGCTTGACGGTCAGGATCTGCTCACCTTCCCCAGCTACCGGCAGACGAGCACCGCGTTCTTCACGGTGGACGTGCCAGCCAGTCTCAGCTCAGTGTTGTTTGGTGGTCCCCCGTATGTTGGCATCCTTGACGCCATTGTCGACGGCTACTGGGTTGCCGTGGAGGGTCTGACTCCCGGCCCGCACACCCTGGAGTTTGGCGGTACCTTTCCCGATATCAGCTTCACGCTGGACGTGACCGACACCGTGAATGTTCCAGAGCCGGGGACGCTGGGTCTGCTGCTGCTTGCTGCGGTCGCCGCCTCTGCGCGTCGCCGCCCGGTTGCGACCGATGCCGTCTCGGTCGGGACATGAAGCAGCCCGTTTCAGCCTAGCCCTATGCTGAGGTATGAAGAGGAGACCGACCCGCCCCATTTCGCCATCCCGGAAAAGCGTGCCGCGCAGGGCATCCGGCTGGCCAGTTTCCGATTCATCGTGCGGCCCCATGCTCCAGGGGGCCGGCCGCATCAAGCCGCGGTCGGCCCCCTGAACGCTCGGGGCGAGGCTGCAGGAGCCACAGTCATCCTCGGCACGGCAAGTGACGTTTCTAACCACACGGCCGAAAATCGTCGGCATTTCACGGTCTGACGGAAGGCCGTGCACCACGTCGATCCGGAACTCGGTCGGATCGATCCTGCCAGCCGCTTCGGTCGCAAAGCTGGCCTTGAACACGTCGGCAAGCGTCCACGTCGCACGGCTTGGCTCTGCACGAACAGAAGGACCATTCGCTTGAGATCCGTGGAAAACTGCGCTCGTCTTCCACACTTGTCGCTTCGACCCATCGAGTCCGACAGGCTGCTAGCTCCGCCGCCGGCGACCGAGCAGCCAGCCGAGCAGCAGACCGCCGATGCCCGCGCCGGCGCCGACGTACCAGATCGCCCGCTCGGCTTCGGCGAGCAGCGAGTTGGTGAACACGTTCGACGACAGGTGCATCGAAACCACCTGCCAGCGGTCGCCGACCTTCGCCGAGGTCGAAGTCCAGTTGGAGTCGAGCGAGAACGGTCCACGGGCGACGGGAAAGAACTCGTCCTTCATCGTTCCATCCGCCACCGCCACCTCGCCATTGCCGAAGAAGCGCGCCGGCTTGCCGAGCTTGGCGGTGGTCAGGTAGCGATCGAGGATCCGCTTCTCGCCCCGCACCATCTTGTCGTAATACGCGCGCACCTCATCGTGGCCGCGCGATACCTCGCCGTTGAGCCAGGTCACTGTCACCTGCGGGTGCATCTGGGCAATCATCCGCTCGACGTCCTGCGCGTTGATCGCTGCCTCCATCTCGCGGAACAGCTTGATCAGTGCCTGCCGGTCGGCGGCATGCGGGTCGCTTTCGGCCGCCGCTGCGGTGACCGGTGCGACGACGAGGAGAAGGCTGAACAGAATCCGGAGCAATGGCTGCATGGCACGTCCTGTCGGTGGTTGGGGATCTGGCGAGAAAGCAATGATAAGCCCGCAGCTGGCCTCATCACCAGCAGGAGACGGCGGGGCCGCGTCGCCTGGCGGCTGCTGCCCCGCCGGCCTCGAGTGGTCAGCGACCGCGGGCGCCGCTCAGTTTGGCCACGGCAGATCGAGGAGTCGCTCGGTGTCAAGCTCTTTCATCGGACGACCCGGCAGGTCCGCCCGACTGCCGACGGCGAGCGCCTGTTCGAGCGCTGCCGGCGCGTCCTCGAAGAGGTCGAGGCCCTGCAGTCGGAAGCCGCTGGCACGCGCGGGGCACCCGCGGGATTGCTGCGCGTCGACCTGCCGATCGTTTACGGCCGTCGCGTGGTGCTGCCCGTGCTGGCGCGGCTGCTCGAACGCCACCCGGCGCTCCAGCTCGACCTGCGCTTGCACGACGCCTACACGGATCTGATCAGGGAGGGGATCGATCTCGCGGTACGGGTCGGCACGCTCAGCGACTCGCGGCTGGTCGCACGCCGTTTCTCCGAACAGTCGCTGCTCCTTTGCGCGAGCCCGGCCTACCTGCGCGAACACGGCGTTCCGCGGACGATCGACGATCTCGCGCGGCATCACGCGGTGGTGCATCGGCTGCCGACGAGCGGTCGACTGCGCAGCTGGGTTTTCGCCAGCGACGGCACGCGCCGCGAGCGCGACCCGCGGTCACGGGTGCAGGTCAACGACGGTGATGGCGTCGTCCAGGGCGCTTGCCTGGGCCTTGGCCTCGTGCAGGTGCCCGACCACATGGTCGCCGACGAGATCGCCAGTGGCCGCCTCGTCGAGGTGCTTTCCTCCTGCCGGGCACCGGCGGAACCGATCAGCGCCGTCTACCCGTCCGGCCGGCTCGTGCCGCCGCGCGTGCGGGCAGCCATCGACGCGCTGCTGACGCTCGGCAACGCTGCCGCGGGCGCATCCGCGGAACCCGGCAACTGAGGCAGGCGAGCAGGTCGCGGCGACGCCGTTACGAGGCCTCCCCGTCCAGCTCTGCGATCTCCGCATCGCTGAACACCCGCGAGCGCGTGTGGAATGCCTTGCCCTCTGGCCCTTCGAGTGAGAATGTACCGCCGTGCCCATCAATCACGTCGATGATCAGCTGGGTGTGCTTCCAGTACTCGTATTGCGACTTGCCGATGTAGAAGGGGCAGCCACCAATCTCCCCGAGGTAGACGTCGCCCATGCCGATGGTGATCTCACCCGGCAGGTAACAGTTGGCGGCGCTGTTGTCGCAGCAGCCGCCGGACTGGTGAAACATCAGCGGACCGTGCTTCTGCCTGAGGAACTCGATCAGTGTGAGCGCCGCTTCGGTGGCAATGACCTTTGCAACCATCCCGACCTCCGTGCCCCCGGGCGTCCGCCCAGGGGAGTCGTTCGCCGCAAGGCGAGCCTGAAATCAGAAGAAGCCGAGCTTCTGCTCGCTGTAGCTGACCAGCAGGTTCTTGGTCTGCTGGTAGTGGTCGAGCATCACCTTGTGCGTCTCGCGGCCGATGCCGGATTCCTTGTAGCCTCCGAAGGCGGCGTGCGCCGGGTAGGCATGGTAGCAGTTGGTCCACACGCGGCCTGCCTTGATGGCACGGCCGATCCGATAGGCGACGTTGCCATCACGGCTCCAGACGCCCGCACCGAGACCGTACAGCGTGTCGTTGGCGATTTCCAGCGCCTCCGCTTCGTCCTTGAAAGTGGTCACCGCGAGCACTGGCCCGAAAATCTCCTCCTGGAAGATGCGCATCCTGTTGTGGCCCTTGAACAGCGTCGGCTGGATGTAGTAGCCGTCCTCGAGGTCGCCGCCGAGGCGGGCACGCTCACCGCCGATCAGCAGTTCGGCGCCTTCCTGCCTGCCGAGATCGAGGTAGGACATGATCTTGGTGATCTGCTCCTGGGAGGCCTGGGCACCCAACATGGTGTCGGTGTCGAGCGGGTTGCCCTGCTTGATGGCCGCGACGCGCTGCAGGACACGTTCCATGAACCGGTCGTAGATCGACTCATGGATCAGCGCCCGCGAGGGGCAGGTGCACACTTCGCCCTGGTTGAAGGCGAACAGCACGAGGCCTTCGATGGCTTTGTCAAGAAAGCTGTCGTCGGCCCTGGCGACGTCCGCAAAGAAGATGTTGGGCGACTTGCCGCCGAGCTCCAGGGTGGCCGGAATGAGGTTGTTGGCGGCGGCCTGGGCGATGAGGCGGCCGGTGGTGGTCGATCCGGTAAAGGCGATCTTGGCGATGCGGCGGCTGGTGGCGAGCGGCAGGCCGGCTTCACGGCCGTAGCCATTGACGATATTGAGCACCCCGGGCGGCAGCAGGTCGGCGATCAGCCCGGCCATGATCAGGATGCTGATCGGCGTCGACTCGGCCGGTTTGAGCACCACGCAGTTGCCGGCGCCGATGGCCGGGGCGAGCTTCCAGGCGGCCATCAGGATCGGGAAGTTCCAGGGGATGATCTGGCCGACGACGCCGAGTGGTTCGTGGAAGTGATAAGCGACCGTGTGCTCGTCGATCTCGCTGATGCCGCCCTCCTGGGCGCGCAGGCAGCCGGCGAAATAGCGGAAGTGGTCGATGGTGAGCGGGATGTCGGCGTTCAGCGTTTCGCGCATCGGTTTGCCGTTGTCCACCGTCTCGGCGTAGGCGAGGACTTCGAGGTTGGCTTCCAGGCGGTCGGCGATCCTGAGAAGCACGTTGGCCCGATCGGCGGCGGCGGTGCGACCCCACTTGTCGGCGGCGGCATGCGCTGCGTCGAGTGCCAGTTCGATGTCCTCGGCAGTCGAGCGAGCCACCTGGGTATAGGGTCTGCCGCTGATCGGCGTGATGACGTCGAAGTACTGGCCCTTGACCGGGGGAAGCCAGCGGCCAGCGATGAAATTGTCGTAGCGCGCCTGGTAGGCGATCTTGGCACCTGCAGTGCCGGGGGCTGCGTAGAGCATGTTGTCTCCTCATCGTTGGTGATTGATGGACGCACTGCCCTTGCGGGCAAGCCCTGGCTCCTGGAGAGCCATACCAGGCCAGTTCAGCGAAGGCAACCCGTCAATCCATCGCCGGGCTGACTCAGCGTCTCGCCGCGACTGGCCGGATGCCGTGCAACGTCCCACAGTGAAGGGCCGCTGTCAACATCTCCTCGAAACGGGCCCATGCTCCTTGCCGGCGTGCCGGCCAGCGGGCCAGCGAACGGTCATGACTGCCGCAACATCGCGAGTGTTCGTCCCGCAACGTGGAGGCGGCAAGCGGCCGCCACGACGTGCGACGACGTGTCGCATTCCGCGCCCGAAGCGCCTCTGCGAGAATCCGCCGCCGACGGATGTCCATCGGGAGGAGCAGGAAAATGAGGTTCCGGATCAATCGCACGGCCGCGCTGATCGCGGCTTTCGGAGCAAGCGGCATGGTGCCGGCAGTAGCCGCCGACGGCGCGACCGCGGCCGCTGCCGCGGGTACCGAGCGGCCGGCACAGCTCGCGCCGGTGGTCGTCGAGGAGAGCCGGCTGCAGCCACTGCCGGCCGCGAACCGGGTCGACGAGGAAACGATGCGTGCCCTGCGCCCGGCGACCAGCGACACCGCGAGCATGCTGCGCGACGTCCCTGGCGTGCACCTGCAAGGCGCCGGCGGGGTGTCCAGCCTGCCGGTGATCCGCGGCCTTGCCGACGACCGCAACCGGATCATCGTCGATGGAATGGACCTGATCGCCTCGTGCCCGAACCACATGAACCCGCCGCTCTCCTATCTCGACCCGAACGGCGTCAGCAAGCTGCGCGCCATTCCCGGCGTGACGCCAGTGAGCCTCGGCGGCGACAGCATCGGCGGCACGATCATCGCCGAATCGCTGGCGCCGCGCTTCGCCGCAGCCGGCCAGGGCCTGCTGCTGAGTGGCGAAGCCGGCGCGTTCTACCGCAGCAACGGCAACGCCTGGGGTGGCAACCTTGCGGCCGTCGTCGCCAACGAGAACCTCAGCGCCAACTTCAGTGCGACGACCGCCAAGGCCGCCAACTACACCGCCGGCGGCAACTTCAAGAACTTCACCGCGACCGGCAATCCGGGACGGACGCTGGCACGTGACGAGGTCGGATCGACCGCCTACGAAACGCACAACTACCAGTTCGGGCTCGCCTACCGCCAGAGCGATCACCTCCTCGAGTTCAAGTACGCGTATCAGGACATTCCGGAGCAGCTGTTCCCGAACCAGCGGATGGACATGCTCGGCAACACCGCCAACCGCTTCAACCTGCGTTATCTTGGCCAGTACGACTGGGGGCAGCTCGAGGCGCGGGCGTACTACGAATCGGTCGACCATCTGATGGACTTTGGTCCCGACAAGCGCTTCTACTACGGCATGGCGTCGGGCGGCCACAACGCGGTCGTCGGCATGCCGTGCTCGCCGATCAGCGCGACCTGCGCCGCCGGCATGCCGATGAAGACCGACAGCAACACCAGCGGTGTCACCTTGCGTGCCGACGTCAATCTCGGTGTCAACGACCTGCTGCGCGTCGGCGGCCTGTACCAGCACTACCGGCTCGACGACTACTGGCCAGCGTCGGGTGGCGGCATGTGGCCGCTGACCTTCGACAACATCAACGATGGTACGCGCGACCGACTCGGCGTCTTCGGCGAGTGGGAGTCGCGGCTCGACGCGCAGTGGACGACCCTGCTCGGCGTCCGCTACGAGCGCGTCACGACCGATGCCGGTCCGGTGCAGGGGTACAACCCGAACATCAACTTCACGACCATGATGATGGGCGGGATGCCGATGCGCTCGTACAACAACCAGCAGGCCGATGCCGCAGCCTTCAACGCACAGGATCGCAAGCGGACCGACAACAACTGGGATCTCACCGCCCTCGCCCGCTACACGCTCGACGCCCAGACCGACCTCGAAGTCGGCGTGGCGCGCAAGACGCGCTCGCCGAACCTGTACGAGCGTTACACCTGGTCGACGTGGTCGATGGCAGCGGTGATGAACAACTTCGCCGGTGACGGCAACGGCTACTACGGCGACATCGACCTCGATCCGGAGGTCGCGTACACCGTTTCCGCGTCGGTCGACTGGCATGCAAGCGACCGTAGCTGGAAACTCCGGGCGACGCCGTACTACACGCGGGTCAAGGACTACATCGACGCGATCCGCTGCAACAACACGACGAGCTGTCCGCCACCGAACGCGACGACAACAAACCAGTTCGTCGTCCTGCAGTACGCGAACCAGTCGGCCGAGCTCTACGGCATCGACCTCTCCGGCGAATTGCCCCTGGCGCGCACCGGCTACGGCGACTTCGGAGTGAACGGGGTCGTTTCCTACACCTACGGCAAGAACCGCGATACCGGCGACGGCCTCTACAACATCATGCCGTTCAACGCCCGATTGGCGCTGACCCACCGTATCGGCGGCTGGGACAACGCGCTCGAATTCGTCGGCGCGACGTCCAAGGATCAGCTGTCCGACGTCCGCAACGAAATCGGCACGCCGGGATACGGGCTGCTCAACCTGCGCGCCAGCTACTCGTGGAAGCAGGCACGTCTCGACTTCGGCATCGACAACGTTTTTGACAAGCTCTACTACCTGCCCCTCGGCGGCGCCTACACCGGCCAGGGAACGACGATGATGATCAACGCGATACCCTGGGGCATCGCGGTTCCCGGCATGGGCCGTTCGGTGTATACCGGGCTCAGCTTCAAGTTGTAGGTGGCGGCGACTCCCCGGCTTCGAGATCGCCAGTGACGGTGGAACCCGGCGACGGCTGGCGACCGGCGTCAGCCGTCAACCCGCACCGGCGACCGATCGAGCTGATCGGCGCCCTCGGTTTCGTCGTCGCCATCCATGTCACGGCGGCCTATGCTCTGTGGACGCACCGTCATTTCGCAGCGGACGCCGCGACGATGACGCTGCAGGTCGACATCATCGCGCCGACGGTGACGCCGCCGCGCTCTCCGCCGACCGCCGAGCAGCGTCATCCACCGCCGACGAGCCAGCGCGAGAAACCACGGCAACGGCCACCACCACTCCAGCCCCTGCTGTCGACGCCGCTGCGGGCAGCGGCGGCGGCAGTGGTGGCGGTCGCCGAGCCGGAGCCCGCGGTCGACCCGCCGGCGGCGACCACCGCCCCCACCCTGCCGGCGCCACGGGCGCCGGTGGCGTTGGGATCCGAGTTGTCGGTGGTCTGTCATCACCGGCCGGCGCCCGCCTATCCGCCGCTGTCACGACGGATCGAGGAGACCGGCGAGGTCCTCGTGCGGGTCGAACTCGGCGAGGACGGCAGCGTCGCCGCGGCGCGAATCGAACGTGGCAGCGGCCATCAACGACTCGACGAGGCCGCTCTGGCGGCGGTCCGGGGCTGGCGCTGCAGCGTCCCCCCGGCCTTCGGCCGCGGCGCACGCGCGGTCGCACTGCAACCCTTCCGCTTCGTCCTGCAATGAGGACCGGGGTCGGCGACACCACCTGGCAGGCCCGGCACGGCGCTGGCTGCCAGCCTCGCCACGGCGCGCGTCCACGTGGCATGTCGGCCCTTCCTCCCGCTCGCGGCTTTTCTCGTCGCCGCGGCCATGCAACTCTTCCCGGATACTGAATCGTGGGATCGCAGATCGTCGAGGGCTTCGGTGTTGCCCATTTCCTCTCGCAGACCGACCTCGTCGGCCGCCTCGTCCTGCTCGTCCTGCTGCTCCTGTCGCTGGCGAGCTGGTACCTGATCGTCACCAGGTCGCTCGCCGGGCTGGTCGCGCAGCGACGCGCGCAGGCCTTCCTCGCCCGCTTCTGGCGCAGCGGCAGCAGCGATCTGGGGCACCGCCTGCAGGGCGAGCAGTGCAATCACGCGTTCGCGCGGCTGGCGGCCGAAGGGCTCGACGCGCTCGCCGACAGCGGCGGTGTCAGTCTGGCGGCGGCAGGCGGCTTCGCCGAGTATCTCAGCCGCCGGCTGAACCACGTCATCGACGACGAGGCCGCGGCCGCCGAGTACGGCCTGACGGTGCTCGCGTCCGCCGCCTCGGCGGCGCCGTACATCGGCCTTTTCGGCACCGTCTGGGGAATCTACCATGCGCTCGTACAGATCGGACTGTCGGGACAGGGAACGCTCGACAAGGTCGCCGGACCGGTCGGTGAGGCGCTGATCATGACCGCGCTCGGACTGGCGGTGGCGATTCCGGCGGTGCTCGCCCACAACGCCTTCAACCGCCGCAATCGGCTGTGGCTGGCGCGCCTCGAGGGCTTTGCGCACGAGCTCTACGTGCTGTTGACGGTGAAGGGCGTCGCGACCAGTTCCGTTGCTGTGCAGGCGCCCGCGAGCGCGCGATGAGCGACTGCCGTTTCCGCCGTCATCGTCCCGCGGCGACGCGCGCGGACATCAACGTCGTGCCGCTGGTCGACGTGATGCTGGTGCTGCTGGTGATCTTCATCGTCACCGCTCCGCTGCTGACGCACGCGGTCAAGATCGACCTGCCACACGCGTCGAGCCAGGTCAATGTGACACGCGCCGAACGCGTCGACCTCGCGGTACGCGAGGACGGTGCGCTGTACTGGAACGGCGAGCCGCTGACGCCCGAGCAGTTCGCCGAGCGCTGCCACCTTGCCGGCCGGCAGGCGCGGCAGCCCGAACTCCACCTGCATGCCGATCGCCACGTCCACTACGAGCGCGTCGCGCGGGTGCTGGCGATCGCCGTGCGCGCCGGCCTGCAGCGCGTCGCTTTCGTTTCCCTGCCGGAAGAGCGGACGGCAGAGTAGCCTTGCGCTTTTCCCAACGCAGGTTCAACGGACAACACAAGAATGCAGGACGACCAGCAGCCAAATCCGACCGGCAGGGAATCAGCGTCCCGCGCCCTGAGTCGCAGGCAACCGCGCGCGAATCGCGCTGCAAAAGGCGAGCAGGTCGCCGAGACGATTGCGCACGACGTCCCTCACTGACATCGTTGCCCTGACGCCGATCCCACCAGCCAGCTCAGAAATCAGTTGGCAGACCCGGCGTTTGTGTTGACATGCGTCTACCATGACTCCTCGGCAGTCCGTTGGCCGATCTACGCCGATCAGGGCAACGGGCTAGACACCCCGTTCCGCCCTTGCCGCCTTGAAGCAGCGGACGCTGTCCAGTCCGGCAGACTCGGCGCAATGATGCAGCGCCTGCATCGGTGGCCACATTCCTTCTGGTGACCGGATCCGGTCATGAACCAGGCGATCAGACCATCGAGCGTTCCGGCGATGACACCGGAAGTGAAGAGGCCGTTGCGATCGGCGGAAGCGCTGGCCGGCAGCGCTTCCGCGCACTTGTCAGGCCTTGATCTTGAACCCGTCGGCGTACTTGGCCGGTTCCTTGCCGTCCCAGACGATGCCGTCGATCAGCTTGCCGCTACGCATGTCGCTCTTGGGGAGCGTGACTCCGGCCGCGGCGGCACCCTGCTTGTAGATGTCGATGCGATTGACCTGCCTGGCAACCGCCAGATAATCCGGATGGCTCTTGAGCAGCCCCCAGCGCTTGTGTTGGGTCATGAACCACATGCCGTCACTGAGGTAGGGGAAATTCACCAAGCCGTCGTTGAAGAACTTCATGTGGTTCCTGTCGTCCCAACTCTTGCCGAGGCCGTTCTGGTAACGGCCGAGCATGCGGGCGACGATGACTTCGCTGTCGGTATTGACGAAAGCCTTTTGGGCGATGGTTTCGGCTGTCTTCTGTTTGTTCGCGATCGATGCGTCGATCCACTTGCTGGCATCGAGAATCGCAGCGACCATGGCACGTGCCGTGTTCGGGTTGTTTTTCACCCATTCGGCGGTGGTGCCGAGAATCTTTTCCGGATGATCGACCCAAATGTCCTGCGAGGTCACGGCGGTAAAGCCGATGCTGTCCATGATCGCGCGGTTGTTCCACGGCTCGCCGACGCAGAAACCGTCCATGTTGCCGACGCGCATGTTGGCGACCATTTGTGGAGGTGGCACGGTGATCGTCTTGACGTCCCGCATCGGATTGATGCCGTTGGCGGCCATCCAGTAGTACAGCCACATGGCGTGCGTGCCAGTCGGGAAGGTCTGGGCGAAGGTGTATTCCTTTTCCTTCCTGGCGATCAGCTTCGCCAAACTCGCGCCGTCGATCGCGCCCTTTTCGCGCATCTGGTTGGAAAGCGTGATCGCCTGGCCGTTGTGGTTCAAGGTCATCAAGTTGGCCATGTCCTTCTTCGGCCCGCCGACACCCATCTGGACACCATAGATGAGGCCGTACAGCACATGGGCTGCGTCGAGTTCGCCATTGACCAGCTTGTCGCGCACCGAAGCCCACGAGGCTTCCTTGGTCGGGATGATCTTGATGCCATACTTCTCGTCGAACTTCATGACCGAAGCCATGACCACCGAGGCGCAGTCGGTCAGCGGAATGAAGCCGATCTTGACTTCCTTCTTTTCCGGTGCGTCCGATCCGGCGGCCCAGGCACCGCCGCGCAGGCCAGGGGTGACCATGGACATGAGCGACGCACCGAGTGCGGCTGAAACAAACTCACGACGAGAGAAAGACGGCTTGGATTCTGGTTTCCGGTTGTGTTCTTCCATTGCTTGCTCCGCGATCGATCGAATCGATCGAACTCTTGCCCGGTCACCATTGACCGTGCTTCTCAAGACGGTCTCAGCAATCTTCGTGCCAGCCCCATGTTCGCGATCACTTCTCTTTAACAATCTGATCTCATGAGCTTTTTCTGGCCCTCAGAGGCAGTGGGTGCGCCTCCGCCATTCCCTGCTTTGGTGCGGCAGCGCAACCCGCCTGCACAGCAAAGGGGAAGGAAACTCAAGCGCAAGAGGAAACCATCCAAACGGCCGAAAGATGTCGAGATCCGGCCGCGTGAACGCCCTGCGCCGGGTCGAACGGCTGGCGCCTCAGAAGTACCAGGCGACGACGGCGCGCAACCGACCATCGTGCAGCACGGGCACCGCAACCACTGCGTCAAGACCGGCAGCGCTGGCCGCGCGGCCGACCAGTCCGGGTTCGCTGGCGGCACTCTCGCCGACCATCGGCACGCCGCTGAAGGCGGCCCGGCCCAGCGTGCCCTGGCCACGTTCGATGAAGTCGCGGTCGTCGCCGGCCGGCACCGTGCCGCTGACCTCGCAGAATCCTCCGGCACGGGTCAGGCGCTCGCCATCGGCGTCGGGCAGCCAGGTTTCGAAACGCCGTACGATCGGCGTAGCCATCGCCGACAGGAAGGCCATCACGTAAGTCGAGGCGCCGCGGGTCGCGCATGGCAGGACAAAGCCGCGGTTGATGCCGACCTTGATCGCACTGTCGGCGCGCAGGAAGCGTTCGCCCTTGCCGAGGTCTTCCTGGAACACCGGCAGCCGCGATTCCCAGGCCAAGCCCGGCAGGCCGTGACCCTGACGGAACGCGGTGCGCCGCGAGATGAACTCGAAAGCGTCGGCCGTACTGCCGTAGTAGCCATCGTCGAGCGTCATGTCCTTCGATGCTGCCGGGTCGTTGGACCACAGTTCGATGGCACCAGCGTGCGCTTCGTCGTCACCGCAGAAGATGACCAGCACCGCGGTGAGAAAGTCGCCGGCAAACACGGGCAGCGCGATGCCGCAGGTCAGGCCTTCGGCGTGCGCGGCCTGGGTGCGCCGGAAGTTCGCACCTGCGAACTGTTTCAAGACGATCGGCCGCCCGTCCAGCCAAGCCTGGCCCGGCAGGCCTTCGCCAAGGCCGAAGCACATCTGCCGGCTGATGGCGCCGAAGCGCTCTGCGCTGCCGTACAGGCCGGCACTGAACTCGAGCGTGCTGCGGTCGTTGCCAGGCACCCAGACTTCGACGACGCGGATGAAGGTCTTCTTGCCGGTGACGACGGCGGCGTCCATCTCATGCGGCCTTTTCCACGTGGCTGTGCCGCGTATAGAGGAAGTCGATGACCTCCTTGCGGTACTGCACGTAATCGCGGTTCTCGGCCAGCGCCACGCGGGCGCGCGGGCGCGGCAGGTCCACGCGCAGCACCTCGCCGATGGTCGCGGCCGGGCCGTTGGTCATCATCACGATGCGGTCGCTGAGCAGCACGGCCTCGTCGACGTCGTGCGTCACCATCATCACCGTCGCCCCGGTGGTGGCGACGATCCTCATCAGCTCGTCCTGCAGCCGCGCGCGCGTGAGCGCATCGAGCGCGCCGAAGGGTTCGTCCATCAACAGCATCTTCGGCTCCATGGCGAGAGCGCGCGCGATGCCCACGCGCTGCTTCATGCCGCCGGAGATCTCCTGCGGGCGCTTGGCCACCGCGTGGCTCATGCCGACCAGGTCCAGCGCCGCCAGCGCGCGTTCGCGCAGTTGCGCCTTGCCTTCCTTTTCGCTGAAAACCCGCTCGACCGCCAGCAGCACGTTGTCCAGGCAGCTCAGCCACGGCAACAGCGAGTGATTCTGGAAAACGACGCCACGATCTGGCCCGGGCCCCGTCAGCTCGCGTTCCTGGAGCAGCATGATGCCGCTGGAAGGTGTGGTCAGGCCGGCCACCAGGTTCAACAGCGTGCTCTTGCCGCAGCCCGAGTGGCCGATGAGGGTGACGAACTCGCCGCGCTGCACTTCGAGGTTGATGTCACGCAAGGCGACGAAGGGACCACGCTTGGTGGGGAACACCATGCCGACGTCCTGGATCTGCAGCGTCCGCCGGGTGTTTATGGAAGGACTGGAATTGACGAGCATGGCGGACCTCAGCTGTAGTCGAAGCGGCGTGCCACTGCCAGCAGCGACCATTCGAGCAGCAGCCCGACCGCGCCGATGACGAAGATGGCGATGATGATGTGGGCGACGTTGAGGTTGTTCCACTCGTCCCAGACCCAGAAGCCGATGCCCACGCCGCCGGTCAGCATCTCGGCCGCGACGATCACCAACCAGGCGGTGCCCACGCTCAGGCGCACGCCGGTGAGCATGTACGGCATCACCGATGGCAGCAGGATGCGGGTGGCGATCTTCCACTCGCTGAGCTTGAGCACGCGGGCGACGTTGAGGTAGTCCTCAGGCACCTTCTGCACGCCGACCGCGGTGTTGATCACCATCGGCCAGATCGAACAGATGAAGATGGTCCAGATCGCCGCCGGGTTGGCGCTCTTGAAGACCAGCAGGCCAATCGGCAGCCACGCCAGCGGCGACACCGGCTTGAGCACGCTGATCAGCGGCGAGAGCATGCGGTTGAACAGCGTGAAGCGGCCGATGATGAAGCCCAGCGGTATGCCGACCAGCGCCGCCAGGCCGAAGCCCAGGCCGACGCGCTGCAGCGAGAACAGGATGTTCCAGCCGATTCCCTGGTCGTTGGGGCCATTACTGTAGAACGGGTCGGAAAAGAGCTTCACCGCCGCGTCGAAGGTGGCCAGCGGCGTCGGGAAACTGGCGCTCTTCTGCGTCGCCAGCGCCCAGACGGCGATCAGCAGCACCAGGCCGCCCAGAGGCGGCAGCACCCGCGCGCCGAGGCCGCGCCAATCGAAGGGCTCGCGCGGCGCAGGGACAGCTTTCGCCGCGGTGCTCACGGCAACGACCCTGACTCGGCGCACCGGTGGCGTGTCGGCGGGCTCGGCCACGTCGTGCGGGGTGTCCAGGAGGGCTCTACCCATGGCGGTGTCCTGAAAAGTGAAAACAATCAATTGGCTTGCGTTGAGGCACAAGCAAACTTCGTGCCACGCAGTCCGAGCTGTTGAATTGCAACGCATTGCCAATCACCCCGATCATCATGGCAAGTTCCAGGGCGCCAGACTGGTGCAGCGGCACCCTCGCTGTGCACCAGTTCGGGGTCGCTGAAAATCCCATGCAGCTCATGCTGAGACGCCGCCCGACAAGGCTGTTTCGATGTTCGCCCATACGCCAGGCGGCCTGCTCAACCAGTCGCAACTGGCGGCATCGCTGGCCGTCAGTGGCCAGACCGTTGCCCGCTGCATCGACCTCGTGCTCGATGCACGACGGCGTTGAAGTGATCGCCCTCCTGGCCGCGACCACCCTGCTGGCCAGCCGCGCAAGGAGATCGTGCTATCGCTCTGCCGACGTGACGGGTGGCAGCCGTGGGGCTCAGACTGATCGCCGTGGCGGCCTGAACAGCGTCTCTGTCGGCAGCGTCAGGAACGCCGTCGCCAATGGCGACAAACGCTACCGCCTGCCCCACACGTCGAGCATCGCCTTCGAGTCCGTCGCAGGCGAAGGCATTGGGCTGCTCCTGCATCGGCAGGGCATTGCAGCCTCATCGGGCTCGGCCTGCACCTCGGGATCTCTCGATCCGTCGCGTGTCGTGCGGGCGATGGCAATTCCCGGTACCGCCGCCCACGCGACGATACGCCTTCCGCTCTCACGCTACAGCACCGCACGGGAAGTGGAGCAAGTCATCGCCGCCGTCCCGCCGGCGATCGCGAAGTTGCGGGAACTCTCTCCGTGCTGGAGCGGTGACGCACCGCTGGCAGGTCCCGAGGAGGCCTTCCAGCCGCCGTACGCCTGAAGCCGCCGGGTGATGGCAAGCCAACCGACGCCTGCCAATTCCCCTCGGCGACGGCGGATCTCGCGCCGGGGCCAGCGCTGCCCCGCAGACCGCATCGCCGTCAGCGGCCGCCGTCAGCGGTCCTCTGCCGTCGCCTGACCGTCTCGAAAAGACAGATGGCGGCGGCGGCGGCGACGTTCAGCGATTCGCAGGCGCCGGGCATCGGAATGTGCACCTGCAGATGCGTCGCCGCCAGCACCGCCGCGCGCAAGCCCTGTCCTTCGCTGCCGAAGATCCAGGCGACCGCCGGCGCCAGATCGGTGGCGAAAAGCCCTGCCGGTGCGTTTGCCGCAGTCGCGATGCTCAGTCCATGGTAGTTGGCGAGAAACGCGGGCAGGTCGCTTTCTTCGTGGATGGCGAGCTGGAAATGGGCGCCCATGCCGGCCCGCAGCGTCTTCGGTGACCACGCCTGAGCACAGTCCGCCGACAGCAGGATCTGGTGAAAGCCGGCCGCCGCCGCGCTGCGCAGGATCGAGCCGACATTGCCGGGATCCTGGACGCCATCGAGCAGCACCGCATCGGCCGCCAGATCGATCGCCGTTGGCGGCTGCGGCCACGCGGCAACGGCCATGATGCCACTTGGCGTATCGACCAGCGCCAGCTCGGCCCACAGGGCATCGGGCAACTGCGTGACCGGCATGACTGGCGGGCAGCTCGCCAGATGATCGATGATCTCCCGCCGCCCGGCACCGCTGTCGCTGACGACGAGCTCGGCCGGGCTGCCGCAGCGCTGCTGGTAAGCGGTGATCAGATGCAGGCCGTCGAGCAGGAGGCGAGCACTGCGACGCCGCTCGCGGGCGCTCGCGTGCAGTCTCTTCAGCTCGCGGTAATGCGGATTGTCGCGCGAGCTGATCCGCTTCATGTCTGCAGCAGGCGTGCCACCGGCGCGAAACTGCGCCGATGCTGCGGGCACGGGCCGTGCTCCTGCAGCGCCCGCAGGTGTGCCGCGGTCGGGTAGCCCTGGTGACGGTCAAAACCGTACTCTGGATGGAGGGCATGCAGTTCCCGCATTCCGGCGTCGCGGCTGGTCTTCGCCAGGATCGACGCCGCAGCGATCTGGCAGATGCGGCCGTCGCCGCCGATCACCGCCTGCGCGGGAGCGGCGAACAGCGGACAATGCGGCCCATCGACGAGGACTTGCGAAGGCAGCAGGCGGTACTGATCGATCAGGCGACCGACCGCACGCTGCATGGCGAGCAGGCTCGCCTGCAGGATGTTGAGCTGGTCGATCTCGCCGACCGACGCCTCGGCGACCGCCCAGGCGAGCGCCTGCCGGCGAATGTCGTCGGCAAGCCGCAGGCGCCGCGCGGCGCCGAGCTTTTTCGAGTCGTCGAGACCGGCGACCGGCCGCTGCGGATCGAGGATCACCGCCGCTGCCACCACGGGTCCGGCCAGCGGGCCACGCCCCGCCTCATCGACGCCGCAGGCGAGTCCCTCAGCTTGCAGCAGCAGCGGCATGCTCGCGAATCGCTGCCGGCAGGCAGCCGATGACGGCGCTGGCTGCGCGCTCGGCGGCATTCTGCCGTAGCTGCAGGTGCATGGCATGGAAGAGCGCCTGCAGGCCGGCGCGCACCCCCCGATCGACGTAGAGATTGAGGACGGCCTGCGCCAGGTTGGCCGGCGTCGCATCCTCCTGCATGAACTCGGGAACGACGAAGCGACCGGCGAGGACGTTTGGCAGGCCGACATAGGGCAGGTAGCCGCCGATGCGGCGCATCAGCCAGGCGGAGAACGGCGCCATCTTGTATGCGATGACCATCGGTCGCTTGAGCAGCGCCGCCTCGAGGGTGGCCGTCCCGCTGGCGACGAGAACGACGTCGGCGGCCATCATCGCCTGATGCGCGTGCCCGAACAGCAGGCGCAGCGGCAAGTCCTCGGCGGCGCATCGCTGCCGGGCGGCCTCGAACATGGCGCGCGTCTCGCGCGTCGCCAGCGGCACGACGAAGGCCGCATCGGGGAGTGCCTGGTGTATCCGGCGCGCGCTTTCGATGAAGGTGTCGGCCATGTATTGCAACTCGGACTGCCGGCTGCCCGGCAGCAGGGCGAAGACCGGCTGCCGTTCGCCAAAGCCCAGCAGCGCACGCGTCGCGTCACGGCCATCGGCGAGCGGCAGCATGTCGGCGAGCGGGTGACCGACGTAGCTCACCGGAATCCCCTGGCGCTCGTAGATCGCCGGTTCGAAGGGAAACAGCGCGAGGACCCGTGAGGCCGCCGCACCGATCCTGTGGATGCGTTCGCCACGCCAGGCCCAGATCGACGGACTGACGTAATGGACGGTGGTCACCCCGCGCCGCTTCAGAACCCGCTCGAGACCGAGGTTGAAATCGGGCGCATCGACGCCGACGAAGACGTCCGGCGGGTCGGCCAGCAGACGGCGCTTGAGGCTGCGGCGGATGGCGAGGATTTCGCGAAAGTGGCGCAGGACCTCGGCGTAGCCGCGCACCGCCAGCTTCTCGAGCGGATACCAGGCGTCGAAACCCTTGCCCAGCATGCGCGGACCGCCGATGCCGAAGAACACCGCGTGCGGCAGTCGGCCGCGGATCGCCTCGATCAGCTGGCTGGCCAGGAGGTCGCCCGATGCCTCGCCGGCCACCAGTGCGATCCGGACCACGCCGGCAGTCATCGGATGATGCCGCGCTTCGAAACGGCGAGGAAGTCGAGCAGCGGCTGGATCTCGGGATGGGCCTTGACCTCGTCCTGCAGCCTGGCGCGCGCTTCGTCGAGCATCAGTCCCGACTTGTAGATCGTCCGGTACGCCCGCTTCAGGGTAAGCAGCGCGTCCGGCGAGAAACCTCGCCGCTTCAATCCCTCGGCGTTGATGCCGTACGGCCCGGCGCTGTTGCCGGCCGCCATGACGTACGGCGGCACGTCCTGGATGACGACCGATCCCGCCGCGATCATGCTGTGCGCGCCAACGCGGCAGAACTGGTGCACGCCGGCAAAGCCGCCGAGGATCGCCCAGTCGCCGATGTGCACATGACCGGCGAGCTGCGCGTTGTTGGCGAAGATCGTGCGACTGCCGACCTGACAGTCATGCGCGATGTGAACATAGGCCATGATCCAGTTGTCGTCGCCGACGCGGGTGATGCCGACATCCTGGGCGGTGCCGGCGTTGAAGGTACAGAACTCGCGGATCGTGTTGCGGTCGCCGATCTCGAGGCAGGTCGGCTCGCCCCCGTACTTCTTGTCCTGTGGCACCTCACCGAGCGACGTGAACTGGTAGATGCGGTTGTCACAACCGATGCGCGTCCGCCCGGTGATGACGACGTGCGGCCCGATCGTCGTGTTGTCGCCGATCTCCACGTCCTCACCGATGATCGAATAGGCGCCGACCGCGACGTTCGCCCCGAGTCGTGCGCCGGAGTGGATGATGGCGGTCTGGTGGATCATGGCGGCTGCTTCCGGCATCTCAGGCGATGTTGCTCTTGGCGCACATCAGCTCGGCCTCGGCGACCGTCTCGCCATCGACCACCGCCCGCGCCTCGAACTTCCAGATGTTGCGAAACTGACGCTGGATGCTGACGTGCAGATGGAGCTGGTCGCCCGCCGTCACCGTCTTCTTGAAGCGCGCCTTGTCGATGCCGACGAAGAAGAAGAGCGAGTGCAGGTCAGGCTTTTCGCCGAGGCTGCGAAACGACAGGATGCCGGCGGCCTGCGCCAGTGCCTCGGTGATCAGCACGCCCGGCATCACCGGATGATGCGGGAAATGCCCGGGAAAGAACGGTTCGTTGATCGTCACGTTCTTGTACGCATGGATCGACTTGCCGGGCTGGCAATCGAGGACGCGATCGACCAGCAGGAAAGGATAGCGATGCGGCAGGTGCTCGAGGACTTCCTTGATATCCATTGCGTTCAAGACTTGATCTCCATCAGTTTGATCTTCTTCTCAAGTTCGGCGACGCGCTCGACGAGTCTGGAGAGGCGTCGAAGCTGCGCCGCATTGTGCAGCCACTCGGCATGCTCATCGAGTGGGAAGACTCCCGTGTACTGCCCCGGCCGGATCAGACTGCGCGCGACGAGGGTGCCGCCAGAGATGTGGACGTCGTCGCCGAGTTCCAGATGACCGCTGATCATGCCGGCACCACCAATGGTGCAGCGCCGGCCGATGCGCGTACTGCCGGCGATGCCGACACAACCGGCCATCGCCGCGTTCTCGCCGATGCTGCAGTTGTGACCGATCTGGATCTGATTGTCGAGCTTGACGCCGTCGGCGACCAGCGTGTCGTCCAGCGCGCCCCGGTCGATCGAGGTGTTGGCGCCGATCTCGACATCGTCACCGACGACGACGCGGCCGATCTGCGGGATCTTGATCCAGCGGTCCCCGTCCTTGGCGAAACCGAAACCATCCGAGCCGATCACCGCCCCGGAGTGAATGATCGCCCGCCTGCCGATCACGCAGCGGTCGTAGACGACGACGTTCGGGTGCAACAGCGAATCGTCGCCGATCGACGCTCCGTCGCCAATCACGCAACCCGGCTGCAACGTCACGTTCTCGCCGAGATGCACCCCCCTGCCGACGACGACGTTCTCGCCGATCGAGGCCGATGCCGGAACCGGCGAGTGCACGACCGCGCCGCGGTGGACGCCCGGACGGCGGGCTGCCGGCGGATTGAGCAGCGCAACGACGCGAGCGTAATAGGCGTAGGAGTTCCGGTGCACGATCCGCGGCAGCTGCGTGTCCGCGGCGAACTGCGGTGGGACGATGACCGCCGATGCCTGCGTCGTCTGCAGTTGCGAGCGGTACTTCGGGTTGGCGAGGAAGGCGATGTCGCCCGGCTGGGCGGACTGCAGCGTGCCAACCCGTGACACGACGAGCGCCCCATCGCCCTGCAGAACGCCGCCAAGACTGGCGACGATTTCGTCGAGTCGCAAGCCCGCTGCCATCGGTGGCGCCAGCGGGCTACTTCGCCGCGTCCCTGCCTTCCGACAGAGCCTTGATGACCTTGTCGGTGATGTCGAGGCGCGGGCTGACCCAGACCACATCCTGCACGATCAGGTCGTATTTCTCGCTGTCGGCAAGCTGCTTGATCGCCTTGTTCGCCTTCTCGATGATGGCAGCGTTCTCCTCATTCTGCCGCAGGTTGAGGTCCTCGCGGAACTCGCGCTGCTTGCGCTGGAACTCGCGTGACAGTTCGGCGAGATCCTTCTCCTTGGCGCGTCTTTCCGACTCGGACATGGTCAGGCCGCCCTTCTCGAGCGACTCCTGCAGACCCTGCACCTGCTTCGCCAGACGCTGCAGGTCCTGGTCGCGCTTGGAGAATTCCTGTTCGATCTTCTTCGCCGCCTTGACGGCTGCCGGCGCATCACGGAACAGCCGCTGCGTATTCACGTACCCGACCTTCAGATCGGCCGCCGCGGCTCCGGCTATGGGCAGCGTCGCAAGCAGGACTCCGAGCAGCGTGGCAATCGTTCTATTCAAGCTAATTCTCCCGCATCAAAAGGTCGTTCCCATCTGAAACTGAAACTTCTGGATCTTATCATTCTTCTCGATGCCGATAGGCTGCCCAAAACTGAATTTCAACGGTCCAAGCGGCGAAATCCACGCCGCCGTCAGTCCTACGGACCAGCGCAGTCCGCCTTCGGAGATCGTATAGCCAGTTTCGTTGAAGACGTTGCCGGCGTCGATGAAAGGTCCGAGACGCAGCGCCTTGTCGAAACCCGGGAAAGGCATCAGCAGCTCGGCGTTGAGGACCACCTTGCGCGTCCCACCCAGGCGCGTATCGGGATAGAGCGGGTCCACCGGCCCCAGACTCGCCGTCTCGAAGC
>ERZ761602.487-NODE-487-length-86446-cov-6.785174_pt1 | contig 86446 bp, 65 predicted proteins | sample MGYA00512165_ERZ761602 | MGnify/ENA primary metagenome ERZ761602 (study PRJEB28899, sample SAMN02445085) | bioreactor sludge metagenome | biome: EBPR sludge; isolation source: Thorneside wastewater treatment plant | place: Australia: Brisbane, Thorneside Wastewater...
GACCGGAGCAGCAGCAGCGACCGCAGGGCGCACCGCAGCAGCAGCGCGGCCCGCGTCCGGAGCAGCAGCAGCGACCGCAGGGCGGACCGCAGCAGCAGCGCGGCCCGCGACCGGAGCAGCAGCAGCGACCGCAGGGCGGACCGCAGCAGCAGCAGCGACCGCAGGGCGGACCGCAGCAGCAGCAGCGACCGCAAGAGCCCGAGCGCACGCGCGAGCGGCCGCAGGGCGGCGAGCCGCAACGGCACACCCGCACGCCACCGCGCAACCGGGCCGGGCAGGCCCCCGAGGTGATCGTCGTGCGCAGGCCGACGCGATGAGCAGCGTCACGGTGGCGAGCTCGCGCTCGGCGACGGAGCCGCTCGCGCTCGTCGAGCTGCCCGCGAAGTCGGTCGGGCGCCGCGACCTGCGCGTTCGCGTACGCGCGATCGGCGTCAACCCGGTCGACTGGAAGATGCGCGAGGGAGGCCCGTTGCGCCTCGCGCACACCTTCCTCGGCCCGAGCGGTCCGCTGGTGGTCGGCGTCGACTTCGCCGGTGAGGTCGTCGAAGCCGGGCCCGACGCCGATCTCGCGGTGGGCGCGCGCGTCGTGGGCGGCACCGATTTTTCACGCGGCCAGCGTGGCAGCTACGCCACGGAGGTCGTCGTGCGCAGCGACCAATGCGCGCTCCTGCCCGACGGCGTGTCCTTCGACGACGCCGCCTGCCTGCCGATTCCAGGCGCCACGGCCTTGCGCTCCTTCGAAGCGGCGGGGCTACTCCGGGGCGATCGCATGCGGGGCGCGCGCATTCTCGTGCTCGGCGCCTCGGGCGGCGTGGGCCTCGTGACGATCCAGCTCGCGCGCTCCATGGGCGCGAAGCTCGTGGGTGTGTGCTCGAGTCGCAATGCCGCGTTGGTCGAGCGCCTCGGCGCCGTGGCCATCGATTACACCAAGAGCGACGCGCTCGAGGCCGCGCGCGCGCACGGCCCCTACGAGCTCGTGCTCCACGCCGTCGGCACGAGCACCTACCCGCTCTCGGCCTGCCGCGCGCTGCTCGCGCCAGGCGGGCTCGTCTCGCTCATCGTCGTGCGCCCGGCCGACACGCTCGCGATGCTCTTCTTGCCCAGCGTGAAGAACGTGCTCGGCCGCCCCCACCGCGGGAACCTCGAGCCGCTCGTCGCCGCGCTCGCTCGCGGCGATATCGAGCCCATCATCGAGCGGCGCTTCGCGCTCTCCGAGGCCGAAGAGGCGCACCAGCTCTCGAGGGGCGGCAAGGTCGTCGGCAAGCTCTTGCTGGTGCCTTAGCCTCACCGGCCCGCCGCACCTGAGCTCGTCTGCAACGAACGTGCATCACGAACCCAAGAACCTGCGCCCGCGTCGGGTACAAAGCACGCCATGAGACGCCGCGCCCGCCCTACCGCCGCTCCGCTCCTCGCGCTCGTCCTCGGTCTGGTGAGTCTCGCGTGCTCCGCGCCGCCAGAGGCCTCGCCCCCACCGAGTCCCGCTCGCGCGACCGGCGCGGAGGCCCCGAGCCCGCCCGCCCCGAGCGAGCCCGTGCTCCGGCTGGGGGCGACGTTCCCGCCCTCGAAGTCGCCCATGTTCGACCCTCCGCGCCTCATCGAGGTTGCTGCGGCATGCTCGGGTCCAGCGCTTCGCCTCGAGGCGGATCTGGCGGCGTGCCGTTGTGGAGAACCGGGCGTGCTCTTCGAGCCCGACGGCCGTGTGCAGCACACCGCGGGCAAGAGCTGTGGCCTGCCTCACGCCGACGAGCGGGGGCCCGCTCCGAGGCTCACGCTCCAGGCTGACAGCCCTGCCGTCGCGCCGGGAGAGGTGGCGCGCGTGACGGCGACCCTCGTGAACGATGGGCCCGGCGCGAGGCGGTACCGCGTGCACGACACCAGGATCGGAGCGCGCTTCGTGCAGGTCGACGGCACCGCGCTGCCTCACCATGGCGACGCCGGGTCGTGGGACGGAAGCTACCGCGAGGAGGCCCTCTTCGCGCTGCCCCCGGGCGGCAAAGCGGTGCTCGTGCTCGAGGCCGAGGCCTCGACGTGGAAGAGCCAAGGCGGGTCCACCGCGAGAGCGCCACTCCCGCCCGGAAAGTACGCCATCGAGGTACGCCTGAGCTCGCTGGGCGGCACGCGGCTCGTGCCCGTCGAGGTGCGCTAGCCCACGACCCAGACCCGCTGCCATGACGGGTAGCATCTGGGAGGTGAGTGCACGAAGCTCGTCCCGATCCGCGCCGCACGAACCCTACTTCGCACGCCTCGAGCGCGAGCTCTCCGAGCTCGGTCCAGGCCGCCCAGCCATTCTGCTCGACCTCGACGCGCTCGATCACAACCTCGCGATCGTGAGGCGTCGGCGCGACACCTCGCTGGGTCTGCGGATCGTCGCGAAATCGCTCCCGAGCGTTCCGCTGTTGCGCTACGTGTGCGAGGCGCTCGGCACCCAGCGCCTCATGGTCTTCGACGACTCGCTCGCCGAGCTCGCACGCGAACTCCCGTCGGCGGACCTCTTGCTCGGCAAGCCGATGCCGCTCCGCGCTGCGGCGCGCTTCGTCGAGCGCGCGCGCGAGCACCTCGGACGGGTGACGTGGCTCGTGGACGACCAGCAGCGCCTGCTTCGGTACCTCGAGCTCGCGCGCCGCGAGAGCGTGTGCCTGGGGATCTCGATCGAGATCGATGTCGGCCTCCGTCGAGGCGGCCTCGACGAGCCAGCTGCGCTGTCGCCCTTGCTCCGCATCATCGCAGACGCGCCGGGTCAGCTTCGCTTCGCGGGTCTCATGGGCTACGACGCGCACGTCGGGGCCCTGGGGGCCGTGCCACGCGTGGCGCAGAGCGCGTATCGCAGCTCGCTCGATCGGTACGCGGCCTTCGTCGAGCTGCTCCGGTCCTTCGACGCGGATTGGGCGGCGAAGGCCGTATGCAATGGCGCTGGCAGCAAGACCTACGCGCTCCATCGGTCCCGCGGTCCGCTCACGGAGGTCGCGCTCGGCTCGGCCCTCGTGATGCCGACCGACTTCGACGTGCCCGAGCTCGCCGAGCACCGGCCCGCCTTGTTCCTCGCGGTTCCGGTGCTCAAGCGCATCGAGGGTACGGTCCTACCGATGCTCGACGGGGTTTCGCGTCTGTGGAGTCGGCTCGATCCCGATCGCGAGCTCAGCTACGCGCTCTACGGCGGTCGCTGGCTCGCCCGGCCCTGGTCACCCAAGGGCCTCGTGCCGCACCCCGTACATGGATCGTCGACGAACCAATCGATGTGGAGCGGCTCGCGCCGCACCGGGCTCGAGGCCGAGGGGACCGTCTTCTTCCGGCCGACGCAGAGCGAGCGTGTCATGAGCGAGCACGGGCCCATTCTGTTGGTGCGCGACGGCAGGATCACCGGCGCGTGGGAGCCCCTGCCGCTGGCCAGCTGAGCGTTCGCCGAGGCCCCCCTGAGCTTCGCGACCGACTCCGCGCGCGACTACACGCTCTGCGCCGCGAACAAGCGCTCGAGCCCGGCGCGCACGAGCGCGTGGTACTTCGGCTCGGCGGCCTCGCGCGCGCGCTTCGCGATCGGCCTGCCCCACGGGGTCGCGAGCAGCTCGGCGTAGAGCGGGCGCAGGTACTTCATGCGCCCCACCGCGCGGAGGAAGGCCACGATCGCCGCTTCGGCCGAGGCGTCTTCGACCTGGGCGCGAAGGCGCAGCCAGGGCGCGAGCACCTCGCAGTTCTTCGATGACGAGAGCGGAAAGCTCCGATCGAGTTCGGCGACGAGCGCCGCGCCGGGCCTCGCGGCGAGCAGCGTGCCCAAGAAGTGTCGCCAGGCCTGGGGCGTCCAGCCCGAGGTCTCGATCGAAGTCGCCTGAGCGCCGCCGAGCAGGGCCTTCGCGGCGGCGTCGAGCTCTTGCCCCAGCGCCGAGGCCGGTGGCTTCGCCTCGTCCAGCAGCCCGGGCTCGTGGATCCAGTCGCGCAGGTCCACCGGCGCTGGCTCCCCCGGCGTGTAGAGCTCGGCCTCGACGTCTCGAGCGAAATCGTCGCTCGTCACCGATTGAAAGGCTCTGCGTGAGAACCAGCCGCGCAGCCAGGCATCGAGCCTCGCGCGGCCGACGCGCGCCTCGAGCGTCCAGAGCAGCGCCGCACCCTTGAGGTACGGCACCACGGTCACGCCCTCGGCCGGGTCACGCCCCGACATGTCGTAATGGAGCTTCGTATCGGACGAAGCAGGGCCGAGTCGGGCGATCTCGCGCTCGAGCTCGCGGAAGCCCGTCTCCTTCAGGAAGGCTGCGCGCGCCTCGCCCCAGAGAGCCTCGTTGAGGCGCAGCTCCACGTAGACCGTGGGGCCCTCGTTGAGCCAGAAGTCGTCGTGCAGCGCGTTGACGACCAGGTTGCCGGCCCAGGCGTGCGCGAGCTCGTGCGCCACGACCGTGACGAGCGAGCGGTCGCCCGCGAGCAAGGTCGGCGAGGCGAAGACGAGGCGGGGGTTCTCCATGCCGCCATAGGGGAACGAGGGCGGCATCACGAGCACGTCGAAGCGGCCCCAGAGGTAGGGCCCGAGCATCGACTCGGCGGCCTCGACCATGGCCTCCATCTCGGCGAACTCGTGAGCGGCGGCATCGATCGTGCTGGGCTCGGCGTAGACCGCGGTGCGCGGGCCGAGCTCGCGGCCGACGAGCTCGCCGACCGCGAGCGCGATGAGGTGCGGCGGGATGGGCTCGTTCATGCAGAAGGCGTGCACGCGGCCGCCCTCGCCGGGGTGAGACCCGAGGCGCTCGGCGCTCATCAGCGCCACGAGCGGCTCGGGCACCGTGATGCGCGCCTCGTAGGTGATGCGGTTGGCCGCCGAGTCCTGGAGCGGGATGTAGCTGCGCGTGAGGATGGCGTGCCCCTGCGTGAAGAGGAAGGGCTGCCTACCGCCTGCCGTCTGCGAGGGCTCGAGCCACTGCAGACCGGGCGCCGACGGCGAGGTGTCGTAATGAACCACCGCGCGGTAGCAGCCCTCGGGCAGGGAGATCCGGAGAGGCGTACCGAGCAGCGCGTCGGCCGGCCCGAGCTCGAAGGCGAGCGGCCTGCCCTCGGCGTCGCTCACGCGCGAGACGGCGAGCGCTTTCGTATCGAGCACGAGCCAGCGCACACCGGGCGCGGGCTCCACGTCGAGCGAGGCCGTGCCGGAGAGCACGCGCCTCTCGAAGTCGACGACGAGGTCGAGCGCGAGGTGCGTCGTGCGCGCCTCGGAGTGGCGCGCGTGGCTGTGGGCGTCGAGGGAGAGATGCGTGTGCATGGGGCTCGCGGGCAGCGTACACCTCGGATCGCTCGGTGGACTGATGGTATCTTCGCCACGATGAGCCGAGATCGAGTCTTCCTTCGCACGCGAGCTGGAGACACCCGCGCACAGGTAGAGAGCAGCCGCAGAGAGCGCGCCGCCCTTCGACGCGCCCTCGCAGAGGCACCCCGCGAAGCGGCCGGGCGCTTGGCCTCGTGGCTCGCCGGGGCGGCCATCGCCGCCCTCGCGCTCACGGCCTGCGGAGGCCCGGGCGCCCTCGCGCCCGATCTGCTCGAGCCGGCAAAACCCGGCGAGGCCTTCGACGGCCAACAATGCAGCGCGGTGCGCCCGCCCACCGAGCCCGACCTCATGGCCTGGGACGCGGGCTCGCGCCTCAACCTCAAGTCGCAGGGTGAGCAGGGCGTCGTCGCCGTGCGCTACGAGGCCAAGGGCTGCAACGTCGAGCTCGAGGTCCTCAACTGCGTCGGCGAGGGCAACTACCGCTTCTCACCCTACAAGGCCAACGAGTCCAAGCTCGCGAAGAGCAGCCGCGACCTCTACACCGAGCTCCCCCTCGGCGCCGCGCGCCTCGGCGGCAAGGTCGGCGGCGGCCGCGCGCTGCGCGCCGACTACATGCTCGCCGGCATCCTCTCCCTGCCGCCCATGCAGTCCTTCGACCCCGCGTCTCTCACGGGCGACTGCGAGCGCGCCACCCACGTCGTCGGCCGCCTCTACCTCGGCGGCTTCGCCATGGCCTCCGGCCTCAGCGAGGAGCTCTCCTCGGGCGCCAGCGTCTTCAGCGCCGGCGCCGGCGGCAACCAGCAGCGCTCGGCCGAGCGCCTCTCCGAGGAGGGCGACGCCTCCGCCTGCGCGAAGGCCCAAGACGAGGCTCGCCAAGACCCGCTCTGCAGCGTGCCCCTGCGCGTCGGCCTCGTGCCCATCACCGGCCGCAGCGCTGGCGCGGCCGCGAGCGAGCAAGCGGCGAGCCCCGCGACCGAGCCCGAAGGTGCGACACGCGCCGGTCCCACGGGCCCATTCAGGCCCATCGGCACGATCACCGTCATGGGGCTGCCCATGCTCGACATGGGCAGGCAAGCGCTGAGCGACGTGGAGCGGAGGATCCGCGAGGCCAACCCGAAGGGCGACAAGAGCGAGTTCGACCTGCGAGACGAGGCGCGTGAGGCCGAGCGTAGCAATGACTTCGACAAGGCGCAGAGCCATTGGGTGGCCGCGCTCCACAAGTCGATCGACTACGACGCTGCGCTGAACGCTCTCAAGAACCACAAGCGCCTCGATCTGGTGTTCGCCTTGTACCAGACGCGCCTCCCCGCGAGCGCGCAGCCGAAACATCTGGCCTACTACGGGCTCCTCGCCAAAGAGCTGGGTCGGCGCGACGTGACCCTCGCCTTCGCAGACGCACTGGGCACGCGCTTTCCGGATCGACCGGAGACGATCTCTCTGGGCGCGCGGCTGTACCACGCAGCCGAGGATCCCGCGCGGGCCTGCGCGCTCTACATGCGCGCCCTCGACGCTGCCTCCGATCTCCAGTGGTCCGGCATGGATGGCTACCGAACCCACGCCTCCTGCGACCTCGCCGTCGCCCTGCCGAAGGTCGAGGCGCTCGTGAAGAGAAACCCCACCGCCTACTACGCCTGGGTCGAGCTCGCGCACCTCTACGCAAGCCAGAGCCGCTCTGCGGATGTCTGTCGCGCGGTCGCTCAGGCCGCGAAGCTCCGCCCCGAATACGACGGACACAAGGCCTTCGCCGACCGCTGCCCCTGAAGCCTCGAGCACCCGTGACACCATGGAATTTCGCAACGCTCCGACCTCACGACGACGCATGGCGCGTGTGGGAGTCATCGCCGCCCTCGCGCTCACGGCCTGCGGAGGCCCGGGCGCCCTCGCGCCCGATCTGCTCGAGCCGGCAAAACCCGGCGAGGCCTTCGACGGCCAACAATGCAGCGCGGTGCGCCCGCCCACCGAGCCCGACCTCATGGCCTGGGACGCGGGCTCGCGCCTCAACCTCAAGTCGCAGGGTGAGCAGGGCGTCGTCGCCGTGCGCTACGAGGCCAAGGGCTGCAACGTCGAGCTCGAGGTCCTCAACTGCGTCGGCGAGGGCAACTACCGCTTCTCACCCTACAAGGCCAACGAGTCCAAGCTCGCGAAGAGCAGCCGCGACCTCTACACCGAGCTCCCCCTCGGCGCCGCGCGCCTCGGCGGCAAGGTCGGCGGCGGCCGCGCGCTGCGCGCCGACTACATGCTCGCCGGCATCCTCTCCCTGCCGCCCATGCAGTCCTTCGACCCCGCGTCTCTCACGGGCGACTGCGAGCGCGCCACCCACGTCGTCGGCCGCCTCTACCTCGGCGGCTTCGCCATGGCCTCCGGCCTCAGCGAGGAGCTCTCCTCGGGCGCCAGCGTCTTCAGCGCCGGCGCCGGCGGCAACCAGCAGCGCTCGGCCGAGCGCCTCTCCGAGGAGGGCGACGCCTCCGCCTGCGCGAAGGCCCAAGACGAGGCTCGCCAAGACCCGCTCTGCAGCGTGCCCCTGCGCGTCGGCCTCGTGCCCATCACCGGCCGCAGCGCTGGCGCGGCCACCACGGAGCGCGGATCCACCACGCCGAACGAGGCAGCTGCGACTTCCGCCGCCAAACCCGGAGATTCCGGCCAGGCAGCGCCCAGAGGCCCCTCGATCGATCCCAGCTGGTCGAAGCGCGCGAGCCAGCCGCTCGGCGTGGTCGAGGTCGGCGGCTTGAAGCTGCTCGACATGGGCAAGGCCCTCAGCGCCGAGGTGCGTGCGCGCGAGGAGCGCGTGAACCCCAGCGCTGCGCTCAACTACGGAGACCTCGCCGAGCGCGCCAAGGCCGCCGCCGGGGCCGGCCAGCAGGAGCTCTCCACGACCTATTGGGTCGCCTCGCTCGCGGGCTCGGCGCGTCACGCCGGCTTCGTGCAAGACGCGACGCGCCCGCTCATGGCCGCCGGCCGGATCGACCTCGTCTTGGCCGTCTTCCAGAACGAGCTGCCCAAACACGGAGATTTCAACGTCTTCGACCATTACGCCGAGCTCGCGCGCGGCCTCGGCAAACCCGAGGTGGCGCGGTCCGCAGCCGACACCTTGCTGCTACGCGACCCCGATCAGGCGGTGGCGGTCGCGACGGCCGCGGGCATTCACCACGCCCTCGGTGACACGGCGAAGGCCTGCGAGCTCTACATGCGCGCGCTCGACGTGGCACGCGACCTCGCCTACGTGCAGCTTCGCGGCTATCGCGAGGTGGGGAGCTGCGATCTGAAGCTCGCGCACACGAAGCTCGAGGCCTTGAAGAAGCGGAACCCCAACGACCATCGAGTCGACGCGGAGCTCGGCGAGATCGCGAAGCTGCTGGGCCGCTGAGCTCGGTGATCGGGCTGGGCGAACGGGCGCCACGATCGAGCTCGGCGCCCGCGAAGGCCACGTGCGTTCGGCGCGTGCCCCTCGGGGCGGCGCGCTCGCTCAGGGCTTCGCCCCGTCTCCCGCGCACACCTGTCGCAGCGCGCGCGCGATCGTGCGCTCGTCGGGGGTGTGGTCGGGAGCCTTCGCGAGGTGGTCCTCGACCAGCGCGGCGCTGAGCACCGCCCAAGGCCGCAACCCAGGGTCCGGCGTCAGGCCGTCGATCTTGCGGGCCGCGGCGAGCTCCTTCACGGCCCGGTCCGAGGGCATGCCCTGGACGCGCTTGCCCAGCGCGTCGAGCGGCCCGCAGCGCTTCTCTGCGTCGGGGCGGATCGCGGGCTCGGCCACGGTCGCGCGCAGGATCGTCTCGCACTGGCTCGGATCGATCTTCGAGCTCACGACCGCGGCGAGCGCCTTCATCCACACGCCGAGCCCGTAGACGGGCTCCTCGGAGAGCCCCGCCGCGGCGATGCGCCCCCGCTGGTGCGGATCGATCTCAGGCGATCCGACGTGCTGCACGATGAGCTTCGTCGCCTGCGCTCGCGGGCTCCCGTCGGCAGGAGGGCTCGTCGCCTCCTGGGTGGGCGGCACCACGGCGCTGGCGCTGGCCGGGGAGGCCGGCGCGGGGCTCGACGGCGGAGCGCTCGCCGAAGGCGTCGTGGGCTCGGGCGGCGAGCCGCCGCAGCCTTGGAGCGAGAGCGTGGACACCAGGAGGGCGGCGCAGGCGTGGCTTCGATGGGTCATGCGGCGAACCGCATCACGCCTCGCGCGTGCCGCGCAAGCGCCACGGTCCGAGCGTCGCCTTCGCTCAGCCGAGCTCCACACGCACGTTCGAGACGATGTGCGCGAGCGCGCCTTCGACCACGTGCTGCTCGGGGTGGCGCACGGTGATGAAGCCCTCGCCTTCGTAGGAGGCCGCCTTCTCCTGGCCGGGCGACGGCAGGCGCACGTCGGTGATGAGCCCCGCGAGATCGTGCGCGACGCGCTCGTAGCCGTGCAGGGCGCGCACGCGGCCCTGACCCTGGCCGCGCAAGAAGGCCGTGCCCGCCGTGTACTTGCGCGGCGGGAAGGGGTCGTAGGCCTCGTGGACCATGAAGCGCGCGAGCGCGCCTCGGTAGTCGACGTCGTGCGCGCGCGCGATCATCGTGGCGATCTGTGCGCCGCCCGGGCGTGCGCCCACCTCGGAGACCACGACGCTGCCGTCGGGCCTGCGGAACCACTCGAGGTGGCAGATGCCGGTCCTCATGCCGAGCGCGCCGAGCGAGCGCAGGCCCACCTCGGCGATGTCGGGCGCCTCGTAATCGCGGCGCAGGAGCGCGGTCCATTGGATCCACGGGTTCTCCATCGCGACGATGCAGGGCGGCAGGTAGTCGGTGATCGAATAGCTGAGCAGCTCGCCGTCCTTCACGAAGGCGTCGAAGGAGTGCTCGGTGCCGGTGACCATCTCCTCGAGCAGAGCCACGCCCTGCGCCGCAGCGAGCACCGCTTGAGCCGCCTGCGAGAGCGAGGCTTCGTCGGTCGCGCGGTAGGTCGCCTGCGAGGCCACCCCCGCCGGCGGCTTCACGATGATCGGGTAGCCCACCTCGGCGGCGAAGCTCTCGGCCTCGACCGCGCTCGTCACCTGCCTGTGGCGCGCCACTGGCAAGCCGGCCTCGCGCAGGATCTCCTTCATGCGGTTCTTGTCGCGGAAGTTCTTCGCGACCTCGACGCCGAGCCCGGGCAGACCGAGCTCGGCCTGCGCCTCGGCGATCGGGATCTGGATCTGCTCGAGCACACCCAGCAGACGATCGACGCCGCCGAGCTTCGCCGAGAGGCGCTGCGTCGCGGCCACGATCTCCTTCGGTGCGAGCGCGTCGCCCACGAGCTCGAAGCCCGCGAGCCGGCTTCGAGTGTCGTCGGGCAAGCGCGACACGTCTTCCTGAGCCACGAGCCCGAGCCGCGCTCCAGGCAGGCGCGAGAGCGCGTCGATGAAGAGCTTGGCGTTGTCGGTGAAGTAGGGCGAGACGAAGACGATCCGCATGGGGGCGGAGCACGGTACCACGCGCGCGAGGCGGGGGCGGTGGGGTGCAGCGCGGTGATGCGCGCGGGCGCGAGCTCAGCTCGGTGCCCCGAGCCCGGTGGGTTCGGCGCGCAGCCAGAGGCGATGCAGCTTCCGCTCGCTCGATGGCAGCAAGCTCGCGCGTCCGTGCAACATGCGATGGTTGTCGACGAGCAGCACTTGCCCTGGTTCGAGCCGGAAGCGCAGCGCTCTCGAAGCTTCGCGGTCGATCAGCGCGCGCAGGCGCCGCAAAGCCTCCTGCGCAGCGGGGTCGTCTCCCGGAGGCTCGAGCCACGGCGCGAAGAACAGCGCCACGCGCTGACCCGAAGCTCGCAGCACGGGGGTCGCTTCCGGCGGGTCGCCGAGCCGAACCATCGCGGGCAATCTCAGCTGCTCGAGCTCGTGGCGTGCGTCGACGTCGAGGGCCTCGACCACACGCGCCCCGTCGATCAACAGGCTCGCGCCATCCGAGCCGTCCTGTGACTCGCAGCGCCAGGCAATGAGATCCGCGTGCGGGTGGTCGGTGTGGAAGGGGATCGCGTCGGGGCTCGTGAGGTAGGTGCGCCGGCCTGGGACCCTGCGCACCCAGGTATCGTCGACGACCTCACCGAGCTCCGCCGCGAGCGCAGCGAAGGCGGCTTCGTCGTAGCGATCGGGCAAGAGGGCGTGGCCCTCCTGCTCGATCTGCGAACGCAAGCTTCTCGCGTCCATCGCCTTCAGGAGCTGCAGGCGTGCCAACACCGGCCGGAACAGTCGTGCCAGCAGTTGGTGAGCTCGTCGGCCTCGGAAGGCAGATGCTCGACGTAGGGCTCCCCGTACGCGGCTTGCCAGCGCTGCGCGAACTCCCTGAACGCGGCCTTCAACACAGGCAGCTCGCCCGGGCCGGTGCCGAAGCCGCCGTCGTGGTCGAACACCTTGCCGAAGATCCGCATGCAGTCGCGGTGGTAGGCGACCGGGCTCAGCATGTGCAGGTGCCACAGCTCGTCGATGTCGCGCGTCGGAGTCGCGCGGACGCCAGGGCTCCGCGCGGCGAGCTCGAGGAACATCAGGTAGCGCTGCGCCTCGCGCTCGCGCTTCTCCTGCGTCCACTCCTGCGGGAAGGTCGAGGCACGGTAGCTCGCGGCGACCAGGTCGATCGAGAGCGGCGCGCCGAGGCTGGTTCGAGGAACGGACGTGAGTTCGCTGAGCATCGTGGCACCTCCAATGGGTTGCGGAAGACGAGCGGCTTCGCCCCGCCCGTGCTCGCCCTACGCCCCCTGCGCGAGGTCCATTCCCGCCAATCCGCCCAGACGTCGCGGCCGGTCGACCTGCCCATTCCGAACCAGCTCGGCTGCCTCGCGCTCGCCTAGGGCACGTACTCGCGCGCGATCCCGGCAGAGACGAGGCCGAAGAGCTGCCTCGCGAGGAAGCTCGCGAAGCTCGGTTCCTCGATGAGCACGCCGACCTCGATGTTCCGCTCTTGCCCTCGTTGCGTGAAGTTCGCGCTCGAGACGAAGGCGTGGCGCGCGTCGACGACGACGCACTTGGCGTGCAGGCTGCTCCAGGGCGGCCCCGGCACGAGCGCGCGTTGGTCGTAGTAGAGGCGCGGGCGAGGCTCACCAAAGGGCCAGCTCTTGCGCACGAAGCCGTCGAGCTCGTTGCGCAGGTGCGCGTCGGGGTCGACGCCGCGCTCGACCTGCGGCACCTCGACGAAGAAGTGCGCCTCGACCTCGTGCTGCAGCATCGTTCCGTGGAGCGGCGCCAAGACCTCGTGCGCGTGGTCGAAGCTGTAGCCGGCGAGGATCACGCGCTCTCGGGCGCCCTCGAAGAGCTCTCGCAGCACGACGGCGGTGTCGCGCGCCGTGCCGCTCATCGCCTCGGGCCCCGTCCACACCAGCTCCGGCGGCGGCCTCTCCCCGTCGCGTTCGGCGAGCACCGCGTCGAGCACCGCGAGGCAAGCCGGGCTGCGATGCCCCGCGAGCACGTCGAGCAGCACATCGAGCTGATGCCGCACGCCGAGCCCCACGAGCCCGGCGCGATCGACGGGCGTGCGCAGGCTGCCGGTCGCGATGCCGTCTCGGATCCGACGAAGCTCGCTGGTCGCGACCTTGGAGAGCCCCACGGCACCGCTCACGGGCGCTCCCGGAAGAACGCCAGCTCCGGGTCGTTGCCGATGGTCGGCACCACGAGCGCGCGATCCAGGAAGCGGTTGTAGCGCTCGCAGGAGCTCTCGGCGATGTAGAGGCAGCCGTGGCAGGCCGCGCCCTCGGTGTGTCGGTCGCCGCTCTGCGCGCTCGGATCGTGCGCCGCACACACCGGGTCGTTCGAGCAGAGCCGCCCCAGCTCCCAGGCCTCTCGCAGGTGGTGTCGAATGCGCCGGCCCTCTTCGACGAGACCGCCGAGCGTGCCTTCGCTGCCGGTCGTGCCGGTCGAGAGCAAGATGCCGGCGAGGTGGGGGCCGTTCGGCTCGGCCTGCCCGGCGTAGAGGCGCTCGCGGATCGAGCTCGCCGAGTAGCCGCACTCGAGGCTGATCGCCGTGAGCAAGAGGTGCGAGAGCGAGTGCAGCATGTAGAAGCGCACGCCGTGAAAGTCACCTTGGCCCTCGGCCTCCATCCCACGACGGAGCTTCTCGGCACGCGCCTGCACCGCGGGCCTGCTTTCCCACGCGACGAGCGCCGCTTCGTCGAGCTGCACGAAGATGCCTTCGCCTCGAACCTCGCAGGCCGGCAGCCACTTCTGCGAGCCCGCGGGCAGCGTGAGCACCGCGGGCTTCACGTTCCTCGCGGCGAAGTCGTACTCGCCTTGCAGGTTCGCGCTGATCGAGTCGAAGCGGCTGAAGCTCACCTGTACGCGCACCTCGCGCATCACCGGCACCACGACCAGCCCGGCGACGCCCTTGGGCAGGTCGAGTCGCTCCTTCGGTACGCGGTAGGCCGCGAACTCGGCGTCGCGCTCGGGCAGCACACCCTCTTGTTCGATGGGCGCGTCGACGAAGCGCTCGTACTCCACGCTGCGCAGCGGCCTCTCGACCGTGTTCAGGTCGGCCGTACGCTTCTCGGCGATCGCCCGCACCACCTGGTCGAGATCGAGGCCAGCGAGCCCGAGCGCGACCTTGTCTTGGAGCTCCATCAAGAGCTCGAGCTTCGCGCGAGTCTCCACTTTGCGCACCGCGTTCCACAAGCCTTGGTGCGAGAGGCGCTGCTCGATCGGGCTCGGCTCGGGCGGAGGCAGGCGCAGCGCGCTCACGACCTGCGAGAAGTAGGCGTGCGATGCGGTGCGCACGAGCAGCTCGGCTTTCTCGGTGCAGTCTTCGTTGGCCGCGCGGCCACCGAGCCAGGGCCTGTCACCGCTGCACCGGTAGGGCACGCTCGCCGCGTGGCTCATCGCGACCTGGGTCGGCTCGTCGCGTGTACCGCAGCCACGGCACTCGACGAAGATGCCTGCGGCGTCGCCGAGCGACTTCTCGTGCAGGTACAGCGTGGGCACGTCGCACTGTTCGCCGGTCTTGGTCCTCGAGTGCGCGAACCGCGCCCAGGGAAAGTCGGCCAGGTGGCCGCGTTTGCACGAAGCCACGAAGCGCACGGGCACCGCGTAGGCGTGTTTGTTGCGTTCGCACTCGTGGCGGTAGCGGCCCTTGTGATTCTCGAACTGATCGGCCGCGCGCGCGAGGCGGCGGCAGCCGAGACACACGAACCACCTCGGGAACTCGAGGGCCTTGATGCCCACCCCCTTGTAGGGGTCGGCCGAGTCGCCCTCGGGCGGCATGCGGAAGTAGCCCTCGCGCGCCAGATCGAGCTCCGGGTCGAGCGCCTTGAGCCTCGGTACGAGCGCACGCCTCAGACGCGCGTCGTCGAGCTGCACGTAGCCCTTCTTGCCATAGCCCCAGTGCTCCAGCCCACCGATCACGACGGCCCGATTGACCAGATCGACCATCGAGCCCGGGCCGAAGGTGGTGACGAGCTGGCTCTGGCGGAGCTGGCCCTCGGGGGGCGTGACCTTCGCAGCAGTCTTTCTCGCGGCCATCTGCTTCAGCCCCTCTCGTCGAGCTGCGCGAAGCGCAGCCACACGTGCACGCTGGGCTCCACATCGCGCATCGAGGTCGGCGCGTGGAACACCTTCGCGTCCGGGTCGTCGGGCTCGGGGTCGTTGGCGGTGTAGAGCAGCGCCTTGCCTTCGTGACTAGCTCGATCGTAGGGGCTGTAGATGCGCGTCGTGCCGTCCTTCTTGGCGCGCTCCATGAGCCCCACCCAGGCGTCGAGCACGTTCTTTCCGCGCGCGTGGACGTAATCGCCGAGGCGCTTCTCGGCCTCGGCGTCGGCGAAGGATCGGTGCGAGCGCCCGCGCTTCACGAGCGCCTCGAGCAGCGCGTTGGCCTCCGCACGGTGCGCGTGGATCTTCATGAGCGCGAGCGGTGGCTCCATCGGCAAGACCGCGTGTCGCACCATCGCGAGCAGCGCGCCGACGAGCCCACGATCGAGCGCCTGTGCGCTGAAGGGCGTGACGCTCGTGGCCTCGACCTCGCGGTAGAAGCTGTCGTGGTAATGCACGAAGCGCTCGTAATGGGAGCGGTCGCGGGGCCTGGCGACGTTGAGGCAGGTGACGACGAGCCCCGGGCTCGCGCGCCCTACGCGGCTCGTGGCCTGGATGTACTCGCTGGTCGTCTTCGGCTGCCCGGTCACGACCATGAGCCCGAGCCTGGGCACGTCGAGCCCGACCGAGATCATGTTCGACGCGAGCACGACGTCGAGCGTCTCCTTGCGATCCACGCCGAAGCGCGTCGCCATCTGCTGCTTCGTGTCCTTCACCTTGGTGGTCGATTCGCGCGAGGTGAGCTCCGCGGGCAAGCGCAGCAAGCGGTCGCGCGCCCAGGGGTGAGGGCCGTGGTAGTTGCGTGGCCGTTTGCCGTCCTCGACGTCGGCGACGCGGTTGCGGACCTCGTCTTCGACGAGCCTGCGCATGCCGCCGAGCTCCCGCAGGCTGTTGAAGTAGCCCACGAGCGTCATGTAGCTGTCGGCCTCGTCGCTCGGCGGGCCCTTCTTGGGAACGTGGGCCTGCGCGGCAGCGAGCAGCGCCGCGAAGCTGCGCACCGAGAGCGCACGCAGCGCGCGGCCGGGCGCACCGACGCCCACGTAGAGCCTGCCCGGCACGTTCGTATCGATGCGCGCGAAGAAGTTGTCGCCCTGATCGATGCCGCGCGGGGGGAAGAGCGCCATCGGGCGATCGAAGAGCGCACGGATCTGCTCGCGCGCTCGGCGCACCGTCGCGGTGGAGCAGACGATCTTGGCTTTGCGCGGGCCCTCGGGCCCGTCGCGCTCGCAGAGCTGGGCGATGGCCGCCTCGTAGAGCCCGACCATGGTGCCGAGCGGACCCGAGATGAGGTGCAGCTCGTCTTGCACGACGAGCTCGGGCGCGAGCAGGCCCTTGGGCAGCGGGCGCGCGCCGAGCGGCAGCGAATCCATCACCCCATACACGCGGCTGTCGTCGAGGTGCGTGGCCTGGCCGAACAAGAGCCCCGCGTCACCGCGCCAGGGCAGCATCGCGAACTTGTCGACCGTGGCCACGATGAAGGCCGGCACCTCGTCGTAGATCTGCTCGTCGACGAAGAGCACCGGCAGGCCCGCCCCGGTGGACTTGCTCTCGTTGAAGTCGCAGCCCGCGCTGCCGCAGTACACCGCGGCGCGCGTGAACCCCTTGCCCACGGGTTTGCCGCTCGCATCGACGAGCTTGATGTTCTGGACCTTGATCGCGTCGCCACACCACGGGCAAGCCGTGAGCGGAAACGGCGACTCGCTCTGCCCGGCGCTCGCGTCGGCGAGCGCCTTCTTCACCTCGGCCAAGCGGTTCGCGCTCGCGCTCGCGCCGACCCACAGCCCCACGGCGATGCGCGCATTGCCGAGCTCCTTGGGTTTGCCGTGGCGCAGCCGCTCGAGCGCGCAGATGAGCGTCGCGGCGCGCGCGAGCTGGTCGAGCGTGAGCAGGTGCAGGGTGTAGCGCAGGAGCACCGCGACGCCGCGCCCCTCGTGCGCGGTCGACTGCCCACGCAAGCGACGCAGCAGGATCGTGAAGGCGATGAGCCCGAGGTAGGCCTCGGTCTTTCCACCGCCGGTGGGGAAGTAGATGAGCTCGGCGGTGTCCCGGTGCTCGTGCGACGGGTCGGCCACCGAGGCGAGGTTCATCAGGATGAACGCGAGCTGGAAAGGGTACCAACTCGGCCCTTTGGCTTTGTACGCCTGGCCACCGCGCGCCTTGTCGGCCTGGAGCGCCTGGACGTGCATCGCCTGGTTGGCGTAGCGAAAGGCGCGCAGGATCTCGGGGCGCGAGGTGTCCTTCAGCAGCTCGATGCCGCCGGCGATGCGCTGCTTGGCGAGCTCCGCTTCGTGCACGAGCTGGTCGCGCGTCTGGGCGAGCCCGTCGCGATCGAGCGCCACGCTGCGCTGCGCGTGGATCCAATCTCCGTAGGCCTCGACGAGCGGGCTCAGCGCAGCTTGGGCGGCGCCATGCTCGAGCTTGCCGAGCTCCAGCATGCTCAGCATCACGTCGGGCACCTGCCTCGCGCGCACCGCGGGCACCTCGTGGCAGGGGAGCTGGGTCGTGCGAAGCTCACGCACCTTGCCGCCCGAGAGCTCCACGCGCTCGACGCTCGTGTTGTGGCCCACGGCCCACTCGACGTGATCGCGGAACATGAGCGCGAGCACGCGCTGGTCGGCGTCGTCGGCGTCTTCGCCTCGGCGGTTCGGCCTGGGCACGAACCCCGGCTCGAAGCGCAGGCTCATGCGCACCTGGAAGACGAAGGCCCGATCGCGCTCGGGCCCCTCGACCGCCGCGCGGTCGTTCACGACGAAGAGGCTCAGCACGCGCGTGCCTGGCGCGAGGCCGTCCATGTCGGTGGTGCGCAGCTCGCCCTGGAGCACGAGCCCACGCGAGCCAGGCACCGGCACCCCCTTCGCGAGCTTCGCCGCGTCGAGCGGCACGCTGACGATCACCGGGCCATGCGGCACACGCTTCCAGCCGTTCCTGATCTTGTCGTCGCGCCCTTCGGCGTACTCCACGCGGTCGTAGTCGGCGTAGCTGAGCTCCACCTCGAGGCTGTCGCCCTCGCCCTTGGGCAGGAACACGCTGAGGCCCATCGAGGCCGGGAAGCGCACCGGGCGTTTGGCCTCGGGCTCCTCGACGCCCGCGTCGTCGGTCTGCTTCTCGTCGCCCGCGCCGAGCGACTCCTCCCCGCTGTCGGCGTCGTCGGCGTCGGGCGCCCGCCCGCCGCGCGGCGCCAAGAAGCCCGTGAGGTACCAACGCGACGGCGCGATCGGCAGGATCTCCTGCTCGGCAGCTCGTTCGTCGGCGACGAAAGGGCCGACCAGATCGGCGTGCAGAGCGGCGACGAGCGCGTCTCGGATCATGGTTGCTCCAGCGAGATCACGCGAAGGTACGCGAGGATGCGCGTGAGGTGGGAGCCCACGGTGTGGACATCGAGAGCGAGGTCGACGAGCGCACCTGCGCGGGGCGCGCGGAGCTTGCCGCAGCTCCCCCCGGCTCCTAGGCTGAGCCGCTCGAGGGCACCGTGGCGACCGCCGAGCAAATCAAAGCGCTCATCAAGAGCCATCTCTCAGGCGACGAGGAGCAGTTCCGAACCGTCGCGCTCCAAGTAGCGGCGCATGCGGCACGGCACGGTCACGGCCAGGTTGCGACCGAGCTGAAGCACTTGCTCGACGCCGCGCGCACGGCGCGGCGTGCCACGGCACCAACGCCGATCGTCACACCCAAGGGTGAGCTCTCGGGGCTCTTGGCGGTCTCCTACCCGAAGACTCGCCTCAGCGACATGGTCCTCAGCGAGGACATCGACGTGCAGCTGCGGCGGCTGCTGCGCGAGCAACGTTCGAGGCAGAAGCTCGAAGCGCACGGGCTCTCGCCCCGTCGCAAGCTGTTGCTCGTAGGCCCACCTGGCTCCGGTAAGACGATGACCGCGTCGGCGATCGCCGGAGAGCTACACCTCCCGCTCTACGTCATCGTCTTCGACAGCCTCATCACCAAGTTCATGGGCGAGACAGCCGCGAAGCTGCGCCTCGTCTTCGACGCCATGAACCACCAGCGCGGTGTGTACCTGTTCGACGAGTTCGACGCGATCGGCGCACACCGGTCCTCACCGAACGACGTCGGCGAGATCCGGCGCGTGCTCAACTCCTTCTTGCAGTTCCTCGAGCAAGACGCGTCACCCAGCCTCGTTCTGGCTGCGACCAACCACCCCGAGGCGCTCGACAGGGCGCTGTTCCGTCGTTTCGACGACGTGATCCAGTACGCGCTCCCACCACGAGCGCTGGTCGAGCGCGCGGTTCGCAACCGGCTCGCGAGCTTCGATCTGGGCGCGATCGTCTGGGACGAGGTCGCCGCCGCCGCCGATGGGCTGAGCTACGCCGACCTCGCGCAGGCAGCCGATGCAGCCGCCAAACAAGCCGTGCTCGACGACGCCGAACAGCTCGACACGAGCGAGCTCGTGAAGGCGCTCGAAGAGCGTCGTGTGCGGCACCAAGCGCTGTAAGCTCCACTGCCGATGGCGGGGGACGAGAAGAGGCCGCACCTCTTGCTGCGCGGGACCGCGAAGCGCGAGGCGTACACGTATCCGAAGGAGGTGCGAGGCCCCAAGCTGAAGCTTCCACCTCGCGACCGAAGCGAGCATGCGCGGCACCTGCTCGAGCAGCTGCGCGAGGTTCGCGGCGAGATCGACGACGTGCGTTTCCGGCGCACGGCGGAGGGCATCCCGGGTGATCGTGGCGTGTATCTCGACCTCTGCTCGGCGCCAGGGTTCGAGCTGAAGCTCGAGTCCCTCGATCGGCCCGGCAAGAAGCAGCAAGCCCAGATCGAGCTCGTCGCCGCACGAAGCGTCGACGGTCGACAACGCGCCACGGTGTTCGTTCCGGAAGGCAGACTCGCGGAGTTCGAGACGCTCGTGACTGCGTACCGAGACGAGGCCACCAGTTCGGGCGCACCGAAGAACAAGCCGCTCGTGGAGAGCATCTCCGAGCTCAGGCTGGCCGTGCTGCGCTCGTTCTGGACCGATGCCGACGATGCGTTCCCGACCGGTGGCGAGACGGTAGCTTGGGAGGTCTGGCTGCGAGCGGGCGAGCACGACGCCGTGGGCGAGAAGCTCTTCCGAGAGTTCCGCGCGCACGCAGGCCGGCACGGCGTCGCGGTCAGCGAGCATCGGCTTCGTTTCCCGGACAGGAGCGTGTGCGTCGCGGTCGCGACCGTGGAGCAGCTCACGAGCTCGGTCGAGTTGCTCGACTGCATCGCCGAGCTTCGCCGAGCGAAAGAGCTGGCGTCGTTCTTCACCGAGCTCCAGTCCGCCGAGCAGGGCGAATGGGTCCGCGAGCTCGCGAGGCTGATCGATCCGCCTGGCGCACAGGCTCCAACGGTCTGCGTGCTCGATTCCGGGGTGAGCCACGCGCATCCGCTGCTCGTGCCGGCGATGCCTCCAGGTCACGCGCTCACCATCAATCCGCAATGGGGTACGGGCGACGCTCGCCGCTGGGACGGACACGGCACCGCGATGTGCAGCGTGGCGCTGCTCGGCGATCTCACCGAGGCGCTGACGACGACCGAGAGGATCGGGCTCGATCACTGGATCGAGTCCGTGAAGATTCTTCCGCCGGACGGGCAACCGGAGAATCGACCGGAGCACTACGGCTGGGTCACGAAGCAAGGCATCGCGGAGGTCGAGATCGCCGCGCCGTCGAGGCGTCGCACCTTCTGCATGGCCGTCACGGCCGACGACACACGCGATCGTGGCGCGCCCACCGCGTGGTCTGCGGCTGTCGATGTTCTGGCGTTCGGCGTGGACGACTCGGAGCCGAGGCTCATCGTGCTCAGCGCCGGCAACATCCGAGAACCGGAGGTCTGGAAGGGATACCCCGAGAGCAACGACTTGGAGTTGGTACGCGACCCTGCACAAGCATGGAACGCGCTCACGGTCGGCGCGATGACCGAGAAGGTACGCTTCGACCCGGCCACCTTCCCAACGCACGCGCCGCTCGCCCCCGCGGGTGGGCTCAGCCCGACCAGCACGACTTCGGTACGCGCAGCCAAACCGTGCCCAATCAAGCCGGAGCTGGTGATGGAGGGTGGCAATGCGCTGCGAGACCTCCACTCCGGCGACGTCGACCAGGTCGACGATCTGGCACTGCTCGCTGCGCACTGGGAGCCGCAGAGCAAGCTCTTGGCCCCTTTCGGCGATACGAGCGCGGCGAGCGCGCAGGTCGCGCGGCTCGCCGCGACGGTGCAGCGGCGCTACCCCTCCCTCGGCCCCGAAGCCGTACGCGCTCTGCTCGTGCACAGCGCGCGATGGACGCCGCAGATGAGCTCCGAGCTGGGCCCAGCTCCGAAGCCGAACGACTACCGCGCGGTCTTGCGTCGCTACGGCTGGGGCGTGCCGAGCCTCGAGCGCGCCTCGTGGAGTGCGTCGAACGCGCTCACGCTCATCATCGAGGAGGAGCTCCAGCCGTACGACGCGAGAACCTCGTCCGGTGCGGGCACCCGGGACATGCACGTGCACGATCTCCCTTGGCCGAAGGCCGAGCTCGAGCAGCTGCTCGAGCTCGAGGTCACGCTCCGCGTCACACTCTCGTACTTCGTCGAGTCGAACCCTGGGCGTCGTGGCTGGAGGAGCCCGCACCGCTACGCGTCGCATGGTCTGCGCTTCGAGGTCCCGCGGCCTTCAGAGACGGATGGTGCCTTCCGAGCCAGGCTGTCGAAGAACGCGCAAGGCGACCACGACGAAGCCCCGAGTTTCGTCGGCTCCAAGTGGGTGCTCGGACTGCGTGAGGGCTCGATCCATTGCGACTGGTGGACGGGCAGCGCGGCCGAGCTCGCCGCTCGCGGCAAGATCGCCGTGTTCCCGGTCGGCGGCTGGTGGAAGGAGCGCACACAGCTCGAACGCTGGAAGAGATCGGTCCGCTACGCGCTGGTGGTCTCGATCGAGACGCCACCGAGCGAGATCGACATCTACACGCCCGTCGCGCAGAAGGTCGGGTTGCCGATCGCGCTCGGGGTGGATTGAGCCAGCCCGTGCATGCCCTCCCCCGGCGCGACGCGGAGGAGTCAGCGACACCTCTTCGCTTCGCAGTCGTTGATGCACTTCGGCCAGCCGTCGCCGAGCTCGCTTCGACACGCGCCGACGCACAGTTCGCGACACGCCATCGAGTCGTCGCGCTCGCCCGGAGCGGTGGTGCCCGGCGGGTTCCTCGCGAGCCCGTAGCCGCGACATCGCAAGAGAGCGACCGTGCCGAGGTAGCCGCACTTCGCGAGGTCGCAGCCCTTCGCGGCGATCTCGAGAGCGAGCACCGGGTTCGAAGCGGCGACACTGTCGGCGGCGTCGAGGCAGGCGAAGCTGTCGCATGGCTCACAGCCCGGCACAGCGCCGCTCGAAGCGCTCGGCGTGCTGGCGCTCGAGACGCGGTTCACGCCTTGGCAGCGAGCTTCGTCGGCGCAGAGCTGGCCGCCGGGGATCTTGCAGCAGACCCGACCGCCCGAGCAGCCCGCATCCGCCGTGCATGCTGTCACGGGGCAGCACTTCGACCCCTTCTTCATGACGGCGTCGAAGTCCTCCTGCGTTTTGCAGGCCTCGCAGGAGCCGGCGTCAGCCTTCCGCGGCGAGCGTCCCACTCTGCTCAGCGCTGCGGCGACTTCGGCGTTTGGTCGAAGATCGAGCGACTGCTCGAAGAGCTGTCGCGCTCCGGCCTGGTTTCCGCTGCGCTCTTCGATCAGGCCCAGGTTGTAGAACAGCGACGGCCGCGCGCTCGTCGGGCTGCCGTCGGTCCTCGCAAGCGCGAGCCCCTCGGCACACTGCGCCTTCGCAAAGCCGAGCTGGTTCTTGTGCAGGCTCGCCCAGCAGCGATCACTCCAGCCCCATCCACGCGTGCCGTCGACGAAACCCACATCCTCAGGTGCGAGCTGGGCGTTCTTGGGGTCGGTGCCCGGCGGGGGCAGAGCGCTCGCCTCCGCGGGCGGCGTCGCCGCCGGAGCGGGAGCGCTTGCGCTGAGTGGCTCTGGAGGCTGTCCACCGTCGACAGAGCCGTCGGCCTTGTCGCTCCCACACGCCGACACAGCGGTGACGAACACGAACGCCCACGAGATCACCGCGAAGTCATGCATGTCTTCCCCCAAGCTTCCGCGCCGAGACGCGAGGCCCCCCGTTGCGTGGTGCGACCCCGAACCCTTCAGCCATCCCCCGCGACGGCGGGGCCGAGTGCCGACTGGAGCTCCGCCACGAAGTCCGCGAGACCGCTCTCGGCTCCGCAGGCCTTCAGCGCCTCGAGGCTGTCGTGCTCTCGGAGCGCGTCGAGCTCACGCTCGACGTCGCCGCACGTGAGCTCGCTGAGCACCTGCTTGGCGTCGCGAGGCTCGCCGCGCCCGCCCCGGAGTCGATGCGCCTGCCGACACACGTCGAGCTTGAGCTGGCCGTCGAGGCGCTTCTTGGCCGCTCTCTCGGCGCTCGTCTTGGGTCGAAACGCATTGAGCACCCAGGCCTCACGCTTCGGGACCGCCACACCTACGGCGACGCTGAAGCTCGGGTCGACGGGGGGCTTCGCGGCCCGAAGGTCTTCGGTACGGTCGCGGTCCGTGTCGGAATCGACCACCAACACGAGCACGGCGGGGCGCGGCGCATGCCGGTACGCCAGCGCGACCGCCTTGCGCGCCACGAGCTCGTAAGCCTTCGCCTTCCGTGCCCCCGACTCGAACCCAAGCTTACGAACCCCGCGCCGCTCTGCGATGAGCTTCAGGCTCTTCCACGTGACGTGCGCGACCTCTGCCGGCGCGAACCTCGGTGCATCGTCCAGAGAGACGTACTCCAGCGCTGTGTCCTCTCGCGTGTCGGCCGCGACCTTCTCGGCCAAGACCGCCACGGTGCGCGCGTCGGCCAGCGCCTCGACGACGAGCGCAACCCTAACGCTCACGCCCCGCCCTTCGCGTCGCCGACCCAGTCCTCACCCTCGGCGCTCCACAGCTCGCCGAGCGTGAGCACCTTCAGCGCCTCTCGAGCGTTCGCGTGCTCCGACAGGCGCGCCGCGCGCACGGCGCCTGCGGCGTCGCGGCCGAGTACCCAGACCTCTTCAGGCTCGAGCTCGTCGATCACATACGGTGAGTGGCTCGTCATGAGGAGCTGGAGCGGCCTTTCGGCCTCTTCATCGGTCAGCTTGCGGAGCGTCTTCACCAGCTCACGCTGCGCGTGTGGGTGCAGACCGGCTTCGACGTCGTCGAGCAACACGATCTCCGGCCGACGCTCGAGCGCGAAGGCCGCAAAGAGCCCGACGACGTAGAGCGTGCCCGCGCTCATCTGAGCACCGGCGATGCCGCGCCCGTCGGTGGTGTCGAAGAGCAGCTCGTCTCCGATGATCTCGTCCTCCGTGGTGAACGCGAGGTCCTGCCCATCGATGCGCGCCGTACGTGCGTTGCGACGACGGATCGTCGTGTTCTGAACGCGGATCTTCTTGACCGTCGGCACGACGCTCTTCACGCGCTCTTCGAAGCGCTGGTAGGCCTCGGGGTCGCCAGTCATCAGGCTCCGGACCACCGTGGCCAAGCCGTAACCATCGAACTCCAGACGCGGCCGGAGCGTCTCGGCGTAGCTCGGCTCCGCGAGGCGCGAGGCCTCGAAGCGGAAGTACACCGCCTGCGACACCACCGCCGCGAGCTCCGGCGCGAGATCGCACCTGTCGTTCGTGAACGACACCGGCTGCTCGTTGACCCGGACGTCCCAGCGCGGGCCGTTGCGCTCCCACGCGAGGATCGCTTCGTAGTCGATGCTGCCCGACCGCCCGCGGCAGCTCAGGCCGAGGCCGCTCGAGGCCATGCGAGCGAGGCGCTCGGGGTTTCGACGCGGCCCCCACAAGATCCTGCCCGCGGGTTTCAGGCCGAGCTGATGCAGGTAGTGCACGGCTTCGAGCACCGAGGACTTGCCGACGCCGTTGGCTCCGACGACGGCCGTGATGCGACCGAGCCCACGCAGGGTGGTGTCTCGGTGCGATTTGAAGTTCTCGAGGCGGAGCTCTTCGATCATCGGCTTCCTTCGTCGGGCATCCTACTCGATGGTCCGTGCGCCCGAGCACAGCCTCGCCCGCCGCCTTCTTGGGCCCTCCCGCCGCCTGCTTGGGTCCGTCCACCGCCCCCCGGCGAGGCTCCCGCCGCCTCCGGCGGGCCTCCCGCCGCCCGGGTGGGCTCGTCCGTACCCCGGCGGGCGAGCCTTGTTCAGGTACGGACGGCCCGTGTTCAGGCCCGGGAAGGTCCCCGTTCAGGTCCGGACGACCCGCCGAGGGGGTCCGGACGAGCCCACCTCGGGGTGCGGGCGCCTGCCGACACCGTGCGGGCGAGCCCACCCCGCGCGCGGGCCGGTTCTGTTCAGGTACGGGCAGGCCTATCGAGGCAGCACCCCGGGATCGTCGAACGAGGTAGCGCGCCCGCTCCTCAGCTCCCCCGCACGACTCAGCTGGCGGCCTGCCGCATGCTCGACACCCAGCTCTGAAAGCCTTCGGCCGCGACGCGGACGTCTTTGCGGGGCCGCTTCGCGACGCCCACCAAGACCTCGCCGATGCGGCGGGCGTCGCCCTGAAGCTGGCTCAAGACGCGGTCGCGTTCTTCGTCGCTGATGTCCGACCCTTTGCTCTGCGCGAGCAGTGCGAGCAGGGAGGCTTCGCGGCCGGTCAGCGTCTTCACGACCGTGACCTTGGTGCTCTATGCGGGCTCGGTCAATCAGAGCCGGGCGCGCGCCCCCGTAGCGCGAACCAGCTCGCGGTCCCTCGCCCGCGCTCGACGACAGAGGGCCATGGCGCGAGGACGACCTTCACGCCACGCCGGCCGTCCGAGACCGGCCTCTTCGCTCTCAGATCGAAGACACGACAAGCCCTCCCCACTCGCGAAGCCCGACAGCGGTCTCACTGAACGGGGCTCGCAAGAGCAGCATGAGCCGCTACTTGATGTCGGCGAACGTGAGGTTGTGAGTGGGGCTCGATCCGCAGGAGGAGCAGCGGGTCATCATGCAATGGCCGCAGCCTGTCTCGTTGCACTTCCTGCAGACCTGCTTCGTGCTCGGCTTCTTTCCGCACGCCGGGCAAGGATCGTTGAAACTGAATGAGTTCTTGCCCTTGTAGACGACACGCGCTTTCGGCATCCGCTCAAGGTCGCCGGCAACGAAGAGGGCGTCAACGCCTGCCAGCAATGGGCGGCTGCGACCTCTCAGCGCTGCCTGCGCCGGGAGGCTTTGCCCTCCCCCCTTACCGCGTCAATCGGATCTGCCCTCCCTGTTGCCGCACGGACGAGCGCTCGGACGAGCGGCTGCCCCCCAGGGCGACGCTCGGACATTCGTTGACCTAGCGGGCACGAACGCGATTGCGCGATGCGGCCCGCTCCCGCAGCATCTGCAGCTCAGTCCTCTCGTCGCATGTCCGCGAGGGAGGTCGCTTCCACACAGCAGCCAAGGGGGCACTGCATGAAGCTCTGCGAAGTCGCGCTCGAGAACTTCCGTGGCTACGGGTCGCGCACCGTATTGCGGGTCGACGACCTCACCGTGTTGATCGGCAAGAACGACGCCGGCAAGTCGACGTTCCTCGAAGCGCTCGACGTGGCGCTCAGTGGCGCCAAGGTCGACGCCTCGGACATCCACGTGCGCGCGAGCGCCGGTGAAGAGATGGCGATCGAGTGCGCGTTCAGCGAGTTGCCGACGAGTCTGACGCTCGACGACACGAGCGTCACGTCGCTCGAGGCCGAACATCTACTCGACGAGCGAGGGCTGCTTCGACTCCGCTGGACCTACGCGATCGGCGGAGAGCCGCCGAGCCGCCAGCTCGGCAAACAGGTCGTTCGATTGGTTGCCAAGCACCCCACGCGCGCCGAGCTGCGAGGTCTCTTCTCGAAGAAGAACCCGGACCTCAAGAAGCTGGTGAAAAGCCAAGGCATCGAGGACGGCTGCGACCTCACCAACAACGCAAGCATGCGCTCGGCCCTGCGGGAGAAGCTCGCAGAAACCGGTGCGATCGAGCTCTCGGTCCAGACGCTCGACCTCTCGAAGGAAGACGGCAAGAGCATCCTGGAGCAGCTCAAGGCCCAGCTTCCGATCTATGCGCTGTTCCGCGCCGACAGGCCCTCGACGGATCAAGACGCCGAGGTGCAGGATCCGATGAAGGTCGCGATCCGCAGCGCGCTCGAGGAGTTGAGCGAGGAGATCGACCAGCTCAAGTCCCGCGTCCGCGACAAGGCCCTCACCGTCGCCCAGAGCACACTCGCCATGCTCTCCGACTTCGACCCCGAGCTAGGGCGCTCGCTGCGGCCAGAGTTCGCTGACCCCAAGCTCGACTCGGCCTTCAAGCTCAGCCTGCTGGGCGACGACGACATCGCGGTGAACAAGCGCGGCAGCGGGGTGCGGCGGCTGGTGCTGTTCAGCTTCTTCCGGGCAGAGGCCGAGCGCCGACAGGGCGACGCGGGTGGCCGCGGGATCATCTACGCGGTCGAGGAACCCGAGACGGCGCAGCACCCGGACTTCCAGCGCATGGTCGTCACCAGCCTGCACAGGCTCTCCGAGGCAGCCGGCTGCCAGGTGATCGCGACCACGCACTCGCCCGGGCTCGCTGGGCTCATGCCCGCGGCTTCCCTGCGCATGGTTCGGGCCGAGACGACGGGGCGCAGTGTGAGCCAAGGCGACGACGCGCTCGAGGTCGCCGTGAAGGCGCTCGGCGTCATTCCGGATCATCGCGTGCGCGTGCTGGTGCATGTCGAAGGGCCACACGACCGCCGGTTCCTCCAGCACGTGTCCCGGACCTACCGCGAGAAGCACCCGGATCTCGTGTGCCTCGCCACGAGCCCCGAGATCGCCTTCGTGCTGCTCGGCGGGAGCACCCTCGCGGAGTGGGTGAGCGAGAAGCTGCTCGCCGGGTTGAGGATCCCCGAGTTCCACCTCTACGACGGCGACGTGTCGAAGTACGAGAAGCACGTGAACGAGGTGAATGCGCGCGGCACACACGACAGCGCCCGACGTACACAGCGCTTGGAGCTGGAGAACTACCTGCACCCTCGGGCGATCGAGCGAGTGCTCCAAGCCCCGGCGGGGCGTCCGCTCCAGGTGAACTTCGGTCGAGGCGACAACGTGGAGAACACGGTGGCGGCCGCCATCCCGGACCACGCGGGGAAGGCCCGGAAGACGCTGGATCGTCGCTCACTCAAGAGTTGGCTCAACGACGACGTCGCCAAGGCGATGACGCTCGAAGAGCTCGAGCAGGCTGACGCTGCCGGCGAGGTCCTCGGGTGGTTGCGCGAGATCACGGCGCTGGTGGAGCGCGCCAAGAGAGCGAGCCTGGGGCCGGGTACGGCGCCATGACCGAGATCACGTGGTAGGTTCTGCATATGCAGTCGCATGCCGCCCCTGCAACGACCACGCTCTACCGAACGATGGTGCCCGACGAGGACGGCCGCCCTCGTGTGGGCGTGAAGGGGTCGATGCTCGGGGTGCGCCCCGGTGTCGACATCAAGCCCGATGCCGCAGGTGAGGTCGCGCCCGAGCAGGGCGGCATGTCGGTCACGCCGAACGATCCGACGCTCCTTCCTCGGCATCTGCGCCCCGAGGCACTCGGTGGCCACGGCCGGCTGCCGGTCTTCGCGATCGATGCAGGGTTGCTCGCGCCGGGCGACTTGGTCTTTCGTCCGGATCCGAACAGCCCCAAGAAGCACGGCTTCGTCGAGCCGGCCGTGCGCATGTCGCTCAGCCACTACCAAACTGCCCTCGCCGCTACGCGCCCCTGCTGGAAGGAGTACTCGCCATGATCGGAGCCTTCGAGCGTTACCTCGAGATCTACGAGCGGCTCTTGCTCGCGCGCGCCGAGGCAGAGCTCAGCATGGAGCAGGAGGCCGAGTTCGCCGAGGAGTTCGACCGCTGTTGGCACGAGCTCTCGGTCGACGAGCAGGAGGAGCTCGAGCGCCGCCTCGCGTCGGAAACGACCCCGGACGCGCCGAAGGATCTCGGTTTCGTCGATGCGTTGCTCGCAGAGGGAAGCACCACTGCTCCCCGACAGGCGGCCTGAGCCATGTATGTGACCGCGCACCACGTGGTGAACAAGGCGCGACAGCTCGAGGGCCTGAACGCGTTTCACTACGCGCATGAAGGGCTGACGTGGACCGCGCTGCCTCCACCCGGCATCCCCGACGACCAGCCAGGTGTGCTGACACGCCAGCAGATCTCCGTGAGACCAGGGGGAAACCACGTGCGCAGCTACCTCGACATCGTCGCACCCGATGGCACGCCATGGAGCGAGATCGAAGCGGCGTTCGTGAGCTTTCTGGCGAAGCGAACTGGCGAGCCTCTGCCCTGGAAGGGTGTCGTTGGGCGCACGGTGTTCCGCGTGGGCATGGACCTCGGATTGGTCGCTCAGCGCCATCGCGAGCTCGCCCAACTCTTGCGCGCAGCGAAGCAGGTCGCGTCTGCCTGACTCGGGACGGCGCTGGGGCGCGAACACGCACCGCCGCCCCCAGCTCAGAACATCGTCCCCTGCCCGTCGCCACCTGCGCGCTTCTTCGCGGCGGCCTTCTTCGCCGTCTTCTTCGCGGCGGCCTTCTTCGCCGCGGGCCGCGCGCCCGCGCCGCCGCCCTGCCTTGCGCCGCTCGCGGCGGCGAGGCCCGCGGTGGCCTGGGCCAGCTCGGCTTCGGCGCGCTCGGCCTCTGCGCGGGCTGCGTTGAGCTGGTAGAGCCGGTCGATCACCTCGCCCTCGAAGGCCTTCACCGCCATGGCTTCGGCCTCGTTCACTGGGCAGTACGGTGGCACCTCGAGATCGCCCCAGCCATAGGCCTCGAGCACGGCGCGATCGAGGCTCTCGTGCAGCCTGCGCAGCGCGAGCACCGTCGCGTCGAGGCAGGCTGGGTCTTTCAGCTGGTTGTAGGTCTCGGTGAGGCCCTGCTGGGTCTCGACCATGTACTGGGCGCGCGCCGCATAGAGCGCCTCGCCGGCGGCTTCGAGCCCGGGCAGCACCGCGCGAGGGTCGGGCTCGGGGAAGGGGAAGTTCTCGAAGCAGTCCGAGGCGGAGTAGTTCAGTCGCGTCTCGAGCGTCGAGGAAAGCAGCCAGGTCCACGCGACGTGCAGGCGCGACTGGAGGACCGCGAAGGCGGTGTAGCGGTCGAGCGGGAAGACGATGAGCTTGTGCGAGAAGATGCGGTCGGTGGGCTGAAACGAGAACATCAGGTGCTTGCTGACGCAGGCCGTGACGAGGCAGCGCGCGAGTGGGGCGATGGCGGCGTAGAGGGCTGGCATCACGCGGCCGTACTGCCACCAACGGGCCTTGTACTGTCGCCCGTCTGCATTGTCCTTCAGCCTGTCGCGCTCGGCCTTCACTGTTCGCCGAACGATCGACAGCAGCTCTGGCCACCCCTCCGCCTCTTCGAGCACCATCTGACCGAAGTTGATCACATAGCGATCGAAGTGCTGCGTGGGGCTGGTGTTGACCTCCTCACCTCCAAGATACGGAAAGATCCTTTCTGCGTTGCGTGCGTCGCGCGCGACCAGCTCGTCGCGCTCGCTCGTGGTAAGTATGAACCCCTGCCCGTATATCTTCGAGCCAAGGTAGCTGGCCGCCCCATTCGGGAATAGCGGCTTCGGGTCGTCGCGCTCCGGTGTGTCACCCAGACGAGTGTTGATCACCGGTACTGCCCGATTGCCGAGACGCACCGCCACCCGGTTTCGCGACCGGCCCTTAGCCAAGTGCACGACAGAGACCGTTACCGCGGCCGCACCAGGCCAACGCATCGAGTCGACCGCGTTGTAGATTTGCCAGCCCTGATCCACCAGGCGCGCGAGACCGCTCTCCCGAGTGTCGCCCTGAGCGATCGTATTGGTGGCGATCAAACCGAGGGTCCCGTGCTCGCCGATCAGGTGCGCTGCTCGGCGAAAGAAATGGCAAGACAAGTCCGCCTTGCCTCGCGCACCAACGTGGATGGCGAATAGCCACGCGAGGTACGCCTCGCCCAGTTGCGGCGAAATCGTACTTCCGCCCAAGAACGGCGGATTCCCCACCACGGCCTCCATGAGCGCGGCGCCGTTCACCTGGCCGCCATCGAGCGGGTCGGGGCGCTCGTCGAAGAAGACCTCGGGCAGCTCGATCCACCAATGAAAGGGTGCGTGGCGCTCGCGCAGCTCCTCGACCAGGAGCTCGAGCGCCTGCCTGCGCTCGGCGGCGATCGTGTAGGCGCGCTCACGCTGCTCGGGTGAGGCCTGCTCGGCTTGGGCCTCGCTCTCGGCGGCGAGCCAGGCCTCGACGAGGCCCAGGCGGCGCTTGCGCTCCTTCTCGCGCGCGGCGGCTTTGCTCTCGGCGAAGAAGGCGCCCACGCAGAGGTCGGCCACGAGGCGCACCTTGGCGATCGCCTGCTGGGCGAAATCGAGCAGCCTGCGTTTGTGGGCCTGGCTCTCGGGGTCGTCGGAGGCGGAGAGCGCGAGGATCTCCTGGCGCAGCGCCACGGCTTGGTCGAGCGCCTCGCCGAGCACGAGCGCGCAGAGCTGGTTCTGCTCGGGAGGCGACCAATGAAAGGCGCGGATCTGCGCGAAATCGAGGCCCACGAGGCTGTCGCCGTGGCGCAGGGCGTGGTCGACGAAGGTGAAGGGCAGGTGTTTGCTGAGCGTCACCAGCCAGAGCGAGAGCTTGGCGAGCTCGACCGCGGCGGCGTTCTTGTCGACGCCATAGAGGCAGCGCTGGGCCACGAGCCTGCGCGCGTGGAGGTGCGCGTCGCCGTGCAGTTCGACGAGCTCGGCGAGCTTGCCCTCGCGCGTCCACGCGGCGACGAGCTCGCTCGCGAGCGCGCGGCAGGTGGCGACCAAGAAGGCCCCCGAGCCCATGGCAGGGTCGCAGACCTTGAGCTCGAGGAGCTGCGCCGACTTCGGCTCGGGCCCGAGGCAGGCGAGGAGCGGTTCGAGGGCGCGCGCGACGACCTGTTCGGCGAGGCTGCGCGGCGTGTAATGGCTGCCGGTGCGGCGGCGCTCCTCGCCGGGCTGGAGCACGAGCCTGCCAGGGCCTCGGCGGTTCGCCGCCGCGCGGGCCTTGCCGCCCTGCGCGTGGGCGAGCAAGGCCTCGATGCAGGCTTCGAGGCCGGCCCGGCCTGCGGGCGCCGCGGAGAGCGCCTCTTCGATGGCTTTGACCGGCGCGGGGTTCAGCCCGCAGGCCTCCTTGAGGTAGCTCGCGCGTTCGCTCGCCGAGAGCGCGCGCAACCACGGCAGCTCGACCCACACGCCGTACTTGCCCACGCGCACGGCCTCGCCGCCGAGGCGCAAGACCTCGTAGCCCATGAGCGACTCGTAGACCGAGCCCACCTGCTCCACGTCGAGCGCGCGGTAGCTGAGCTTCTGCCCCTCGAAGACGATGAGCTTATGCAGCACGTCGTACACGGTGCCGTCGTCGAGGCTGGGCGGCCTGGCCTGGGCGCGCGCCTCCGGGTCGAGCAGCGCGGCCGTCCACCCTGGCTCGCCTCCCTCGAGAAAGGGGTAAGCGTTCGGGTCGAAGAGGCGGCCTCGGCGCGCGGGCAGCTCGAGCTCGCGGTGTTTCACGCCGTAGTACACCGCGCGGAAGAGCGAGAGCAGCTGACCATAGGCGCCGAAGCGGTGGTGCATGCTCTCGGGGTGCGAGCCTGCGTCGCTCGCGAGGCGCGCGTGCAGGCTGTAGAGGCTGAGGTGCTCGGCGTAGCTCGGGTGCTCCACGGGCAAGAGCGACTGGTCTTCGGCGCAGAGCAAGAACACGAGCCTGAGCACGACGCTCAGCACACCCTGGGAGAAGTGCTCGCCGCCCTGCTCCATCGCCGCGCCGAGCCAGTCGGTGCGTGCGCTCGCGCGATCGCGCGCCGAGGCGGCCTCGAAGCCCGCGACGAGCAATTCCACGGCCTCGAAGACCTGGCGCGCAAGCGCCTCGGTGACGTCGGCCTGGCGCTTCCGGCTCGCGCGGAGCAGGCCCTCGAGCGTGTGCTCGGGCGAAGCGCCATAGCTGCGCCTGGCGGAGAGGAGCAGCTCGAGCGCCGCGAGGATGGGCCGGCCCTCGGCCTCGACGAGGTGCTCCACGCGGAAGCTGAGGTGGCCTGTGGTCTCGCCGGCGGGCGCGTAGACGAGCCGCAGCACGGCGCCATTGAAGAGCAGGCCGATCGGCACACCACAGTGGCGCAAGAGGCGCTCGAACTTCGCCGTGGGTGGATAACGCCAAGGCCCCGTCTCGGCCTCGGGCTGATCGAGGCCGAGCAGACCGCCGGCAGGCGCGTGGGGCGTGAGATCCCAGACGAGCGCGAGGTAGGGCGAAGGCGCGCCGGGCGGCGACGCGGAGGGCGCGGCCTCCGAGGCTGCGGGCGCGGGCGCGGCGGGCTCGTCGGCGAAGGCCGCGAAGGGGTCGTCGCTCTCGAAGGGCCCGCGCGCGATCGCGTAGCTCGGGCGGATCGTCTGCCCGCCCTCGGCGGCGTAGAAGCTGAGCTCGGGCGGTAGCTCGGCCTCGGGCACGAGCATGCCCGGCTGCGAATAACCGAGAAACTCGCGCAAGAAGCTCGGCAAATCACGAATGCGCGCGGCTTCGCCGTCGGGCGCGTGCACGTGCTCGGCGAAGGCCGCGCTGAGCGAGGCGCGGATCGCCGGGGCGATCTGCGCGTCGGCGAGCACCGGCACGCTGAAGACGAGGCCCTCGATGGGCTGCGCGAGGCCGAGCCAGGCCTCGTGGAAGAGCTGGTCGCGTTCTTTCACGTGAGGGCCTCCGGCCAGGCGACGACGAGCCCCACGGGCGAGAGGCGGGTCATGCTCACCTCGTAGAGCTGCTCGATCGCGCGGGGCTCGGTCTCCAGCTCGCGCGCGGCGCTGCGCCTGCGCTCCTCGAGGTGCCGAAGATCGGCCTCGACCTGGCGCTTCTGGTCCTTGTCGGCGACCTGGAAGAGCTCGACCTGGCGGAGGCGGGCCTCGACGCGATCGGTGTTGGCGAGCTGGCGCTCGAGCAATGCGCGCAGGGCCTCGGACTCGCGGCGCGCGCGCCCTGCGAGGCCGCGCCTGGCCTCGACGGCGAGCGCCTCGCCGGCCGCTTCGACGTGCGGCCAGAGCGAGGCGTAGAGCCCGCTCGCGTGCTCGCGGATGCGCGCGCAGATGGCCTCGCCTGGAGCGCGCGCGCCTCGGGCGAGCCCGGCCTGGATCTTGGCGACCGTGCTCGCGAGCGTGCGCTCGCGGTGGGGCGTGACGGGTGTGGCGTCGCCGTTCCAGTCGGCGGCCATGGGCACGAGCTCGTCGTGCAGGCGCGCCGCGCCGGGGCCGAAGAGCGTGAGGCGCCCATAGGCCACGACGCGGATGACGCTCTCGCCCTCGGCGACGAAGGCCGTGACGCGCGAAAGATCGTGCGCGCCGAAGCCCTGCGCGAGGAAACGATCGAGGATGCGCCGCACGAGCGGGTGCGCGAGGTGGAGCTGCTCGGCCTCCTCGCTGAGGCGCGTGAGCGGGTGAAAACACACGGCGCGCGGCGGCTTCTTGCGCCATTCCCAGAAGGGCTCGGTGCGCCCGCGCGCTGGGCGCAGCGTGTCGAGCGTGCGGTCCCAGCTCGGGTCGAGCTTGGGCAAGAGGTAGGTGGGGCGGCCGTCGCTCGTGGGCTGCGACGGGGTGAGCTCGGCCGGCGAAGCGCCTGGGCCTCCGGCGAGCGCGAGCCCGATCGAGACGACGCCGCGCAGGGCCTCGGGCGCGACCTGGAGCGCCTTGGCCGAGGCGTCGAGGCGTTTGCCTGCGAGCACGACCTCGGCGCGCAGGGCGTCGAGGTCTTTGCGGTGGGCCTCGAGCTCGTCCTCGACCTGGGCGCGCGCCGCGCCTTCGCCGATGGCCGCGACGCGCTCGGCGGCCTTCGCCGTGAGCCCGGCCTCGAGCGCGCTCTCGACCTGGGCGAGCAGCACCGTGCCGAGCGATCCGAGCTCACGCTGCACCGTGGCGACCTTGCGCACCACCGTCTCGAGCACGCGGTCTTCGCTGCGCTGAGGCAGGAGAAAGTAATGGCAGCGCACCTCCTCGGCGGGCTGGAGCGTGCGGTCGATGCGACCATTGCGTTGCTCGAGGCGCGAAGGGTTCCACGGGATGTCGAGGTGGAAGAGATCCGCGCAGTGGGCCTGGAGGTTCACGCCCTCGCGCGCGGCGTCGGTCGCGACGAGGATGCGCGCGGGATTCTGCGAGGGCTCGGCGTTGAACGCGCGCTGCACCTCGTCGCGCGCTTCGTCGCCCATGCCGCCGTGGAACTGGAGGATGCGCTGGTCGCCGAGCTCGGTGTGGAGCGCAGCCTGGCGCAAGAGATCGACGACCCAGGTCTTGGTGTCGGCGTATTCGGTGAAGAGGATCACGCGGCGATCGCTCCACGCGCGGCTGAGCTGCGCCTCGGGGCCGAGGCCGATCGCCGGGCAGAGGTGCTCACGCATCCACGCGAGGAGGGCGCGCATCTTGGCGTCGGGGGCGCGGCGCGCGCGCTCGGCGAGCTTGCCCAGATCGGTGAGCAGGGTGCGGGCCTCCTCGGTGGGGCTCGGCAGGGCCAGGCTCTGGCGCTCGAGCTCGGCGAGGCTCGCCTCGGCGAGGGCTTCGTCGCTCTCGCCGTGCGTCTCGGGGTCGACGTCGAGCTCGAGCTTGGTTTGCAGCTGCGCCTTGGCGACCTGAGGCCCGCCGCGGCGCTCCACGCCTCGCGCGTGCGCCTCGAAGCTGCGCGCGAAGGCCTCGGGGCTCGAGAGCAGGCGCTGCTGCAAGTGGATGAAGGGCAAGCGCCCCTGGCCCGAGCCTGGCGCGCACAGCTCGGTGTAGCGCGCGAGCTTGTCGGCGAGGTCGAGCTCGAGCGGCAGGCCCGCGCCGAGCGAAGCGGCGGGCGCGCTCGTGGCCTCGCCGGTCTCGGCGTCGTAGCTCGTGTGGGCGACCGACCAGCGACCGTCGCCGCCGGGCTCGGCTTCGTGGCGCAGCGCGAGCTCCACGAGCAGGCGCCTGGGGAAGCGCTCGCCCGCGACGCCGATCGCGCGCAGATCGCGCTTGAGCCTGCGCACCATGACGGGGGCGAGGTCTTTTTTGCCCTCGATGGTGTCGCCGCGCATGAAGCGCACCGGGTCGAGCAGCTCGAGCAGCGCGCTGAAGCTGTTGGAGTGGCCGTTGTGGGGCGTGGCGCTGAGAAAGAGGCGGTTGTCGAAGCGCGGCGCGAGATCGCGCACCGTGCGGGTGATCTCGGTGTCGACGGCCCACTTGCTGGCCGAGGCCGGCGCCGCGGCGTGCGCCTCGTCGAGCACGAAGAGGCCGCGGCGCACGCGCTCGCCGAGGTGCGCGAGCAAGGTGTCGCGGTACTCGGGCCTGCGAAGCAGTGAATGCGAGACGATGAAGCGGTTGTGGGTGCTCCAAGGGTTGATGCCGTAGCCGCGCTCCTGGCGTTTGTAGGCCACGAGCTTGCGCGTCATCACCTCGAAGCGCAGGCCGAAGCGGCGCTGCATCTCGCCCTGCCACTGCAAACACACCGACGCCGGGCAGGCCACGAGCACGAAGCTCGCCTGCTGGCGCAAGATGAGCTCCTGCATCACGAGGCCGGCCTCGATGGTCTTGCCGAGGCCCACGTCGTCGGCGATGAACAGGTTGGCGCGCGGCAGCTCGAGCGCCTTCATGAGCGGCGTGAGCTGGTGGGCCATGAGCTTGATGCCGGCGCGAAACGGCGCCTGGAAGCGCGTCGCGTCGGCGGCGCTCACGGCGCTCCAGGCGAGGGCGTGCAGGTAGGCGCCGAAGTGCGTGGGCGGGTCGATCTTGTCGAGCGCGCCGAGGCCTTGCGCCTCGGGCACGACGGCGTGCGCGCCGAGCTCGAGGTCCCACAGCACCTCGAGCTGGCGGCCGGGGTCGTCGTCGTCGATGCACACGAGGCGCACGAGCGGCGAGTCGCCGGGCTCGCCGGGCTCGACGCCCTCGACGAGCCACTGACGATGACGCGCGTGCACGACCTGGCCCTTCTGGGGCAGGCCGTCGATGCGCGCTGCGGGCGGAGGCGTGGTGAGCACACGCTTGTCGATGCCGGCGGCCTCGAGGATCGCCGCCATGAGCTCGAGGCGGCTCGCGCGGCCGGCGTCGATCCCGTGGCGGCGGCACACGAGGCGCAGCTCGTCGCGGCCCAGCTCACGCAGGAGCGCGGGCAAGGCGCCGAGGTGCTCGGCGAGGCGCCGCGAGAGCAGCTCACGCCCGCGCTCGCCGCGCACGTCGCAGCCGAGCAGGCGGCAGAGGTCGAAGAGGCGAGGCTCCGGGAGCGCGAGCAGCGCCGAGAGCAAGGTCGGCGCGGAGGGCGAGGGCGCGAGCGAGGAGGTCGACGGCATGGTCCTGTGCCCGCAGACGATCGGCGCCTCGCCCCCGGGGCGCGCGAGTCTAACGCGCGAGAGCGAAGAACCTCGGCAGAAAGCGCGGGGCGCGCGCCTCGCTCGCGCAGGGCGAGCGCGATCCCTTAGGCTTCGAGGTGCCATGTGCATGTTCTCCCGCCCCGTGAAGCACGTCGCGCGCACGAAGATCCTCGCCTCGGCGCTCGACGGCGGCAGACAGGCGCTCGTCTACGCGATGGACGTGACGCTCAGCGAGGAGCTCGCCATGGTGCTGCCGGTGCCGGTGCCTCGGTGCAGCGCCGAGGACGCGCTCTCTTTCGTCGACCTCTCGGGCTACGCGGGCTTCTTCGACGATCTCGAGAAGGCCTTCCCACCTGCGCTGCTCATGGCCTCGCGCAGCAAGGGCTTCGGCGCGCCGCAGTCGGCGCCCACCTTGGTGGTGCACGAGGTCGGCGACTTCGATGCCTCCTTCGTGCCGAAGCGCGCCGACTTCGCGCGCCTCGACGCTCGCTTCCGCCTGCCGGACGCGATCTGGGGGGCGCTCAGTCGCTACGACGACTGGGGCTTCGCGGTCTTCAAGCTCCGGCCGAAGCGAGGCTTTCTGGGCCTCTCGATCAAGACCCAGTCGGTGCACCCGATGGCCTTCGTCTTCCCCTCGCGCGAACCCGAGGCGCTCTACTTCCCGACGGTGCACGTGCACGACGGCGCCCTGCCGAGCACGGCCCACTTCGACCATCACCTCTACGCGCAGGCGCGTGGGGTGCTCGGCGCCTCGCTGGGCTGGGCGAGGTCGAATGGACCGGTGGAGCGCTACGTGGACCTCGAGCGCGCGCGCGGTGTGCTCTCGCCTGGCGGCGCGCAGCACGAGCTGGTCGTCGGAGTGCTACCGAACGACGACGTCTGGCTGCGCGCGCCGGCCGGGCTCAGCGAGGCGATGGAGACCGCGGCGCAGGGCTGAGCGCGGCGCAGGGCTGAGCGCGGCGCAGGGCTGAGCGCGGCGCAGGGCGTGCCGCGCCGCTCCGGCTGGCGCGGCGCCTGCCTCCGACGTGCTGCCTCACTCGTCCTTCTTCTCCTCCACCTCGGCGACCGTGAGCTTCACGCTCTTGCACATCGCGATGACGTCGGCCTCGCGCTCCGCCACACCATTGCAGCTGAAGCCGCAGCCGAGCGAGTGGCCGCTCCGGTAGAGCTCGGCGCCCCACCCACCGATCGCGCTCGTGGGCGTGGCCCCGGGGTTGGGCTTCTTCGCCTTCACGATCTTGAGCCCGACGCCCTTCTCGGTGCCCTTGTGCAGCACCTCGTAGTCGTCCTTGAACATGTCGAGCGGGTGCGAGGGCTCACTGCGCAGCGACTGGCCGACGTAGCCGATGAACTCGAACGACGAGCTACCGAGCGTGAAGCTCATGCCGTCCCTCGCCGTCTCCTTCAGCTCTTCGGGGGCCTCGAATTCGAAGGTGCACTCGTCATACGACTGCTTGATCGTGACGGTCTTCTTGTCCCCGGACTTCGCGGCTGCGCTGGCGGAGGCGCCCGCCGTGGCGCTCGCGCTGCCTGCGGCGCCAGTGGCGGCGTCCTTGCTGCAGGCGGAGAGCGCGAGGAGCGAGAGCCCGAGGGCCAGGATCGAGTGGTTCATGCTCGCCGCATAGCACGACGCCCTGCGCTCCGGGCAGAGCTCGAACGCCAGGGATCACTCGGTTTTCTTCGGCGCTTCCGCCACGGCCACCTCGCCCTCCTTGCGCAGGTAGAGCACCTGCCTCGCGAAGGGGATCTCGATGCCCTCTCGGTCGAAGGCCTCCTTCACGCGCTTTCGCAGCTCGCGCTCCGCCGGCCATAGCTGCTTGGTCGAGTTGTCGATCTTGATCACCAAGCGCACGGTGACGTCGGAGCCATTGAGCCCCATCACCCCTTGAGCCTCGGGCGGCTCGAGCACCAGCTCGGCGTGCTCCTCGGCCCACTGCTTGCCGATGCGCGCGAGCGCCTCGAGGCCGCGGCTCACCTCCTGCTCGTAAGCGAGCCCGACCTGCACCACCACGCGCGCCCAGTCGCGGTTCCAGTTGCCCACGCGCTTGATCTCGCCGTTGGGCAGGTACCAGAGCTGCCCGTTGAAGGCGCGTACGTGCGTCATGCGCAGGCCCACCTTCTCGACCGTGCCATCGGTGCCGTCGACGTGGACGATGTCGCCCTCGGCGATCACGCCGTCGAGGATCAAGAAGAAGCCCGAGATGCAGTCCTTCACGAGGTTCTGCGCGCCGAAGCCCACCGCGAGGCCGACCACACCCGCGCCCGCGAGCAGCGCCGCGATGCTCACGCCGAGCTGATCGAGCGCCATCGCCGCGCCGGCGCCCAGCACGCCGACCTTCACCACCGAGCGCGAGAGGGGCGCGAGCCCGGCCACGCGGCCGTCGCGGACGAGGACGGTGATCCGCTCCGCGCTGCGTGAGAGCCAACCCGCGAGCAGGTAGGCGACCGAGAGGATGAGCAGCGCCGCGAGCAGGCGCAGCGCGAGCGAGGGCCCCGCGACCTTCAGGAATTCTACTGCGCGTTCGAACATGCTCGCTTCCTCTCCTGGGCACGACGCCGCCCATGTCGTTTGAGGCGCAACCATACGACGTCACCGACCAGCGCGCAAGCCGCCCGAGAGCCCCGCGCTTGACCATCGGTCGCTGCTCGGCCAAGCTCTCGCTCGGCGCGCCACCCCGCGCCCACGATGACCACCTCGGCCTGATCTCCCCGCTGCCCGCCGCGCGCGCCTTCGAACGACGCACCTCGTCGTTCACGCTCCTCGCGCCCTGCGGGCCCGACGATCCCCCCCACCGGGCCCACGCGCCCGTGAGGAGGCCAGCATGGCATCGCTCCTACGTTTCGAGCGGCTCTCGTACGCCTACGAGGGTCGCGCACCGCTGTTTCACGATCTCGATCTCGACCTGGGCCCGGGCTGGACAGGTGTCGTCGGCGCCAACGGTGCCGGCAAGTCCACGCTGCTCGATCTCGTCGCGGGCGAACGCAGCCCGAGCCGAGGGCGCGTCGTGCTCCGGCCGGAGAGCGCGCGTGTGCTGCGCGTACGTCAAGGCCTCGACGAGCTCGAGGCCGAGATCGTGGCGCTCGCCTCGCGCGACGACGGCGAAGCGCGGCGCCTCCGCCACGAGCTGCTGCTCGAGCCGGCCTCGCTCGAGCGCTGGAGTACGCTCTCGCCTGGAGAGCGGCGGCGCTGGCAGCTCGGCGCGGCGCTCGCGGGAGAGCCCGACGTGCTCCTGCTCGACGAGCCCGACGCGCACCTCGACGCGCCGGGCAAGGCGCTCGCCTTGCGCGCGCTGGCGCGCTTCCGCGGCATCGGCCTGCTCGTCTCGCACCGGCGCGACGTGCTCGACGCGCTCGCGCGGAGAATCGCCTGGCTCGAAGCCGGCCACCTGACGCTCCACGAGGGCAGCTACGTCGAGGCCAAAGAGGAGCGCGATCGCGTGCGCAGCGCGCTCCTGCACGAGCGGGAGGCCCGCTCGGAGGCCGCGCGCAGGCTCGAGCGAGAGCTCGCGCAGCGCGAGCGCTCGGTGCACGCGGCGCAGGCCGAGCGCGCGCGCTCGAAGCGCATCAAGGGCCCACGCGACAGCGACGCGCGCGCCATGTCGCACGACTACCGCACCGCACGCGCGGCGGCCTCGCTCGGGCGGGCCACGGCTTCGCTCGGCAAACGCACCGAGCGCGCGCGTGAGGCGGTGAACGAGCTCGTGGTGCCCCGGGAGGCCGGAGGCGAGATCACGCTGCGAGCCAGGCGGGCGCCGTCGGAGATGCTCGCGTCGATCGCGAAGGACGAGCTCGGCGCACACGTGTCGAGCGCTCGGCTGCGACGAGGCACGCGCGCGCGCCTCGCCGGCGACAACGGCACCGGCAAGACCACGCTGCTTCGTGCGCTCGCCGCGCGTCTGCCGGAGGGGCTCGTGCTGCACTTGCCTCAAGACCTCGACACCGAGACGCGCGGGAGGCTCGCGGCCGAGCTCCGCTCCACACCGCGCGAGGACCGCGGCAGGTGGCTCGCGCTCGCGCGCAGGCTGGGTGTCGACGTCGAGCGCGTGCTGCAGAGCGCGCTGCCCTCGCCTGGCGAAGCGCGCAAGCTCCTGCTGGCGCGTGGGCTCGAGCGCGAGGTCGCCGCGCTCTTGCTCGACGAACCGAGCAACGATCTCGATCTGCCGAGCGTCGAGCGCCTCGAGCGCGCACTCGCCGCGTATCCCGGCGCGCTCGTGCTCGTGAGCCACGACGACCGCCTCGCCGCGGCCGTCACCGAGGAGCTGTGGCAGCTCGGTGATTGAGCCTCGGCCCCCCCCCCGCCGAGGGGCCGCTCAGCCCGCGGGCGACCAGGCGACGCCGACGGCGGTGAGCTCCACGCCCGCCTTCTTCGCCGGGCCGAGCCTACGCACCTCGATGGCGCCTGCGCGTGCGCGCGCGAGCGACTCGGCGTGCGCGAGCTCGGCTGCGAGCGCGGCCTCCGCCTCGCGCAGGGCGTTCTGCGCCGCGGTGTAGGCCGCCTGCGCCTTCTCGAGCGCTGCGTCGGCTTTGCCGTGGGCCTTGAGCATCTGGCTCGAGGCGCGTTTGGCGCCGGGGATGAAGCCCGCGAGCGCGGCGCCTATCGGGCTCGGCGCCTGCGCCTTCGCGGCGTAGGCCGCGTGGTAGGCGCGCTCGGCGGCCGCGAGCTTCGTGCGCAGCGCCGCGAGCTTGGGCGCAGCCTTGGCCTGCGCGGCCTGTCGCTGCGCGGCGACGCCCGCTTCGGTGACCTGGGCGCAGCGCGCGACGAAGGCCTCGTAGAGCTCGTCCGAGCGCTGGGCGAGTCCGAGCTCGGGGTGTACGCGCACGTCGATCGTCGTGGTGGCGATCACGTGATCGCGCAGCGCGCGCTCGAGCGCCTGGCCGTTCTTCTTGGTCGCGAAGCCTGGAGGCAGCTCGGCGTAGCTCGCGCGCGGAGCCGGCGTGCCGGTGAGGCCGCGTGGATCGATCTCGGCCGCGCGCGAGAGCTCGGGCCTGCCGTCGACGAGCGGCACGACGATCGAGATCGAACGATCCTCGGAGACGCCGAGCGAAGGCTCGCGCACGCGCACGAGCGCGGTACACGCGAGGTAGGGCTCGTAGCGCACTTCGGCAGCGCTCCCGGCCGGCGCGTGGAAGTGGCGAAAGCCAGGGGGCAGCGCAGGGGCCGAGCTGCTCCGCGCCGGCGCGGGCCTCGGCGAGGCAGCAGCGGTCGCAGCTGTGAGCGACGCCTGCGGCTCGGCCCCAGCGGTGGCGGGCGCCGCCTCCACGCCCGCCGGCTGCGCGCCAGAGGCGGCGGCCGCAGGCGCAGCGCGCTCGATCGGCGCGAGCTCCTTCGCGAGGCGCGCGAGCTCGCGGCGCGTCATCGGGCCGCGCAGGTAGGACATGCAGAAGCGCGTCTCCACCAGGCACACGCTCGGCGACTTGTGCACGTTGCGCACGAAGAAGCTCCGCTTCGGCAGCGCCTTCACGATGTTGCCGAGCTCGCCCGCGTCGAGGCCCGCGCCACCGTCGGCGCCCACGAGCCCCTCGACCACGCGCTGCCGATCCGCGTCGGTCGACAGCCTGCCCACGAACCACAGGCCCGCGTTCGACAGGGCCTTGTAGTCCACGTCCATCGGGTTCTGCGTCGCGACCACGATGCCCACGCCGAAGGCGCGCGCCTGCTTGAGCAGCGCGAGCAGCGGCTTCTTCGTCGGTGGGCTCGCCGGGTGCGGCGGCAGGAACCCGAAGACCTCGTCGAACACGACGAGCGCGCGCAGCTCGCTGGTGCCGGCCTGGCCACGCACGTAGGCGAGCACCTCCTCGAGCAGGAGCCCGAGCACCTGCTGGCGCGCTTCGTCGTCGAGGTGCGCGACGCTCACGATCACCGCGGGTGTCTTGCCCTCCTTCGGCTTCATCCAGCTCGTCACGTCGAGCGGCGCGCCCCGTAGCCAGCTCGCGAGCTTCGGCGAGGCGAGCAGGGCGTTCAGATCCTGCGCGAGCGCCTTGCGCTCCCTGTCGGGGAAGAAGTCGTCGAAGGGCATCGCGCCGATCGTGGCGATGGGCGGGTTCATGACGTCGCCGAGCAGCACGGCGAGCCCGGCCGCTTGCCCCGCGCGCAGGCGCCGCTCGGCGAGCGTCGTGAGCACCACGTGCTCGCGCGACTTCGGATCGCCGCTCTTGCCGGCGAGCTGCAGCGCGAGCGAGAGGCTCGCCGCGAGCGCGTCGTGCGCCGCCTCCTCATCGTCGTGCCAGAGCGCGCTCGGGTGCTCGAGCGAGGAGAGCACGTGGAGCGGCTCGCCGATCTGCGCGCCCGGCGTGATGAGGCGTGGCGCGATCGAGCTCTTGAGCCTGGCGACGTCGCTCGGGCCGAGGCCGGAGGCGGCGAGGCCCTTCGTCCAGGTGGCGGCGAGCGCTTCGGCCTTCGCCTCGGGCGTCGCGCCCTCGCGCTCGGCGGCCTCGGCGTCGACCCAGGGGAGGAACTCCCCGGCCGAGAGGCTCGGGAAGCCGAGCAGGAGGTTCGGCAGGTCGCCCTTGATGTCGATCATCAAGACGGGCACCCCTGCGCCGAGCGCCTCCTCCACGAGCGCGATGACGAGCCCGGTCTTGCCGCTACCGGTCATGCCGAGCACCGCCGCATGGGTGACGAGCTCGTGGGTGTAGAGGTCGTAGCGCGGCGAAGCGGCTACGCCGTCGAGCTTGCGGGCGCTGCCGACGAACAGCGAGCGAGGGGCCATGCGCACCGCGCTACCTCGGCTCCGGGGGCGCGACAAACGGCGCTCGCGGCGCGCTCGGGCGGGCCCCGGCCTGCGCTATGCTCGCGCGCGATGCTCGACCACCTGTCCGAGCTGGTTCACCTCGTCGTGCGCTGGGTCCACCTCATCGCCGGCATCATGTGGATCGGCAACTCGATGCTCTTCAACTGGATCGATCGCAACCTCGAGAAGCCCGAGGGCGCGAAGAAGAACCTGGTCGGCGAGATCTGGATGGTCCACTCCGGCGGCTTCTACTCGATGGAGAAGAAGTTCCTCGAGCCGGGGGAGATGCCGAAGACGCTGCACTGGTTCAAGTGGCAGAACGGCATCACCTGGCTGAGCGGCATCTCGCTCTTGATCTTGCTCTACTACATGAGCGCCAAGAGCATGATGATCGACCCGGACGTCGCCCAGATCTCCGGGCAGACGGCCGTGCTCCTGAGCCTCGGCGTGCTCGGCGGCGCCTTCCTCGCGTACGACTCCCTCTGGCGCTCCGCGATCGGCAAGCGACCCGCGCTCGCGACCTGGCTCTCGCTCGCCGTCGTGCTCGTCGCCTCCGGCATCTACTTCCACTACTTCAGCGGCCGCGCGGCCTACATGCACGTGGGTGTGCTGCTCGGCACGCTCATGACCGGCAACGTGTGGTTCGTGATCATGCCCTCGCAGCGCGAGCTCATCGCGGCGACGAACGAGGGGCGCGAGCAGAGCGAGAAGATCAGCTACCAGGCCAAGCAGCGCTCGGTTCACAACAACTACATGACCTTCCCGCTGCTCTTCATCATGCTGAGCGGCCACTTCCCCTCCACGTTCAGCCACCCGAAGAACTGGCTCATCCTCCTGGTGTTGGCCTTCGGCAGCGCGGGCATCCGCCACCTGATGAACGTGCGCTTCCACACGCCGATGTGGCTCTACCCGGCGACCGGGCTCTTCCTCTGCACGGCGGGCCTCGTCTGGGTGCTCATCGCCGACCCGAAGGGCGATCTCTTCCAGAAGCGTGGCCAGACCGGCCGCGAGGTCGCCTTCGCCGAGGCCGCCGACATCATCCACAAGCGCTGCACGCCCTGCCACTCGAAGATGCCGACCAACGAGCTCTACAAGGTCGCGCCCAACGGCGTGACCTTCGACACCCCGGAGCAGATCGTGGCGATGGCCTCGAAGATCAAGGAGCGCACCGTGACGCTCAAGAACATGCCGCTCGCCAACATGACCCAGATGACCGATCCGGAGCGCGAGGCGCTCGGCCTCTGGATCGATCAGGGGGCGAAGCTCGACCGATGAGCACCCACCACGACGGTCCGCGTTACTTCCGCTCGCGCCGGGTGCTGCTCGGCGGCGCCTTGCGCCCGGGCGCGCTCGAGGTCGCGCACGGCCGCATCCTCGCCGTGCTCGCGCACGAGGCCGTGCCCGAGGGCGCGCCGCTCGACGACTTCGGCGAGCTCGTGATCATGCCGGGCCTCGTCGATACGCACGTGCACATCAACGAGCCCGGTCGCACCGAGTGGGAGGGCTTCGAGACGGCCACGCGCGCCGCCGCGCGCGGAGGCATCACCACGGTCGTCGACATGCCGCTCAACAGCATCCCCGCGGCGATCACCCCCGAGGGCGTGGCCGTGAAGGCCGAGCGCACCGAGGGGCGCTGCTACGTCGATATCGGCCTCTGGGGCGGCGCCGTGCCCCAGAACACGACCGGGCGCTCGCGCGGCCTCGGCGAGCTGCTCGACGAGGGTGTGCGCGGCTTCAAGTGCTTCCTCGTGCCGAGCGGGGTCGACGAGTTCCCCTACGTAGAGACGGCCGACGTCGAGAACGCGCTGCGCCAGCTCGCGGGCACGGGCGTCGCGCTCATGGTGCACGCCGAGCTGCCCGAGCCGATCGACGAGGCCGCACGGAGCCTCGCCGCCGAGGAGCCGCCGCCCGACCCGAAGTCCTACGCGACCTACCTGCGCTCGCGCCCGCCCTCGGCCGAAGACCAGGCCGTGGCGCTGCTCTACGAGCTCGCCAAGAAGACGGGCGCCGCCGTGCACGTCGTGCACCTCTCCTCGGCGGGCGCGCTCGAGACGATCGCCCGCGCGAAGGACGAGGGGGTCGCGCTCAGCGCCGAGACCGCGCCGCACTACCTGCACTTCGAGGCCGAGGCGATCCCCGACGGCGCCACCTGGTACAAGTGCGCGCCGCCGATCCGCGAGCGCGCCAACCGAGAGCGCCTCTGGGCCGCGCTCGACCAGGGCCTCATCGAGATGGTCGTGAGCGACCACTCGCCGTGCATCCCCGACCTCAAGCGCCTCGACACCGGCGACTTCATGGCGGCCTGGGGCGGCATCGCCGGCCTGCAATACAGCTTCTCCGCCGTGTGGACGGGCGCCCGCGCGCGCGGCCACTCGCTCGCGCGCGTCTCGGAGTGGATGAGCGCGCGCCCGGCGCGCCACGCGGCCCTGGAGGGCAAGAAGGGCGCGCTCGTCGTGGGCGCAGACGCCGACTTCATCGTCTTCGACCCGGACGCGCAGTTCACCGTGCGCGGCGCCGAGTCGCAGCACAAGAACAAGCTCACGCCCTACGACGGCGCGACCCTGTACGGAGTCGTCCACTCCACCTGGGTCCGCGGCGCGCTGGTGCAGCGTGAGGGTCAGTATGGTGAGCGAGCGCAAGGCCGCTGGCTCGCCCGAGGAACGAAATGAGCGATTTCACCGACCGATTCGATCTGGCTTCGCGGCGCCTCGGCGCGACCGTGCTCGCCTCGAGCGACGAATACTTCGCCGAGGCCGACAACCTGCTCTTGCCCCACGAGGCGGAGTGGAAGCCGCACGAGTACACCGACCGCGGCAAATGGATGGACGGCTGGGAGAGCCGCCGCAAGCGCTCGGCCGCCTTCGAGAACGGCTGCGCGGGCGGCGACGAGCACGACTGGGCGATCGTTCGCCTCGGCGTGCCGGGCGTCGTTCGCGGCGTGATCGTCGACACGGCCTTCTTCCGCGGCAACTACCCCGACTCCTGCGCGATCGAGGCCTGCGCGGCGCCGATCGACGCGCGCCTCGAGACGCTGCTCGACCCGGCGACCTCGTGGTTCGAGCTCGTCGGGCGCTCGAAGCTCGAGGGCAATACCAAGAACGCCTTCGCCGTCACGGCGCCCTGGGCCGCGACGCACCTGCGCCTGCGCATCTACCCGGACGGCGGCGTCGCGCGCCTGCGCGTCTATGGCGATATCGTGCCCGACTGGCGGAGGATCGGCCACGCGCGCGGCGAGCTCGATCTCGCCGCGGCCGAGCACGGCGGCGACGTGCTGCTCGCGAGCGACATGTTCTTCGGTGAGCGCCGCAACCTCGTCATGCCCTGGCGCGCCAAGAACATGAGCGACGGCTGGGAGACGCGCAGGCGCCGCGGCCCAGGGCACGACTGGGCCATCGTGAAGCTCGGCGCCTCGGGCACGATCACGCGCGTCGAGATCGATACGAACCACTTCCGCGGCAACCCGCCCGACACCGCCAAGCTCGAGGCGATCCACGCCCCCGACGCGACCGTGGAGGAGCTCTCTGCCGAGGGCGCGGCCTGGCGCGAGCTCCTGCCGCGCACCAAGCTGCAGGCGCACACGCGCCATTACTTCGAGCCCGAGCTCGCCGAGCTCGGCGAGGTTTCGCACGTGCGCCTCAGCGTCTACCCCGACGGCGGCGTGAGTCGGCTCCGGGTCCATGGCGTGCTCGAGGACGCGGAGCGCAAGCGCCTCGGCGTGACGCGCCTCGACACCCTGCCGCCCGACGACGCACGCGCCGCGCTGCGGGCCTGCTGCGCCTCGACGAAATGGGTCGAGGCCATGCAAGCGAAGCGGCCCTTCGACCACGTGGCGGCCGTGTTCGAAGCGGCCGACGCGGCCTGGGCCGCGACCGGGCCGGAGGACTGGATGGAAGCCTTCCGCGCGCACCCGCGCATCGGGGAGAAGAAGGCCGCCGCGCCGCAGAGCCAGGTGGCCAAGCGCTGGTCGGCTGGCGAGCAGCGAGGCATGGACGTCGCCACCGACGCGCAGAAGCAAGCGATGTCGGAGGCGAACCGCGCCTACGAGGAGCGCTTCGGCTTCACGTACATCGTCTGCGCCACGGGCAAGTCCGCCGAGGAGATGGTGGCGCTCGCGAAGGCGCGCCTCGCGCACGAGCGCGACCAGGAGCTCGCCGTCGCCGCGGCCGAGCAGCACCAGATCACCCGCATCCGCCTGGAGAAGCTCCTCGAGCCATGAGCATCACGACCCACGTCCTCGACACCTCGCGCGGCCGCCCTGCTTCGGGTGTGACCATCACGCTCTCGTTCCGCGAAGCGAGCGGCGCGTACACCGAGCTCGGCCGCGGCGAGACCGACGCCGACGGCCGCCTGCGCACGCTCGTGCCGGCCGGCCACGCGCTTGCCGCGGGCGTCTACCGGATCGTCTTCGACACCGGCGCTTACTTCGCGAAGCTGGGCATCGAGGGTTTCTATCCCGAGGTGCCGATCGTGTTCACGATCCGCGCACCCGAGGAGCACTTCCACGTGCCGCTGCTCATCAACCCCTACGGCTACTCCACCTACCGAGGGAGCTGAGGCCGGCACGACGAGGAGCGGAGCGCGCGCCCCAAGCTCAGGCGCGCGCCCTTCTGTGCTCGAGCAGCTTCGCGAAGCTGCGCAGGCGCACCTCTTCGTGCGTGAGCCCGGTGTGCGAAAGCACCTCCTCCTCGGTGAAGGCGCCGCAGGCGATGCCGCGCAGGAAGTAGTTGAGCAGCCCCTGCCCCGTGGCCGCGTCGTCGAAGACGTCGCCGAGCAAGGAGGCCTGAGCCGCGCGCGCGACGAAGTTCACGAGGCGCGCCGCCGCGGCGTCGAAGCCGCTCAGGAAGAAGGCGTAGAGCGCCGCGTAGCGCGTGGGTAGCTGCGCCGGGTGCAGATCCCAGCCCTGGTAGAAGCCGCGCACGAGCGAGGCGTGCACGTCGTCGAAGTGCTTCTTCCAGGCGGCGTGCACGCTCGCGCGGTTCGCGAGCTCCTGTTCGAGCGTGAGCGCGCGGCCCGCTTCGGCGCGGTGCACCGGCACGGGCATCACGTTGGTCGCGCCGTCGGAGAGGGAGACCCCCGTGCGCGCGAGCGAGACCTGCATGACGTGGCGCGCGAAGTCGCAGGCCGGGTGCGACATCGACTGGTGCGCGGCCGTGACGTCGCAGCCTGCGGTGTAGTCGTAGGTGCCGAAGTGCGCGGCGGTGCAGCGCCCCCTCGCGGCCTGCACGATCCGTGGCAGCGCGAAGCGCCCCTCGGCGTCGATGATCGCCTGGGTCGTCTCGACCATGAGCTCGAGCTTCAGCGCCCCCCGCGCGAGCCCCAGGCCAGACTCCAGCAGCTCCAAGAGCTCGACGAGCGCCGAGACCTGCTCGGGCACCGTCACCTTGGGCAGCGTGATCACGAAGCCAGGCGGCAGGGCGCCGCCCGTGGCTTCGACCAGCGTGGTGACGAAGAGGTCGAGCGTGCGCAGGGCGCGCGCGCGCGTCTCTTCGCCGAGGCTCTTGATGCGCATGCCGACGAAAGGGGGCAGCGAGCCCTTCGCGAGGCCGAGCGCGAGCTCCTTCGCGCAGCGCGCCGCGTGCTCGTCCTCCTCCTCGTCGGGGCGTGTACCGAAGCCGTCCTCGAAGTCGATGCGGAAGTCCTCGACCGGCTCACGCTCGAGCTTCGCCCTCACACGCTCGTGGATCGTGAGCGCGTGCGACGCCGGAAGGCACAGGGCGTCGGCGAAGGTCGCGGAGTCCGGGGCGTAGGTCTCGAGCGCCTTCCGGGCGAGCGCGCCGAGCTTCGTGGTCGTGTCGGCCCGGTAGAGCTGCGCGCCTCCGTACACGGTGTGCACGGGCTGGCGGCGCTCCGGCTCGCCTGGGTAGCTCCTGGCGAAGGCGTGGTTCGCGGCGCTGAGCTTCGCGAGGATCGCGCGTGTGGCGCCGTCGTCGAGCGTCGTCTTCATCGTGCCGCTAGGCTAACCGACGCGCCTCGGCCTCGCCTGCACCTCGCTGGCCCGTGGCGCCGCGCTGAAGTAGCATCGTGCGACGCGGCCGCGCGGCGCCTCGCGCCCACCCAGAGGCCCGTGTCCCTTCGTACATGAAGCTCTCGTCCCGCGTGCCCGTCGAGCCGTCGAAGCGCTCACCGCTGCTCCGCCTCGAGCGCGCCCTCGCCCCGCTGGGGCTCGGCCTCTACTCGGTCGGCGCGCTCTACGCGATCGCCGCCTGCTCGCCGGAGCTCGGTGAGCAGCCCTTCGCCTGCGACGCGGCGGGCATCTGCCCCGACGGCTACCGCTGCGAGGCCACCGTCTGCGTCGCCGAGGGCGTGCAGCCGACGGTGAGCCGGCCGATGCGCATTTCGTACATCAACCGCTCGGAGATGTACTGGTTCCCTTCACCGAAGGGCGGAGCCACGCTCGTGGTGAACGACGGCTTCTCCCCCGGTGCACGCGGCCTGTTCGAGCTCCACGTATCGCCCGAGGGCGCCGTCACCGGCCCCACGAAGCTGCTCGATTTCCCCGGCGACAAGGCCGTCTCCTCGGTGGTGCTCGCGCTCGACGACGGCCGCTACGGCGCCGTCACGATGAGCTTCCCGAAAGACCTCGACGAGGATCTCGAGGTCTTGCTGCACGCGCTGCCTCGAGAGGGCAGCGGCGTCACGCCGTCGGTCCTCCACCGCGAGACGCACCCCTACTTCGGCGGCTACGAGCCCGCATACCTGGGCGGCGCCGTCGTGGGTGAGGAGCTGGTCTACGCCTTCGCCGAAGCCGACGCAGGTGGCTCGATCGGCGTCGTGCGCCTGCGCAAGGACGGCAGCGTCGTGGGCGAGCAGCGCATCGATCTGCCGCCGGAGATCCTGCCGCTCTCGGCCGACTGCTTGATGTGGCGCGCCGCCGACGCGAGCCTCACCCTGCGCGTCGGCCTGACCGAGCAGCGCGTCTACACGCTCGATCTCGGCGCCGGCACTTCGGAGATGGTCGACCCGGCGCCCGGCACGCCGCTCTTCGGCTTCGGTCGATCGATCGCCTACCTCGAGGCCGACGAGGCGGCCGAGCAGGCGAGCTACGTGCTGCGTGGCCTCGACGGCGCGCTCATCGGCTCGAGCCCGCCCTTCCCCTTCGACGGGAGCATCGAGCCCTACACCGCAGTTCCCTACGGCGCGGGGGCGCTCATCGCGCCACTGCCGAGCGATCTCGAGCTGAGCACGATCGACGTCGGCTACCTCGGGCCCGACGGCAGCTTCGCGAAGATCGGCGGCGTGCCACGCCAAGGCGGCGACGCGGTCTACACGGCGCGCGCCTTCGCGGCCGAGGGCAAGGTCTACGTGGCGTGGACGAGCTTCCACGAGCAGCTCATGGATCTGTGGATCGGCGTCTCGCCGCTCACGGGGGTCCCGTGAGCGCGCGCGCATTCTCCCCCACGCAGCGCATGGCCCGGCTCGCGCTCGGCGCGCTGGCCTCGAGCCTCGCGCTCTCCGCTTGCGAGCCCGAGCTCGGCGAGCTGCCCGCGACCTGCGACGCCTCGGCTGGCGCCGAGGCCTGCCCCGAGGGCTACGAGTGCATCCAGGGCGTGTGCGCCGCGCCGGGGACGGCCATCCCGGCCACGCTGGCGACGCTCCAGTACCTGCGCGGCGTCGACCTGCGCCTCGTCCCGCTCGAGGGCGGCGCGCTCGCGGTGTGGCAGGTCTACGACTACGACCTCGAGGAGCACGACTTCGTGGCGGTGCGCCTCGACGCGAGCGGCGGCGTGAGCGCGCAGCTGACGCTCGTCGGCGCCTACCCCTCCAATGCCAACTACCTCGAACCCTACTTCGACGTGCTGGCGACGGGCCCCACGAACCTGCACCTCAGCATCGGCGCGGCCCCCTTCGACGACGACCCCGAGTCGCGTCTCGACCATTACACCGTGAGCCTGCCGCCCGCAGGGCGTGAGGCCGAGGGAGCGACGAGCGAGCAGCGCTGGTCGCTGCGCCTGCGCACGCTCGGCTATGGCGCGGTCTCACGCCCTCGCCTGCAGCTCCGCGCCGACGGCGTCGAGCTCGCCTATTTCGAGAGCCTCGTCAGCGACCTGGAGACGCTTGGGGAGCTCTCCGTGTTCCAGCTCGACGCCGCGGGCGAGCGCAAGGCGGCCCCCACCTGCACGAGCCCCGAGTGCTGTCAGGCCGACACCTGCACGCCAGCCCGGGCAGGCTCCACCGTCGCGATCGGCGTGGTCGACTCGTTCAGGGTGGCCGACTCCACGTATTGGGTGCTCGACGAGACCCGGCCGAGCTTCCTGCGCCAGCCCGACGAGCCTACGGGCGTCTACGCCGAGGGCGCTTTGCCTCGCCTCGCCGTGCCCGTCGCCGCGGAGGCGAGCGCGCTGGTCTACGTGCAGCCCTCGGCTCGCGCGGGCGAGGGCCTCGCGACCGACCCGGTGAGCGGCAACGCGACGCTCTGGCGACTGCCGATCGACGCGGCGGGCACACCCGGCGCCGCGCAAGCCCTGGGCGAGCTACCCTCGATGCGCGACACGCCTCGCCCGGTGTGGATCGCGCGTGAGGGCAAGCCTGCCCTGCTCGTCACACCCGGCACGGAGCTCGCGGCCCCCACGATCCGCGTCTACGCGATCGATCCCGGCGCGGGCGCCACGCTCGTGGCCGAGGTCGAGCGCTACTCGAGCGTGCCCGTCGCGGCGGTGCAGGCCACGCTCGTCGCGGGCAAGCTCTACCTCGCCTGGGTCGACGAGCAGACCGACTCCGCCACGATCCGCGCCGCAGTGATCGACGAGCCCTGAGCACGCTGCGGCGGGCCGCCGCGCCGCACGCTGCGGCGCCGCTCGCGGGCTGCTCAGCGGGCCGTCGTCTTCCGTGCGGCGCGTTTCTTCTTCGGAGGGGCGTACATGGTGCCTCGGCACTGCTCGGCGCCGCATCGGCAGGCGTGCTTCGCCTCCTCGCGCGCGTCGACGTCCTCGCCGCGCACGAAGGCGTAGTCGTAGAGCAGCTCCTCACCCGCGCGGATGGTGCGGAAGGCCTCGACGAAGATCCGCCCGTCTTCCTCGAAGGTCTGGCAGTTCGGCGCGCAGGAGTGGTTGATGAACCTGGCCTCGTTGCCGCCCTCGAGCGCGTCGATCACCTGGCCGTCGTCGAGCGCGAAGAGGTAGGTCTGCCTGCGCCGCGCGTAGCGGCGATCGGCCTCGTCTTCGTCGATGCGTGCGCCGGTGTACTCGACGATGCGCGTGCCCTTGCGGATCGTGGTGAGCGCGAAGGCGCCTTTGCCCTGGATGGAGGACGAGCGGACCTCGAAGCGGAGCGGAGCGGTGCGAGCTGCCATGGTCGTGCGCGCTCTTTCCCCCGAAGCCGCCCACGCACCAAGCGACTTCGACGACGCGCGTACACGCCGAGGTAGGAGCAGCGACCACCGCGACGCGCGGCGCGCGGCGATCTACGATCGCTGGGTGCATCACCCCCAACGCTGGTTGCTCCCGTCGCTGGCGCTCGCGTCGGCCGCGTGCATCTACGACTTCGACGCCTACTCGGTCGATACGGGCTCGGGTGGCAGCGGCCAGACGAGCTCCTCGAGCAGCACCTCGAGCGCGGGCGGAGCTGCGACGACGAGCACGAGCTCGGGCGGAGGCAGCACGGCGAGCGCGGGTGGAGGCGGCGCCGGGCCAGGCGGCGCAGGGCCGGGCGGCGCTGGGCCAGGCGGCGCCGGTGGCGCAGGCGGCAGCGAGTGCGTCGACGACGGCGAGGGCAACTGCGAGCCCTGGCTCGACCCGCTGTGGACGAAGCGACGCCGCGTGACGATCGACACGACCGGGATCGCCGGCAGCTTGGCCGACTTCCCTTGGCTCGTCGCCATCGACACGAGCACCCACGACCTCTCAGCCGCGCTGCCGATGGGCGCCGATCTGCAGTTCGTGTCCTACGACGGCTCGGCCAAGCTGTCGCACGAGGTCGAGCAGTGGTCTGCGAGCGGCGGACGCGCCTACGTGTGGCTCAAGCTCCCCCAGCTCGGGCCTGCCACCGACGGTCCGCTCCACGTGTGGATGTACTACGGCAACGCCACGGCGAACGCGCCGAGCGCCACCGAGGTGTGGAGCTCGGGCTACGTGAGCGTGCACCACCTGAACGCGAGCTTCGAGGACTCGACCGCGAACGCGAACCACGGCGGCCAAACCAACGCGAACGCCGTGCCGACCGCGCTTCCCGCCGGCAAGATCGGCGGCGCGTACTCCTTCGACGGCACCGACGACCACGTGGTCCTCCCGAACGAAGCGAGCTACGACTTCACCAACGCGGTCACCGTCTCGCTCTGGGTCGACCCGGACACGTGGAACAAGAGCTGGCAATCGCTCGTCACCAAGGGCGATGGCTCCTGGCGCGTGCACCGCGACAACAACCAGAACCGCCTCGCTTGGTCGACCAACCACGGCGGCGGGGGCCAGAACCTACAGGGCTCGGCCAACGTGACGCAGAACGGCTGGCGCCACGTGGCCGTCACCTACAATGGCGCGCAGAAGGTTCTGTACGTGGACGGAGCCGTCGACGCCCAAGAGAATCGCACGGGCAACCTGACGAACACGACGCACCAGGTGGCCCTCGGCGAGAACCTCCAACAGACCGGCCGTCAGTACCGCGGGCTCATGGACGAGGTGCGCATCGCGGGTGTCGCGCGCAGCGCGGAGTGGATCCGCTTCGAGTACCTCAACGTGCAGGAGCCGCAGCGCACGACGCTCTCGGGCGAGCAGAGCGTGCCCTGAGAGCAGCTGCGGCGCTCACACCCGAGCAGGGTGGAGCGCCGCCTTCGAGTCGTGCGCCCTGCGCCCCCCGACTGAGGCGGACGAGCGCGGGGTGGATCGGCTACGCCTTCACTCGAACCAGCTGCAGCGACCGAAGACGCAGCCGCAGCCTAGGCTGGGCGCGGTGCACTCGCAGCTCGAGTTGCCGTCGCCGAGCGCGGGGTTGTAGCAGAGCTCACCACCGCAGCCGCCGCTCACGCAGTCGGCGTCGGTGCTGCACTCGTCTTCGGTGCTCTTGATGCACGCGCCGCTCGTGGGCACACGCGTATCCTCGAGGCAGGCCTCGAGCTCGGGCGTGGGCCGCCAGCCGCAGGCGCCCTCGGCGTCGCGCTCGCAGACGCCGACCGAGCCGTAGCAAGCGTAGGCTGGGGTCCACTCGCAGGTCGTGGCGATGTCTTCACCCGGCTCGTGGCAGAGCGTGCCGCTGCAGCCACCGACGACGCAGGGCTCGGGCTCGGGCTGCGGGCCTCCTGCGTCGATGCAGTCCTGGAGCTCGGGGCTGGGCTTCCACCCGCAGGCGCCGTCGCTCGCGGCGCGCTCGCACACGCCGAACTGCTGGTAGCAGGCGTAGACCTCGTTCCACTCGCAGGTGGAGGCGCCGTCGTCGCCCGGCTCGACGCAGAGCTGCCCACTGCAGCCACCCACGACGCACTCGCCTTCGGCCCCGACGTCGACGTCGGAGCCGCAACCATTGCCCTGGGCACCGGTGAGCAGTGGCATCGCCGCGACGAAGCCGAGGCCGAAGAGGACTTTCTGGAGCTTGCGAGCGTTCATGACGGATCTCCGGGGTCGAGCGGAAGGGAAGTGGAAGTCGAGGCGGGCGGGCCGCCCCACGTGCGTTCGTATCGTGGGTGGCCGCGGCGCGCTCGATCCGTGATCGAAAACGCGGGGGGCCGAACGTGATCGTTCAGCGACAGGCCGAGGCGACGCGATCGGCGAGCGGCGACCCAGCGGCGCGCAGGGCGAAGGCCTCGGCCTCGACGCGCCCCTCGTCGCGACGCCCGGCGGCGCAGAGCGCGAGCGCCCGGAGGGCGCGCCGCTCGAGCGAGAGCGCGCCCGATGGGAAGCGCCGCGCGTGCTCGTCGAGCGAGGCGAGCGCCGCTTCGGCGCGCCCCGCGCCGAGCGAGGACTGCGCCACGCCGATGAGGGCGAGCTCCTCGCGCAGCGCGTCGGCCTCGGAGGCAGGCGGCGCGCTCGGCGACGAGCTCTCGGTGGGCGGCGTGGGCGGGGCGCGGCGCGCGCTCGGGTTGGGCGCGGTCGGCAGCGTGGGCGCGGCGACCGGCTCGACGCTGGGGGCCGGCTCGGCTTCGACGCTGGGCTCGATGCTCGGAGCGTCGAGCTCCGGAGCGGGCGCGGCGACGGGCGCGGGCGGCTCTTCGGTCGCGCCCGTGCTCGACGCGACGACGAGCGCCGCAGGCCGTGCTTCGGGCGCGGCTTCGCTCCACACCGCCTGGGCGCCTCCGGGCGCGGCGCCCGACGCGAGCATCGCGAGGCCGATCTTCGAAGGCAAGCCGAGCGAGGCGAACCAACCGAGCTTGGCCGCGGCCCCGGCGGCGGCGGCGGTGGAGCTCGCCGCGGAGGCGATCGCGCCGGCGCCAGCGGCGCTCAGCACCTTGCGGCGCATGCGCGCGCGCGAGGCCTCGCTCGGCCCGCTGGAATCACGGCGGGCTGCATCGATCAACGACCTCGCTTCAGGGCTCAGACTCATCGCAGCCTCCAGCCATCTCTCGCCTTGTGGCGCGCGACCCCCTGCTCGAAGGCGGCACGCGCCGCGCGAACGCGCGCATAGACGGTGTTGAGGTTCTGCTCGAGCATGCGGGCGATCTCCGGCACCGGGATCTGCTCGAGCTCGACGAGCACGAAGACCTCGCGTTTGTCTTCGTCGAGCTCGTCGAGCAGGGCGTGCAGGATGCGCACGGCTTCGCTGCTCTCAAGCTCGCGCTCCGGGCTCGGCGCGCTGGTCGGCGCGTCTTCGCCTGCGCCTTCGGTGGGCGTCTCGGGGTGGCGCCGCGCGTGCCTTCGGTAGTTGCGTGCCGTCTGCGTCGCGATGCCGCAGAGCCAAGTGGACAGGCTGCTGCGGCCCTCGAAGCTGTCGAGGCGGCGGAAGGCGGTGACGAAGACGTCTTGCACGGCGTCTTCGAGGGAGGCCTCGGGTACGCCGATGCTTCTGAGCATGCGGAAGACCCGGTCGACGTGCGCGTCGTAGAGCGACTCGAAGGAGGCCGCCTCGGCGCGCGCGCCCGCCCCACGCGCGGTGAGCGCGCTCGCTTCGGGCTGGACGCTGACTGCGAGCATGCGTCCGTGGGTGTCCAGCGCGGGTGGCTTCCGTGTGCGAAAGAGCATCCTGCGTTCAGAGGCGCAGCTCGAGCGCGAGGCCGGCTCGACCCGCGACCGGAGCCGGCTCGTGCACCACGAGCACGGCCGCGCCGTCCGTGCCGCGAATGACGTAACGCCTCGGATCCACTGGGATCGCGAGCCCGACCTCGGCGCCCAGCGAGAGCGGTCCGACGAGGCACAGGCTGGGGCGCAGGTCGAGGCGTGGGGCGGCCCAGAAGGCGCTGCCTCGCTCGGGGCTCGCGACCCCGTAGCCCTCTCCGGCGAGCACGCCGAGCTCGGCGCCGAGGCAAGCCGCGAGCTCGAAGCGGCCAGGGCGAGGCGCGGTGCGCGTGGAGCTCCGCCACGGCGCGAGCCTGCGACAGCCGCGCACGAGGCCCACGACGCGTGAGAAGTCGGCGCCCGCGTCGGGGCGCCCGTCGAGCGCGCCCGTCGAGCCGAGGCCGAGCTCGAAGCCGAGCTCGGCGCGGTAGGCGTCGACCGAGCGCCCGAGCGCGAACGAGGTGCCGACGCCGAGCCCAGGCAGATCACCGAGCCCGAGCGTAGCGCCCGCGCGCGCGACGAAGCCGAGCGAGCTCTGCGGCGTGGTGGGCGACGGGAGCGGAGGAGCCCAGCTCCAGGGCGCGACGGGCGCGCTCGGGGCAAGCGGCGGTGAGACGGGCTGGACGGGCTGCTCGGGCGGCGGCGCGGGCTCGGGAGCCACATCGGCTTTGGTCGCGCCGCGCTCGACGACCGCGCTGGGATCGTGCGCGATGGCGGTGAGCAGCGCCGCGGCCTCGACGAGCGTGGCGCAGCTCTCGCCCTCGAGCCTGCGCTCCGAAGCGCGCCCCTCGCGCAACATCGAGACGCTGATCGCGTAGCCCCTCGGCCCGAGCCGCTCGACCCGGGCGCGAGCCTCGAGCCTCGGACCCAGCCGCGCGGCTTCGCCGAGCAGGCGCTCGAGCTCGGCGCGCAGGCTCGCTTCGTCGGGGCACTCCGCGGGCGCCTCGAGCGTGATCGTCACGCCGAGCTCGGGTGCCGAGCTCTCCGCCTGGGCGAGCGGCGGCGTGAGCACCACGGCGAGCAGGGCGACAGCCGGCACGAGCCCGCGCGCGGCGACCGAGCGAGCCGCGAGCCCGCGCGCTCCGAGCCGATGTCCCCGCCGGTTCACGCTGGAGCGGTAGCGGATCTCGGCGTGCGCGTCACCGGGCGCGCCGGGTCGCGCGGCGCCCTCGCACCGTGCGCGCGGCGGCATCGTGATCGCGGCTCAGCGGTGCGGCCCGAGCAGCTTCGGCGCGGGCCGTTCGCTGGGCTCGGCCTCCACGTCGACCACCTCGACGCGATCGTCGACGCTCGAGTGGACCACCGAGCCGAAGGACGAGACCTCGACCCGCACACGCCCCTCCGCCACGGCCCTCGAGAAGCGCTTCTCGAGGCGTGCGCGCACGAGCTTGGCGATGGGCTTGCGCGTGGGTGGGAAGAGCAGCGCGAGCCCGAGCGTGTCGGTGATGACGCCGGGCGCGATGAGCAAGGCCGCACCGACCAGCACCAGCGCGCCCGACACGAGGCCCTCCTCCGGCATGCGCAGCTCGGCGAGCGCGCGGCGCAGCTCTCCGAAGAGGCGCAGCCCCTCGCGTTTGCCGAGGTAGGCCCCGACGACGGCGATCAGGATCGTCGCCCAGACCGTGGGCCAGAAGCCGAGCCACTCGCCGATGACCAGCAGCAGCCAGAGATCGACGAGCGGCACGACCGTGAAGAGCAGCGCGAGCCAACCCACGAAGCAGTCCTAACCCATCGCGACGGGGCGCGCTCGCCTCCTCGGGCCGGGACCGAGCGCTCCCTCCCGAGCTCAGGACTCCATCGCGCGACCGACGACGATGACGTCGCGCGCGGAGCCTCGCACCACGAGCTCGGCGTTCGAGCCGAGCAACCAGCGCCGCATGCCACGCTTGCCGCTCGTGCCCACGACGATCAGGTCGGCGTCGCACTCGTCGGCGTAGTCGAGCACCTGCTCTGCCGGCACACCCGTGCGCACCTCGAGGTGCACCGAGAGCGCCTTCTCCGGGTCGAGCTTCGCGAGGCGCTCGTCGAGCAGCTCGCGCGCCTTCTGCTTCGCGGCCTCGGCCACACCGAGGAACTCGCCGATCTCCTCGCGGTTGTAGAGCGTGGGCACCTCCTGCTCCGCGAGCACGTGCAGCACGCCGAGCGTGGCGCCGAAGCGCTGGGCGATGGCGACGGCGCGCTGGAGGGCGCGGTCGCCCAGCTCGGAGAAGTCGGTCGCGGCGAGCACGTGTTTGTACATGGCCCGCGCAAGGTAGCGCGCTCCCCGTCGCTGCATCAACGGCTCGGGGCGGAGGCGCTCGCTCGCCGGAGCTGGGGCGACGTGCTAACCGTCGGCCCCGATGCGCACGGAACTCGCCAAGATCGCGCTCTCGCTGATCGTCGCCTCGCTCGCCGCCTGCGGCACCGACCCAGCCTCGAGCGGCGCCGGTGGGCAGGGTGGTGAGGGCGGCGGCGGGAGCTGCGATCCGGCGGCGGAGGTGTGCACGGCGCTCTTCGGTCGACCGAACGACGCGACGGGCCTCACGGAGGCACAGTGCCGCCCTCGCCTCGACTGCAACGGCCAGAGCTGGGAGGCGCCCGACTACGACGCGGCCTTCGTCGCGAAGCTGCGGAGCTACGTGCAGGCCGAGCCCTACCCCGTACCGCTCGAAGACCCGTACCTCGGCAGCTACGCGCCGGCCGACCCCGGGACCGTCTGCGCTGCGATCTTCGAAGCGGCGGAGGGCACGAGCTACCGCCTCGAGAGCTTCCCCTCGGAGAGCAGCGCCGTGGCGGCCGGAGGCCGGGTGACGCACTTCGGCCCCTGCGGGCTGTGCTCCACGCTCAGCGATCTGGCCGTCTACGTCGAACAGCCCGATCTCACCGAGCCGGTGCGGGCCTGCGGGCTGCAGAACCTCCAGGGAACGCAGGAGGAGCACGTGGCCTGCTTGCTCGCGCTCGGCTTCACCGAGCCCTGCGCGCACATCTGGTACTTCAACACGAAGCACACGCGCGGCCAGTGCACCGAGCCCTGCTTCGCGGCGCTCGGCCAGCCCTACCACCTGCCCGACGGCTCGCTCAACGCCTGCCTCCAGTGCGACGAGGAGCAGAGCGGCGAGGTCTTCAAGGCGGTCGCCGGGCGCACGCGCCGCAACACGGGTCTCGCCAACGCGATGTGCCGCCCCTGTGCGGAGGTCCAGCCTCTGGTGCACGCCTACCCTTGAGCCAGGCCGACGCATCACCCGCGCCGACGCGCAGCTTCGTGATCGTGGGCAGGCGCGCCTCGGCCGGGCCGGGCTTCTCGCTCGAGGATCTGCCCGGCACGAGCGGCAGGCTCGATCTGCTCCTGCGCTGTCTGCGCGCGGGGCTCTTGCACTCGCACGGCGTGCGGCGCGACGGGCGCGTCTACCTCGTGCTCGAGGGAGGCTGGCACGCGCCGAGGGTGTTGCGCTTCGACGGCGCGACCGTGAAGTGGCTGCGCCCCGACGAGCGCGCGCTCGCGACGATCGTGAAGAAGTCGCTCGCCGCCGAGGCCTCGGGCCCGGCCTTCGTCGAGGTGCGTCCGGGCATCTGGCGCGCCGATGGTGGTCTCGAGCTCGTCTTCGACGAGCTCGGCGACGCGAGGCTCGTCGAGCTCGACACCGAGGGCGCCGATCTGCGCGCCTCCGAGCTCGAGCTCGATCACCCGCTCGCCTTCGTCATCGGGGATCACCTCGGGCTCGACGCGCCCGTGCGCGAGGCGCTCGGCGCGCGCGGCGCGCTGCGGGTCTCGGTGGGGCCCGTGGCGATCCACGCGGACGACGTCGTCGCGGTCCTGAACAACGAGCTCGACCGGCGCTACGCAGCGCGCTGACCGAGCCCGCGCCACTCAGGAGGCGGCCTCGTAGAAGCCGAGCTCCTCGAGCGTGAGCGCCTCGAGCTTCTCCTCGAGCTCCTCGGAGAGCTCCTCGCTCCGGTCGAAGGAGGCCACGATGCTCGCTTCGTCGAGCCCGGCGCGGTGGCGCCTGCCGATCTCGGCGAGCAGGAGCGAGAGCAGGTTCATCGGCGGCTCGTAGCCGAGCTCGATCGGCAGCGAGGGCGCCTGCTCGTGCTGGTAGAGCGCACGCACCTTGCGCACGGCCGTGAGCGCGAAGGCCGGCGAACCGAGCAGCTGCCCGTAGAGCGCGGCGGCGAGCTCGGGGCCACGGGCCTCGAGGAAGCTCCGCGTGGGGCCGGCGTAGTAGTGCCGCTCGAAGGCCTTGGGCAGCACGCAGGCGCGCCTGGTCGCGCGCGTGCCCTCCGCCTCCGGCTCCCAGATCGGCGACACGAAGAGGCGCGTGGACTCGCTCAGCTCCTCGAGGCTCGAGCGCGAGAGGTTCTCGGAGAGGATCGCGCGCGCCATGATCTCGAGCTCCTGTGCCGAGGGCGCGCGCAGCTCGTCGAGCGTGGCGCCGAGCTCCGAGAGCTCGTACGCGGCGCTGCGCTCGAGCGCCCGCTGGTACATGGCGTCGGCGTCGTCTTCGTCGAGCTCAGCGAGCAGGGCGTAGGCGAGGTGGTTCTCGGTGTTGAAGCGCAGCCCCTCGAGCGAGCGGTCGCGGTGCGCGGGATCGCCGGGGAAGGCGCCGATCGACGCACGCAAGATCGCCTCGGCGCCGAGCGGATCCGGCTCGGTGCCCTCCTCGGGCTCGAGCAGGCCGAGCGCGCGCTCGATGGCGACCGAGCCGAAGGCGGCGAGCGGGGTCTCCGGGTCGTCGAGATCGAAGGGGTCGACCACACGCAAGAAACCCTCGCCCCGCTCGGAGTCGACGAAGCCGACCACGATCGACGACGCGCTCATGTCGACCGCGGCGCGCTCCTCGGGCTCGGGGCGGGCGCCGCGCCCCGCGACGGCCTGCGCCACGGCGAGCAGCACGCCGATCGCGTCGTCGCCGTGGCTCTGCGGGATGCCGACGAGCTCGAGCTCGACGCCCGCGACCTCCGTGAGGCCGCGCGTATGGACGCGCAAGAGGCCCGACGGCTCCTGCTCGTGGACGATTTCGAGATCCCGTTCGAGGTCGAAGCTCATCGGAGGCGCGTACCAGCGCAGCGCGCGAGCGTCGACCTGCTCGGCGCCGCGTAGGCCCGAGCTCAGGCCGCGCAGTAGATGGCCAGCCCGAGGCCGAGCGCGCTCATCGTCGCGCCGAAGAGGCTGCCCCAGACCGCGCGACGCAGCGCGAGATCGGCGCTCCACGGATCGCCGCGCACCACCGCGTCGACCACCGCGCGGCTGCGGTAGGTGTCGCCGCCACCGAGCATGCGCTCGCTGGTCTGCTCACCGAGGCCGAAGTCGATCCACAGCGGCGACTCTTCGTCCTCCGCGACCTCCGCCGGGCGCAGCTTCGCGGTGAGGAAGCTCGTCGCGATGAGGCGCGCCCTCAGATCGCTCGCGAAGCAGGCGAACGAGTACAGCGTCGCGATGCAGGCGAGGCTCAAGCTCAGCTCGACGCCCGCCCAGTCGCGGCGCGAGAAGTCCGGCGCGCCGAGCACCGCCGGGACCGCGCCCAGCGAGACCGAGCTCGCGACCAGCACCCAGAGCGCGCGGCGATCGGAGTCGTCGACGAGCGAGCGCGGCCTCGCGCGACCCACGCGCCGCGCCAGCGCGAGCACGGCGAAGACGAGCGGCAGCAGCGCGAGGGAGGAGAGCGCGCCGGTGGAGATCACCGCCGAGCGCGTCGAGCGCACCGAAGGCAAGAACGACGCGAGCGTGACGAGCACACCGACGAGCGGCACGAGCACGACGACGGCGGCGCTGCGCCAGAAGGCGCGGGCGCGGATCTCCGGGCGGTCGAGCACCCAGCCGAGCATCGCGCCGCCGAGCAGCGCCGCGACCAGCGAGGTCCCGCGCATGCCCGTGTCGCTCTCGAAGAGCCCCACGCGGTGGAAGTCGCAGAGCATCCAGGTGGCGAGCACGCAGAACACCGACAGGGCCGGCGCGGTAGGCATCGAGACGTGCATCGAGAAGCTCCGACCACGGCCACGCGCCGAGGTTCCCGCGCCCTCGAGCACGGCGCTCGCCGTGGCGAGCGCTCCATCAAGCACGGCGCTCGCCGTGGCGAGCGCTCGATCAAGCAGAGCGGCCGCTGTCGACGGCGCGCAGCCTGGGCAGCTCCGGCTGGGCGTCGCTCGAAGGCGGCGGCGGCCCCGAGGTGGGCGCCTGCTCCTCGACGGCGCCACGCAGCGCGGAGCGCACCCTCCGCTGCGCCCGCTCGTTGCGCTTCTGCTCGACGAGCTCGGCGAGCTCGACGCGCGTGACACCGAGCCGCGCGGCCGTCTGCCTGGCGAGCGAAGAGGTCGCGACGCCCTCGACGAAGCGATAGGTCGGTCGCTCGCGGTGGTCGAGCTCCACCTGGAGGAAGGCGAGCTCACCCGAGCGTGCCTCCGCGAGACGCGCCGCGAGCCCGAGGAAGTGCGTCGAGACGAAGGCCTGGGGCTCGAGCTCCGCGAGCAGGTCGACGACCAGCTCGAACATCTCCTCCCCCTCGGAGGGGTTGGTGCCCGAGCAGAGCTCGTCGAGCAGCACGAGCGAGCCGCAGCCGAGGCGCTCGAAGACCTCCCGCACGCGCGCGAGCTCGGTGCCGAGGCGCCCCTCGGACTGATCGGCGCTCGCCTCGACCACGAGCGAGACGAACATGCCGTCGGCGCGCACCAGCCGCGCGCGCGCGGCGGGCACGTAGAGGCCGGCCTGGGCGAGCAGCTGCGTGAAGCCGATCGCCTGGAGGAAGCGCGTCTTCCCGCCCGAGTTCGGCCCGGTGAGGATCGTGATCGCGTCGTGTTGCTCGAGCGCGACGTCGCAGGGCACGGCGTGCTGCTGCGGGCCGAGCAAGAGCGGGTTGAAGAGCCCCTCGTAGACGCGCGGTTCGGGGCGGCCGTCGCGTGGATCGACGATCTCGGGCAAGCAGACCGCGTGCCCGTGGGACTCGGCCAGATCGCGGAAGGCGAGCCCCGCGAGGTAGAACTCGAGGTCGCCCATGAGCTGCACGATCGCGGGCAGCTCGGGCTCGAAGCGATCGAAGACGTCGTCGACGAGCCGGTCGACGAGCTCGGCTTCGGTGAAGCGGAAGCCGCGGAAGTAGAAGCGCACGCGCTGCCAGAAGCGCTGCCACGGCGAGACGTAGAAGGGGTTCTCGGCGTTGTCCGAGATGCGCACGACCTCGAAGCCACGCAGGCTGCCGTCGAAGCCGACCTGCAGGCGCACGTCGAGGCTCGAGGCCCTCGAGTCGAGCTCGAGCAGGCGCGCGAGCCGCACGTAGGCCTCACCGCCGTGCAGCGCCTCTCCGTAGTCGGCGAGGCGCGAGAGACCGCTCTTCGCGCGCGCGAACACGGGCGAAGCGAGCGCGTCGATGAGCTCGCGCAGCGCGATGAGCACGTCGAGCCTGCGGTGCGCGATATCGAGGAAGCCGCCGAGCGGCGTCGCCGTCGACAGGAGCGTGCGCAGCGCGTGGATGGAGACGTAGAGCTCGGTCGTGGCGGCGCGCAGCTCGCGGTCTTCGGCGAGCTCGGCGAGCACGGCCTGGCGAAAGGGCACGACCTCCGGATCGGAGGGAGGCCGGCCGATGAGCCCGAGCAAGTGCGCCTCGCTCGCGATGAGCGCGCGACCGCCGACCTTCACGCGCAGCGCGCGCCGCACGAGCTCGAGCAGGAACAGATCGTGTTCGAAGCAGCTGGGGTCGAAGTCGCTGGGCGCGTAGCCGGCCGACTCGAGGCAGCCGTCGAGCGCGCCCTCGGTGCCGCCGCTCGCGAAGGCCATCGCGATGCGCTCGTGCACGACGACCGGGTCGACGCGCAGCGACGGGATGGGGTGGAGCAGGTCGGGGATGGGCGGCATGCGGACGAGCGACAGCGTCGGAACCTCAATCGTTCCGCGCCGCGGCCCATCTGTCGAGCCCGGAGCGTCGCGCTGGGCTCGAGCGCTCCGGTCGTGCGCGCCTGCGCGCGTCGGTGCGAGGCGCTTCGGTGCGGGCAGGCAGCCGCTCGCTCAGCGTGCCTTCGCAGCGGGGGCGCGAGTCTCCCCGAGATCGCGCACGACGGAGAGCAGATCCAGCGAGGAGACGATGCCGACCGGCTTGCCGTGGCTCGTGACGACCACGCGGTGGATGCGACCTCGGATCATCGCGTCGGCCACCTCGGAGACGGGCGCGCCCTCGTCGACGTCGAAGACGAAGCTCGACATGATGTCGCGCACGGTGCGACCTGAGCCGCTGCCCGACACGGTGAGCGTGGAGAGCTCGTAGGGCGAGATGCCTGCTCGCTGTGCGTTGTCGAGCAGGTGCCTGGCGTCGGGGTACACGGCCTCCTCCGGGGCGCGACAGCGCACGAGATCACTGCTGGAGACCATGCCGACGATCTTCTTCCCGTCGGTGACCGGCGCGCCACCGATCGAGTGCTCCGTGAGGAAAGCCGCGAGGTCTTCGAGCGACCAATCGGCCTCTGCCAGGAGCATGTTGCGCGTCATGACATCGCGTGCGGTGAGCATGGCGATCTACCTTTCGTGCGGAGCGAGGCCGCACACAGGCAGGTTCAGCAAGCGATGTGCCTCGGCCCTCGGCGCTCGGATTCGGGCGGGATCCGGGGTCGCGGAGCGATTTCGACGACTTGCCGGCCGCACCCGCTGCGGCGGAGGGCGCAAGAGCTGCGCTCCGCCGCGGAGGGGCGATGCCTCGGGCGGAGATCCTCAGCAGAGGCGGTTCATGCCGTTGAGCGCGGCGACGCGGTAGGCCTCGGCCATCGTGGGGTAGTTGAAGGTGGTGTTGACGAAGTACTTCACCGAGTTCGCCTCCCCCTTCTGCGCCATGATCGCCTGGCCGATGTGGATGATCTCGGCGGCCTGATCACCGAAGCAGTGGATGCCGAGGATCTCGAGCGTCTCGCGGTGGAAGAGCAGCTTGAGCATGCCCACGGTGTTGCCCGTGATCTGCGCGCGCGCGAGCGAGCGGAAGAGCGAGTGTCCCACCTCGTAGGGGATGCCCTCGCGCGTGAGCTCGGCCTCGGTGCGGCCGATGCTGCTGATCTCCGGCGAAGTGTAGATGCCCGTCGGGATGTCCTCGATGAGGCGCACGTCGCTCGTGCCGAGCACCGCGTGCGTGGCTGCGAAGCGCCCCTGGTCGTAGCTCGCAGAGGCGAGGCTCGGGTAGCCGACCACGTCGCCCACGGCGTAGACGTGGTGCGCGCTCGTCCGGTAGCAGTCGTCGACCTTGATCTGCCCGCGGTTGTCGGCGGCCACGCCGAGCGCGTCGAGGTTGAGCTCCTGGGTGTTGCCGGTGCGCCCCTGCGCCCAGAGCACGACGTCGCTCTTGATGCGTTTGCCGCTCTTGAGCTCGACGATGACCGAGTCGGCGCTGGCGTCGACGCTCGCGTAGTCCTCGTTGTGGCGGATGAGCACGCCTTGATCGCGCAGGTGGTAGGCGAGCGCGTCGACGATCTCGTCGTCGAGAAAGCTCAGGAGCTTCTCCCGGAAGTTGATGAGGTTCACCTTCACGCCGAGCTGGCGGAAGATCGACGCGTACTCGCAGCCGACCACACCCGCGCCGAAGATCGTGATCGTGTCCGGCGTGTGATCGAGGCTGAGGATGGTGTCGCTGTCGCGGATGAGCGGGTGCGTGAAGTCGAGATCCGCGGGCCGGTAGGGGCGCGAGCCGGTCGCGATGATGAACTTCTTGCCGTGCAGCACACGCTTCGCGGTGCCCGTGTCGACCTCGACGGTGTGCGCGTCGACGAAGCGCGCCTGGCCGTGCACGAGCTGCACGTGGTTGCGCGTGTAGAAGTCGCGGCGCATCGCGGCCTGCTTGGAGATCACGCCCTCGGCGGCGCGCAAGAGGCGCGGAAAGCTGATGTCGAAGTGCCCGCAGCTCGGATCGAAGAGCGGGCTCCTGCGCAGCTTGAGCACCTCGCTGACCTGGTGGCGCAGCGCCTTGCTCGGGATCGTCGCCCAGTGCGTGCAGCCTCCGCCGACGTCGCGGTAGCGCTCGACCGTGACGACCTTGGCGCCCTCCTTGGCGGCCTTCATCGTCGCGCCTTCGCCCGCCGGCCCCGTGCCGATGACCACCAGGTCGTGCTCTTGATCCCAGACCACGCTCGCGCTCCTTTGCTCTCTCTCGTCGGCCCGCGCGAGGTTCTCACGCGAGCGCGCGCAGCATAGCGGACGACGGCGGAGGATCGAGCGCCGCTCGTGCGTCGCGCTCGCTCAGCGCGGCCTGCCCTGCGCGATCCAGCTCTCGACGAGCTGGATCTGCTCGGGCTCGAGCGGCGGCAGCCCGAGCGGCATGCCTCGCACCGGGCCGCTCCGCCCCGCGAGCTCCTCGGCGCGCGCGAGCATCGCGGCGACGACGAGCGGCGCATCGCCTCCGGGGGCGCGCGCGAAGAGGCTCGCGCGCTGGCCGTCGTCGCCCACGTAGCCGCCGAGGATCGCCTCGTAGCTCGACAAGTCGATGCGCTTTCCGGCGAAGCCGAAGCCGCCGGTGTTGCCCGGGCCACCGTCGCCCGCGCCGTAGGCAGGCTGGCTGTGGCAGTGCCAGCAGCTGCGCCGGAACACACGCTGCTCCACCTCGGTGAAGCTCACCGGGCGCTCGAGCAAAGGCAGCCTCGGGCGCGGCGGCGAGGGCTCGGGCTCGGCGAGCGGCGCCCTCAGCACGAAGGCTGCGAGATCGGCGGCCTCCGCCTCTGCGATGCCGAGGTTCGGCATGAGCGTCGCGGGGCGGAGCGAAGCCGGCGCGCGGATCCACGTCGCGACGAGCTCGGGCCTGAGGCGCACGCGTGCGTGTCGCAGATCCGGGGCGAGCTCGACCGCGGGCGCGTCGTGCTCGCCCCGCGCGGCGCCGCGCGGCAGCGGCGAGGGCTCGGGCACCCCAGCGCCGGCGAAGGCGTGGCAGCCCGCGCAACCGCGCGCGAGGTAGGCCTGGCGCCCGCGCTCGACGTCGCCCGTCGTGACCGCGAGGGCTGGTTCAGGGGCGGCGCCTTCGCCTAGCCAGGCTGCGAGATCGATCGCCTCGTGCCGGGCGATCGCGAGGCGAGGCATCATCGCGACCATCGACGGCCGCAGATCGTGCGGCGCCTGCAGGAAGGCGACGAGCCACTCCGGGCGCAGCAGGCGGCCCGCGCCGTCGAGCGAAGGCGCGCGCCTCAGATCGGCGATGTGCGGCACGAAGGAGTCGAGCACCTCGGGCGGCGCCTCGAGGCGGCCGCTGAGCAGATCGTCGTGACAGCCGAAGCAGCGCTGCTTCTGTGTGGGCTGCGCCAGGCGCGGCTCCTCGTGGCAGCGAGCGCACTGGTAGCGCTCGGCGAGCGCGTGGCCTCGCTGGGCGTCGCCGAGCGCGAGCCAGTCGACCTCGGGCGGCGCGAGCGCCGAGCGGGCGCCGAGCGTCTCGCCGCCTGGCTCGGGTGTGCACGCGGCGAGCGCGAGCGCGGCGCCGAGCGGCACGAGCGCCGCACGGCCGACGAACGCCGGACGCACCGCGCAGGCTGCGCTCACCGCCACTTCGCCCTCAGCTCGCGCCGTCCTCGAGGCGGCAGGACCGATCGTCCTTCGCGTTCACCCGCGCGCGACAGCGCGCGATCTCGAGCTCGACGGACGCCGCTTCGATCGCGCCGAGCGTGGCCTTGGCCCAGGGCTGGAGCTCCGCACCACGCGCGCGGCGCAGCCTGGCGAGGGCTCCGTGTGCCTGCGCGCTCGCGACCACGTCGCGCTGCTCGAGATCGGCGAGCATGCGGCGCGCCTCGGCGCGATGCTCGGGGAAACGCTCGAGCGCTTCGCCCAGATCCGTGGCCGCCGTGGGATCGCTCGGCCTGCGTACGGCCTGCGCACGCAGCACCTCGAGCGCCCAGCCGAGGCGCTGCTCACGCTCGGTGCGGTCGCCGGACTTCGCCGCGGCGCCGCCGAAGGCGAGCGGGATCTCGCCGTCGGTGCGTACGACCGCGCGCGCGGCGACGAGCAGCGCGCGATCGGCGAGCGGGTCGCGCCCGAGCTTCTGCGAAGCGATGCCGGGGTAGAGCGAGGCGACCGACGCGAGCGCCGGGCCTGGGTACCCCTCGTTCACGAGCCGCTCGGCGTGCGCCACGCCACCGACCTTCGGGTTGATGCGCGGCTCGTAGCCGTTGTGGCAGGCCTCGGCGGTCGTGTGACCGAAGAGGGCGAGCGCCCCCACGCAGAGCAGGCCGAAGTACCAGGTCGATCGCATGCTGGGCGCCCCTCTCCTGCGCGCTCGAGTGCGCGTGAGGGGCTTGGACACGCGTGGGCTACGAGGGTTCCCCAGAAAATCGCGCCCCTTGCGCGAGGGCGGGAACCCCAGCTCTCGGGGGGTTGTCGCTGCTCACCATGGCGCGATCGACCGCTCTGGCTCGCCGTCCGTACACCTCGGTCACGATGGGAGCGCTGCTCTCGTCGGTGGCGTTGCTCGCTGGCTGCGGCGAGAGCGCCCGCGCCGACACGGCCCCTTCGGCGAGCGCCGCGCCGAAACCACCGAGCGCGCGCCAGGCCTGCACGCAGGCCTGCGAACGCGCGACGAAGTGCGGGCTCGAGCAGGCAGAGAAGATCGCCTCGAGCGGCAGTGCCGACGACGCGAAGCTCGTCGCCGCTGCGAGAGACCGAGCCGTCGCGACCGAGGCCCGCTGCGTCGACGCCTGCAGCCCCTCGGCGGAGGCCACGCCCGACGCAGCCGCACGTTTGCTGTCCTGCCTCGATCAGTCGCGCTGCGATACCTTCGCCGCATGCATCGAACGCGTGGGCGGAGATCCGGGTTGAAGACGCGTGCGCTCGCGCTCCTGCGCGCGGCGCTGCTGCTCGTGGCCTGCGCGCTCGCGCTCGTCGCACGGCCGCGAGGCGCCGTGAGCGCACCGGTCACGGCGAGCGCACGAGGGCTCGACCTCTGGGTCCACGGCCCGAGCACGGTGCGCTCCGGCTCCACCTTGCGCCTGTCGGTGCAGGCGCTCGGCTTCCCTCGCCTCGCCTCGCTCGTCGCGCTCGACGGCGCGGAGATCGTCGCCTCGTGGGATCCGGAATCGCTCGCGGAGAAGGCCGATACGAAGCCCGCCGCGGCGCCGCCGCCGGTGATCACGACGACCGACGCCGAGGGGCGCGCGACGATCTCGCTGGTGGTCCCCGAGGGTCCGCAGACCTCACTGCGCCTCGTGCTCACGCTGAGGCACGGCGACAAGGAGCGCACACGCGAGCTGAGCGTCGTGCGGACCGCCACACGCAAGCTGCGCCTCTTCGTCTCCGACGAGGAGGTCGTGCCCGGCAGCGAGGTCGCCGTGTGGGCCTACGCCACCGACAGCGAGAGCGAGCAGCCCCTCGCGGGCGAGTCCATCGACATCGAGCTGCTCGAGGGCGGCGTCGTCCGCCACCGTCGCCAGGGCCGGACCGACGCCTCCGGGACCTTGCTCACGCGCATGCCGATCCCCCGCGACGACACACCCGGCCTCTCGTGGCAGCTCAGCGCCGAGCTCGGTCGAGGCTGGGGAGGCGTGAGCGCGCGCACGAAGCTCAGCGTGCGCGAGGAGCGCCCGGGTTCGCCGAGGCTCTCGGTGAGCTTCGAACGTGGCAGCCTCGCCCCGAAGGAGACGACGCCCTGGGAGCTGCGCCTGCACGACGCCGCGGGCTCCGCGGTGGCAGCCCAACCGGTCTGGGTGTGGACGGGCCCGCGAGGCACCACCGCACCCGCCGAGCGCGAGGCCTTCGAGAAGGCGGCGAAACGCCACGTCACCGACGCAGATGGCCACGTTCGCGGCGAGCTCGTCGCGCCGGCCAACGTGCCGCTGCGCGGCTCGGAGATCGCCTACGTCGCGCGCACGGTGCTCGACGGTCAGTCGCTCGAGATCGCCGGGCGCGTGAGCGTGGCCCAAGCGCAGGCCTCGGTGAGCTTCACACCGGAAGCGGGAGAGCTCGTGCCCGGGCTCGAACAGTCGGTCCACGTGGCGATCTACGGCGAGGGCGGGCGCCCGGTGCGAGGCCGGTTCGAGCTGCGCGGCGACGGCCTGTCGACGACGCTCGAGACCGACGATCGGGGCGAAGGGCGCTTCACGTGGAAGGCGCCGCGCGATCTAGGGGCGAAGCGCGAGGTGGGCCCCTGCTCCGGCCAGGTCGCCGCGGCGCTCTCGCTCAGGCCGATCGAAGCGACACTCGACGGCGCGCGCTTCACCGGCGAGCTCGCCGGCGCCGATGGCAGAGCGCTCTGCGTGCCGGTCGATCGCGAGGCAGCGTACATCCTGAGGCCGGCCGAGAGCGTGGTGCGCGCAGGGCAGGAGCTCGAGCTCAGGATCGTGGGCCAGCTCACGAGCCCCGCTGCGGTGCTCCTTCGAGGTGAGCAGGGAGGCGAGACGGCGACGGCGTGGCTCGATCGCGGAGCGGACAGACTCAGGATGCGTATCCCCGAGTCGGCCTTCGGCCTCACGAGCTTCGATCTCGCCACCGCCGAGGGCACGCGTCCGTCGAGGCTCGCGCGCGCCCGCGTGCTGGCCCTGCCGCGTTCGATCCCGAAGCTCGAGGGCAAGCTCGTCGGAGGCCGCGCCGCGCCGCTCGGCGAGGTGACGCTGCTCGCGAAGCTCAGCGACGGCAGCGGCAAGCCGCTCCAGGGATCGATCGCCGCCGTCGTGGTCGACGCCTACGGAGGCGGCAACGTGTCGAGCCTGCTCTCGCTCGACGCGGGCAGCGATCTCTGCAGCCGCGCGGGCGTCTCGAAGGACGACTGCGAGCCCTTCTTGCGCGGCAGCCCAGCCGAGCAGGCGCGCTACGCGCCGCACTTCGAGGCCTCACGCAGCGACGCGCTCACGCCGCCGCTCGACCCCGGCGCCACGCTCGAGCGCGACGTCGCCGAGACCTTCCGCGCCGTCGTGCACTCGCTCGAGGGCGCGCTCTACGAGGCCTCGCACGACCCCGCGCGCCTGCCGGACGTGCGCCGGGTGACCGCTGGCAGGCACAGCTTCAACCCCGAGCTCATGCGCCTCGTCACGGACGCGCTCGACACCCCGCCCCAGACCCCGGGCGGCGAGCCCGTCGCGCTCGCCGATCTCGTGAGCATCGATCCGCAGATCACCTACGACCACGTCGCGAGACGCGTCACGCGCCTCAAGCTCTTCGAGGTGCTCTCGGCCGTGCGCGCGCTGCGACAGGACGAGAACATCGACTCGAGCGAGCCGGTGTTCAAGGAGCCCAACGCGCTCCTGCGCAAGCTCGTGCGCGAGGGTAAGCTCGAAGAGGGCAAGCTCTCCGACCCCTGGGGTGGGCGCATCCAGTTCGTGCCCTCGCGCGACGAACCGGTGCCGTTCATCTCGGTCGTGCGCGGCTTCGAGCTGCGCTCTCCGGGGCCCGACGGCCGCGCCGGCACCGCCGACGACGTGCGGAGCCCCTTCGAGCGCGTGCTGCGCGCCGGCTCTCCCTACGCGCTCGCGACCGACGAGGAGCGCGTCGTCGACGCACGCTGGGACATGCGCGTCGCCGACAGCACCGTCGACGCGTGGAGCGCCCTGCTCAAGGAGGCCACCGGCACCGAGCTCGGCGGCATCGGCCTCGGCTCGATCGGCACGATCGGCCACGGCACGGGCTCGGGCTCGGGCTACGGCTCGGGCTCGGGCCGTCTCGGTGGTGCGCACCGAACGAGCTTCGGCGTCGCCAAAGGCCTGCACCACGTGGCACCACCCGCGCGCACCGACCAGAACGGCGAGCTACGCATCACGGTGCCGCTCGGCGCCGAGGAGACGACCTGGCGCGTCGCGCTCGTCGGCATGCCCGACGGCGCGCGCCCGGCCACCACCTGGGTCGACGTGCCTTCGTCCTTGCCGCTGTCGGTGAAGGTCGAGGCCGGCGCGCGTTGGGTCGTGGGCGATCGCGGCGAGGCGCTCGTGCAGCTGCGCAACCGCACCGAGAGGGCGCTCGAGGTCAGCCTGGCGATCGAAGGCGAAGGCGGGCTACGCAGCACCACACCGAGCGCGACGCTCAGCGTGCCCGCGCGTGGTGCGGCCTCGCTGCGCGTACCGCTCGAGGCGGCCTCGGTCGGCGAAGGCGCGCTGCGCCTCCGGGCCACCGCGCCGGGTGTGCCCGCCGACCAGCTCGTGCACCGCCTCGAGATCCAGCCGAACGGCGAGCTCGTGCGAGTCGCGCGCACCGTGTGGCTCGAGCCCGGCCAATCGATCGATCTCGCGCCGTGGATGCAGCGAGCGCAGCTCGTGCCCGTGGGCCCGGCCGAGATCGTCGTCGAGCAGGGCGAGCGCCGCCTGCTCGAGGCCGCACTCTCCGCGCTCGAGCCGCGCCACCTCGAAGCCACCAACGCGCTCGCCGACGCCATGCTCGCAGCGGGCTTGATCCGAGACCGAGCGCTGCGCACCGGAGGCGACGAGAGCCCGCTCGCGCGCCGCGCCTCCGACGTCATCGAACGCGCGGAGGCGAAGCTGCGCGCGATCACGAACCAGGGCGACGGTGAAGACCGGATGCTCGCGGACTTGCGTCGGCTGCGCCGCGACGAACCCGTCACGCTGGTGAAGCCGCGAAAGGGCGAGAAGGAGGTCAGCTGCCCGAGCGACGACATCGCCCTCGGCGCACCTGCGGCTCGGGTGATCCCCTGGCTCGACGCGGAGCCGATCATGAGAGACGGCATGCCGCGCGAGTGCTGGACGAAGCTCGTCGCCGCCGTGACGAACCGGGTGATCTCGAGCCGCGATCCCGAGCTGCTCGCGCGTGGCGCGCTCGCTCTGTCGACCAGCCCACAGCGCACGGCAGACGCGAGGGTGCTCTTCGATGCGCTCGAGGAGCGTGTGCTGGGCGCGAGCGTCGCGCAGGTTTCCCTCCCCAACGGCGCCTCACGCGCGGCTCGCGCCACGGTGCTCGCGGCGCTGATCGTCGGCAGCGAGAAGCTCGGCGGCCCGGAGCGTGCACGCCTCGCGAGCCAGCTCGCCGTGCAGCGCGACGCACGCGGCAGCTACGGTTCCCCCGAAGCGACCCGCGCAGCCGTGCAGGCCTTCGTGCACCTCGCCGCGAAAGAGAACGCGGGCGGCGCCTCGGGCGCGGCGCGCTTCTCGGTCGCCTTCGACGAGGCCCCACCGAAGGAGCAACGCGCGGGCGAGAGCCGCGTCTCGGTGCCGGTCGCCGAGGGCGCGCGTCGCGCCGAGGTGCGCGCCCTCGAGGGCAAGCTCGTCGCGCGCATCGAGCGCACCTTCCTGCGTCCGTTCACCGTGCCGGCCGAGCCGAGCCCCTCGCCCATCGCCTTCACGCTGCGCTGGCCCGAGGCCTCGCGCGGCGAGGTGGCCATCCTACGCGCCGACCTCTTCGAGCCCTCGGGCGAACGCTCCGGCCACCCGGTGCGTGCACAGCTGCGCATCCCTCTGCCGCCCGGTGCTTCGCTCGCCGCGCCGGTCGACGGCGTGCGCCAGGTGCAGGGCGCGCTGCGCATCTCGCGCCGCTACACCGGACGCGAGACGCTCGGCGTCCCGATCCGCTTCGCCCTCGCGGGCAGCTACACCCTGCCCGAGGCGACCGCGACGAGCCCCGACGCACCAGCCACGATCGCGCGCGCCGCCTCACGACCGCTCGTGGTGCGGGAGCGCCCCGAACGCGCCCAGGCGAGCCCCGGCGCGGCTGCCTCTTCTCCCTGAGGCGTTTCACGCGTTATGGTGCCACTGGAATCCACCTCGACCCGGAGGCCCCGTGGCCATCAGCCTGCCTGCGATCCGCATCCTCATCTGCGACGACGACAAGGCCATCTGCGACTACGTCGAGACCTTGCTCACGAAGGACGGCTACGAGGTGAAGACCTTGCAGGATCCTTCGGCGGTCGAAGACGAGGTGAAGAACGGCGACTACCACATCCTCGTGCTCGACGTGATGATGCCCAAGCTCGACGGCATCGAGGTGCTGCGTAGGGTGCGCAAGGTCGACGACGACATCGCCGTCGTGATGTTCACCGGCTACCCGAACCTCGAGAGCGCCGTCGCCGCGATGAAGCTCGACGCGGTCGACTACATCAAGAAGCCCTTCAACGTCGACGAGTTCCGCGGGGTGCTCGCGCGCGTGATGCGCAAGAAGGGCCTCGTGCGCACGCCCGAGGAGCAGCTCAAGCGCATCATCGGCGACACGGTGCGCACCCTGCGCAAGGACAAGGAGCTCACGCTCAAGCAGATGTCGCGCCGCACCGGCCTCAGCGTCTCCTTGCTCTCGCAGATCGAGCGCGCCGAGAGCTCCGCGTCGATCGAGTCGCTCTACAAGATCGCCGTCGCCCTCGACACGAAGATCAGCGAGCTCTTCGGCGACAACTGAGCGAGCTGCGCGGCGCCCGCGCGATGCAGGCGCCGCCCTCTGCCCTCACTTCGCCGCGCCGCCACCGAGGTGCTTCTCGAAGAAGCGCAGCGTGTAGCCCATCGAGCTCACCTGGTTGGGGCGCTTGCGGAAGCCGTGGCCTTCGTCGGCGTAGATGACGAGCTCGCTCGGGATCTTCTTCGCCACGGCCGACTCGTGGAACTGCAAGGACTCCCCCACGGGCACACGCGGGTCGGTCGCGCCCTGCAGGATGAGCAGCGGCGCGCGCAGCTTGTCGAGGTGGTTGATGGGGCTCATCGCCTCGAGGGCTGCGCGGTCCTTCTCGAGGGAGCCGTACTCGCTCTCGCGCAGCGCGCGCCGGTAGGGCGCGGTGTTCTCGAGGAAGCTCACCAGGCTCGAGATGCCGACGACGCTCACGCCCACGTCGTAGGCGCCCGGGAACATCGTCATCGCGACGAAGGTCGAGTAGCCGCCGTAGCTGCCGCCGTAGACGCCGACCTTGGGCGCCTTGCCCGCGACCGCGAAGCTCGAGCGCGCCCACTTCGCAGCGTCTTCGATATCGGTCAGGATCCCGGCGCGCTTCGGGCCGTCGTCGGCGTGGATCCAGGTCTTGCCGTAGCCGTCGCTGCCACGCACGTTGGGCTCGACGAAGACGAAGCCCGCGCCGACGAAGAGCTGCGAGCGCAGGTTGAAGCCGGCCACCGTCTGCGACTCGGGGCCGCCGTGGAAATGCACGATCACCGGGCAAGGCTCGGCGGGCTTCTCGCATTCGGCCGGCCGGCGCACGAAGACGGGGATCTTCGTACCGTCGCGCGCGGGGTAGCTCTGGAGCGAAGCGCGCGGCACCTTGGAGAGGTCGATCTCCGGCGCCGCCGGCTCGTGCCAGCGCGTGAGCGCCGTCGTGTTCCAGTCGAAGACGTAGGCCTGCGCAGGGCCGGTGCCCGGGTCGACGCTCAGGCTCAGGTAGCGGCCGTCGCGGCTCGTCGCGCCGAAGCGCACGTGATCGGCCTGGGGAAGCGCGGGCAGCGTGAGCTGCTTCTTCGTCTTGGCGTCGACCGCGAAGAGCTTCGTATAGCCGGCCTCGTTCACCGTGTAGACGACGCGCTTCTTCGCGTGGTCGATCGCGAAGTCGGAGACGTCGTGCGACAGCTCGGGCGAGATCGGCACGAGGCCCTTCGCGTCTGCCGCCTGGCCGCGCTTCCATCGGTAGAGCCGGCGGAATTCGCCGAGCTTGGGCGTGAGCACGAGCACCTCGTCGCCCGGGCCGTAGGCCACGACGTAGTCCTCGCGCTCGCCCTGACCGAAGAGCGGTGTGAGCTTCTTCGCGGCGAGCTCGTATTCGTAGAGCTCGGTCATGTTCGAGCCCACGTTCTTCACGAGCAGCAGCGTCTCGGCGCCGCTCTTGCCGCGCACGTCGGCGACCTCCCAGAGCCCGGGCTCGCCGAAGAGCAGCGTCTTCGTCTTGGAGCCGAGCTCGTAGCGGTAGATCGCGTAGGCGTCCTTCGCGCGATCGTTGGACCTGAACATGATCGAGCGCCCGTCGTCGGCCACGTGCTGCAGGAAGGTCTGCACGCCCTTCTCGTGCTGCACGAGCTGCATGGATCCGCCGGCGGTCGAGAGCAGGTAGAGCCCGGGGTTCTCCTCGCCCGAGCGATCGCGGCTCACGATCAGCGTCTTGCCGTCGGGCGTGAGCGCGGCGATCGAGGTCGTGTCCTCTCCGCCGGTGAGCTGCACGGGGAAGCGCATCGGGCCGTCGAGCCTCCAGATCTGCTGCGTGCCGGTCACGCTCCAGGTGAAGTACATGCGCTTGCCGTCCGGGGAGACGAGCCCGGCGCCTGGCGCGCGCACGTCGAGCAGGGCCTGGATGCGGCGGCTGAGCTCGGGCTCGATCGGCTTGGGTGCGTACTTCGCGAGCACCTCGGGCGAGAGGCTCTCGACGCCGAGGCCCTTGTAGCCCGCGCTCGCGGGCGCGGCCTGCGTGGGCGCGGGCGCCTGGGGAGGAGGTGCCGCCGCGGCCTCGCCGGGCGCGGGCGTGAAGTAGAAGAGCCGCTGCGAGGAGTCGGTGTGCTGCTGCGACGAGCAGGCGGCGGTCGAGAGCGCGAGGAGCGCCAGCGCGACGGCGGCGCGGGCCCTGGAGAGCGAGAGCGTCGACATGGGCGCAGCCTTAGCCGCGGAGCGTGCGCGCGGCCACCACCGGTCGCCGCAGGGCGCCTCAGAGCAGGCCGCGCTGCCAGACGCTGAGGAAGTCCATCGAGCACGCGACCGACACGTGCACGAGCACGCCGCCCCACACCGAGCGGTGCTTCATCGCGAGCGTGCCGAGCAAGAAGCCCGTGAAGATCGAGCCGAGCGCCTCCGGTAGCGGTTTGCCGAAGTGGATCATCGCGTAGGGCACCATCATGAGGTGGATCGACGCGTAGCCGACGAGCGGGCGCAGCGCCTGCACCATGAAGCCGCGGAAGAAGAGCTCGAGCGCGACGAAGTTCGCGGCGTAGAGCGCCTCCCAGGCGATGAAGGCCGGCCAGAGCGGCTCGCCCTTCGCGAGCTTGTAGTAGGGGTACTTCGCCTGGAAGCCCTCGCCGAAGGAGGCCGTGACCACGACCGGCGCCACGAGCGCGATCAGCATCACGTAGATCCAGAAGTGCTTGCCGAGACCGCGCGCGCTCGCGCCGAGCTCGGAGAGCCGCATGCCGAGCAGGAGCCGCGCGGCCGCGATCGGGAAGGCGCCGTAGCCCACGATGCGCCAGGCGGCCCACCACACACGCTGCCACAGACGCGCGTCGGGCGAGCGTGTCATCGCGTGCTCGAGGCCCGTACCGAGCTCGCCGAGGCCTACGCCGGCGAGGAGCTTCACGGCCCAGCGGACCTCGCGCTCGTTGCCCGCGAAGCGCACGATCATCAGCCCGCCGATGGCGATGAGGATCGCCCACATCAAGCGGCGCGCGACCACGTCGCCGCCGAGCTGTTCGCGCGTGCGCTGCGCCTCGGCGTCGGCCGCTTCGCGGACCCCGACGAGGTAGTCGGCGTGGACGTGGCGTAGCCAGGCGAGCACGCTCGGTGGTTAGCACGGCGCGCGCCGAGCTTGGCGCCCGCCGAGCTGGGCGTGAGGCGCACCCTCAGAAGCGCAGATCGCCGCGCGGATCCTGCTGGTGCTCGCGCAGGAGATCCATCGCCTTGGCGACGTCGGGGTGCTCGGCCTCGGGCACACGCACGAGGAAGGTGACGTAGAGATCGCCTGGGTTGCGCCCCTTGCGGTGCACACCCTTGCCCCGGAGGCGCGAGACCTGGCCGCTCTGCGTGTGCGGCGGCACCTTGAGCGCGACCTCGCCGTGCGGCGTGGGCACACGCACCTTCGCGCCCTCGTAGGCCTCGACCACCGTGAGCGGCAGCTCGAGGCGCAGATCGTCGCCGTCGCGCTTGAAGTGGCGGTGCGGGCTGACGCGCACCCCGAGCAAGAGATCGCCCGGCTCGAGGCCCGGGATGCGCCCACCTTGCCCGGTGATGCGCAGCCGCTCGCCGTCGGCGACGCCGGCGGGGATGCGCACCGTCACCGCTTCGCCGTCGGCGCGCCCGAGCTGCACCGTCGTGCCTTGCAGCGAGGCGGCGAAGTCGATCGTGACCTCGGCGCTCGCGTCGGGCGAGCGACGCGGCTTCTGTGGCCTGCCGCCGGGCCCGCGACCACCGAAGAGGTCGCCGAAGAGATCGCCGAGGTCGCCCTGCGCGGAGGCGCCGCCGCCGAAGAGATCCTGGAAGTTGACGCCCCCGCCCCCAGCTCGCCCGCCGCGCTGCTGGCGCGCGAAGTTCTTCATCATGCGGGCGCGCTCGGCGTCGAAGCCCGGGCGCGTGCTCTCCTCGCCGAACTCGTCGTAGAGCGCGCGCTTCTCCTTGTCGGAGAGCACCTCGTGAGCCTGGTTGATCTCCTTGAAGCGCTGCTCGTTCTCGGCGCCGGGGGCCTTGTCGGGGTGGTACTTGCCCGCGAGCTTGCGGAAGGCCTTGCGGATCGCGTCTTCGTCCGCATTTCGAGGCACACCGAGCGTGGCATAGAGGTCGCGCGCCATGGATCGCCTCGGAACCTAAAACACGGCCACGCCAAAGCAAGAGGGATGCCGCGCCCGCGGCCCCCCCGCTCGGGCGACTCAGGCAAGCACGCGCCAGCTCGTGCCGGTCGGGTTGTCGGCGATCTCGATGCCGAGCGCCGAGAGCTCGTCGCGCAGCGCGTCGCCGCGCGCGAAGTCCTTCGCGGCGCGCGCCGCGACGCGCTCGGCGATCTTCGCCTCGATCGCCTCGGCGCTGACGCCACGCTGCGCGAGGCGCTTGTCGCGCGTTCTTCGCGCGTAGGCCTCCGGCTCGGCCTCGAGCAGGCCGACGCGCGCGCCGACGTCGGTGAGCGCGCGCGCGAGGCGACTCGCGACGAAGGGCGCGTTGTTGGAGATCACCGGATCCTTCTTCTTGCGCTGCGCGAGATCGCAGAGCTCGTTGGCCGCCTTCGCGAGGTCGGCGAGCACCGAGAGCACGATCGGCGTGTTCAGGTCGTCGTCGAGCGCGGCCTTGGTGCGCGGCAACGCCTCGTCGGCGAGCGTCGCGTACGAAGCGAGCGAGGGCGGCAAGACGGTGAGCGTGCTCGGCTGGCCCGACTGCGCGAGCGCCCGGCTGCGCTCGAGCGTGTGGTAGAGGTAGTCGACGCGCCGCTCGGCCTCGAGCACGCCGGGGAAGACCACGCGCCCGCTCTCGAGCTTGTCGGTGTCGAAGGTGATCGGCCCGCGGTAGTGCACGCCGAGCAGGAAGTAGCGCAGCGCCTCCGGGTCGTTGCGCTCGTAGACGTCGCGCACGGTGACGAAGTTGCCGAGCGACTTCGCCATCTTCTCCTTGTCGATCTGCACGAAGCCGTTGTGGATCCACGTGCGGCAGAAGGGACCCTCGCCGGGGTGCGCGCCTTCGCTCTGGGCGATCTCGTTCTCGTGGTGCGGGAAGATGAGATCCATGCCGCCGCAGTGCACGTCGAAGCCGTGGCCGAGGTGCCGGCCGCTCATCGCCGAGCACTCGATGTGCCAGCCGGGCCGGCCCTTGCCCCAGGGGCTGTCCCAACCCCAGCCGCTCGCTTCGCAGCCCTTCCACAGGGCGAAATCGAGCGGATCGCGCTTCGTCTCGTTGGCCTCGATGCGCGCGCCGACCATCAGATCGTCGATCTTGCGCTTGGAGAGCTTGCCGTACTCGGGGAAGGCGCGCACCGCGTAGTACACGTCGCGCGCGCCGCCCGGCATGTCGACCACGTAGGCCGCGCCCTGAGCGATGAGGCGCTCGACGAGCGCGATGATCTCGCCGATGTGCTCGCTCACCTTGGGCTCGACGTCGGGCTTCAGGCAGCCGAGCGCGGCGATGTCGTCCTGGTAGAGCACCGTCATGCGCGCCGAGAGCGCGAGCGGCTCCTCGCCGGACTCGCCGGCGCGTTTCAGGATCTTGTCGTCGACGTCGGTGACGTTGCGCACGTACTTCACGCGCACCCCCTCGGCGCGCAGGTGGCGCACGAGCACGTCGGGTGCGAGCGCGGCGCGCGCGTGGCCCACGTGCGCGACGTCGTAGACCGTGGGGCCGCAGCAGTAGATGCCCGCTTCGCCTTCGGTGCGCAGGACGAGCTGCTGAGGAGCCGCGGTGAGCGTGTCGTAGAGGCGGAGCGAGAGCGCGACCATGGGAGCCGGCAGATACCCCGAACCGGTGCGCGCGTCACGCCGGCGGGCGAAACGCAGCGAGCCCGACACACCTCTCGTCGAGGGCGCCGGGCTCGGAGCCGAGGCTCACGCGGCTCTGTGGGGCCGCGCCGGGCGTTCGAGGATCAGCCCTTCTTGAAGACCATCGGAGGGCCGTCCTTCTCCGCGTCGCAGCTGAGCTGCTTGGAGTCGAACTTGCACTTCAGGTCCTTCTTGCCCTTGAGCGTGATGGTGTCGCCCTCGACGGTCCAGTCGCCCGTCTCCGACTCTTCCTTCTTCTCGGCGTCTTTGCCGCCGAGCGAGGGGGCGCTCATCTTCATCTCCCACTTGCCACCCGACTTGATCTCGAGCTTCATGTCGAGCGCGTCGATGAGGGCGAGCGCGAGACCGGCGAAGGCCTGCTCCTCCTTGGGCTTCTTGGCGATCTCGGCCTCCATGGCCTTCTTCGCGTTCTCCTTGTCGAAGGAGTACGTGCCCTCGGGGCCACCGCCGCAGCCGGCGAGGAAGGAGAGGGCGAGCATGGCGGCGGAAGCGGACTTGATGAGGTTCATGGAGCTCCTGGATCGGGGGTGACGAGCGCGTGCTACGCGGAGGCCCCTGGGATCTTCCCTCGCTGGGCCGCCTGGCTCGGAGCGGGCCCTGGGGCCCGGGGCCACCGTCGACCGGGAGCCGCTCGCAGAGAGGCAGCTACGCGCGGCGCCGCTCGACGGCAAGCGCGCTCGACGCGAGCCATGCGGGTCCAGTTAGACTGGAACACGTGCGCCAGCTCGATCCCTTCGACGGCTCGGGGAGCTCGCTCGAGCTCGCGACCGAGCCGCGCCCCCTGCCTCCCCAGCCGAGCGCGCTGAAGCCCAGGCGCGCGCTGCCCTTCCCGCCGAACACCGTCGTCGAGCTCGGCCTCGAGGCCTTCTTCGCCGGGCGCGGCTTCCGCGTGCAGCAGCAGTACGAGAGCGCCGAGGTGGTCACGGGCATCCAGCTCGCGAACAGCTACTTCGTCGAGTCCTTCACGGGCGGCGGCACGCTGCGCGTCGAGGAGCAGGACACCGGCGCGGCGACCTTGCTGATGCGCAACTTCTTCGGGGGCTTCCGCACGGCGAAGCTCGACGTGCGCGGCGGCGGCGGCCAGGTGCTGCTCACGCTCGAGCTGCGTCGACGCCCACGTCCCTTCAACGAGCTCGCCGTCTACGACTGGAACGGCAACGAGCTCGGGCGCATCGTCGAGCGCTTCGCGTGGCTCGGGCGGCGCTACGAGCTCTGCGATGCCTCCGGCGCGGTGCTCGCCACGCTCGACAAACCCTTCTACCGGTTCTGGCGCTTCGATCTGAGCCGTGAGGGCCACGCGGTGGGCAGGCTCGAGAAACAATGGGCCGGCCTCGCGCGCGAGCTCTACACCCAGGCCGACGTCTTCATGGTGCACGTCGACGAGGGCCTCGCCGACGTGCGCACGCGCCTCTTGCTCGTGGCCGCCTCGGTGCTCGTCGACATGGTGCACTTCGAGAAGCCGCGCAGCGGCGGCTTCCTCGGCCACCGGCTGGCGCGCTGAGGGGGCGCGCTTCAGAACCCCAGCTGTAGCTGCGTGCGCAGGCGGAAGGCGTCGGTGTCGCCGGCCGTCTTCGAGTCGTGCAGCCAGGACACGTCGCTGTGCCACTTGAGATCGTGGCCGAAGAAGTAGACGGCGAAGCCGGCGGTGGCCTCCTGCAAGGCCTCGGTCGCGCCGACGCCGGCGTATTTGTCGGTGAGCTTCTCCTGCTCGGCCTCGGGCGCCTCCGCGATGCGCTGATCGGCCGTGTTGCGCGCGTCGAGGCGGAGGCGCTCGGGCACGATCACCGCCGAGTAGCGCAGGCCGATCTCGACGCGCTCGTGCACGCGGAACGCGGCCTCGGCGAGCGCGCCATAGAGGCCCTCGCCGGTGTTGCCCGCGGCGTCGTCGGCGAGCGCCGCATAGCCGATGCCCCAGAGGTCGACGCGCTTGGTGTCGAGGTGCCCCTCGAGCGCGAAGCGCGCGCGCGTATCGACGCCGTGCACCGGTCGCGCGTCGTAGGCCGCGCTCGCCGCGGCGTGGAACGGGCCGATATCGTAGCCGCCGCGCACGAAGACCTCGGGGTGAGGCACGTCGAAGGCCGTCGCGGTGCGGAAGGCCGTGCGGCTCGGTGCCGGCTCGCCATAGGCCGTGCTGAAGCGCTGGTTCTGCGGGCGTGACGCGTCGCCACCGAAGACACCCACCGCGTAATGGGCGTCGCCTGGTTTGCCGTCGAGCATGAAGCCGAGCTGGCGCTCGCCGCCGAACCAGCGGCTCACGATCGGCCAGTCGACGAGCACCGAGTCGTTGATCGATTGTTGGCGGTAGGCGGTGAAGGGCGTCTTCTCGACGCCCGCGCGCAGGTGCACGAGCGGGTGGAGCTGCGCGTCGACGTGCAGATCGAGCAGCTCGGGGTCCTTGGGCATGGTCGAGATGTGCGTGCGCAGAGAGAGCGCGTCGTCGAGGAAGGAGACGCGTGTGTCGATGCGCAGGCGGCGGAAGTCGGCGAAGCCGTCGATGCCCTCCTCGTCGCTCTGCATCTCGCTCGTGAGCTGCGCCACGCCGCCGAAGCGCAGCTTGCCGTACTTGAAGGGGAAGACCGCGGGCCCGAGGCGATCGCGCGAGGGCGCGGCCTCGGGAGGATCCTTCGGCTCCGGCTCGACGGGGGCCGAGACGCGCGCTCGCGCGGGCGGCGCAGCGACCGGAGCGGCCTCCGCGGTGGGAGCGGGCTCGGCCGCCTGTGCAGGATCGGTCGGCTGCGCGTCGGCGGTCGCGGCGAGAGAGACGAGCGACGCGGTGAACGCGGCGGCGACGAGGATGATCTTCACAGGACGGCTCCTGGTTTCTGGAGGGTCACCGTCGGTCGGCCCTCGGCGTAGTGCAGCTCGAAGACGGGCAGCTTGGCGGCGAGCGCGCCGATCGTGAGGCCGAGCTGCTGCGCGGCTTTGCCTTCGAGCGCGCGCTCGAAGGCGTCGAGGCCCTGGCCCGAGCTCTGGAGCGCCGGCAGCTCCTCGAAGAGGAACTGCGCGTGCTGCCTGCGGATGAAGGCGGCGACCTGCGGGTGGTTCACGAAGACCGAGTGCCCGCCGATGCGCGGCGGGATGGCGGGCACGTTCGTGTAGGCGTGCACCTCGCCGGGCAGGGTCACGTTCACCACGGCCTCCTCGGCGTGGTCCCCGTGCAGCACGACGAAGTCGATCGCCTCGGGCTGCGTCCAGAGCAGACGGAAGACCACGCGGCCGAGCGCCTGTGCGAGCCCGAGGCGCACGCCGTAGCCCTCGGGGTTCGAGAGCAAGAGGCGCAGGTGACCGCAGCCGATGTGCTTGGGCGTGAGCATGTGCTCGAGCAGGGCCTCGCGCAGCGCCGCCGGGGGGTGCGCGACGAACTGCGCGAGCGGCGCCGCGCCTGGCGGTAGGCTCACGCCCGCGAAGCGAGGGTCGCGGTGGAGCGCTTCACCGAGCGCCTCGAGCGCGTGCTCGTCGGAGTGGAAGTAGAAGCGGCCGAAGCTCTCCACGTAGGCGTCGAAGAGCGCGACGATCTCGCCCTCGCCGAGCTCGCGGCCGGTCATGTCCTCGACCGTGGCGAGCGCGAGCAAGAGCTCGCCGGCGTCGCCTCCCGGGGTACCGACCACCGCGTGCTCCTCGCGGCCGTCGACGCAGGCCTCGGTGCCGTGCAGGAGCAGCGTCGCGGCGCGCACCTGCCTCGGCGGCGCGGCGACGAGCGCGTCTTCGAGGCGTGAGGCGCTGAGCGGTCCCTCGGCGACGACCTGCGCCTCGGCGGCCTTCGTGATGATCGAACGGTCGATGGGCTTCTGCGCGAGGCGCCAGGCGATCATGCCGCCGGTCATCGAAGCGACGCGGCTGAAGCCGAGCCCCTCGAGCGTGTGCACGCCCCGCGCAGAGCGGCGCCCCGAGCGGCAGACGAGCACGATGGGCTCCCTCGGATCCCAGTCGGCCGAGGCCTCCGGGAGGCGCGACAGCGGCACGTGCTCGGCGCCAGGCACGTGGCCGTCGACGAGCTCGTGCGCCTCGCGCACGTCGACGATGCGCACCTTTTCGCCACGGGCCTGCATCCAGTCGACGTCGACCTCGGGCACGCCGCCGGGCGAGGCCTCGAACTGGAGATCGGCGTGCTCGTCGGTGTCGAGGCGCTGACCGAGCGTGCGCCGAGGCGCCGCGGGGGTGCAGCTCATGGCCGTGACGAGCGCCAGTGCAACGGATGTTCGCAGCATGCTTCGAGTCACATCACGAAGCGTGCCAACCACGATTCGCGGCCGATTCAGCGAGGTCACGGGCTCGGCGAGGCTGCTCACAGAAACGCCGAGAAACATGCGTTTCACCCACCTGCGACGCGCCTGCGCCCAGCCCGCACGCTCCCCCGAGCGATGGAACGCCGAGAGGCCGCGCCCCTCGTGGGGAGCGCGGCCTCGCGGGACCCGGATCGACTCGGCGGCTTCAGCTCGCGGCGAGCATCGGCGCCCCGACGGTTGGAGCTTCGACGACAGGCTCGGCCGAGGACTCGGCTCGGCGCAGCGCGGGCGGCTCGCGCCCGCCGACCCGCTGGGCCACCGAGAGCATCGCGTCGTGTACGCGGAAGAAGCGTGCGTCCTCGCCGAGCTTCTCCCAGAGGCCGCTCTTCTGCATCACGACCTTCACCGGACCCTTCACACCGGCGAGCACGAAGGGGATGCCTCGCTCGCGGTAGGCGGCGTAGAGCTCGGCGAGCGCGGCCTCCGCCGAGGAGTCGAGCTCGCTCACGCTGATCATCTCGAGCACCACCGCGCGGAGCGGCTCCTTCATGCCGAGTTCGAGGCTCTTCAGCGTGTCCTTCAGGAAGCTCACGTTGCCGAAGTAGAACTGCGCGTCGATGCGCAGCGCGAGCACGCCCTCCGTGGTCTCCGCCTCGGGGTAGTTCTTCACGTTGCGGTACTCCTCGGTGCCGGGCAGGCGGCCGAGCACGGCGAAGTGGGGCCGCGTGGTGCGAACCACGAAGTTGAGCAGAGAGGCGCCCACACCCACGAGGATGCCCTCCTCGATGCCGAGGCCGAGCGTAGCGACGAAGGTGAGCGCGAGCAGCGCGAGGTCGGCGCGTTTGACGTGCCAGAGGTGCTTCACCTCGGCGACGTCGACCAGGCCGGCGACGGCCGTGAGGATGATGGCCGCGAGCACGGCGCTCGGCAGGAAGTAGAAGAGCGGCGTGAAGAAGAGCAGCGTGAGGCCGATCACCGCGGCGGTGATGAGCGAGGCGAGGCCCGTCTTCGCGCCGGCCTGGGCGTTCACCGCGGTGCGCGAGAAGCCGCCCGTGACCGGGAGCGCGTTGAAGAAGGAGCCGGCGACGTTCGCGGCGCCGAGGCCCACGAGCTCCTGGCCCGCGTCGACCTCGTAGCGGTTCATGCGCGCGAAGGCCTTGGCGACGCTGATCGACTCCATGAAGCCGACCATCGCGATCGTGATCGCCGTGGGCAGGAGGCCCTCGAGCACGGCGCCATCGACCATGGGCAGCGAGGGCGTGGGGAAGCCGGCGGGCACGTCCTTGACGATCTTCAGGCCCTGCTGATCGAGGCCGAGCGCCCAGGCCGCCACCGTGCCGACGACCACCACGGCGAGCGCGCGGGGGAAGGTCTTCTTGTAGTGCTT